>Ga0233425_10000673_pt1 | contig 85770 bp, 80 predicted proteins | sample Watercolumn_Towu_2_FD_181712 | JGI IMG/M metagenome (GOLD analysis project Ga0233425, IMG submission 181712) | Freshwater microbial communities from Lake Towuti, South Sulawesi, Indonesia - Watercolumn_Towuti2014_140_MG | ecosystem: Environmental > Aquatic > Freshwater > Lake | place... | reverse complement strand
TCTCGAGCGTGCGCAGATGCCCAATGATCTCTTCCGCCGTGTACCGTTTCCGTGCCATAGATCCCCCCCCTTGCTGTGGCCAGCAAGCCTAACTCTATCGCTGGCCTGGTTTAAAGGGGGGAGGTCACCGACGAGAGCTCTTGCGAATCAGGCCCGCCATGCCTATTATTCTCCGGACGGGAGTCAGCGAAACGATGATGGAGGGACCCGCCGCCGCCCTTGCGCCTGCTTAGCCGCGAATCATCCCCGCCGATCGAACGATCCACGATCTGGGCCCCCTCCGTTCAATCGTTCCGCTCGTCCCGCGTCCATTGATGTCGTCACCCTAACGTGAAGGAGGTCCCATGTCCAACATCACCCATCCGCCGGCCACCAACGTCATGCCCGCGGGCAATGGCGGCGTGAGCCGCATCGAACAGGGCTTTGAAATCATGATCTTCGCAAGTCGCTGGATTCAAGCCCCCCTGTATGCCGGCTTGATCGTGGCCGAGCTGCTTTACGCCTACAAGTTCCTGACCGAACTCGGAGAGATGGTATACCATCTCGGCAATTTGACCGAGACCGTGTTCATGCTCGGCATCCTGTCGCTCATCGACATTACGATGGTGGCCAACCTGCTGACGATGGTCGTCATCGGCGGGTACGCGACCTTCGTCAGCAAGCTGGATCTCGAAGGACATCGGGACCGGCCGGACTGGCTCGAACATGTGGACCCGGGCACGATCAAGGTCAAGCTCGCGGCCTCCCTGATCGGCATCTCCAGCATCCACCTGCTCAAGGCCTTCGTCAACGTCAGCAACGTGTCGGCCGAGCATATCAAGTGGCAGATTTTGATCCACATGACCTTTCTGAGCTCTGCGATCTTGCTGGCCTATACGGACAAGCTGATGCAGAGAGACCGCAAGCATTGAGGACCAGGGTCGGCAATCAAATCCGATGGCACCTCGTAGGACTACGGAAAGTCTTGCGGGGAGTACCGCATTGACAGCCCTATGAACGCGTGAGATATTTACAGCCTTTGACGCGCGGTTCAGGGCCCGTTTGGGCGTCTCCCAGAGAGAGGGCCATGCATTACAGAAAGACGCACATCCTTGGCAGGCCTGGGAGTCGGAGGCGTCGGCTGTTCACGCCACAAGCCCACGGCCGATCTGCGCCTCGCCGGCTGGCATCCATCTGGCTCGCCGTGCCGCTCCTCTGGGCCCAAGAGAGTCGCGCCGTCAACGGCCTCAATCTCATCGGGTCCGGCGGGATGTCGTCGGCCTTGGCCGGGGCGGACACAGCCGTGGCGACCGACTTCTCCGCCATGAACACGAACCCCGCCGGGTTGACTCAAATCCGGGGCCGACACGCGGGGCTTTCGGTCGGCACGATCCGGCCGCTGACCAAATTTTCGAACGGCCGGAACGACGCGGACGGGCAGGACAACCCCTTCGTCATCCCGCAAGCCGGCTACGTGCAACATCTCGCCGACACGCCGATCACCTTGGGGATCGGGCTCTTCACCGTCGGCGGCCTGGCCTCCGATTACACGAACCTGAGAACCCAATTCGGCACCACGGACAAGACCAACAGCCTGTTGCGCCATTACAAGGTCACTCCGTCCATCGCCTACCAGGTGACCGAGAATTTGTCGGTCGGCGTCTCCCTCGCCATGTCCTATTCCGACGTGTCGCTCGCGGTCATTCCCAACACACCGGGCGGCTTCGAGACGCTCGGCACCTGCAATCGGGCCAACGGCATGGGGCCGCCGGGCACCTGCGCCTTTGCCTTCGGGTTTACCCCGCAGTACGGAGCCATGTACAAGGTCAACGATCAGGTGACCCTCGGCGTCTCCTATACCTCACGGGTCAACCTGCCGTTCAGCAGCGGGAAGGTGTCGCGCAACGTGCCCGGCGTCGGACGCGTCACCTACGATGCGGATGTCTCCGGCTTTACGTGGGCGGACAACCTCGCCGTCGGCGTGGCCTGGCGCCCCACCTCGAACCTGCTGATCTCCTACAAATTCCAGTGGGTGAACTGGGACGGATCGCTGAACAGCCCGGTGCTCAACCTCCGGAACGGCACCAACCCCCTGGCGCGCAACGGCACGATCATCCTGCCCTACAACTGGCGCGACCAATATGTGAACGCGCTCGGGGTCTACTATGAGATGACGGACAAGTTCAACATCCACGGCGGCTACAATTACGGCAACAATCCGGTCCCCAAGTCCACGATGGACCCCACGAACGCGAATATCACCGAGCACCATCTGGTCGGCGGGTTCGCCTACAAGTTCACGCCGTCGCTCAAACTGGACACGATGGCGACGCATGTGATCGAGTCGGAAAGCACGTACAACAGCACGCGGTGGGGGAACAACTCCACCAGTCAGATCGGCGGGTACGAAATCATCTTCTACTTGAGTTGGTGGCCGCAGGCCTCGCAGCAGACTTCATCGCCACGCTTCGGTCCGCCGCCCCCGTTCATCCTGCCATCCCGGCATCCAGGCCAGAGCCGTCAGCTTGACGGCGATGTTGCTCTTGGTCGGCTTCAGCGCCAGGGTTTTAAGCGGCTCCGTCTGGCCGTCGAGCGCAGCGGCCAGCTTGTCCACTTCTCCTTGGAACTGCGCCTCGAGCTCCGCGATCTGCTGGTCGACCGCCGCGACGTTCTCTTTCGCCAACCCCACATCCTTCGTATCTTTGATCGCCCGACCGGCCCCCCGGATCGCCGTGGTCGCCTTCCCGATCGTGGAGGCGCTCACCGTTTTCCGCCCCATGAAAGCCTGCAACAACGTCGCCCCGACCGAGATGGCCGCTTGCACTTTGCTCTGCTTGGCCTGCTCTTCTTCCCGCGCCACCGACTGCTCGGCCCGCCGCTTCCGCTCTTGAAGCGACGCGAACTTCGATGCGTACTTCTGCCGCAGCCGCTCGGTTTCCTGGTCCCGCCGTTCGTGCAGGGCCTGCTGGAGGCGAATCCGGAAGTCCCGCTCCGTTTCGCCCGGCTTGGACAGAAGCTTGAGCTGATCGCTCTTGAACAGGGTCGCCGATTGAGTCCGGTAGAGCCAGGCGGCAAAATCCTTCCCCCAGGCGTCGTAGCTCTTCGCCTTACCGGCCGGCGCAGGCAAAGAGGCGAACTGCGCCGCAACTTGAGGGGCATGCTCCAAATCCGACACCGCGATCCCCGCCTCGCGGGCTTCGTCCCAGTTGACCGGAACCGGCGCGTCGGTGATCGCCGACAGGAACGCCACATCTTGCGTGACATCCACCCCGGCTTTGCCGTCGGCCACGCGCACCTGGGCCACCCCCAACAACATCGGCTGGTAGACCAGATCGTTCCCCGCCGGCTGGCTGCCTCGCACAGGAACAAAATATTGCGGCACCTCCGGCGGCAGCACGGGACGTGAGGAGGGAGGCGTACGGGGTGAGGGGAGGCTCGTTTCGCCCTCCGCCTTTGTTGCTGTCGCCTCAGGCCTCACGCCTAACGCTTTGCGAGATTCCATCAGCGTCTTGATCTGGCTGCGCGTCAACGGGCCGCGCAAGTAGGACAAGGTCCAGCGCGATTCGAAGACTTCCGGGGCATCCTCGTGCACATTGTTCAGGAGAAAGATGCGGCTGCCGAGCCCGGCCAGCAGTTGTTCCATCTTTTTTCGGTCGAATTTCTTGCCGCTCCCGGCGGCGGCTCCCTCCAAGCCCTCCAGCACCCGCGCCTTGTCGCGTTCCGTCTGCAACCGCCCGATGAACCAGGTGCCGGTATTGGCCAGGCCCTTGTAATCCAGGTCCACCGGGTTCTGCGTGGCCAGCACAACCCCGACCCCGAAGGCCCGGGCCTGTTTGAGCAGGGTCAGCAAGGGGGCTTTGGACGGCGGGTTGGCCACCGGCGGGAAGTAGCCGAAGATCTCGTCCATATAGAGCATCGCCCGCAAGCTGGTCGTTCCCGATTGCGCCCGCATCCAGCCCAGGGTCTGGCTCAACAACAGCGTGACGAAGAACATGCGTTCGGCATCGTTTAGGTGGGCAATCGAGAAAATCGCGATGCGCGGCTTGCCCTCTGACGTATGGAGCATCCGGTCGATCTCCAGCGGCGCCCCCTCCAGCCAGGCCGAGAACCCGGGCGCGGCCAGCAGGTTGTTGAGCTTCATGGCCAGGTTAAACCGGTCCTTGGACGGGAAGAACGAATCCATATCCAGGACCCCGACCTTCGCGACCGGCGGTTGCTGAATCTGCTGGATCAATGAGGCCAGGTCCAAGTCCCGTCCCCCGCGCCAGGCGTGATCCAAAATCGTCGAGAGCAGAATATGTTCCCGGCTCTGGATCGGGTCGGCTTCGATCCCCAGCAGCCCCAGCAGACCGGTGACCGTCGTGCCGATGCGCTCGCGCAGGAGCTCCGCATCGTCGAGAGCGGCCTGCGCCGGGGCGGCGAAGGACGTGAGGATGGAAACGGGGATGCCGGCGTTGCTGCCCGGCGTGTAGATGGCGAAGTCGGCCGCCTCTTTGAGCCGCGCGATGCGGTCCCCGTCCTGCCCCCATTCGGCCAGACCCTTCTTCCAGAGATCCGCCTGTTGCCCCGCATAGCCCGTCGGCGTCAGGCCCTTTTTACGGGCATCGTCTTCGTTGATCCATGGGGCAAAGTCTTCCCCGCGCAACTGCGGAAAAGTCAGAAGCAGGTTGGCCAGGTCGCCCTTGGGATCGATCACGAGGGCCGGAATGCCGTCGATGGCCGCTTCTTCCAACAGTCCCAGGCAGAGGCCGGTCTTGCCGCTGCCCGTCATGCCCACGCAGACCGCGTGGGTCACGAGGTCCTTGGAGTCATACAGCAACCAACCTTTCTTGGGCTTCTTCTTGGCCAGGTCGTAGGGGCGACCGAGATAGAAGACCCCGAGCTTTTCAAAGTCCTGCATGCACCGGCTCCTTTCCCAACTCAGCGGCTCGGAATACACCGTGCCCCATTGTAGGACGCGCCCATTCCGACCGCAAGAACCGCCTGGAGCCGCTTCGTCACCGGCATTCATTCCGACAAATTCTTGCCAGGTCTAGGCCGTTTCACTATGCTGTTTTTGGGAGCTGCCCATGCCGATCCGCCGCATCCTCGTTGTCAGCCTCTGCCTCTCCCTCCTTGCCGCCTCTGCCTAGGCGGAGACACCGGCCCCCAGCGTCCACTGGGGCGCCATCGCCTACCCCGATCAGGAACGGACCCTCACCACAGGCCTGACGCTGAACCGGTTCACCCAATTTGACGGCGCAGGCAAACAGTACAACGATATCAACCAGACGATGGGCTTCAACTTCGCCTCCGTGAGTTGGACGGAACGGTGGGCCCAGTTGCCTGGGTGGAGCACCAACCTCACACTCGGCATCGGCCCCACCGATGACAAGCTGACCCGTTTCCTCCAGAACGACGTGATCCACAAAATCCGCGGCCTCGCCCCGGTCCCGGTCGGCGCAAAACGCGAGGCCTTGGACTATATGGTCAGCAGTACCCTGACCAAATGGACCCCGGTGTTCGGACAGCGGGAGGACGGCTTCGCCGGCATCGGCGTCGCGATGGGATCGCTCTATCAAGAGCCTTACGCGCAGGCAGGCCTGCGCCGGGTGTCCCTGTCGGATGTGTTCCACTCGGTATCCGGCAACACCTCGTCTGCGCTCCAGACCTTCTCGAATTGGGTGCGGTTCTCCGCGATGGGCCGGTACGGGCGTCTCTACGGAGGGAGCGCCTTTCCGGTCATCGCGCCTCAATCCTATTTGGGCCAATTTTCCGTCAGCGCCGGGGACTACCGCGCGAGCCGGAATGAAGCGGATACCTGGGAAGTGGAACTGGCCCTCACCGTGGACTCGGGGCTGTTTGTGGATCGCAAGGGGGATGCGTTGGAAGAACGGTTCGTCTCGGTCGCCTTCCGCTACTCGTTCGTCTCGTTCGAAACCTGGAACGACTTGATCAACCAGAAGGACTATGGGCCATCGTATGGAGCCCGACTGACCCTGGACTTATTCCGCCTCTATGACTGGTGGAAGTGCGACTCCTGAGCCTTGTCGGAAAAGAGCATGTGGCTTATGGCATATGGCTTATAGCAAGAGTCGGGACGTCTTTCTTACCATAAGCCATACGCCATTAGCTCTTCTCTTCTCTTCTCTTCTCCTTACCATTCCTTGAAAATCACGAACACCGCTCCGACCATCAGGGCGAAGCCGGCCAGATAGTTCCACTTCAGCGGCTCCTTCAGATACCAGACCGAAAACCCGCAAAACACCACCAGCGTGATGACCTCCTGGATCGTCTTCAACTGCGCCGCCGAAAACTGATAGTGGCCGATCCGATTCGCCGGCACCTGAAAACAATATTCCACGAAGGCGATCCCCCAGCTCACGCCGATCGCCATCCATAAGGGTGACTCCTTGTACTTCAAGTGCCCATACCAGGCCATCGTCATAAAAATATTCGAAATCGTCAGCAACACAATCGTCTGCATGGGCCTCCTCTCAGAGAAGAGCTAATGGCTTATAGCAAAGAGCCGATGGCCGATAACTGATGGCCTATGGCGGAGGCTCGGCCCAGGTACCAGTTCTGCCCCATACCTTGGAGCCCCGATAGTCGGCAGGAAAACGCTCTCGCCCCCTTATTAATTGTCTCTGAAATATGCTCTAACAGCCGATGCCTACTCAATCCGATCGCGTTTGGCAATGTTATGACGAGCACAGAGGAGCTGCACGTTCCCAGAAACCATAGAGGTGCCACCTCGTGAGAACGGCAGTATATGATCGAAGTGTAACTCGTCGGTTGCTCCGCACATCACACATTTACCACCGTCTCGCTTCCAAACCTCCAGCTTGATGGGCGTCGGGATAACTCGTCGCCTTGTTGACTCTCTTGGTGGTGGAACGTCGAAGTCCTCCTCGCCCTCAACTGCGGCAAGTCGAAACTTAAAAACGTTCCGTCCGTTGGACATCTCGCGCCACGAGTCAACCAAATGAAATACGCCATTGTAGGACCATACCCCTTGCCTGAGCTTTTCATAGATGCGAACACGTTCGGGCGAGCGACGTCCCGCTTTGAATTCCTGGGCAGCCTTGTGGAAGCGTCCGTTCTGTGTCAGGCGCCCATTCTCTGAAAATTCAGGTTGGTCCACCGTTTTGGGATCGGGGCCATCCTTGGTACGTAATGCATCATGGCCCTCATAGATGACCGCAGCGCCTTCCTCTTCGAGCCGGTCGTCATACGGAGCATTGGCTAATAGAGACATAAGGATGACAGAGTGATTGTTACCAAGACCGAAGTTCATACCTCGCTGCAGGTTGACTTTCTCTCGCGCACACATATCGAGGTAAGCGATGATTTCGTTGGCCATACTCTTCAATGATCGCTTGCTTGCCCTGCGGCTGAGGGCCATCAGCGCCGTCAGCCGCCCTTTTCTCTCTTTTTCTAGATCGCGGGTGGACGGGATGGGCGCTGAGGTGCTCGACTTGGCGCAAGTTGCCTGTCGGTAGCCGAAAAAACTCCCCGACGCCGTTCCGCTAGTCCGTAAAGGCGTCGGGGCCAACAGTATGAACCAATCTGCCACCCAACATCATCGCATCAGGGCGAGCCCGAACGCGCCCACCCGTCGCCAGCCGCTTCTTCAGCCCAGCCCCGCCTCCTTCAACACCTGCCCCGTGTACGACTTCGCCACCTTCGCGATCGCCGCTGGCGGCCCTTCGGCCACAATCTCCCCGCCCCGGTCTCCCCCCTCCGGTCCCAGGTCGATCAGCCAGTCCGCGTTCTTGATCACGTCCAGGTTGTGCTCGATCACCAGGACCGTGTTGCCCTCTTCCACCAGGCGGTTCAGCACGTCCAGCAGCCGCTGGATGTCGGCAAAGTGCAGGCCCGTCGTCGGCTCGTCCAGGATGTAGAGGGTGCGTCCGGTCGCCCGCTTAGACAGCTCGCGCGAGAGCTTCACCCGCTGGGCTTCCCCGCCGGATAGCGTCGTCGCCGACTGGCCCAGCTTCACATAGTGGAGCCCCACGTCGTGCAGGGTTTGCAGCTTGGTCTTGATCAGCGGGATCGCCTCGAAGAACTCCAGCGCTTCGTCCACCGTCATGTTCAGGATGTCCGCGATGCTCCGGTCCTTGTGTTTGATCTCCAGCGTCTCGCGGTTGTACCGCTGGCCCTTGCAGACTTCGCAGGTCACATAGATGTCCGGGAGGAAGTGCATCTCTATCTTGATCAGTCCATCCCCTTCGCAGGCCTCGCAGCGCCCGCCCTTCACGTTGAAACTGTAGCGGCCCGCCTTGTACCCCCGCACCCGCGACTCGGGCAGCTTGGTGAAGAGGTCCCGGATGAAGGTGAAGAGGCCCGTGTAAGTCGCCGGGTTGGAGCGGGGCGTCCGTCCGATGGGCGACTGGTCGATGTCGATCACCTTGTCCAGGGCCTCCACGCCCTGGAGCGACTGGCATCCGTCGATCTTGGGCTTCTTCTGGTACAGGAGCTGCGACAGGGAATGAAACAGGACCTCCAGCACCAGCGTGCTCTTGCCGGACCCGGACACGCCGGTTACGCAGGTCAGCAGGCCAAGGGGAATCCTGGCGGTGAAGTTCTTAAGGTTGTGCTTCCTGGCCCCGACGACGCTGAGGAACTTCTTGGCCTTCCGCTCCCGGTGGGGCAGGGTGACGGAGAGGTCCCCGCGCAGATACCGGCCGGTCAGGGAGGCCTTGTCGGCCATGATTTCCTTCGGCGTCCCTCCTGCGACGATCTTTCCTCCGTGGGCGCCGGCTCCCGGCCCCATGTCCACGATATGGTCCGCCGCCATCATCGTTTCCGCGTCGTGTTCCACGACCACGACCGTATTGCCCATGTCGCGCAGCCGGATCAGGGTCTGGAGCAGCCGCCGGTTGTCCCGCTGGTGCAGGCCGATGGAGGGTTCGTCCAGGATATAGAGGACCCCCACCAACCCCGACCCGATCTGCGTCGCCAGCCGGATGCGCTGCCCTTCGCCGCCGGAGAGCGTCGCCGCGGCCCGTTCCAGCGTCAGGTAGTCCAGCCCGACGTTGTTCAAAAATCCCAGCCGCTCGCGGATTTCCTTCAAGATCCGTTGGGCGATGAAGGCCTCCCGCTCGCTGAGTTTGAGCGATCCGAAATAGGCCGCCGCCGCCCGCACGGACAACTGCGTCACCTCCGCGATGGATTTCCCCCCCAGCTTGATCGAGAGGCTCTCCGGCCTGAGCCTGGCCCCCTTGCAGACGGAACAGGGCTCCAGCAGGGTGAAATCCTCCTCGATTTCCCCTTCCGAGCTGCCGGGCGGGACGGCAAAGCCGATCCCGTCGCAAGCCGGACAGGCGCCATGCGGGCTGTTGAAGGAAAAGACGCGGGGCGTGATCTCCGGGTAGCTCAGGCCGCAGCGGATGCAAGCCAGCGTTTCGCTGAAGAGTTTCGTTTTGTTGTCCTCAGTCAGCACGCCGACGAGGCCGCCCGCCAGCTTGAGCGAGGTTTCCACCGAATCGGCCAGTCGCCGGGCCAGCGGATCGTCCGGTCCGACCCGCGATTCGGCGGAGCCCGCCCTAAGCCCTGGCGAAGCGCTCATCGCTGGCTTCATCACCAGCCGGTCCACGATCACTTCGATCGTATGTTTCTTTTGTTTGTCGAGCGCAATGTCCTCGCCCAGGTCCACAATCTGCCCGTCGATCCTGGCCCGCACATAGCCGGCCTTCCGCATGTCGAGGAGTTCCTTGCGATATTCCCCCTTCCGTCCGCGGATGATCGGCGCCAGCACCTGGAACTTGGCGCCGGCCGGCAGGGCCAGAATCGCGTCCACCATTTGTTGAACGGTCTGCGCCGTGATTTCCTCGCCGCAGTTGAAGCAGAAGGGCCGCCCGATGCGGGCGAACAGCAGGCGCAGATAGTCGTAGATTTCCGTGACGGTCCCGACGGTGGAGCGGGGATTGTGGCTGGTGCTCTTCTGTTCGATGGAGATGGCCGGCGACAGCCCTTCGATCGAATCCACGTCGGGCTTGCCCATCTGTTCGAGGAACTGGCGGGCATAGGCGCTGAGAGATTCGACGTAGCGGCGCTGCCCCTCGGCGTAGATCGTGTCGAAGGCGAGGGAGGACTTGCCGGACCCGCTCAAGCCGGTGATCACCACCAGCTGGTCGCGTGGAATTTCGACGTCCAGATTCTTGAGATTATGTTCCCGCGCGCCGCGGATGACGATCGAACCGGCCATGAACAGCCCTCCCAGGCGCGGGATTATACCATGAGGGATCGGGGGAGATGGACAGGGACGCCGGGCCGATGACGATCCGGCATTCGAACGGACGCGCCTACTGGGCCGTCGGCCGAGGCGGATTGAGAGGGAATCGGATCAGGAACGTCGTGCCGACGCCTTCCTGGCTTTCGACGGTGATCCGGCCGCCATGAGCCTGTACCGCGTCCTTGACGATCTTGGTGCCCAAGCCGGTCCCTCCGGCCTTGCGGCTGATGGCATGCCCGGAGAACAGGCTCTCGCGCACTTCCGGCGACATACCCCGGCCTGTATCGATCACGGACAGGCACACCGTTCCAGCCGCCGAATCTAATCGGCCACGGATGGTGATCGATCCTCCCGGCGGTACTTCCGGAATGGCATTGTTCACCAGATTGTAGAACGCATTGTAAAGACAATGTTCGTCCGCCAACATCGGCGGCAACGTGTCGAGTCCGTCCATACAGAGGGCGACTCCGCTGTGCTCGGCAACCAACCCCAGCGTCTCCACCACATTGCCGACCACGTCCGACAACCGACAGGGCACAAGCTGTAGCGGCGCGCTCCGGCCCCGCACGCAGTCCGCTACCTCCTTCGTGCGGCTCTGGATGCGCTGCGCCGCGTCCTGCAGGGTGTCGAGCGCCCGTTTGCACTGGGAATGTCTCTCCTGCCACTGAACCTTCATGGAGCCCGGCAGACTCGAGAACAGTTGATCGATGTGCAGGCGCATGTGCGACACGCTGCGAAAACCGGCATCAGCAGATTATTCACATCGTGGGCGATGTCGCCCATCCGATGCACCAGCTCGGCCAGTTTCGCCTCTTCGATCAACCGTGCCTGTTCGATCGCCGCTCCGGACAAGGCGGAGACAATGAAGAGAATATCGAGATCCTCTTCCCCCAACGTCCCCTGACGCTTATTCAGGACTTCGAGCACCCCGATCGGCTTTCTCCCCCACGGTTTCAAAGGGAGGACGATCATATCGCGGGTCCCGAATCCGGTGAGGGTATCGATATCCGGATAATACCGTCGATCTTTCTTGGCTTCGACGACGATCTCCGCTGTCCCGGACGTGAAGACCGTCCCCGCAAGTCCCTTATCCCAGGGGATGGACATCCCGCGCAGCAGATCCGCCTTTTCGCCCGCCACATGGCGAAACGTCAGCTGCTTGGTGCGTGGATCGGCGATAAGCACGGAGCCGGCTTCCGCATCCACGACTTCAAGCGCCGTGCGGAGCGTCTGCTCGATCAACCCGTCGCTGTGAATGTGCTCGGAGAGCGCTTGGGAAATGCGGCGCGCGACCTCCAGTTCCCGGTCGCGTCGCGCCAATCGCAGGTCTTTCTGCTGCCGCGGCATTCCGCGGCGCTCAGACGCAGAGGCCGGATTCGTCGGCTCGTCACTACTCATGATGCCGAGACAGGCCGGTCCCCCGAGGGGAGATCCTGTTGCATCCGCATGGGGTCATTATGCAAAGCTGACCATGGGACGAACATTCCTGGGCACGGAGCTTGATCCTACGTGGGCTGCCTTTCAAACACAAGACTTTCGTACGAATTCAGCACATCCGGCGCCGCTGTCACCTCCACAGACTGCGGCTCGCAAGACCGGCTCGCTTGACAAAGCGTTCAGGCTGGTGCTACGTCCATCCGATGATTCAGCTTGAGGAAAAACCGGCGCCAACCGGCCCCGTCTCGCCTCCGCCGGAAGGGACCGTGCCCGACTGGTCGGGCAAGGGCAAGGAGCAGGCGGTCCAGCGGATGTTCACCGCCATCGCCCGCTGGTACGACCTGAACAATTCGCTCCTCAGCTTCGGTCTGCACCATCGCTGGAAACGCCGCGCCGCCGCCTTCGTCCCGACGACTCAGGCCGGCCGCGCGATGGACATCGGCGCCGGCACGGGCGATTTGGCCCTCCTGATCCACCCGCGCATGGGCGAAGGAGGCCGCGTAGCCGCGGTGGACCTGAACCAGGCCATGCTCCGGGAAGGCCTGAGCAAGATCGCGAGCCGGGGGCTCAGCGACCGCGTCACCTGCCTGCGCGCCAATGCCGAGCAGTTGGGGTTTCGCGAGAATAGTTTCGATGCGATCACGACGGGGTTTTGCATCAGAAACGTGAGCGATCTCCTGGGAGCCTGCGCGGAGATCCGCCGGGTCCTGAAGCCCGGCGGCCGGTTTGTCTGTCTGGAGTTTTCCCGTCCGGTCCGGCCTTGGCTGTTGAACCTCTACGCCTGGTACTCCTTCAGCCTCCTGCCCAAAGTCGGCACCCTCGTGGCCCATGACCGGACCGGCGTCTATCGCTATCTGCCCGCCTCCATCCGCGCCTTTCCCGATCAGGAAGGATTGAAAACCCTCTTGCTCAAGGCCGGGTTCCGGCAGGTGGACTATCACAACCTGAGCGGCGGGATCGTGGCGATCCACGTGGCCACCAAATAGTTGACAAGTCTATCAAGTCGGAAAGTCCTCAAATCCTAAGGATGTTCTCGACTTTATAGACTTTTCGACTTTGCGACATTTATTTATAGACCATGAACTCGATTCTCTACGTCTTTCTGCCGTGCAAGAAGGTCTACCCGATCGGGGTCACCTACCTGGCGGATTTCATCCACCGGAGGCAGCCCGACGTCCGGCAGCGCATCCTGGATCTCTCGGTCCATCCGCAAGCGGAGCGGCCGAACGTCCTTCGCAAAACGGTCTCCGCCTTTGCGCCGGACCTGGTCTGTTTTTCCTGGCGGGACATCCAGATTTTTTCGCCGCACGAAGGGGATGCCTCGCTGGAACACGCGTTCAATTTTTATTTTTCGAGCAACCCGGTTAAAAAAATCGCCGCCTCGTTCCAGGGCCTCAGGCAGCTCTATCGGTATTACAACGACATCCGCGCCAACCTGTCCTATCCCTGGCTGATCCGCAACGAGTTTCCCCAGGCCCGGATCATGATCGGCGGCGGGGCCTTCACCGCCTTCGCGGACCAGTTGATCGAAAAACTGCCGGAAGGGACGATCGGCATCCTCGGCGAGGGCGAGGACGCGATTCTGAAGATGGTGGAGGGCCGCTCCCTCGCGGACGAACGGTATATCGTCAAAGAAGGGGGGAAAGTCTCCAAGGGCGACCAGGGATCGCCGGCCCTACTAGACGCCCTGACCGTGGATCTACCCTATCTGACAAGCATCTTCCCCCAGTACCGGGACTATCTCGACGAATCCATCGGCGTCCAGAGCAAGCGCGGGTGCCCCTACGACTGCGCCTTCTGCCTCTATCCCTACATTGAGGGCAAGCGGGTCCGGTACCGGCCCCCCGAGATGGTCGTCAAGGACATCGCGCAACATTACCACCAGTGGGGGGCGCGCCGGTTCTGGTTCACGGACGCCCAGTTCATCACCGGCAAGGAAGCCTATCCCCAATGTACGGAGATTTTGGAGCGTACCCTCCGCGAAAAGCTGGACATCCAGTGGTCCGGGTACATCCGGACCTCGCTGATTACCGCCGACCTGGCCAAGCTCATGGTCCGCTCGGGAGTCGGAGACCTGGAAGTGGCCATCACCTCCGGCTCGCAGGAGGTCCTGAACAACCTCCACATGGGGTTCAAGCTGGAACGACTCTACGACGGCTGCCGGTACCTGGCCGAGGCGGGGTTTCAGGGCAAGGTCATCCTGAACTACTCGCTGAACAGTCCCAAGGAAACCGAGGACACTCTCCTGCAGAGCGTCGAATCATACAAAACGGTCGCTTCAATCCTGGGCGAGGAGCGAGTCTTTCCCCTGATGTTCTTCCTCGGTATCCAGCCGAACACCGATCTGGAGCACCGGCTGCTGGAGGAGGGATACCTCTCGGCCGGGTACAACCCACTCATGCTGACTCCGACCAGCATCAGGAAGCTCCTGTATAACCCGGCCCCGCTGAACAAAATCATCGCCAAGGCCTGCCTGGCTGCCTGGCATAAGAAGCAGGGAAGCCAGGACCCCCGTCCCTGGTCCGGCTCCCTCTCCGCCAAGCCCCAGGTTTATGCCGACGGCAGCCTGATCCGCGGGGTCGAACACAACAGCGGACGCCAGGCCCTGCTGACGCTGGAAGAGATTCTCCGCTCACGAAAAACCGCTGATTCTTCAGCCGCTTCGCCCCAGGGACCGGCTGTCGGCCGAGCCGGTTGACGCTCCCTCCCGCCCTCCTAGATGCTGCTTGCATTCCAAACATTTCCGGTGCTATCATGCCTTCTCATTTTCGCCCGGTGACATCTCAGAATCGGTTCAATTTCTTCACGATTTTCTCGATCTCGACGTTTGCCAGGGGGCCTGAAGGAGGCGGGTAGATGTACAAGACGATCTATGTCCCGGTGGATAATTCGGACTATTCCAATACAGCCGTCGATGTGGGGGTCGATCTGGCCAAGACGTTCGGCGCCAAAATCGTCGGGAGCCATGTCTATGCGGCGAAGATGCACGACAAGCGTTTCAAGCAGATGGAGGCCGGACTGCCGGAGGAGTATCACGACGAAAAGGAGTTGGACCGGCAGCGCCAGATTCACGATTCGCTGATCACCCGCGGGCTCCAGATCATCACCGACTCCTACCTCGACTACGTGGACAAGAGGTGCACCGAGGCCAACCTACCCCTGGAGCGCCGCTCCCTGGAGGGTCGGAACTGGAAAGTGCTGGCCGAGGACATCAATCAGAACGCCTACGACCTCGTGATCATGGGCGCCCTCGGCGTCGGGGCCGTGAAGGACAGCGTGATCGGCAGCAACACCGAGCGCGTCGTGCGCCGCGTACGGACCTCCGACATGCTGATCATCAAGAACACGCAGCCGACGACCAGCGGCAAGATCGTCGTGGCCGTGGACGGCAGCGCCTATTCCTTCGGCGGGCTGATGACCGGCCTGGCCCTGGGCAAGGCCTTGAACCGTCCGGTGGAAGCCATTTCGGCCTTCGACCCCTATTTCCACTACGCGGCCTTCCACAGCATTTCGGGCGTCCTCAACGAGGAGGCCGGCAAGGTCTTCCGGTTCAAGGAACAGGAAAAGCTGCACGAGGAAATCATCGACAGCGGCCTGGCCAAGATCTACCAGTCGCACCTGGACATTTCCCGCGAGATCGCCCAGGCCGAGAACACAGACGTCAAGACCACCCTGCTGGACGGGAAGGCCTTCGAGAAGGTGATTCAGTACGTCCGCAAGGATGTCCCCTGGCTCCTGATCGTCGGCCGGATCGGCGTGCACAGCGACGAGGACATGGACATCGGCAGCAACACGGAGAACCTGCTGCGCGCCGCCCCCTGCAACGTGCTGGTCTCCAACCGCAAGTACACCCCGCCCATCGACACGCAGGCCGAGTACACCATCGCCTGGACCGAAGAGGCCTTGCGACGGATGGAGAGGATTCCGATCTTTGCGCGCGGCGTGGCCAAGACGGCCATCCACCGGTACGCGATCGAGAAGGGCCACACGATCATCAGTAACACGGTGGTGGATGCGGCGGTCGGGCACATCCTGCCGAAGGGCGCGATGGACGCCATGCGGGCGCTCGGCGGGAGCCTGGACGCAGCTGGCATCGACCGGGACAAGATGCAGGCCGACGACGCCGTGGCCAAGGACCTGATGGGCGGCACGCTCAGCGGCATGATGACCGAGATCGTGCAGGAGAAGCCGACGGTGAGCGCCGGCACGCAGGCCTATCTGGACCGGATGAGCCAGACCTACTTTGTCTGCGACGGCTGCGGCTACATCGGCAAGGGCGACACGCCGGTGAAGTGCCCCGTCTGCATGGCCGAGGGAGCCCGGTTCAAACAGGTGGACAAGAGCATCTTCGAAGCGGCGGCCAAGGCGGAAGGAACGCTCGAAACCGAACTGGCCTATGACGACGTGCCGATGCAATGGACCAAGGACGCCAAGGAGGCCATCCGGACCGTGCCGGCCGGGTTCCAGCGGCGGCGCGCCAAGGCCAAGATCGAAAAGACGGCCCGGAAGCTGGGCATGACCACGATTACGCTCGAATATGCGGCGCCGATGATCAAGGAAGCGGCGGCCGAGGACTATACCCCGATCTTTGCGAACAAAGGCACCGGCACAGCCCCGGAGGCGGAGGCTGCGCTCCATGCCGGCCAAGGCAACGGCCAAAGTAACGGCCAAAGTAACGGCCAGGGGAACGGGCATGCAACCGGCGGCAACGGAGGTAGCGCGATGTCTTCTCCCTCCTCTTTCACCTGGACCCCGGACGCGCAGGCGCGCCTTGACCGCGTGCCCCCCGGCTTCATGCGCGACTGCACCAAAGCCCTGATCCAGAAGCATGCCGAAAAGATCGGCGCGACCACGATCACCCTCGACGTGGCCAATGCGGGGATCGAGCAAGCCAAGGGCACGATGGAAGAAGCGATGAAGACGGGCAACCTGAAGGATATCCTCGAGCGCCTCGGCGTCGGCTCCCAGCCGGGATCCTCGCACAATGGGTAAGGCCCTTCCGATTTTCAATTTTCCCGCCCTCGCGGGAAAGCTCGATTCGCTTGGACAACAGATCAAGCAGTTTGTGGCGGCGCCGGGCATGCCCGGCGCCTCGCCCACGCCCGGCGACGGCCGGACCGTGGACGACTTCAAGCCCTTCCTGATCGCCCTCAACCTCACCAAGCGCTGCAACCTCAAGTGCGACCATTGCTACCTGGACGCCACCACCAAGGCCGGCGGCGGATCGGACGAACTGACCACCGAAGAATGCTTCCGCCTGATCGACCAGATTGCGGAGGTCAATCGCGGCTGCCTCCTCGTGATCACCGGCGGGGAGCCGCTGACGCGCCCGGACATCCTGGACATCGCGCGCCATGCGGTGGGACTCGGCTTCATGGTCGTGTTCGGCACCAACGGGATGCTGATCAACGATCGGATGGCCAAGGAGCTGGTGGAGATCGGCGTCATGGGCGTCGGGATCAGCATCGACTCGCTAGACGCCAAGAAACACAATCGTTTCCGGGGGCTCGAAGGGGCCTGGGAGGGAGCGGTCGCCGGCATCGAGGCCTGCAAACGCAACGGGCTTCAGTTCCAGGTGCACTTCAGCGCCCAGCCGATGAACTACCGGGAGCTCCCGGACGTGATCGAGTGGGCACATACGTTGGGCGCCAAGGTGTTGAATGTCTTCTTTATGGTTTGCACCGGCCGCGGCGAGGAACTGACCGACATCACCCCGGCCCAGTATGAAGAAGTTCTGGGCTATCTGGTGGATTGCCAGGACAAGTACAAGGACATGCTGGTTCGCGCCCGCTGCGCGCCCCACTTCAAACGCCTGGCCTACGAGAAGGATCCCAATTCTCCGATCACCAAGGCCCAGGGCTATATGGGCGGCGGCTGCCTGGCCGGCACCAACTATGCCCGGGTGACCCCGAACGGCGAGTTGACCCCCTGTCCCTACATGCCGCTCTCGGCCGGGAATATCCGCGAGAAGAGCTTCGCGGACCTCTGGGAACGGTCCGACATTTTCGACTCCTTCCGCTATCCGCACCTCAAAGGCAAGTGCGGCGACTGCGAGTACAGCGAGATCTGCGGCGGCTGCCGGGCCCGTCCCTACGTGGACCATGGGGATTGGCTGGACGAGGACCAGTGGTGCCTCTACACCCCGAAGGGCGGCGAGAAGGTGCAGGTGGCCTTCAACACGCCCGAAGACAGCACCGCGGTCTGGGACGAGGCGGCGCAGACCAGGCTCAGCCGCATCCCCTATTTCCTCCGCGCCATGGTCAAGAAAGGCGTGGAGCGGCATGCGCGCGAGCAGGGCCTGGCCGTCATCACCGTCGAATTGATGGAAGAGCTCCGCAAAAAGCGGTTCGGCAACGACGCGCCGGTGTTTAAGTTCTAATGGACGCGCTGCAATCACTCCTGACCGACCTCAACCAACTCATCCCGATCGTCAACCATTGGTTGCACTTGGTCTCGGCCGTTATCTGGATCGGCGGCCTGGCCTTCCTGGTCATGGCGGTCACGCCGGGCCTGAAGACCGCGGTGCCCAAAGAATACATCAAGCCCATCGCCGACACGTTTTACCGGCAGTACAAGCGCGTAGTGGGCGTCCTGCTGGTCGTGATCCTCTTTACCGGCGGGATCAATCTGCACTATGTGAACCAACTGCTGGTTTCCCAAACCGGGTCCGGCATTCCCCACCATGCCAAGTACCTGACCGTGTTCTTCATCAAACTGTTCCTGGTTCTGGGCATCCTGACGCTCTTCCTCTACACCATCATCTTTAAGACCGAGCCGACCGGCGAAGAAACGGCCGAGGAACGGGAAGAGCAAATGGCGGAGCCGGTCCCCTTCCAGCGCGTGGCTTTGTGGCTCGGCCTCCTCATCATCCTCTGCGCCGCCGCCCTGAAACACTTGCACCAGTAGGCAATTCTCTCCTCCCGCATCGTCTCCACCAAGGCAACGCCAATCAGTTTCCGTACTCTCCCCTATTCCATCGAGTGCTTCCCCCGATTGACAAGCAAGCCGAACTCTTTACATTGCGCTCTTCATGGCACCCTCACCGCCATCCGGCGAGCCCCTCTCCGCGCTGAGCGAGAAACGTCCGCCACCGGAGCCATACACCGCCGAACGGACGCAGCGGGCGCTTCCCAAGACCCACACCATCCTTGAAAAGGGCATGATGGAGCACCGTCCCTTCGGTGCGGACGCCACGGGGGAGAAGATTCGCGACGTGAGCGGCATGACGATCCGCGCCAACATCGAGTATCTCGAGGAGTCGATCAGCCTGAAAGCGGGGCCGGCAGCAGGCGCGCAAGCGATCGAAGACCTCTGCACCAGGTTGAATGAGCGAATTCGTGATCCCGCGTATCACGTCACCCCGGCCCTGCTCAGGAACATGTGGCACAGCTATTCGTACGAGTTCCGCTGTTTCCTGGGCGAGTTCTGCCGCATCATCGCCGGCGATCCGCAATTCGCGTTCAAAATGGCCCAGGCCAAGTTTCTCTCGCCGATCATCCAGACCCTGGGCCGCCCCTTCTCCGTCTCGCAGATCTACCGGATGTTTCCGCATTTCGGGGAGAAGTTCGTGAAGGGCTCCATGTATATGGAGGCGGAATCGGTGACCGATCGCCGCGCCCTGCTCAGGATGAAATTCACCGACGCGGTGGACGGGCAGTTCGGGCCCTATCGGAAGGCCTGCGCGGCCCTGGTCTGCGCCGCGTCAAAGGGCGCGTTGACGGCCATTCCCGAGCGCATTCATCACGGCCGGCCGGCCGCGATCACAGACCGGTCGTGCATGGCCGAAGGCGATGAGTGGTGCGAGTGGGATATTACCTGGGATCCTGAGTCGTCCCCCCAGCCCATCTGGATCGCCGCCGGCCTGCTGCTCAGCGGAGCGTGCTGGCTGTACCTCCGATATGCTCAACCCGCCTTCACCGCCGCCCAAACCCTGCTGCTGGCCTCTGGGCCGGCCGCCCTGTCGCTGCTGCTGGCCCGCTGGTGGACGCGCCGCGCCAGGGTCCAGGCGCGGGAACGATTGGTGGACGAACAGCTCCGCTCCGTCGAAGCCCGGCACGAAGAGCTGCGCGAGGCCTATCTGGAACAGGAACAGACCACGGTCGAATTGCGCCGCAAGGTCGGGCAACTGACCATTCTCCATCGGGCCGGCCTCCTCTTCAGTTCCACCCTGGACCGGGACCTGCTGTTCGATTCCGTGCTCCGCGCCCTCAACGAGGACTTGCACTACGATCGGGCCATGATCTCGTTGTACGATCGCGACCGCCGGGCGGCTCACAAGATCCGCATCATGGGAGTCTCCCCGGCTTGCACGGCCTTTGCGGAGAACCTGGCGATTCCCGTCACAGATCCGCACCTGCTGGAAGGCGCCGTCCTGTTGGGGGGTCGACCGATCCTGGTCCGAAATCTTCAGGAAGTCTGGCGCCGCCTGCACCCCCTCAATCAGCAGTTGGCGACCATGACGGGAGCGAAGTCCTTTATCTCCGTCCCGTTGAAGGTCAAAGGCCAGGTCATGGGGGCGCTGACGGTGGACCGGGACGAGGTCAACGGCCTCGGGCAGGCCGACCTGGACCTGATGGTGACGGTCGCGAATCAGGTCGCCATCGCGATCGACAATGCGGACGCCTACGCCCAAATCGAGGCCTTGAACGTCGGACTGGAAGCCAAGGTTCGCGAGCGGACCCATGAACTGGAACGGCTGAACCAGGACCTGGCGGCCGCGAACCAGCAACTGCGCGAGCTGGACCATCTGAAGTCGGCGTTCGTCTCGATCGTCTCACACGAACTGCGCACGCCCATGACATCCATCAAAGGCTACGTGGAGAATCTGCTAGACGGCATCAGCGGCCCCTTGAACGAGCGCCAGGCCCAATCACTCGAACGGGTCAAATGCAACGCCGATCGACTGACACGCATGACCAACGAGCTCCTAGATCTCTCCCGAATCGAAGCCGGGTTGATCGAGCTGCGCCTGACGTCGATCACGATTCCTGAATTGGTGGCCGATGTCATGGACAGCGCCCAAGCTTTTGCCCGGCCCAAATCCATCACGCTCCGCCAACGATACGACGAGGCGCTGCCTCCCATCACGGCCGACCGGGACAAGTTGCACCAAATCCTCACCAACCTGATCCACAATGCGATCAAATTCACGCCGCGGCACGGCCGTGTCCTCGTGGAGGCGGCCAGGACGGAGGGACAGGTTCAGATTTGCGTCTCGGACAGCGGCTGCGGGATCCCCGAGCAGGAGCTGAATCGGGTGTTCGAGAAGTTTTATCGCGGGCCCTCCGCGCCCATCGAGACGAGAGGCGCGGGACTGGGGCTCTCCATCACCAAAAGCCTGGTGGAGTTGCACGGAGGCCGTATTTGGGTAACCAGCAACACGGGCCAAGGGAGCCGATTCTGCTTCACCCTCCCGATCGAGGCTCCCATTAAACCGGACGTATCCAGCCCCACGTATCGTCTCAGATAAGCTCTGTATTCGATCCGATACCGGCGAGAACGAGTCCTATCACCGGGTGATTCAACACGACGCTGATTGCGGCTGCAAATCCGCCGCTCGCAGCCCCCGTCACAAGCTCAACTGTGCTTGCCGCATGGCATGCTCATTGCTCACCTAAATCAGCAACGTAACAGCACAGATATCGCAACAACCCTACAGGAGCGAGGCGGCCGGACCGTGACGAGCAGTGACGACCCTCGAACGGGCCCCATCTCGATCTTGCTCGTCCATCCCAAGCCACTGATACAAGAACGGTTCAGTCAGTCGCTCCGAGCAGAAGGGTATCATGTTCGTGTCGTGGGATCAGGCAATGACGCCATCGCCATCGTAAGACGGCACAAGATCGACGCCGCCCTCCTCGATATCAGCGGTTCCGTTGAGCGAATCCCGGCGATCCTCACCGCCCTGCGGCTCGCGATCCCACAACTGCCGGTCATCCTTCTGGCGGAGAATGCGCGGCCGGAGACCATCCCGTCGGCGCTCCACCTCAGTGCCTTGACGGTTCTGCCGGCGCCTTACGATATCGACATATTGATCACCCTGCTGCGGCGCACGCTGACAAGTAGCCCACTGGAGGTGCGAGCGGACAAGACGGCACAGCGCCCGCATGAACACCGCGAGGCAGCCGGCTCACAATCGTTCGGGGATGATCGCTAGGGCGGGCTCAGGGACGGGGCTTTGACGACCTCGACTCCCGGCGGAACGACAAACTCGAACAGATCCGGCTTCAGGCCGGAGTTGGGCTTCAGGTTGGCGAACTCGAACGTCGAGACATTCCCGCTGACCTCGTGGATGGAGACCCGCTTGATAAAATAGGTCTTGGGTTGGACTTCCAGCACGATCCGCACCACCGTACGGACCGCCTCGTTGCCATCCGGCTTCGGCAGCAGGCTGAGCAACGGCAATCCGCCCTCGCCCCGATCGCCGGCGCGGCCGAGGTCCAGGGTATATTGCTCCTCCAGCTTGGCGGCGCCTTGCAACAGTTGCAGCGGCGCCTGGGAGGCGGCCATCTGCGTCAACTTGCCGATCAAGACCTGCTTGTGCTCCGGCACGTACATTTTGACGTCGTTCTGGTTCACGTAAATCTCTTCCACGTTGGGATCGGCATAGTCCCACCGCAGCCGGCCCGGCTTCTTGATGTACATCCGCCCGCTGGACAAAATCGGCGTGGCAAACCCCTCGATCTTGGTCGTCTGCTTGAAGTCCGCCGACAGGTCTCGGGTCTGCTCGTACCGTGCTTGCAACTTCTTCACCACATCTCTCACGTCTTCTGCTCCGAAGGCCGGCATGGCTGCGAACGCAAAAGACAACATGATAAATGCAAAAAAGGTGGCCGCCGATTTTGCAGTTTGCAGTTTGCATTTGGGCTTCATTCTTGCTCCTCCCCCACTGCTCCCTTGCGCACCAGGACTTCGCGCCGGCCGTCCCGGCCTGCCGCGCCGACAATCCCTTCTTCCTGCATCTGCTCGATCATGCGGGCGGCGCGGGGATAGCCGACGCGCAGACGCCGCTGGATCAGGGAGGCGGAGGCCTGGCCGGAGGAGATCACCAGATCCTTCGCCTGCTCATAGACTTCATCCTTTGCCTCTTCTTCCTTGGCTTCTTCCTGTTTGAGCGACTGCAGCTCTTCGCTGTAGGCCGGAGCCGCTTGCTTCTTGATGAACTCGACCACTTGCCGTACATCGTCGTCCGGCACAAACGAGCCGTGCAGCCGGTTCAGAGTCCCGGTGCCGGCCGCGAACAGCATGTCGCCGCGCCCCAGCAGGGACTCGGCTCCGTTGGCGTCGAGGATCGTGCGCGAGTCGGTCTTGGAGGATACCTTGAACGCGATGCGGGCGGGAAAGTTCGCCTTGATCAGGCCGGTCAGCACATCCACCGAGGGCCGTTGCGTGGCCAGCACCAAGTGGATGCCGGAGGCCCTGGCCATCTGGGCCAGGCGCGCGATCTTCTCTTCCACTTCCTTGGGCGCGACCATCATCAAATCCGCCAGTTCGTCGATCATCACCACGATATAGGGCAGCGGCGCCGGAGGCGTTTTGGGCTCGGCGGAAGAGCCCAGCGGCTGCACCGATTCCGGCACCGCGCTTTCCCCGGCGGCCAGCCGCGCGTCCTCGGACAGGAACTCGACCGGCGGCTCGGGCGACTCCGAGTCTTTCTTGTCGGATGGCTCCGGCAGGACGCCTTGCTGCTCCGCCACCATCCGATTGTAGGAATCGATATTGCGGACATTGGCCTCGGCCAGGAGCTTGTAGCGGCGCTCCATTTCCTGCACCACCCAGCTCAACCCGCGCGCCGCGGACTTGGCATCCGTGATGACCGGCCGCAGCAAATGGGGCACGCCGTCGTAGGACTTCAACTCCAGCATCTTGGGATCGATCAGTAGCAGCTTCACTTCGTCCGGCCTGGCCGAGAACAGCAGGCTCAGGAGAATCGTATTGAGGCCGACGCTTTTCCCCGCGCCGGTCGCGCCGGCCACCAGCAAGTGCGGCATGGACTTGAGATCGGCCGCGGCCGGCTTCCCGAAAATGTCCTTCCCCAGGGCCAGAGCCAGCTTGCTCTTGGCCTGGACTTTCACGAAGGCCTCGCTGACCATGACCTCCTTCAACGAGACGGTTTCGCGGTAGCGATTGGGTATTTCGATCCCGACCACGGACTTGCCCGGCAGCGGCGCCACGATGCGGAGGCTCTCCGCTTTCAAGGCCAGGGCCAGGTCGTCGGCCAGGTTGACGATGCGGGCCACCTTGACCCCCGGCGCCGGTTCGAACTCGTACATGACCACGACCGGGCCTGGATGCACTTCCGTGACCTTGCCCTCGATCCCGAAACTCTGGAGCGCTTTGGTCAACACTTCCGACTGGGCCTTGAGCTCTTCGTCGCTCATCCGGTCCAGCGTGCCGGACGGATCGGTCAGCAGCTCTCTCGGGTCCGGAAGCACATATCCGGTCGAGGCGACGTTCGTTGCCACGAGCGTCCGCTCTTCCTCCTCTTCCTTCTCGGGCGGTGGGACGGCCTTCGGTTTCTTGGCCGGCTTTTCCTTGTGCGGAGCGACGACCACAGGCGGTTCCTCCGCCGCCGTGGGAACATCCGCCGGTTCGATCTCGGCGGGACGGTTGATCTTGACCGGTTTCGGTTTGGCCTTCTTGGCCTTCTCCGGCTGCTCTTCCTTTTCGGTCCGTTCCGGTATCAGAGCCAGGATGGTCTCTTTCAGCTTCGCCCACCAGCCGGGCACGCGCTGCCAGAGATCGGCCAGAGACATGGGGGCGGCCAGAAGCAACGAGACCAGGAGTCCGGCCAGCACGATAATATGGGCGCCGGTGCTGGCAAAGTAGAGCCGCAGGCCGTCCGCAAGCAGGTGCCCCACTCGCCCGCCTCCCAGCCCCGGATAGACCCAGCCGCTCAGGATGGTCGGAACGGCCGGCATCTCCAGGTGGAACAGGCTGCTCAGGAACAGCAAGGCAGCCAGGGACCCGACGGCGCTGCGGATGGTCACGGTGAGCAGGCCAGCCACGAAGCAGCGTCCCGCCAACATGCCCAACAGGAACGGCAATAAGTACGCCCCCCCTCCCGCAAGCCAGAACAAGCCGGTCGCCAGCGTTGCGCCGACCGTGCCGATCATGTTCCGAGTCGAAGGAGAGGCGACCCCTGAGGACGAGAAGAGAAGCGGATCGGATTCGGCGAACGAGAGGAGACTGAGCAGCGTCAACAGGCTGAAGGTGATCAGAAGGACGCCGACCACCTCATGCTTGAGTTGGGAGTGTTCACGAGAGGCCGGGCGAGCGTCACCGCGCTTCGCCGTGGTGGGTGCACCCATGGGCGGGATGGTAACATAAAACGAAGACGCTGTCAGCCATCAGCTTGCAGTTCCTCGCCAGGCGCCGCCCTGCCCAAGACTTCAGCAAGGACCGCGAATTCGCGCAGCGTCAGCGTTTCGGCCCGGCGTCTGGGGTCGATTCCCACCTGCGCCAAAGCCTGCATGATCCGGTCCTGGGCCAGGCCCTCGTCCCGGAGGGAATTGGCAAGTGTCTTCCGCCGATGGGCAAACGAGGCACGGACCGTACGCACGAACGAGGCTTCATCCTGCACGACCAGAGCCGGCTGTCGCCGCAACGCCAGAGAGACCACGGAAGATCCGACATCGGGACGGGGCCGGAAGCAGTTGGCCGACACCATGAACGCCAGTTTCGCCACGGCTGCATATTGCGTCAGCACCGACAGGATGCCGTAGTCCTCCGTTCCCGGCTGCGCCACCAGACGGCGCGCCACCTCGGTCTGGAGCATCAGGACCATCCGATCAATTTTCCGTCTTGCCTCCAGGAGCTTGAAGAGGAGCGGCGTGGACACGTAATAGGGAAGATTGGCCACGACGACCGTTCCCTCGGGAAGCTCCTCATAGGGAAACTCCAGCGCATCTCCAAGATGGAGATCCAGATTCCGGCAATCCCGGATCGTCTCTCTGAGATACTCGCCCAGTTGCACGTCCAACTCGACCGCCACCACCTGTTCGGCCTCCGCGCACAGGGCGCGGGTCAAGATGCCCCGCCCCGGGCCGATCTCGAAGACCGTCTCGTCCGGCCGCAACTCCGCCAGCGCCACAATCTTGCGGACGATGTTGGGATCAACGAGAAAGTGCTGGCCGAGGCGTTTGCGGGCAGGCGGGAGGGCGGGCGTCATACCGAACCGGTTCTACTAGGAAGCATGGTTCGTCGAACCATCCTTCTTCACTTTTTCCGCCAACACCACCAGGTAGTCACGATAGAGTTCGACGTCATCGCCCAGCTCTTCCAGCAGGTCGTTCGAAAACGAAGGACCCGGCTTGGTGTCGGCAAATCGCTGTGCTTCCTGCCGGCCCAAGTGCCGGGCGATCAAGGGCATCGCGGCGCCTTTCCACTTCACCAACCGCTCTCCCGCCGCGACGGTATTGAGACTCGTCCGGGCCTCTTCCAGGATGGTGTCCAGCGCCCGGATCTGCTGTTGAATCATGTCGAGTGCCTGCCGAGTCTGATCCGTCATCCCTTGCGTCCCTTCTTCATCCGGCCCCCGGCCAGCCTGGCCGCCAGTTTGATGGCCTCGATCAAGCTGCCCGGATCGGCCAGACCCTTCCCGGCGATGTCGAAAGCGGTGCCATGATCCACCGAGGTACGGATGATCGGCAGCCCGACCGTGAGATTCACGCATGTGCCGAAGGCGACCAGCTTGAGCGGGATCAGTCCCTGGTCGTGGTACATGGCCACGATCCCGTCGTAGGTGCCCCGCGCTGCCTTGCCGAACAACGTATCGGCCGGCAAGGGATCGCTGGCCTGGATGCCGGCGGCCCGCGCGCGGCGCGAAGCCGGCAGAATAACCCTGCGTTCCTCGTCCCCGAAGAGCCCGCCCTCGCCCGCATGAGGATTCAGCGCCGCCACGCCGATCCTGGGCTTGGCCACGCCGAAATAGTCCCGCAATGCCCGGTCGGCCAGCCGGATGGCTTTCCCGATCCGCGCCTGTGTCACTTGATCGGACAGATCGCGCAACGCCACGTGCGTGGTCACGAACATGATCTTGAGCGGTCCGCCCAGGATCATCATCCCGACTTCTTCGCTGTGGGTCAGGTCCGCCAGCAATTCCGTATGTCCAGGATAGTTGTGCCCCGCCTTGTTGATCGCTTCTTTATTGATCGGTCCGGTCACGATCGCGTCCACGCAGTTGGATTCCGCGAGCGTGACCGCCATCTTGATGAACGACACGGAGGCCGCCCCCGTCTGCCGGCTCACCGCTCCAATCTTGAAGCGGCCCAAGGGCATTTCCAGTGGATCCAGTGTCGGAATCTCGCCCCGCCGGCCCAAGGGAGTTTCATGGGCCATGACTTCCCGCACCAGCAGGGGCAGCCGCAAGGACCCGACCGTCCGCTCCAGCACGTCCCGGGAGCCAATGACCAACGGACGGCAGAGGCGAAGAACCTCGGGCCTGGCTAACGCTTTCACGATCACTTCGGGGCCGATGCCGGCCGGATCGCCCATGGTGAGCGCGAGGTAGGGCCGATCATCGACTCGTCGGGATCGGCTAGCCACAGTTCGCTGGCTCCACATGCACAATCACCTCCGCGACCCCGTCGAACCGTTCTTTGATCGACTCTTCGACTCGGTGCGCCAGATCATGGGAGTCTCCCACGGTCATCACGGCCGAAACGTGGACGGAGAGGTCCACAAAGATGTGATGCGGCACTCCTCTGGTCCTGATCTTGTGGCAATCCAACACCCCGGCGTTCCGCAAGACCACCGCCCGGACCTGCTCCGGGTCCAGCCGAGCCATGTCGGTCAACGATTGCGAGGTTTCGACCAGCACCGACCAGGCCGTCCGGGCAATGATCGCCGCAATCACCACGGCCACGATCGGGTCCATGGCGGGATACCCCAACTTGACCGCCACCAGGCCCGCCAGGACCGAGCAGGACGTCAGCAGGTCGCTCCCGGTGTGGTGAGAGTCCGCCACGAGAATCTCGCTGCGCAGCGCCTGGCCCTTGCCGCGCTCCCAGTGCATGACGCCGTAGTTGATCGCCATCGTCCCCAACATGATCATGAAGCTGGCGCGCGTCACCTGGGGCTGGACCGAACCCTGCCAATGGGCATAGCTGGTCCAGAGCAGATAGACACAGGTGCCCAACAACATGGCCCCGATGGAGGCCGCCGCCAGGGTCTCATACTTCTTGTGCCCGTACGGATGGACTTCGTCCGGCGGAGCCGCAGCGAGCCAGAGTCCGGTCAGCCCCACAATATTCGACACCCCGTCGAAGAGCGAATGGAACCCGTCGGCCTGCATGCTGAGCGAGGCCGTGACCACCCCGTAGATCAGCTTGGCCAAAGCCACCAGCAGATTGAGTCCGAAGACCGCCCACAGCACCCATCGCACTTCCTCGGTGCGCCGGTCCGGTGCTCCCGCAGACAGACCATGGCCCGGATGCCCGCTCCCCTCAGCGCCCATAGAGAAAGACCATAAACCCCAGATAGAGGATCGCTCCGCTCCCGAGCAGCCAGGGTCTCCAACGCCCGCCCCAAAACAATTGCGTCAAGCTCATCCCGACCGCGACCATCGCCAGCTCCATCGTGAGCAACGCGGAGGAAGCCAGCGACCAATCGGTGCCGATCAGCCCCAGCGACACAGGGAAGGTTCCTTGAAAGACCATCGCGCCCGTCACGTTGCCGACCGCCAAGGTGTCCTTCTTCTGGTAGAGCCAGAGAAAGCTGTTAGACATTTCCGGCAGCTCGGTGGCCAGCGGCGCAATCAACAGGGCCAGCAACAGGGGAGAGACCTCCAGGGTGGCCGCCATCGCCTTGGCCGCCGTGACGAACAGGTGCGCGCCGCCGACCAACCCGGCCATGCCGACTGCCGCCTGGGCGGCAATCGCCCCATAAGAGGGGACGGCAGACCGGCGGGCGAACAACAGAGGGGCCAATCCTTCTCCGCCTTCCTGATCGCCGCTGAACTTGATTTTCATGTAGAAGGCGTAGAGGGCCACCAGGAGGCCAGCCGCGACATAATGCAGGAGGCGCGAGGGCACAAAGGCGCAGCCGACCGCAATGCCATAGGCCATCAGAAAGAAGAGCAAGTCGGTCCGGACTTCCCCGTAATGCAACTTGAACTGGGGCTGGCGCTTGCCCAGGCCGGCATAGAGTACCAACAAGCCGGCCAGGATCGGCAACACTAAGGTGCTGAGCATGAACGGAGCGCCCAAGATCGCGCCAAGCCCGACTTCCGTCCGCTCCTGTCCCGTGCCGAAAAAGATCGCAATCACCGGAATGGACGTTTCCGGCAAGGTGGTGCCGACGGCGGCAAAGATGCTCCCGATCGCCCCTTCCGGCACCTTGAGGCGCTTGCCGAGCCACTCGATGCCGTTCGTAAAGAGTGCGCAGCCGCCCAGCGTGACCGCCACGGAAACCAAAAACAGCAGGACGTAGAGCAGGACGGTCACGTAAGCTTCCACGTGCGAAATGCGAAATGATGAATGATAAATTTCCCTTGTGGCATCCCGTCCATCACTTGTGGCTTCGTACTTTTGCTTTGCGCGTGCGGAACGCGAACGCCGCCTCATCCATGATCTCGCGCACCGGCCTTCCGGTCCGCTCCGCGATCCGCAGGCAGTCCCGGTACTCGGGCGCCGCTTTTTCGCGGCCCGCTCCGGCCTGAGCCACCTTGACCCGCACCACGCCCCCGGCTGTGCGAACCTTCTGGATGCGCCGGGATAAAATCAACCGGCCGACTTCCTGCATCCTGACGCCCAGCGTGGTGGTGTCGCGCAAGACCACCCCCGCCACCGTTTGGGCCAGGTCGCGCGGGGCCAGGGCGGTCAACGTGATGCCGGGACGCCCGCGCTTCATGATGACCGGGGTCAGGGTTACATCCAGAGCCCCGGCCGAAAAGAGCCGTTCCATCACGGTTTCATAGGCTTGGGGGTTCAGGTCGTCCAGGTTCGTCTCGATCTGGACGATCGTCTCGGCACAACCAAGGGCGGGCGTCCGGTCCTCGCCCAGAAGGACGCGCAGCACATTCGGCCAGCCATGGGGATCGGCCGTACCTGCGCCATACCCGACGGAGGTGGGCATCATGGGAGGCAAGGGACAAAAGTCTTGTGCGAGGGCCAGCAGCAGCGCGACCCCCGTCGGCGTCGCCAATTCGCGCGCGGGGCCGGCGCTGTACACCGGCACCGACCGAGCCAAGGCCGCGACGGCAGGCCCGGGGACCGGCAGCGCGCCATGCGCGCTCGTGATCATGCCCGCCCCCACATTGATCGGCGAGGCGGTCACGCGCGTCACGCCGAGGAGATGGCACCCCAGCAGGGTCCCCACCACGTCGACGAGCGAATCCACCACTCCGACCTCGTGAAAGTGGACCTTCGCGGGCGGCACCCGATGCGCCAGTCCCTCCGCCTTTGCGAGCCGGCCGAAGACATCCAAGCTGCGCTCTTTCACCGAGACCGGCAGCCGGCTGGATGCAATGGTGCGCCGGATCTGGCTCAACGACAGCGGGGCGGCAACGCCCCGCCGGATGACGACGTCCACCTTCGTGGCATGCAGGCTGCCCCGCATCACCGGCTTCGCCCGCAAGACATATTCGCCGGCGCGCACGGACTTGAGGCCGCGCGCCAAGTCCTTGAGCGGCAACCCCGCGTCCACCAGCGCGCCCAGCAGCATGTCGCCGCTGACCCCGGAAAAACAGTCGCAATGCAGGTGTGTCACGTTGCTCTCCGTCTCCTCGCGAACTGCGGAAACGTGCCATATTAGCGTATGGCCCGAACGGTCGGCAATCGCCGCCGCCCGGCTTCCGGTTGACAGTCCCGCCCCCCTGTGCTATCCACAAGCGGCTTGCGCACATACCTTGCCCGGCTCCGGCAACCCTGACGAGGCACCTCGCTCTAAACCATGGCACGACTCCCCCACCGACAGACCCGACCGGTTTGCCCGCAGACCGCCTCCGTCATTCCGACGGCCTTGCTCCTCTGTTGCCTCTCGCTCCTGCTGCTGATCCCTTCCGGCTCGGCGGAGGCCAAACGCAAGGCGCCCTACCGGCCGCAACCGGACCTGAGGATCCTTTCGATCACCCCCTCGCCCATCTCCTATTCGTTCCAGGACGGGTCCCTGAACATCGTCATCGAGATCGAGTTACCCAAAGATCTGGACGGCGCAACCATTCTGGAAGTGTCCTCGCTCATCAGTTCACCTTCGAAGCGGTCCATGCGATTCTTGTCGAACCGGCAGCCGGTCGGCGCCGCGGCTCCGTCCCCACCCAACCAAGGTCCATCATCCGAACCCAAACCCAAGCCTCAGCTGGCCGTCACGCTGACCTGGGACGGGCTAGACCAAAACCAGAAGACCGCGGAGCAGGGAACATACAGTTACGAAGTGCGCGCAAAACTTCTGGCCGTCGGCGAGAAGGGCCCCCGCACCCAGATGGTCTCCTGGCCCAAGCGGGGCACGTTGGACGTGAAATAAAGCGAGTCGGAAAGTCTATCAAGTCGTCAAGTCCGTCAAGTTCTAAGACTTTCAAACTTTTCGGCTTGATCGACTTTCAAACTTTCTCCCCCAGCATATTGATGCGGTGCGCCAGACAGCCGGCCCCGAACCCGTTGTCGATGTTCATGACGCCGACCCCGGCCGCGCAGGAATTCAGCATCGTCAGCAAGGCCGCCAGCCCGCCGAAGCTCGCGCCATAACCCCTGCTGGTCGGCACCGCCACCACCGGACAATCGACCAATCCGCCGATCACGCTGGGCAGCACCCCGTCCATCCCGGCCGCCACCACGAGCACACGCGCCCGCTGCAGCCGATGAGTCCGACTGAGCAGCCGATGGATCCCGGCCACGCCGACGTCGTAGAGGACCTCGACCAGGCTGCCCATCACTTCCGCCGTGACCCGCGCCTCCTCGGCGACCGGAATGTCGGCAGTGCCCGCTGTCACGATCAGGATGTCTCCCTTGGCAGCCGGTTTGCGCGGCTGGACCACCACGGTCCGTGCCAACTCGGAATAGACCGCGCGGCGGTCGAGCCGGACGAGTGCCTTGGCGATCTCGGGCTCGGCGCGCGTCGCCAGGAGCGGCCCGCCTTTCTTCAGGAGGCCCCGCGCAATCGCCACGACTTGCGCCTTGGTCTTCCCCTCACAGAGGATCACCTCCGGAAATCCCTGTCGGATCGAGCGGTGATGATCCAGGGAGGCAAAGCCGAGTTCTTCGAACGGGAGGCTCCGCAAACGTGCAACCGCACGAGGCACGTCGACCTTGCCGGCCCGCAGATCCTTCAGTAATTGTGTCAGCCGCTTGTGATCCATGCGCATCGGTTCCGTTATGAACGATCGCCGCCCGTCGGCGAGGCCTCCGTCTCCCCTCTGGCGGCCCGCTCCATGAGGTCCGTCACGGCCCGGGCGCAGGACTTGTTCTCAAACAGAACCGCGCAGACCTCGCGGACGATGGGCATATCCACGCCGTGCCGTTCGGCCAGCCCCAAGGCGGCATGCGACGTCCTGACCCCCTCGGCCACCGCCTGCATGTCCTTGAGAATATCGTCGAGCCGTTCGCCACGGCCCAGTCTCATGCCCACCTGATGGTTGCGACTGAGCGCGCCCGTGCAAGTCAGGACCAGATCCCCAATCCCTGACAGTCCGTAGAAAGTCCTGGGGTCGGCCCCCATGGCCGATCCGAGCCTGTTCATCTCCGCCAAGCCCCTGGTGATCAAGGCCGCACGCGCGTTATGCCCCAAGCCCAGCCCGTCGACGATGCCGGCCGCCAGCGCAATGACATTCTTGAGCGCCCCGCCGAGTTGGACCCCCAAGACATCCCGACTCGCATAGACCCGGAACAGAGGCGTCATCAGCGAGGCTTGCAGGAGCCGGCACACCCGGTCGTCGCTGCAGGCCAGGGTCACGGCCGTCGGCTGATCGCGGCACACCTCCGCCGCAAAGCTGGGGCCGGACAGCACCGCGAACATCGGGTGCATCCCGGCGGGCAAGACGTCGTGCATGACCTGCGTCATCACGTTCAGCGTCCCTTCCTCAATGCCCTTGGTCGCGCTGACCACCGGAACCGGACGAGCAATGAGCCGCCCCATCTGTTGCAAGACAGGTCGAGCCGCATGGGACGGCACGGCAAAGAGCAGCCAGTCGCAGTCCTGCATCGCGTCGGCCAGCGACCCAGCGGCCGACAGCGAAGGGGGCAGCACGATGCCGGGCAGGAACCGCCGATTTTCCCGCTGCCCGTTGATCGATGCCACGACATCCGGTTCATACGCCCACAGCATGACCTGCAGTCCTTTATTGGCCAGGTGTCTGGCCAGGGCCGTCCCCCAAGCGCCGGCGCCGATCACCGCGACGCGTCGGATGGTCGGCATCTGATCCTGTCCTGTGTCCTGCGCCTGCTCCACGAGCTTTCCCATACCAAGGCTTCAGTTCAACAACGTCTGTAAGAGACAGGAGAGGCCGCCCCGGAACGCCTCGCGAGAGATCGGTCGCTGCCGAGAAGAGGGGGAAAAACGCCGACGGACAGGCTGCCTTGCTGGGATGACCTAGTCAAAGTGCGCTGGTCTCTCTGGGCGGACTCGACGCTCGGGCACAACAAAACAACAGGACCGCTGCCGCTCTCGCTTCACAGCCGATGGCTCAATCCGATACAATGCCGTAACAGAACCGGCTTGACTGTGCCCCTGCCGCAGTATCGATGCGGTACTCTAGCTGATTGACCCTGGACGTGCAACCTTCCGCCCAAGACCTGGGCGCATCGTGAGGCCCCTGTGAACTGCCCCGCCTGCGGACAGGCACTCCCCCCAGCCAGCCGGTTCTGCATCGGCTGCGGTAAGCCGGTGGCCGGCCCATTCCTCACCCCTGACCGGACGGCCAGGGCCGGGCTGGAAGCGGAAGACATGAACCTGCCGGTGCTCTATGCCATGGCCGCCCTCCTGATTCTGGCGGGATTGTTCCCGCCCTGGGAAAGCCAGCCCGGACGTCCGCCGGAATTCCTGGGCTTTCATTTCATCCTGAGCGGGAAAGAGGTCACCGGCGGGATCGTCAGCCGGCTGCTGCTGACGATCGAACTTGTCACGATCGCCGTCGCCGGACTCTATGTTTCGTGGCTGTTCCGCAAGAAGGCGTGAGGCGTGAGATGATTTTTTCGCCTTACCCCTGCCACGTCACGTTCAGTCCAGCGCCAACGTCAGGCACTTGGCTGAGCCGCCCGCCTTCATGAATTCATCGAGGGGAACCGGGCAGGGCTCATAGCCGCGAGCCGCGAGCCACGCCATTGTCTCGACGCACCCCTCTGGAAGCACGACCTGCTTTCCCACGCAGACGGCGTTGCAGGCAAAGCGGAGCGCCTCCGACTCAGGCACCGCCACACACAGGTCCTGGCCGACCCGATCCGCGATGACCTTCCGGGCATAGAGATCGAACGCGGGGGGGTAGTAGAGCAATTCTCCCCCGCTGAGCGGGCAGAAGCAGGTATCGAGGTGATAGAACCGGCGGTCCACCAGTTCGACCGGAATGATTTCCCGTCCGAACAGCTCGCTCAGGCTGGCGTAGGACCGGATGTCGCTGCGCTGGCGATACCCGCCGAACCAGGCCTCGGGAAAGCCCAGGAGATCGCCTGCTCCCTCAAAATAGAGCCCCTCCTCCAGCGTCGCCACGTCGTACCCATGGTCCCGGAACCACTGTTCGAAGAACGGCTCCTCCCGCCGGCGCTCCGGATGCCGGAACCGACTCGGCACGGCCTTTCGGCCCAGCACCGATCCGGCATTCGCCGTGAACACCATATCCGGCAGGCCGGGCACCGGCGCCATCCGCTCCAATGTAGCGCCGACCTTGTCGGCAAGCACCTCCATCAACCCCTGCCACTGGAGCCGCGCACGGTCTGGCTGGACACGGTTGGACAGGCGCATCCAGGGATTAATCTCATAGTCGATGGAAAAATGGTCGGGCGGGCAGACGAGAAAACGACTCATCCCTTCCACCCCAACTCCCGCGCCAGTTCCCGGAGAAAAGACGCGGCGTCCATGACGAGTCCGACCGCCTGAAAGCTGCCCCGATCGGCCAGCTTGGTGGGCACCGCCTGGTTCACGTCCACACAGACGGTGGGCACCGTGGCCGGCAGCAGATTCCCCGTCGCGACGGCATGCAGGGTGGAGGCCACCAGCAGCGCCAGCTTCACCCCCGGCAAGGCAGCCCTCATGGCCGCCTGGGCCTGGACCGAGTCCGTGATCACGCCGGGCAGCGGCCCGTCGTCCCGGATGGATCCGGCCAGAACCATGCGGACATCGTGACGGACCGAAGCCGCCATGATCCCGCCGGTGATGACTCCCGACGCCACCGCCTTCTCGATGCTGCCGATCGCCCGGATGCGATTGATCGTGCGCAGATGGTGTTCGTGGCCATGCGGCACGGCCCGGCCGGCCGAGAGGCCGTAGCCGAGCGACGTTCCGTAGAGGTGCGCCTCCATATCGTGCGCCGCCAGAGCGTTTCCCCCGAAGAGCACATGGATGAACTCGGATTCGATGAGCCAGGTCAACGCGTCGCGGCCGCCTGCATGGACGATGGCCGGACCTCCCACCAGCAACACCAAACTGTCTTGACGGCCTCCGCTGCGCGCCTCTCGGTAGCCCTCGCGCAGGGCTGTCATGCGGCCGGCGATGTCCGCGATGATATGCCGGTGGGGCCGCTCGGACGACACCTGGGCCTGCATGAAGCTGAAGACGTCGCGCTCCTTTGGCCGCTCCAGCGGCAGGACTCGGACGCCCTCCCGCCCGATGACGATCCGGTCCCCCTGCCGAACTTGCCCCATGGGAACCGCCTGGGCTGTTGCGGCTGCGTCCTCCACCCGTATTGCCACATCCATTTCAATGCCCTCGACGTCGATCCATTGCCCGCCGAGCCTGACCTGGGTCGGCAGATGAGTCGTGGCGTAAAAGGTGGGGGGGAGGACGCCGTCCGCCGGCGCGGGCTCGGCACAACAGTCCGATTCCCGCTCGACCCGCGCGCCATGCGGCTGGATGGCCTGCAGGATGTCCGCAAGCTGTTGGCCGGACGGGGCTCGGATGAGGATTCTGGCCCGTGACGGCTGGTCGCGCTGGCTTCCGATCTGCACGTCGAGCAGATCGAAGGCACCGCCCAGCATGAGGATCACGTCAAGAACCTTAGCCAGGATGAGGGAGTCGATGATATGGCCCTGGAGAAGGACCGTTTCCTGTGCGTTGCCCATGGCTCGGCTGCCTCCCACAGCCCTACGCCATTATGGTACCCATCATACCACTGGGGCACCTGCTTTGCCGTCCACGACCGGATCAGCGCGTCCCGATGTGCAACAGCCCCGGATGACGAACGGCTCGCGGCACCCAGCGCTTTCGACAGACCACTGGCCGCCATGCCACGCGCCTCAGCGCGCCGCCGTTCCATCCGTGGCCAAAATAGAGAGAGGAGAGACTGTCCGGGACAGTCCGTCGGTGGACCTGTCCCTGCCGAATGTTCTCCAGAGTAGAAGTTGAGGTCCGTCGAAGAGAGTCTTGTAATAAGGGGGGCCTATCATCCGCTAGACGCCGGCGTCGGGACTGCCGGTTTTCATCACTTCGCGCAGCACGCTGGTGGCATAAGAGCCGGGAGGCAGGACAAAGGACAGAATCAGGACGTCTTTCTCCAGCGACCAGTCCAAGCCCTCCAATGGCACCCGCAAGGGCCGCCGCTCGCCGCGAAAGCCGCAGGCCGCCGCCGCTTCGCTGAGCGCCTCCGGCGTCGTCCCCTGTTCCGCCACGATGGCCCGCTCGATCTCTCCCGGCACCCCCGACGCCCAGGGAGCCCGTGAACCGAACAGAGGGCCGGTCGGACTGATCGCAAAGGCCTCCGCCCGCGGCTGCTCCGCGCCTTCATCCTCCACCAGGAAACAGGCGCCGTTCTCATGCTTCATGGCCCAGTCTCCGGCGAGCACCCGATCGAGGCGGTCTATCCGGCGGGCCACCATCTGGTTGAAGAGAAACGATTGGTAGGCATGCAGATACCAGAGCCGTTTGGGCTTGGGCATTTTGGCGCGTCGGGCCGGATCCACGAGCAGCGCGGCGCCTGTCGAATAATTGAGTCCGTCCCGCCCCTGTCGCTGCGGCCCGAAATAGTTGGGCAGCCCGCGTTTCCCCAACTGGGCGAGAATCGCCGGCACGGAATCGGCCGCGCTGGGACGCACCCCGCGGATGACCAGCCGGAAGCCGTTGCCCGCATGGTGTCCGGTCCGAAGACGGTTCCGGTGGCGCCCCAGCACCGTGATCGACAGGAGATGCTCGTCGGGAGGCAGTCGGGCGATCCGGTCCTCGGCCACGCCCTGCACGGACACCATCTGGGTCGTCACGGCCCGGGCATCCTTGAGACCGGCCACGCCGATGCACCGGGCCTTCACGCCCAAGCGGGATGAAAACCAATCCACCATCTGAGGCGTGGCCAACCCCCGCTTGGTGACGGACAGATACAGATGCTCGCCCTTGCCGCAGGGCAGATACAGGGGACGCTCCTCGACCCGAAAGTCGTCCGGCGTCGTGCGGATCATTCCCCCGATGCCCAGCACCGTTGCGGTGAGAAAAGGAAGGGACTGTTCAGGGATCATGGTTGTTCCTCAATCCTCTTTGTACAAGCCTTAGGCAAGCAGGCAGAAGCGGATAGTCCGTGGTATACTTAAAGTATCACGCACATCGGGAGCCTCCGCTGTCGCCACCATGACGCTTCGGATCACCATCACGGTTTGTGCCATTCTAGCATTCCTCTGCGGCGCGATGGGCTCATCAGCCCCGTCCCATGCCGCGCGCCTCGCCGTCGAGCCGGACAACGTGTTTGTGTCCTTCACCGCCCATATCCGGCAGCAGATTCAGACCGACAAGGCAGGCTTTGCCAAGGCTCAAACGTGCACCGAATGGTTCTATCGCCAGCAACGCAAAAAGCCGGCGCCGTCGCCGGTGCTTGGCGTCTCCTTCCATCCCGTACGTGCAGTGGATCAAGGTTCCGCCCAGACTTCGGACTGCCCGTCTCGGTACCCGGGCGGGCTGGATGCCGCGAGAGAAGATTTCAGCCGGACCCAATCCGCCCTGTCGTTCAGCCTCACCTTCTACGAATTTGCGCTGGTGGGCGACGGAAACGACGACGGACGGTACAGCCAACGCGAGTTGCAGGACATCCTGGAGTCGTTCGGCCTCTCGTTCCACCCGGGAGACGCCTCGGCGACCCAGGTGGCCGTCCTCACCGCCCATTTCGACGCCGTGCGGAAAACCGGGGGGCTCGACATCCTCATGACCAGCATGGGCCTCCTGTACGACAAGGGCTACCGCTTTACCGCCCCGGACCGGGCCGACTTGAATAGGGTTTCCGGATGATCAAGTTTCCGCTCAGCTGGCACAGACGGCTCCGACTTGCGCTGGCCCACCGGATTTCTCTGCCCTTCCACCACCTCTTCAACCGGTTTCCCGCTTCCGAGGCCGGCCATGCCCGGGCGGAGGTCACCCGTATCACCTGTCACCATGCGCCCCTGGCCGGCCGCAGGGCCGTGCAGATCAGCGACCTGCACCTGGACCGCTACCATGCGCGCCATGACTCCGTTCTCCGGACGATCGCCGGGCTGAAGCCGGACTGGATCTTCGTGACCGGAGACCTCCTGAACGTCTCAGACGGGCTGCCCCATCTCTTCCGGTTCCTCGCCGGGCTGAGGAGCCTGGCTCCCGTCTTCCTCACCCTGGGAAACCACGACCATTACAGCGGCGTCCCCGTGGATCAGTTCAACGAACTGGCGGACCGGCACAAGCTGCACCTGCTGGTCAACCAAACCATGTTCGTCCCGACGGAGGGAGGCGAATTGGGGATCGTCGGCCTGGACGATCCTTCGTTGCACCGTGCCGATCTCACATGCATCCCGCCACGGACCGAAGGCCGCTTTACCGTCCTGCTGGCTCACGCCCCGAACGTGCTCGACCATCTGGACCACCGCCATGCGGTCGATCTGACCCTCTGCGGCCACAGCCATGGGGGCCAGTGGCGCCCTCCGCTCATTCCTCCATTCTGGATTCCATACGGCTGTCGGGGACGAGTGCACGGTCACTACCAACAGAACCGTCACCGGCTCTATGTGAATCGCGGCCTCGGTTGGTCTCTTCTCCCCCTCCGCTGGAGCTGCCCGCCGGAAATCCTGGCCATCGACTGGATCGACGACGCCCCATCGGATCAAGAAAACGCCGGCTGATCGCCGGTCACGCCAGCCGCTCCAACGCTTCACGCGCCCGGCTGCGGACCGTTTGATCCCAGTCGTCCTGCATCACAGCCGTCAGCTTCTGCTTCGCCTCGGCCGCCCGCATCCGCCCCAAGGCCAGCGCCGCGCTGGCCCGCACATAGGCATGGTCGTCCTCCAGCGCCAGCAACAACAAGGGAATCGCCTCCTTCGCCCGCAACGCGCCCAGGTGACTGGCGGCCATCCCCCGCACACGGTGCTGCTTGTCGCCCAAGGCCGTCTTGAGGGTGTGCATTAACAGTTCGGCCATCGGCACCGCGACCGGCTCCAGCCCCTCCGGCCGGTAGCTATTCAACTCGACGAGGGCAAAGGCCAGATCGAGCCGTTGCTGCGTCCCGGTGGCTTGCCGGAACAGGCCGATCAGCCGCTCACGCTCCCGACTGGTCTGTCGGAAACGACGAATCCTCCTGACTCCCAGCCACAAGAGCAGCGCGCCGGCAAGCCCCAGCAGCGTCAGCGGTAGGGCCTGCTCGAGGGCCCGGTCCTGGATCTCGGGCGGCGTCCGCTTCCAAACCCAGACCGCCGCGACGACCAGGCCGATCAGGGTGAGCACCGCGGTCACATTCGCCTGGCCCTGCTGGTTGCATACGCGCATCATCGGCGCATCATAGGGGGTCGTTGCGGACGCCGTCAACGCCCGCCTCCGCTTTGCTCTTGACATTGATCCTAACTAGGACTACCATGCGTGCATGCCTGGACTTCCGGACCTCCAGGACGACCCCTATCTGAAGGTGGTGCGGCCGCTGGTCGAAGCCTATCTGGCCTTCTGGCGCGAAGACAACCGCCATATCCGGTCCCTTCGGTTGACCCCGTCCCAGTTCGACGTCATCGCGACCCTCGGCGATACCGACGGTCTGACCTGCTCCGAGCTGTCCGCCCGCACCCTGGTCACCAAGGGCACGTTGACCGGCGTGCTGGACCGGCTGGAAACCAAGGGCTTCATCCTGCGGGATGCCGTGACCGGGGACCGACGGTGCACCAAGATCAAGCTGACGGGCAAAGGCGAGGCGCTGTTCCGCAAGACCTTTGCGGCACACATTTCGTTCTTGCGTCCCCGCTTCGAGCGGGCGGTGACGAAAAAAGAAGCGGACCAGCTCCGGGCCCTGCTGCTCCGCATCCGCGACAGCTTCCTAGAGCCGGTGGAACCACCAGTGTGACGCTGCACAAAGGAGGTGCCACCCATGTCGTTACCCAGCCTGCGCATTCGTCTCGCCCTCGTGGCAACGCTTGCATCCGCAGCGTACGGCGTCTATGCCGCCGAGCCAGCGACGCCCCCGCACAAACAGGGCAAGCAAGCCGAGACGGCGACACTTGAGCGGGGACGCTACCTCGTCAAACTCGGCGGGTGCAACGACTGCCACACGCCGGAGTACGCCCAGTCCGGAGGCGCGGTGGATGAGAAGCAATGGCTGGTGGGCGACAAGCTGGGCTGGCGCGGGCCCTGGGGCACCACCTACGCCACCAACCTCAGGCTCTACATGCAGACCCTGACCGAAGACCAGTGGGTGCAGGCGGCCCGCACCCTGCAAACACGTCCTCCCATGCCCTGGTTCACGATCCGCACGATCCATGAGCGCGACTTGCGCGCCATGTACCGGTTCATCAAGCGCCTTGGACCAGCCGGTGAACAAGCGCCCTCAGCTCTCCCGCCAGATCGGGAGCCGCCGCAACCGTACGTCCAGTTTCCGCATCCTCCCAAATGATTAGCCGGGAAAACCCCTTGCGATGGGTTCATGGCCAGGGTTTCCCGCTCGCGTGATGCGCCTGACCATCCTCGGCTCCGGCACCAACGTCCATCCCGCCCGCGCCGCCGCCGGATACCTGGTCCGGACGGACCGGATCTTCCTGATGGACTTCGGCCCCCGCACTCTCATGAACCTCATCGAGAGCGGCGCGGACCGGCATCGGATAACCCATATCCTGTTTTCGCATTTCCACGCCGATCACTTCGCAGACTTTATTCCCTTTTTCTTCGATGCGGTCTACTATTCCAAGCATGTCGGCAGACGCGAGGACCTGACGATCATCGGCCCGCGCGGCACGAAGCGACTGTTCGGCGTCATGCTGAAAACCTTCCCCGGGTTCGGGACCGCCCAATTTCACACGACGATCCGCGAAGTGGCCGACCGGAGCTTTCGCATCGGCAAGACACACATCACCGCACGCACAGTGGCGCACAGTCCTCGGCTGCACTGTCTGGGGTATCGAGTGCGCTACGGCAAGAAGACGCTGGCCTATTCGGGCGATGCGATGTATTGCGACGGGCTGCTCATGCTCTGCCGCAAGGCGGATGCGGCCGTCTTGGATTGTTCATTTCCAGAGAACCGCCCAGGCCCCGGCCATATGCACGCGGGGGACTGTGGCAGGGTGGCGCAGGAGGCCGGCGTCAAACGCCTGATCCTGTCGCACTTTTATCCGATTACGGAATCCCACGACGTCGCGCGGCAGGCCGGACGCCGGTTCGACGGCCGGATTACGGTGGGCCGTGACTTGATGACCGTGCGTCTGTGAAGCAGCGTCGGTGAATCGGCTCGACCGGCCGGCTTTCGACCGCAGGACCGGCGCTAGGGCCCGCATCCCTCTTCCTGATCCTCTGCCCCCTTGGCTCTGCCGTCCAGCACCTCGATGAAGCGGGTCAGCCGCGTCTCTTTCACCGTTTCATCCAATTTGTGGTAGATGGCGATAAGGTTCTTGAGGGTTCGGACCAGAATGGCCCTGGATGGACTCTTGGCCAGGTACCGCTCTTCGAATCCATACCCGGCCTGCATCAAGAAACGCGCGCAGTCCTTCTCGGTCAGCAACGCGCCTCCGTTGAAGCAATCCACGAACACCTTGTACCGTTCCGACTCGTACTTGACCAGGAAATGTCCCGGCATGCCCACCCCCGCCAAGGTGAGTCCCAAGCGCCGCCCGATGAGCAGGTAGACCAGGGACAGGCTGATCGGAATCCCCGTCCGCCGATCGAGCACCCGGTTCAAATAGCTGTTGTCCGTTTCATAGTAGTTCCTGGTATTGCCGCGGAAGCCCTGTTCGGCGAACAGGTATCGGCCGAGCGTCTTCACCGCTTCTTCACCGGAGACCCGTACGCCCATCCGTTCGCGCACCTCGGCCGCCAGGGCGTCGAGCTGGGCCCGGTAGGTCGGCACGTCCAGGTTGGGATAGGCGTAGCGGGCGATGAGAAACGCGCCGGTTTCCAGATCCACGCCGTCGTCGGATGCGGAGACGAGCGCATGGAGTTCATCCTCCAGCCGCTTCCCGCGAATCTCATCGAGCACCCCCTCGATGCGCTTGGCCATCTCCGGCTGCTCGATCTCGGCCTCCTGAAGCAGGGGGACGGCCGTGTCGCCGATCTCGATGAGCTTGCCGGTGATCGTCTTGACGATCCGTTCGTTCTCGTCGGACAGGAGCCGGATCAGCGCTTTAATCTGGTTCTCGCCGGTCGGCATCGTGCGTCGTTCGCCTCTCGTCCCTCGATATTCGTCGGCTGTCTGACCGGTCACGAGGCGCGTGTTACGGGGCACAGGTTCTTCTGTCATCCGATCGCGCGGCGAAACGCCTTCGCGCTCCCGTACAGGCACAGCGCGTCGAAGGCCACCATGATCAGCAGCACAATACCCAACGGCCGGAGGGCTTCCGCCCATCCGGTCAGAATCAACGGCCGGATCGCGTCGATGGCCCAGGTCATCGGATTGAGCACCGCCAGCATGGCCATGAACCTGGGCATGGCGGACAGGGGGACCAGCGCCGAGCTGAGAAAAATCATGGGCAGGGAGAGAAATCCGAGCACGGAGAAGAAATCCCCGTGGCTTTTGACCGAGAAGGCCATGGCCATGGAAATGGCCGTCAGCCCCACGCCGAACAGCATCCCGATGAGCAGGATCACCGCCACACCGAAGAAGCCGGTCGCCGGCGTGACGCCGAACAGAAAGGCCACGCCCAGAATCACCAGGACTTGCAGCGACGTCACCGTCGTCACGAAGAGAAACCGGCTCAGGATCACGGAGGTCCGGTGGATGGGCGTGGACATCAGCCGCTCCAGAAACCCGTTTTCCTTGTCGAACAGCAGGTCCACTCCGCCCGCCAGCCCGTTGTTGAGCACCGTCATCACCACCACGCCCGCCGTGAGGAAGCTGATGTAATTGGGCGCCTGCACCACTTGCACGTCGGCGGCGCGCTGGAAGAGGTTGCCGAAAAAAATCAACCAGAACAACATCGGCTGGATCAGCGTGAACAACATGCTGAACTTCTCACGGCTCAGCCGGCGGACCCAGCGCATCGTGAGCGCGGCAATCTCCTGTCGGTATTCGTTCATGCAGCTATGCCTCTTCCTCGGCTGCGGGGAATTCCTCGCGGATGGCATGGCCCGTGTGGGCCACGAAGACGTCGTCCAGCCTGGGCCGGTGGTACTCGATGAATTCCACCGGACAAGCCAGCCGGTTGGCCGCCTCCAAGATAGCCGGCAAGGCCTTTTCGGGAGATTCCACCCGAATGTCCAGCCCCGTCGGCTTGGTGCTGATCGCTCGAATGGAGGGAAGCCCCTTGAGCGCGGAGGCCAGCGGCTCCACCCGTGTCAGCGCCGCCGAACCGACGGTCACGGATACGATGTCCCCGCCCAAGCCCGATTTCAACTCTGTCGGTGAGCCCAACGCCTTGATGCGCCCCCCGTCGATGATGGCCAGCCGATCGCACAACTGGTCCGCCTCGTCGAGATAGTTGGTCGTCATCACGACGGTGATGCCCCGTTTCCTGAGTTGCCGGACATAGTCCCAGATGCGGAGACGGCTCTGGACGTCCAGCCCCAACGTCGGTTCGTCCAAGAAGAGGATCTTGGGATTCGGCAACAGTCCGCAGGCGATGTCCAGCTTCCGCTTCATCCCGCCCGAATAGGTCTTGGCCGGCTGATCCGCCTTGCCTTCCAGATCCACCAGTTTGAGCAGTTCCGCAATACGGCGGAGGCTTTCCTCTTTGGACAGGTGGTACAAGTCGCCCAGCAGCAGCAGATGCTCGCGCCCCGTGAGAAAGCGATCGATGGCCCGCTCCTGGGGCACGTAGCCGATCAGCCGGCGCACATGATCCGCATCCCGAACGACATCATACCCCAGCACCGTCGCCTGGCCGGAGGTCGGGCGCAGAAGGGTGATCAGGATCCGCAGGGTCGTGCTTTTGCCGGCCCCATTGGGCCCCAGGAGGGCGAAGATTTCCCCCGTCCGGATCTGGAACGAGAGATCCTGGATGGCGGCGACGCCGTCATACGTCTTGCCCAACTTGGACACGTCAATGGCGACCGACTGCTCCATCATCCCCAGCCTTTCACGCCGCCGCGCTCCTGCAGCTTGAACTCCAGCAGGTCGTTGAGACGGCGGGCCCGCTGATGCAGGCTGTCCGCCTCCATCAGAAACTGTTTTTCGAGCGGGGTCAGATCGAGGCGGCTGGCCAGACTGTTGACCAGCGCCTCATCGTCCACCGCTTGCCGCAACAACCCTTCCCACTGATGCCCGTCATCGCTCGAGCTCAGATAGGCATCCAGGAGCCGCGCCAGCGACGCCCTGGTGGCCGGTTCCAGGTTCACCGCACCTTCGTTCGGTGTGAGCCGGATCCTGGCCTGCCGGTAGCTTTTCTCGTACAACTGCTCGCAGATCTCAAACCGGGACAGGCCTTGCAACAAAATATTGAACCGGCCGTCCGTCAGCGGCTGCACACTCACTAGCCGCCCGACACAGCCCACTTCAAAAATCGGCGGATTCCCGTAATAGTCGTCCTCCCAGCCCTCTTTCAGCAGCGCCATCCCGACGCACTGGCCCCCGGCCACCGCGTCGGCAACCATCTCGCGGTAACGCAGCTCAAAGATGTGCAGCGGCAGGTAGGTTTTGGGGAAAAACACGACGTTGGGAAGAGGGAAGACTGGAATGTGTTCCGGCACATGAAACTCCGCATCCTCGCCGGAGGGGGCGCGCCCCGGATCGATTGGCATGCCTCACGATAGCCGAAGGCTGTTTGCAAAGTCAACAGCGCACCGGCATACGACACGCTCCTCGAGATGCAGAAAACCCTCTTCAATACTGGAGATTTGCGCGGTCTTCCGTCGCATGTTATACGCCTGGCGTACGCCGATGGGCCCGATCACCGGGCCTTGTCGGTTTGTGTCCGACCAGGGTGAGGAGCGTCTGTCATATTCCATCTCTCCAGGCCGCCGAGATCGCGCCGGTTGGTATCCGCTCCTCATCTGCCTCCTGGCCGGCATCCTGCTGGCCATCCCGGCATCAGGCCCTGCGACCGTCCCCGCTGAGCCGCCCTCGCCGGGGGGCTACCGCCACCCTGTGCCCGGATACGTCTATCGCTTTCCACACGACCATGGGGTTCATGAGGAGTTTCGCACGGAATGGTGGTACTGCACCGGCCACCTGTCTACCAAGAGCGGGCGACGGTTCGGCTATCAACTGACGTTTTTCCGACGGGGGGTCGCGCAGAAGGAAGAGCGAGAGAATCCCTCCCGCTGGGCCATCCGCCATCTGTACTTGGCCCACGCGGCTGTGACCGATCTGGACCGCTCCCGGTTCTCCTATGCCGAAAAACTGAGCTGGGCCGGCCTCGGCAAGGCGGGGGCCGAACCTGGGCGACTCCGCGTCTGGATCGATCGCTGGAAGGCCGAGGCCTCTCCTGCCGAACCGCATCGCCATCATCTCCAGGCCGCCGGGAACGATTTTGCACTGGACCTGACGGTGGCGTCCGAAAAACCGCCCGTCATCCACGGCCAAGGCGGTGTCAGCCGCAAAGGAGCCTCGCCCGAGCAGGCCTCTCATTATTATTCGCTGACTCGCTTGGCGACGTCGGGCACCATCACCGTCGCGGGTGAATCCCTGGCGGTCACCGGATTGAGTTGGATGAACCACGAGTTCGGCTCCGGCGACCTCGGCGCAAACCAGGTCGGCTGGGATTGGTTCAGCATCCAGTTGGACAACCGGACCGAAGTGATGCTCTACCGGCTGCGTCTGGCGGATGGCACGATCTATCCTGCCTCCAGCGGAAGCCTGATGCTCCCGGACGGGCGGGTGCAGGCGCTGTCGGCATCGGACGTCCGCGTCGAAACCTTGGAGTCCTGGACGAGCCGGCTCAGCGGCGCCCGTTATCCGGCTCGATGGAAGATCGCGATTCCGTCGGCGGACCTGAGGCTGGAGGTGCCCCCGGAACTCGCCGACCAGGAACTGCGCACGACCCGAAGCACCCAAGTGACCTACTAGGAAGGGACCGCCCGGATCGCCGGCACTCAGCGAGACATTCCGTTGACAGGAGCCGGGTACGTCGAACTGACGGGCTACGCCGAGCGCTTTCGGCAACGCCTCTGAAGGCCCGTCGGCACAGGCGACGCACAGACCATCGTCAGGGGGGTTGCGGCACGACTCGCACCCTTGACTCGTTTGCCGGTCGTATGGCACGGTCCCGGACATGCCGATCCTGTCAGGCCCCGCATGGTCGCCACCGACCACACGCGCGAAATTCCGGCGGATCGCCGGACTGTTGGTCCTGCTGGCCCTGGGATGGCTTCCCGCCTGCAGCAAGCAAAGCGACGCCATCGTCTCGATCGCACTGCACCCCACCAACGCCAATATCCTCTATGTGGCCACCAATGAATCGGTGTACAAAACTCGCGACGGCGGCACCTCCTGGGAACGGATGGCCACGGACCTCAGCTCCTATCGGGTCCTTTCGCTCGCGCTGGACCCGGCGCATCCGGCCTCGGTCTACGCGGGCACGATGGGAGACGCGGTGTACAAGAGCCCCGACGGAGGGCAGCGCTGGATCGCGCATAATGCGGGACTGAAGGAGCATGTGTCCGTGGTGAACCGGTTCGTCTTCGATCCGCGTGACACCGAAACCGTGTATGCCGCCACGACGGTCGGTGTCTTCCGCAGCACGGACGGCGGACGTCTGTGGGACGAGCGGATGGCCGGCATGAAGGAGGTCCATATCGTGTTCACGCTCGCGATGGACCCCGCCAGGCCCAATATCTTCTACGCCGGCACATCCGGCGGCGCCTATCGCAGCCTGGACAGCACGGCCTCGTGGCAGAAGGTGAACAACGGCCTGATCCCCCCGGAAATTTTGGATGCCGCCCTCTCCCTCGGCGTCAGCACGATCGCCATCGACCCGAAAACGCCCGACACAGTCTATGCAGGAACCAACAAGGGGCTCTTCATGAGCACCGATCGGGCCGATGCCTGGACCCGCATCGGACAGTCCCTGACCGACCAGTACATCAGCAGCCTCGTGATCGACCCGGTGAATCCGTCTGTCTTGTATGCGGGCGGCCGGTCCGGCATTTACAAGAGCCTGGACAAGGGCCGGACCTGGCAAGCGATGAACGAAGGACTGGAGACGCTCAACATCCGCACTGTCGCGATGAGTCCGCAGGACCCGCAGACTCTCTACCTGGGGACGAACGGGAGCGGACTGTACCGAAGCCGCGATGGCGCTCGGAGCTGGACCCGTTTGCACATCGCGGACAAAGCGACGCCCTCTCCTGCAGGGGCCTGACAGCCCCCTGACCATCACTATGCCGACGATATTGCTGGTGCGACACGGAGAGACCGACTGGAACCGGAGCGGGCAAATCATGGGCGAGCGGCCCGTGCCCCTGAACCAGCAGGGTCTGGCGCAAGTCCAACGACTGGCGGGCTTGTTGATGGACCGGCCGATCCGGGCGATCCTTTCAAGCCCGGTGGCGCGAGCGCGGCAAACCGCGGAGATCCTCACCGCGGCGCTGAACGTCCCGGTGACGGTCGACCGAGGGCTGACCGAGATCGGCGTGGGCCGCTGGGAAGGGCTCTACTGGAAAGATCTTGCCGATCAGATCATCCGACAGGACTTATATCGCAAGCCCCATGAAGCCCGTCCGCCAGGGGGCGAAACATTGCGTGAGGTGCAAGACCGCGCCGTAGCCGCGGTGGAACGGGCCTGCGCAACGCGATCGGAAGGCCCGCTCCTGTTCGTCTCCCATGCCGATGTCTTGCGCGCGATCCTGGCCCATTATCTCAAGCTGGACCTCGCCACCATACGGCAGGTGCGCGTCAGCCATGCGGCGCTGACAGCCATCGAGATTCACGGAAGTCTGACAGACCTTGTGTGCCTGAACTATCCGCCCGATCCGGCGCTCCCGTAACCCGGCGTTCGGCTCAGTGTCCGCCCTGTCCCTCGACCCGGCTTTGCCCATGCCCATAGCGGCTCTGGTAGCGGTTCATCCCCTCGGACAAGGTCTTCCATTCCGACGCCGTCAGCATGTCCTTCAATTTGAACCGCAAGCCGAGAATTTTCGCAGCCGAACGCATCCGGCTGTTATTCGCCTCGTCCAAAATCTTCGTGAACTCCTCCGGAGTCGCCTCGTAATTCGCATTCGTTTCGTATAGCTTCTGATGGAAGCGGCGCTGCTGCTGATAGGATTGCTTGATCTCTTCGATCATCTCTCCGACCACCGCTTTCGCACGTTTGGCCTTGTCCTGATCCTGGACCGACTGGTCAACGAGCGCCTCCATCTCCTGTTGCGCTTTTTCGCTCATCGTATCCATGCCGCGGCCATGCCCCCCCGTTCCGTGGTAGCCACCGCACCCGGCCAGGGGGAGCCAGACCAACAGACTCATTGCAACCCATAACTTGGCGCCGTTCATCAGGAACCTCCTCGCGTAAGAAATGTCCTAGGTATTGCTTCTTGGAGCCTGCCCATCCCCGGGCACCTGCCCGCCAAGGGCTGCGCTTGCTTGTAGTCCCGTGCACAGTAGCACAGACTTTTTCTCTTTTCGAGTGCCGGTTTGATGGAGCCAATGGCCAGAACCGCTTTGTACAAGGCCGAGCGCCATCGGATTGCTTTGAAGGGCCCAACCCATAATAACGTGAATCATAGAAAATCAACCTCTTAGACTGATAAAAGCAAAAAACTCAAGGTTTGTACTAGTTATGAATGTCCGTAAATGGTACGTGTGACGTATCGCAGTATGTTTTTGCGTGCTTATCATTCACTTTCTTGTTGACAAGCCTCTCATGCTTTGCTATAAAGCAAGCATGCTCGCAAGGAGTCTTGCTTGTGGAAGAACTAAAAGACATCCTGGTCGGCCTTGAACAGCGCATCAATGCCTATAAGACCCGCCTGCAGGAATTGGAGAAAAAGCGGGGCCGGCTTGAGGAAGAGATCGCCACGATCAAGAAATACCTCGAACTCGCTGAAACTCTCTACCGCGTGGAAGCCGACAAGGCCAAGCTCGCCAGCCTTTCCAGCCAAATCATCACCGACGACAAGGGCCCGCGCCTGCTGTCGATGGACGTCACCGATCAATCGCGTGAGATCCTCCTGGGTCGGAGCAAGTATGTCACCATGAGCGTGCCCGAGGCCGCCTATCAGATTTTACGTGAAGCGCGGCGCTCGATGCATGCGAAGGAGTTGGTCCAGCGGTTGATTGAGGGAGGCATGCAGATCAAGGGGAAAACGCCTCTGACCTCCGTGGCCACCTCGCTCAAGCGGGACCGGCGGTTCAAGAAGGTAGGGCCCAATACGTTTGACATCCTCGAGGAAGCGTTAACGAAGGCGGTGTAAACGCTTCGACCAGTTTCCGCCAAGCAGTCGATGAAAGGAGGTGAGCGCTTTGGCAACAAAGAAGGCAGCGAAGAAGAAGAAGAAGTAACCCCTCCACGGTTACGGCGCCGGGGGCAAGGCCACTTGCTCCCGGTGCCCCTTCAACACAGAACACCCTCCCCACGACAACCAACATTCCCGGCACAAACAAGACACCAGGACCGCTGTCGGTCATTGAGAAGGCGCTGAAGCTGTGGAACAGGCTTAGGCTGCGGGAGTGGCTTGCAGAGCCGCAATAGGCATGTGAGCGGGACGTGAATGGACATGCTGAGAGGCGACCGGAGCTTCCTGGGCATCGATCAACACCCAGCTGTCCGGTTGCGACAGGATGGCTTGAACCAATTTGGTGTGGAGCGCGTGCCCCGATCGGTCGGCGGTCAGATGGCCAATAACCGGAACCCCGAGCAAGGCCATGTCTCCGATCAGGTCCAGCACCTTATGCCGCACAAACTCATCGGCGAAACGGAGGCCGGATTCGTTCACAATGCCGTCCTCGGACAATACCACCGTATTCTCCAGCGAGCCGCCTTTTGCAAGGCCCCTCGCCCAAAGCGCCTCCACTTCTTTCAGAAACGCGAACGTGCGCGCATCGGCGATGTCCTGCTCGAACGAGGCCACGGAGCAGTCGTACTCGTACGTCTGCCGCTGGATCATCGGATGATTGTACTGAACGGAACAGGTAATCCTGGGCATTGTCGCAGGAGTGATCGCGATCCGTCGTCCGCCTTCGGCAATCTCAATCGGCCGTAATATCTTTAGGTAAGGCTGCCGCCGCTCTTGCTGGGTGATTCCCGCAGAACGGATCAACTGGACAAACGCGCCGGCGCTGCCATCCATCGCCGGCACCTCCCCCCCGTCCAGTTCCACATAGACGTTGTCGATCTCGACCCCGACCAACGCCGCCAGCAGGTGTTCGACCGTTTTGATCAAAGTCCCGTTCGCACTGAGGGCCGTGCAGAGTTCGGTGGACATTAGATTGCGGATCGAGGCCCCAAACGACACGGTGCCGCCCTTCTGATGCCGGATAAATAAAATGCCCGTATCAGGAGGAGCCGGACTCAGCGTCAGCGACACCGGCTGGCCCGTATGGAGGCCGACACCGAAGCACGAAACCGAACGGCTAATGGTATGTTGCTGACGCATAAAAATACCCTCAATCCCGCGTAAGATACAGCAAGGTAGATGCCAAAAAATCATCTCTGCCTTTGAATCATAACTAATTGATTTAAAAGGATGTATGTTTCTAACTTCTGTATGGTGTGTTGCAAAAACCAAACACATGTGCCTTTTTCACCGTAGTTAAAAAGACAGGGCTGGGCTTCTCGTGGCCCATCCGGGACTCCTTCGCCAGGCACTTCGAGATGCATTCGATTCATTGCGGGTGCAAACTGGGCCATGATACAGTGCTCAAACTCACCGGCTGAAAGACATGCCCATGCAAGAACCAAATGAAAAGCTGATCGCCAAGAAGGAAGAGTGGGCCAAGGCCAAACGCGGGCTTGTCGAGGATGGGGTGACGCAAGATCACCGCGCCAGGGCAGTTCGGCTCCCGCCAGGCCAGCACCGGGTCAACAACTGGCCGGTTCTGGATCTGGGCATTCATCCCGTTCTGCCGCTGGACCAGTGGTCGCTGACCGTCAGTGGCCTCGTCGAGCAGCCGATCACCTGGACCTGGGAACAATTCCTGGCCCAGCCGCAAGTCGAACTGGTCACCGACTTTCATTGTGTTACGACTTGGAGCACGTTCGACAACGCCTGGGAGGGCGTCGCCTTCCGCCACCTCATGCAGCTGGTAAAACCCAAGCCGGAAGCACAATTCGTCTATTTCACCAGCTACGACAACTATTCGACGAACCTCCCCCTGGAGGCCTGCGATGACGATGACGTCCTGCTCGTCCAGCGATGGAACGGCAAGCCCCTGCCCAAGGAGCATGGGGGCCCGGTGCGCATGCATGTCCCCAAGCGCTACGCCTGGAAGGGCGCCAAGTGGGTGAAGGAGATTGTGTTCCTGGAGAAAGACCGTCCGGGATACTGGGAAGTGCGGGGCTACTCCAATACGGCGTTGCCCTGGGACGAAGACCGGTACGCGTAACGCAACAACGATGCACGCGGAATGATCAACGATGCATACGAATCACGACCATTCATCATTCTGCATTCAGCATTCATCGTTGCTCAAGGGCGCGGCTCCAGTTCGATCAACCCCTTCCGAATCGCCAGAATCGCCGCCTGCGTCCGGTCGTAGACCTGCAGCTTGTGAAAAATATTCCGCACGTGGTTCTTGACGGTCTTCTCGCTCAGATCCAGATTGTTGGCGATTTCCTTGTTCGTCTTCCCGTCCGCCACGAGCCGCAGCACGGTGATTTCACGCTCCGTGAGGTCATGTTCCACCCAACCCGGCTTCTTGCCCTTGCGCTGCGCCAATAAGGAAAACTCGGCGAGAATCTTGCTGGCCACCGAGGGATGGATGAGCGACTCACCCCGATACACCGCCCGGATCGCCGCCACGATCTGCGAGGAATCCGTATCTTTGAGCAAATAGCCCGTCGCGCCGGCCCGAACCAGATCGAAGATATATTGCTGTTCTTCATACATGGTCAGCGCAATGATGCCGATGTGTGGGAATTCCCGTTTGATGATCCGCGTCGCTTCGACCCCGCCCATCCGGGGCATACTCACATCCATCAGGATCACATCCGGCACGAGCGAGCGGGCTTTCTCGACCGCCTCCTGACCGTCCTGCGCCTCCCCGACCACCTCGATGTTTTCCTTGGTCTTCAGGATCGCGGAGAGTCCCTCCCGCACCACACGGTGATCGTCCGAGATGAGAACTTTAATACGCTCCATGCGACTCGGCCTCCTTCTGCGTCTGCGGCACGACGATCGTAATGCGCGTCCCCTTGCCTTTTTTGGATGCAATACTGGCGGTTCCGCCGACCAACCGCGCCCGCTCGACGATCCCGCGGAGGCCGAAATGGTCCCACTTCTCCGGATCCAGCGACACCGCATCCATGTCGAAACCGATGCCGGAGTCGGTGATCGTCGCGCTGAGCGCCTCGCGGCCCAACTCGAGCCGCACCGACACATGATCCGTCTTGGCATGCTTCTGCACGTTGCTCAACGCTTCCTGCACGATGCGGAAGAGGAAAATCTTGGTCTTGGGAAGCAGCGTGGTCTCGTCCCCGGACACGGAAAACTCGGTCTTGATATGGTATTGGGTTTCGTAGGAGCGCAGATAGTTCGCCAGGGCGGGGATCAGGTCCATCTTGTCGTACTGGACGGGACGGAGGTTGAAAATGACCTGGCGGGCCTCCTGAATGGCCATTTTCAATTGCGCCTTGGTTTCCCGGAGCGTCGTTTGCGCCGCCCGGGGATCCTTCCGGAGAATCTCCTGGCAGAGATCCAGCTTGAAGTTCACCCCGGCTAGGTTCTGGACCAGGCCGTCATGGATCTCGCAGGCGATGCGGGTCCGCTCTTCCGTGACCGCCGCCCCGGACTCCTTGACGTAGAGCCGGTAGAGGGACTGGTACTTGTTGAGGGTCTTTTCGATCTCCGCGGTGGCGCGAATCCGGGCCTCGATCAGCTGCCACATGAACTTGGCGCTGGCGCCGCCGATTACCGCCACGCCCATGCGGTGAAAATCCTGCAACACGCGCCCCACTTCCGCGCTCCCGCTCACGTCGATGATCAGATCCACCCGCTCCATCGCGAGCAGTTCCCGATAATCGCGCGTGATCGGAATGTTCAGCCGGCGCGCCAGCGCCACCCCGTCGGCCCTGGGGTTCACCTCGGCAATGCCCACGACCTGCACCAGCGGATCGGTGGCAAAGATTTCCATCAGCGCCGTGCCGCCGCGGCCGGCCCCGATGATGGCGACATGCGTCGCGGGCGCCCCCCGCTTCTTGAGCGGGCGCCGCCGCGCACGTTTGGGTTTCACGCTGTGCCGAACAGCAGGCATCGGGGGCCTCGCCAGGATGCTCGGAGGGACGTCACCGAATCGTACACAATCGCACCGTGAACGGGAAGCGAAGGGAAGGCGCGCAAGGAAAGAACAGGGTCGCGGGGGAACGGGCCGTACTATTTCTCCCGCCGCTCACGAGCCAGCGTTTTCAGCTCATCCATGAACTGATCGATGTCCTTGAACTCGCGGTAGACCGAAGCAAACCGGACGTAGGCCACCTGATCCAGTTGGTGCAGCTCCCGCATCACTTCCTCTCCGACGATGGTGCTGGGAAGCTCCGTTTCCCCCATTTCCTGAATGCGCTTCTCGATCCGATCCGCCACCGCCTCGATGGTCGCAGTGCTGATCGGGCGCTTCTCGCAGGCCTTCTTCAGCCCCGCCAGGATCTTCCCGCGATCGAAAGGTTCCCGTCGCCCGTCTTTCTTGACCACGACGGGCAGGCTCTCCTCGACCCGTTCATAGGTCGTGTAGCGACGTTTGCAGGCCAGGCATTCACGACGGCGGCGGATGACTTCGCCCTCGCGGGCCATCCGCGAATCCACCACCTTGTCTTCAATGTCGTCGCAGAAAGGGCACTTCACCGGGCTGGTCCTTTTCAGGCCGAGGGGGCCTCGTAGGGGTAAAAGAAGGGGAACCGATTGCAGAGGGCCTTGGCCTGTTTTCGGATCTCTCGCTGCAGCCGCTTGTCCTTGGGCTTCTGAAGCACTTGGTCGATCAGCGACACGACCTCGGCCATCTCCGCTTCCCGCATCCCGCGTGTGGCGACGATCGGGGCCCCCAGCCGGATCCCACTGGCGACGGCCGGCGGCTTCTCGTCGTAAGGCACCGCGTTCTTGTTCACGATGATCCCGGCGTTGTCCAGGGCCGTCTCCGCTTCCTTGCCCGTGACCTCCTTGTTGCTGAGGTTGATCAGCATCAAGTGGGTATCGGTTCCGCCCGACACCACCCGGTACCCGCGCGACAGCAGCCCCGAGGCCAGCGCCCGGGCATCGGTCAGGACCTGTTGCTGGTAGACCTTGAACGAGGGCGCCAGGGCTTCGCCGAAGGCTACGGCCTTGGCGGCGATCACGTGCATCAACGGCCCCCCCTGCATGCCGGGGAAGACCACCTTGTCCACCGCCTTGGCATGTTCCGCCTTGCACATGACCACCCCGCCGCGCGGACCGCGGAGGGTCTTGTGCGTCGTCGTGGTGACGAAGTCGGCGTAGGGCACGGGATTGGGATGGAGCCCGGCGGCGACGAGGCCCGCGATGTGGGCCATGTCGACCATCAGATAGGCCCCGACCAACTTGGCGATCGCCTGGAACCGCGGAAAGTCCAGCGTCCGTGCATAGGCGCTCGCTCCCGCGACCAGCATCTTCGGCCGGCACTGCTCGGCGATGCGCTGCACCGCGTCATAGTCGATCTGCTCGGTCTGCCGGTCCACGCCATAGAAGAAGGACTGAAAGAGCTGGCCCGAGAAATTCACCTTACTCCCGTGGGTCAGGTGCCCGCCCTGCGCCAGGTCCATGCCCAAAATCACGTCCCCCGGTTTGAGCACCGAGAGATAGGCGGCCATGTTGGCCTGCGAGCCCGAGTGAGGCTGGACGTTGACGTGCTCGGCGCCGAAGAGCTGCTTCGCGCGCTCGATCGCAAGCGACTCCACCGCGTCCACGTGCTGACAGCCGCCGTAATAGCGGCGGCCGGGATAACCCTCGGCATACTTGTTCGTCATGAGGGAGCCCTGTGCGGCCAGCACGGAGGGGCTGGCGAAATTCTCCGAGGCGATCAGTAGGAGCTTGTCCCGCTGCCGTTTTTCTTCCTTGCGAACCGCCTCGTACACGGCGGGATCGGCCGCCTTCAAGGCTTTCAACGAACCCACAGCCTGACTAGCCATCGATGCCCCCTGCCTCCCTCAGTTGCCAGTTGCCCAGCGCTCCCACCATAGCCCGGCTCGTCTCGCGCGCCGGATCAGGCTTCGGTCTCCGCAGCCGCCTCCTGGTCCTGCTTTTTCACTACGTGGACCGCCACCGTTGCCGTCACGTCACGATGCAGCTTCACCGACACCGCGACCGTGCCCAGTTCCTTGATCGGCTGCGCCAGTTGAATCTTCCGGCGATCCACCGTAAAGCCATGCTCGACCAGCCCCTCCGCGATATCCTTGGTCGTGACCGACCCGAAGAGCTTGTCGTCCTTGCCCACCTGGGCCATGATCGTCAGCGAGACCGCGGACATCTTCTTGGCCAAGGCCTCGATCTCCAGCTTCTCCTTCTTGGCCTTGTCCGCCATGGTGCGCTTGGCATGTTCCAGTTCCTTGACGTTGCGGGTGTTGGCTTCCAACGCCTTGCGGCGCGGGAGCAAATAGTTCCGCGCAAAGCCGTCCGACACATCCAGCAGGTCCCCCAGATGGCCGACCCCTTCCACGTTCTCTTTCAGAATCACTTTCATGGTGCTAACCCCTCTGTTAGAAAGGGAAAAGCATACTGGCCGGACCGGCAAAAGTCAATTCGGAATCGGCCGATTCCCGCCCTTGCATTTCGGATGGCGAGCGACTACTGTTGACCCACCGTGCGGACCAGGAGCCGGAACCGCCGCCACAGCAGCTGACCACCCCATGCGACGCAGCACGTGAAACTCATTGACCTGATCCAGCACTATGCCCGAGCCCTGGCCGTGGAGCGCGACGCGGCCGTCTCGCGCGGACTGGATGCCCCGATTCACACGGGTGGCGGGCGAAAACTGGCGACGGCCGGCACCCTGTATCTCTATGCCTTCGACCTGCCGGCCTCGACGCCTCTGGCCGAAGATGTCCCGGTCACGATCCTTCCGCCGGGTGACCAGGAGCCCACCGAAGGGTTTGTCGTCGGCCGCGACGACGCCACCGTCCTCGTCCAAACCTTCGATGCGTTCGGCCAGACCGTCGAGTCGGCCAGCATCATCCCGGACACCAGCGCCTTCTTCGACACCGCCTCGAAACGTCTCGCGGATATGGGGGTCAGGTCGGATGCCTATACGTTGGGCCCGGCGGAGCGACTCACACCCTGGCTCTCTCCTGAAGCTTCCCCGGCCGAACTGCTGGCACGCGGCCCCGTGGCGACCGCCGCCTTCGGCACCCTCTGGGAGGAGGATCCGGCCGCCAGGCGGGCCAAGCTGGCGGCCCTGACGATCGAATTGGCACGAAGCAACAAGCGCACGCTGCTCATCAGTCCGGGTCATCACCGATCCGACGACATCCTGGGCGCCATCGCCAAGGCGATGAAAGCCGCCGGCTTGACGTTCAAGAGCCTGCTCTGCCGGTACGAGATGCCGCTCCGGGCCGAGGCCGGCGGCATGGCCATCCCCGAACTGGGGTTCGAGGCCCAGATACACCAATTCTATGCCCGGTCACGCGCCGACAAGGCCGCGTTGCGACGCAAGTATGAGCGGTTCCGCGAGCTCACGCCGCTCCTGGCCTACAAGGCCCAAAAACAACGGGACCTCGACGAGGTCAAGTTATTGGAGTGGAGGCTGCTGACCCAGCTCAGCGACCTGCAGCGCAAGATCAAAGAGATCACGACGACCCTCGCCGAGTACGAGTCGCTGCCGATTTGGAAGCGGATGGCCATGCAGACAGGGGGCAAGAATGTCGCCTCACTGGGTGAATACAAACGCATCTATGAGGAACAGGTTCAGGGCCTGTTGCGAGAGCTGGAGATCGCCAAGCACCGGATCGACGAGCTCAGCCCCGAAGCCGCCATCCCCAAGGACCTGCGCCCCGAATACGACGACCTGCGGGACGACATCAAGAAACTGGGCGGCACCAAACGGATCCGGGAGATGCTGGCGGCCGAGGAAGCCACCAACCGCCAGGCATTCCTGCAAAACAAGCGGGTCGTGGCCACCACGGCGGCTCGGGTCATCTCTGACCCTCTGTTCGGAAAGGTGCGCTTCGACGTGCTGATCGCGGACGAAGCTCCGTTGATCCCGGCCGCCTTGTTGCTGGCGGCCGCCGGGCTCGTTCGGGAACGGATCGTCCTCAGCGGGGATCCGAGGGATGTTGCGGCGTCGACCGCGTGGGAGACGAACGCGGCGACCGGCAAACGCTAATGCCGGATGGTATCGGCGAGAATATTTGAAGGGGCTTCTCCGGCAGTACCAGTGACGATACACCTCAGAATAGCCGCCGGTTCAACCGAAGGTTGAGGCGAAGAATCTCGGCCTACTGGTGGCCGAGTACCACTCCGCCCGCAGTTGATCGAACGCGGCGGATCAAGCAGATAGAGGCAAACAAAGATTGACTGGAGGGTTTTCTCCGCCGCGCCCAAGAAAAACAGCGCGTCGGGACACGCAAGCGAGGCGAAGAATCTAAGTTACTGGAGGAAAGGTACCTCTCCGCCCGCATTTGATTGAAGCGGGCGGATCAAGCGAAGCTTGATTGGATTACTGGAGGCAAACAAACTATCCGACCCCATATGATCGAAGAGGTCGGCACAGCAAGCTCGGTTTGGTGCCGAAGCCGGGATTTGAACCCGGACACCCGTGAGGGCGCTAGACCCTGAATCTAGTGCGTCTGCCAGTTTCGCCACTTCGGCACGGGGCTGCATTATCACTGAATCAGACACAAGCCGTCAAGGGACGGAGGCGGGCCTTCCGGGGTTCAGACCGGTCTGGCCGGCGGAATCTGGTATCGTTTCATCTTGAGGTAGAGAGTCTTGTAGTCCACCTTCAGGCGACAGGCCGCTTCGGCCTTGTTCCAGCCGGCTTCTTCCAGCACATTGAGAATGGAGGCCCGTTCTGCTTCCCCCGACGTCCTCCGGCGGAGTTGCGAGAGCGATTCCCCCGGCTTCATCGCGGGCTTCGGCATCTCCGCCGGCTCATTGGACTGGACCCGTATCTGTTGCGGCAGGTGCGTTGGTTCGATCAGGTGGTCGGCCAGAATCACCGCCGAACGAACGGCGTTGTCCAATTCCCGCACATTCCCCGGCCACCGATAGGCCTCCAGCGTGGCCATGGCTTCGGCGCTCAGACCGCGGATGGATTTCTGATAGGCCCGGTTGGCCTGCATCAGCATGTAGTGGGCCAGGAGCGGGATGTCTTCTTTCCGCTCGCGCAGCGGAGGCACCGTCAACATCACCGTGTTCAGGCGGTGATAGAGATCCAGGCGAAAGCTGCCCTCGTCCACGCGCTGCTGGAGACAGGAATTGGTCGCCGACAGGACCCGGACGTTCACGGACACCTGCTGGTTGCTCCCCAACCATTCCACCATGCTGGTCTGCAGCACCCGCAGCAGCTTGGGTTGGCTGTGGAGGGGAATGTTGCCGATCTCATCCAGCAGGAGGGTGCCCCTTCCGCCAGTTCCAGCTTCCCCGGCTTGGGCTGCGTGGCGCCGGAGAAGGCCCCGCGCGCATAGCCGAAGACCTCCGCTTCCACCAACGTGTCGGGAAGGGCGCCGCAATCCAGCGGCACGAAGGGCCCCTTGCGACGCGCGCTCAGCGCATGGATGGCCCGCGCCACCAATTCCTTGCCGGTCCCGCTTTCACCGAGGATCAGCACCGGCACGTCGAAGGGCGCCACCCGCTTGATCTGGTCCCGCAGCGCTTGCATCGGCGCACTGGCCCCGACCAGGTCCCGCAAGGACACCGGCAGGGCCGCCACTCCGGACAACTCCTGCATCTCCGCGCTGAGGTGCTGCAATCGCAAGCAATTGCGGATGGCGATCGCCAGGCGTGACAAGGCCAGCGGCTTGGTCAGATAATCGAACGCGCCGGCCAGAACGGCGGCTTCGGCGTCCTGGCCGGTGCCGTACCCGGACAGCACGATGACGCGATAATCGCCCAGTTCCGGCAGGAGCTGCTCTTTCAACAAGTCGAGGCCGTTGGCGTCGGGAAGGCGGATATCGAGCAGGAGAAGATCGGGCGGCTGCTGGTGGATTGCGGCGAGCGCGGCGGCCGCGCTGCCGGCGACGCGCGGAGCATAGCCCTCCCCCCGGAGAAACTGCTCCAGCAGGTGCTGGACGCTCGGATCGTCGTCGACGATGAGGATGCGTTCGTCAGCCATCGCGCCCGCGCCGCCGGGCAAGACTTGGGGGCCTATCCCCGATGCCTGCCCGCGCCTGATCTTTACCAGAACCTTGCCGAAATTGCGAGGCGCGACGGCCCGCGCATGGTCGTGATCGCTTACCGGTCCTTCTGGCGGTCGTGTTTCTCCTTTGCGATGTGGCGGCTGGACCGCTCGAGGTCCTGGTGCAGTTCCTTCCGTTCCTGCTTGGTCAACACCCCATCCGATTTCATCGCCGCTTCCTTGTTCCGAATCCTGGCCTGTTCGGCTTCCAGCCGCGCGGCCTCCTTCGGGGTCAGCTGCCCGCTTTGCATCCCCTGTTGGATCCTCTGTTGTTGTCGCTGTTCGCGTTGATCCACGCCCGGCGCTGACATCTGTGCGAGGGCCGGCAGGGCCACGGATGCCACGAGCAGGCCCAGCATGAAGGGCCGCATGTCCATGGTGCGCTCCTTTCTTGAGCAGGATAAACGCCCGACTTAGCCGATGGGACAACGCTACCGCCCCGGCTCGCATTGATCAAGCATGCCCGTGGTTTTGTGCAGGGGCACATGACTGGTGACACCCGTCCCTGCTTCCCGCTATACTGCCCGTCCAGCGACCGGACTTCGACTTGAGGGATCACATGCTGACGCACGACCTGGCCAAGGCCTTTGTGGCCACGCAAGCCTTCAAATGGGACCCGGCCGGCGGGTTTACGCTGGCCTCCGGCGCCACAAGCCCTTTCTACGTGGACTGCCGCGTGGTGATGGCCCATCCGGGCCCCCGCCAGCTTGTCGCCCAAGCGGCCTACGAGGCCCTCCGCGAGGTGGACTGCGACTGTCTCGGCGGGTTGGAGATCGGGGCCATCGCCATCGCCACGGCCATTTCCGCCTATGCCTATGGCGCTTCGCCGCGCCGGGACTGGCGCACCTTCGTCGTCCGCAAGCAGCCCAAAGACCATGGACTCGGCAAATTGATCGAGGGGGCCATGAAACCAGGCGACCGGGCCGTGATCGTGGACGACGTGCTGACCAGCGGAGGGTCGCTCCTCAAGGCGGTCGCGGCGGCGCGTGCCGCCGGCCTCACCGTCGACCATGCCTTGGTGATCGTGGATCGCAAGGAACAGGACGGACGGGCGAAGGTCGAGGCCCAGGGCATGACGCTGCTGAGCCTGCTCACGATTGACGACCTGCTGGCGGCCAAATGAGGCGCAAAGGAACGTCGTCCGTTAACAGTTATCGGTTCTCAGTTTCAGGTGAAACCCTTCTTCTCGATTCTGACCACTGAGCACTGCTTACTGTTTACCGTTCACCCCTCGCGCCTTCCGGCTATTTGCATCTGAACTGAATCCCCCACCGCCGTTCGGCGATCGCTTCCTGCGTCCCGGCCATCTCCTGTATCCGGACACGCCCCTTCGCCTCCGCTTCCTTCACAACCGTAAAGCCGGCCGGACAACGCTGCTCGATGATCCCGAAGGCGTCTTTCCGAAAGGACGAATACATGTAGCCGCTCTCCCCTTTGAACGGATACACGACAATCCCCCCCGTCTCCGTGTCCTGCATCAGCTTGGCCCCTTCCGAACAGCCGGCCGCCCCGCCCATGACTCCCAGGCAGGCCAGCAGCACCAGCATCCGCAGGCCCCTTGACCCTGGTTTCACCGGGACTTTATGATAACGCATCAGATCCCCGACAAGAGGGGCCGCTCGCGCAAGGTACGATATCGGCCGAAGGAGGCGCCCATGACACACAGACAGAGGACATTCAGGACCGGGACCTGGTTTGGGCTGGCCCTGCTGTTTCTGCTCGCTGGCGGACCGGTCGGGGCGCATCATTCCTACCTGCTCACGGTCCAGCAGCTCAAGGACGGCTTGTCCAAGGCCGCGACCCCCTCATCCAAAGGATTCTTCCTGGTCGACGTCCGGTCGCCGGAGGAGTCTGCCACCGGAATCATTCCCGGCACGGATTTGAACATCGACTACCGGGAGATCAAGGCCCGCCATCGGGAGATCGGCGCAAAGCCGGACGATCACATCGTCGTCTACTGCCAGAGCGGACACCGCAGCAACATCGCGGCCGAGACCTTGGCCAACCTCGGCTACAGCCACGTCTACAACGTCGCCGGCAGCATGAACGCCTGGCTAGACGCCGGCTACCAGGTCGCGCAAGCAGGACGCTGAGGGAGAAGACGTGATCGGTTGTCGGTCTTCAGTGATCCGCTCTCGGTTGTTCACTGGAAACTGACGGCTGAGAGCTGATAGCTTCCTTTCACTTCCTCGGAAACAGCCCGATCACGGCCGGCAACGGAATATGTTCCCCCTTGCCTCCTTCGACCAATGGGTCCCAGAGCCTAGGGCTGCTGCGCGGCTCAGCCACTGCCGTCAGTTCTTCTCCGATCAACAGGTCCGAGGACGATCCTCCATCCATGGCCATGGCCTGCCGCACCGCGGGATAGTCCGCCCGCAAGCAGCCAGCCAAGGCCCAGAGGCCTGTCGGTTCGGACGTTTTCATCACCAGGATATGGCCGGCGCCATCCTCCCCCACCACCGTTTGGTAGGCGCGCTTGCCGCTCTGGCGAACGCGGAGTTTGCCCGTTCGGTCCAGGAGCATGAGGGACTGGGCCGCTTCCAGATAGGCCGGCTGCGTCTCGGAAAACAGGTCCACCGCCAAGTCGAGCACGCGCGCTTTTCTGAGCCCCGGATCGACCGGTTCCGCCACAAACAGCCCGAGCCACTGGGAGTGTCGCTTGCTCCCCAGTGACCGTCCGTCCTTGAACAACAAGCCCAGGTAGGCATAGTTTTCGCGGAAGAGTCCCGCATTGAACAGCACGGACGCTTTGGTGCGACGGTGCCACTCCTGGATTGTCGGCGGCTCGACCAGGCGCTCCTGTCGAAAGTGGTAGACCGAGAACCGGACTTTGTCGGGATTGGCGCGGAGCAGATAGACAGGCGGAACCTCATCCTGGCACCGGGGACCGGGGGTCCAGACTGCCGCCTCAACGCCGTCCAACAACTGATCCCACACCATGTCCTGCGCCGCGGCCTGGCCCGACAGCCAGGTCCACACGATCAGCGCAAAGCAGGCCAGGCGCGACGCCGGCCGATGACCGCCCACAGAACCCATTACAGATTCACATCGCATGCACGACTCTTTCCGCCGACAGGGAGCGAGTATAGAGAGGCTTGCGGAGAGCGTCAATCCGATCACCCGGGCTCCGTCGGGCAACCGGAACCATGGGCCTCGGCAAATTGACAGAACCTGGCGTCGAGGCCACAATACGGGTCCGGGATGAGGCGCGGGCCACCTTCGTCGGAGGGCTATGACAAGCACAAGCGGCACGCCACCGAACGTGCGGCCTTCGGTGGCCGACTACGCCCAGCGTGAGATCAGGGCGATCGAAGAGGATGCGACGATCCAGGAAGCGGGCAAGCGTATGGCCCGGTTCGGTATCGGCTCTTTGTTGGTGACGAACAACGGAACTTACGTGGGGATGCTCACCGATACCGATTTTGTCCGCGCCGCCGCAGCCCGAGGGCTGAACCCGACCACCGAACCGGTGGGGTCAATCATGAGTCGTGAGATCGCCGCGATCGAAGGCCACCGGTCCATGGAGGAAGCCCAGACGTTCATGAAATCCAGAGGCATCCGGCATCTGGCCGTCCTTGCGCAAGGCACGATCGTGGGCATTGTGACGCTCAGCGATGTGCTCCACTACTATCAAACCCGTCCGACCGCCCCCGCGTAACTTGTTGAGCCCCTCCTCCCCCGGCTACTTGCGCTGGATCAGTTTGACCGGCGGCTGCGCGGCCAGCGCCGCCGGGATCATGAGCTGCGGCACCTGCTCGGTGTTGTAGGTGCGGCGCGCGACCCGCTTGACCTGCGGTTTGAGATATTCGAACAGCTCCTGGACATCGATCGTCCCGTCGCCGTTGGCGTCGGCTTCCCCGCCCATCCCTTGCAGCGCGTAATAGGTGAAGAGTCCGTGCCCCGTCTCCTGATCGGCGAGGCTCAGATTGCTGCCCGACGTGGCGGCCAGGACGACCGCTTTGGAGCTGCTGGCCATGCCTTCCACCGTCAAGACCATCGGCTTCGCGCCTTTCGCCAGGACCGACCGTCCGCCGGCGCCCGAGAAACAGGAATCAAGTATCACCACGATGTTTTTGGTCGGGAGTTTTTCCAGTGTCTGATAGAGCCGCTTGAGCGGATAGCCGGTCTGCTCGATAAAGGCCGGGTCCCCGTCATAGGGCACGATGTAGGCCTCTCCCGTATCGGCCTTCGGGGCGCCGTGCCCTGAGAAATAGACGAACAGGCTGGAATTCGCGTCCACGTTGTTCTTGAGCCAGGCCTCGAAATACTTCTCCATATCCGACTTGGTCGCCTGCTCGTTCAGCCGCAGGATCACATTTTCTTCCCGATAGCCCCCCTTCGCGGTCAGGAACTGCGCCATGGCTTTGGCGTCCTGGACGGCGAACTCGGCCTTGGGAATGCGTTCCCGATACTGTTCTATACCGACCACGATCGCGTACCGGTTGGCCTGCGGCGCAATCGGTTGGCCGGCCTTGCCGACGGCCTTCTCCAGCTTCTGTTTCTCCTCTTCGATCCGCTTCTTCTTCTCCTCGATCTGCTGTTGAACCGACGCCAGCTTCTGCTGTTCCTTCTTCTGTTCCTCAACTTGGCGCTCCTGCTCTTCGAGCGCCTTCAATTCCTTCTCCGCCTGGCTGAGCGAGACGCTCCCCCCCCACCCGGTTCTGTTTCTCCTCCTCGATCCGCTTCTTCTTCTCTTCGATCTGCTGCTGAATCGCGGCCAGTTTCTGTTGTTCCCGTTTCTGCTCCTCCTTCTGCTCCGCAACCTGCCGCTCCTGCTCTTCGAGCGCCTTGAGTTCCTTCTCCACCTGTCTGAGCGCGGCGCCGCCCCCCGTCTTCGCCGCCAGCTTGGGAACGGCGCCTGGCTGGTAGGCCGCCAATTCCTGCTTGACGGTCTCCAAGACCTTGACCACCGCATTGTACAAACCCCGCTGCGCGAGCTCGGCCATCTTCTCCTCCGGCCCGATCGGACTGAAGTGGTCGGTGGCCAGGGTCGGTTCGGTCTTGGCCCACAAGAGGCGGCCGGTCCGCGCATCCCGCAGGTTGGCCTCCACCGTCACGGTGATTTCATAGCTCATGATCGGGGCCAACGGCTCGCCGAACGTCAGCGGAATGGCCGCGATAAAAATCGCGTTCATGTCGCCGCTGCTCTTCGTGTCGATCAGCTGGAGTTGGAGGATCAGATCCACGCCGAACTGGTCGAGGATGTCCTGGGGCGCAACGTAACGGGTTTCGGGAGGCAGCAGAATCACGTCGGTGAAGTATTGGCCTGGCGCCAAGCCCAACCTGCGCCGGTCCGGATCGGCGAAGGCCTTTTTGAGCGCCTCCCCCGTCACGTGGACGCCCAACCGGGCCGGAATCGGTTTCGACGGGAGCGCCGGTTTCGCCACTTCGGTGACGGCAAGCGTCCCGCAGGCGGCCAGCAGCAGCAAGGGAACCGCGAACAGTCCCCGCCATTGTCCGATCCGCGTCCGTTCGCGATGGCGCATACGTAACTCCCGTTGGGGCCTGCCGACGCAGGGACAGATGTATCCCAATTCACAAAAGGATTGCAAGAAACCCGGTTGCGGGAGGCTATCCGCCGAAGGGCGTGACGGGCGGAGGCGCCGCAGCCGCGGCGGGGGCCGCGAACTGGGAGAACATCATGCTGGCGGAGACCACCCAGTCGATGAAGGGCTGGGGATAGATGCCCAGAATCACGGTGCCGGCCAGGCTCACGTAGATCACTGCTTGCATGGGGGCGGACACGGTCAGCGGGGACGGATCGACCGGCTCGTTGATGTACATCTTCTTGACCACGATCAAGTAATAGTACATCGAGATCACAATGTTGACGAGGCCGACGAGGATCAGGGTGTAGAGTCCTTCGTTCATCGCCGCGACGAAGATATAGAGCTTGCCCAGAAACCCGGCGAGCGGGGGCACGCCGGCCAGCGAAAGCAGGAACATGATCATCGCGAAGGCCAGAAACGGCGACCGCCGGTTCAACCCGCTGTAATCCTCGATTTCGTCGCTCTGAATCTGGTTGCCGACCGCGATCACGACCGCAAAGGCCCCCAAGTTGGCGAACAGATACGTCAGAAGGTAATACAGGATGGCGTCGCTGCCCATCTTGGTGCCGGCCGCCAGCCCGATCAGCAGGTTGCCGATCTGCGCGATGCCCGAATAGGCCAGCAGCCGCTTGATGTTCTTCTGCGCGATGGCCACGATGTTGCCGTAGGTCATCGAGAGAATCGAGGCCCCCACCAGCAGCAGGACCCAGGCCGGCTTGAACGCCGCCAGCGAGACGAAGAACATCCGCAGCAGGATCGCGAAGGCGGCGCCCTTGGGCGCGATCGAGAGGAACGCCGTCACCGGCGTGGGCGCGCCGTGGTAGGTGTCCGGAATCCAGGAGTGGAACGGCACGGCCCCGATCTTGAACCCCAGCGCGGCGAAGATCAGCAGGAAGCCGATGATGAGGCCGGGCGTGGGCTTGGCCGACGCGATGTCCGAGAAGACCAGCTTGCCCGTTTCTCCGAAGACCAGGCTGATACCGTAGGCCAAGAGCCCCGCGACGAAGACGCCCAGGATGAAAAATTTGAGACCGGCTTCGTTGGACGACACCTCCTCCCGCAGGTACGCCACCAGGACGTAGAACCCGAACGTCGAGAACTCCAGCGTGATGAACATCGACAGGAGGTCGTTCGCCGAGGCCATGAACATCATGCCCAGGGCGGACATCAGAACCAGGAAGTAATATTCGCCCTTGAAGAACCGGAACCGCCGGACGTAGTCGATCGAAATCAGGATCACCAGGGCGGTGGCGCCCACGATGAAGATCTTGAAGAAGATCGCCAGCCGGTCCACTACGAACATGTTGTTGAAGAGGGTGCCGGTCACCCCGGCCCGGTCGAACCAGGCCAGGTTCAGCAACACGGCCACCAGCCCGGCCACGCTCAGATAGGCCAGCTGTTCCTTGGGGAGCCGCGGCATCGCGAAGTCCACGATCAGGACGACGCAGAGCCAGATCGTGAGCAGGATCTCCGGCAACATGAGCAGGAGATCGGCCCCGGACATGGAGAAGTTGAAGATCATCTCTTGAAAGCTCCAGAAAGCTGTCAGCCGTCAGCTTTCAGCGATCAGCCTTGGGCAAAGATGGATGTGTCTTGTCCTCAAGCTGACCGCTGACTGCTGATAGCTGAAGGCTGTTTTCCGCACCTGCCGCCAGCGGCGTCACCTGGGTGATGCGCGAGACCAAGGGATCCGTGCCGGCCCGGATGACCTTGTAGAAATGTCCGGGGAAAATGCCGAACGTGATGCTGCAGGTGATCATCAGCAACAGCGGCATCCGGTCCACCATCGTCACCGCGTCGTGCGCATGGCTGTAGTGGGCGTCCATCGGGCCATAGAAAACCCCGCGCATCATCCGGAACAGATAGGCCATCGTCAGCACGATGCCCACGACCGCGACGAACACCTGGAACGGGTACTTGTTCCAGCTCCCGACGAGGATCATGACCTCGGCGATGAAGTTCACGGTCCCCGGCATCCCGATCGAGGCCATGCAGGCGATCAGGAAGCAGCCGGCGACGAAGGGCATGCGGTTGACCAGTCCGCCGAGCGAGGGAATATCCCGCGTATGGGTCTGGTCGTACACCCAGCCGGCCATGGCGAAGAGCATGCCCGTGGCCAACGCGTGGGCGAACATGTACAGGACCGCCCCGCTCAAACTGATGTAATCCAGCGCGGCCATGCCCAGGAACACATACCCCATGTGGCTGGAGCTGGAATAGCCGATCACGTACTTCGTGTCCTTGGCATAGAAGGCCACGAACCCGCCGTAGAGCATGCTAAACACGCAGAGCACCGCCGCGATGGGCATCAATTCGCGGGTGGTTTCCGGAAGAATCTCGAAGGCCACGCGGATGATCGAGAAGTGCCCGAGCTTCATCAACACGCCCGCGTGCAGCATGCTGGTGGCCGCCGGGGCGGCCGCGTGCCCGACCGGCGACCAGGAGTGCAGCGGCCAGATCGGCGCGATCGAGGCGAAGCCGAAGAAGATCAGGAGCCAAATCAGATCCGCCAGCGGCCCTGAGAAATGCGCCTTCTCGCGCAGGGCCAGAATGTCGAACGTGTGCAAGCCGGAGAATTTGTAGATCAGCAGGATGCCCAGCAGCGAGAGGATGGCACCGGCCGACAGGAACAGCGTCAGCTTCATCGCCGCATATTCCTTGCTGTTCGAGCCGAAGTTGAACAGGAAGGAGACCGAATCCCGTTTCTTCAACCCCTCCGGATCGGTCATGGCGAGGTAGCCCTTGGTATGGCTGCCCCACATGCCCAGCAGCAGATACATCGGCAGCACCGACATCTCGTAGAAGAAATAGAGGAAGAACAAGTCCAGCGACATGAACACGCCGATGGTCGCGGCCGCCAGAACCAGGAGCACGATATAGAACTCCTTGGTCCGGTCCTTGATGTGCCAGGAAACGAAGATCCCCGCGAACAGCAGGATCGAGGAGGCCAGGACCAGCGGGGTCCCGATCCCGTCCACCCCCAGATAGAAGGCGATGCCCAGCTCCTTCGACCATTCGAAGCGCTGGATGAACTGGTACCCGCCCTTGTCCGCGTCGAAGGCGAAGAAGAGGTAGAGGGAGGCGAGCAGGGAGACGCCGGCCGAAGCGGCGGCGATCAGACGGACCGCCAGAGCCTTGCGGTTCGACACGAACATCAAGGCGATGGCGCCGGCAAACGGCGCGAACAAAATGTAGAGCAGCGCGTACTGACCCATCAGAAAATCGCCCTCAGCAATCAGCTCTCAGCTTGCAGCGGAATCGAAGACTTCGTACGTCCCGCATTGTTGTACTCTCGCCCTTCCTTCTCGGATGACGGCTGAACGCTGACAGCCGACTGCTCTTCAGCCGCCGTCACGCCGCGTTCCAGCCGCTCGACCAGGGCCTGCACCGAGCCGTTCATCATCCTGAGGAACGGTGAGGGATAGAGCCCGATCCAGAAAATCATCACCGACAGGGACACGGCGATGACCAACTCGCGCGCGTTGAGGTCCGTAATGGCCTGACCCGCCGCCTGCGCCAACGGCCCCAACATCGCCCGTTCGTAGTACCAGAGGAAATACGCCGCCCCGAAGACCACCCCGGTCACCGCGACGGCTCCGTACAGCCAGTGCGCCTGGAAGGCGCCCAACAGGATCAGAAACTCGCCGACGAACCCGTTCGTGCCGGGCAGGCCGATCGAGGCCAGTCCGACGATCAGCAAATAGGTCGCCAGCAGCGGCACCTTCTTGGCCAGCCCGCCGAACGCCGCCAATTGCGTGCTGTGCCGCCGCTGATAGAGGAAGCCGGCCAGGAAGAACAATCCGGCCGTGCTGAAGCCGAGGTTGATCATCGTGAGCAGGCTGCCTTGCAAGCCCTGGAAGTTCAGCGCAAACAAGCCGGCCACCACGAAGCCCAGGTGGCTGATGCTGCTGAAGGCCAACAACCGGCGGAAGTCCGGCTGGACCAGCGCCACGATCGCCCCGTAAATGATGGCCAGCAGCGCCAGCGTCATCATCGTGCTCGCCACGCCTTGGCTCTTCGAGGCATCCGGCAGGAGCGGGAGGCTGAACCGGATGAACCCGTACGTGCCCAGCTTGATTCCGGCCAAAAAGACCGCCATTCCGATCGGCCCTTCCAGCAAGGCATCCGGCAGCCAGGTGTGGAATGGAAACATCGGCGCCTTGAAGGCCAGGCCCATGAAGATCAGCCAGAAGATCAGAACCTGCTTTTCAACGGGAATCGGAATCGTCAGCAATTGCAGAAAATCGAAGGAATAGGCCGGCTCGATGTGATGAACCAGGGCCCAGTCGTGGTAGTTGAGGTCCAGCAGCACGATCCCGACCAGCATGAACACGCTGCCCAGCAAGGTATAGAGCACATACTTGAGCGCCGCATACTGCCGTTCCGCCCCGCCGCCCCACAGCTTGATGAGGAAATAGCTCGGGATCAGCATCAACTCCCAGAAGACGAAGAACAGAATCAGGTCCAGCGCCGCGAAGATGCCCATCATCGTCGTCTCGAGCGCCAGCAAGGCCACGAAATAGAGCTTGATCTGATGCCGGACCGTGTCCCAGGAGTAGAGCACGACCAGCACGGTCAGGAAGGCCGTGAGGCCGACGAACAACACGCTGATCCCGTCCAGCCCCAGGTGGTAACTGATGCCCAGCGGCGGAATCCAGGCCAGGCGCTCCGAGAACTGCATCGCCGCGGACTCGGGCACGAAGCGCAGCAAGACGACGACGGTGAGCACAAGCTCCAGGAGCGAGATCCCCAGCGCCGCATTCTTGATCAGAGCCTCTTCCTCGAGCAGCGCGAGCAGGATCGCGCCCAGGAGGGGCAGAAACAGGATCAGCGAGAGGATCGGAAATCCGAATGTGAGTTCCTGCAGCATGAACCGTTTTGTCTCCCGCTCTCTATTTCAACATCCCGCCGGATCCGGTCCACCAAGCCAGGACGAGATGGACCAGGATGAACAGGCCCGCCACGATAATCGCGGCATAGTGATGCACCTGCCCGCTTTGAATCTTCCGCCAGGAGCGCGCCAGGAGGTGGTTGGCATAGCCGATCGCGTTGAGCCCCCCGTAGATCACGTACTTCTCCAGCCAGGTGCTGGCCGCCGAACTCGACTGGGTCAGCTCCCCGACCCCGACGACGAGCCGATCGATGACGTGGCGGTCGAACCAATCCCAGACCAGCCCCAGCTTCTTGGTCGGCTCCACGAACAGGGCATCGTAGAGCTCGTCCACGTAGTACTTGTTCAGCAGAGTCCGGTAGACGCCCGGAGACCGTTCCGCCCAGGCCGCCGCGGTCTCGGTGCGAAGGCTGTAGAGATAGTGCGTCAGACCCCAGCCGGCCAAGGCAATGGCCGTGGCCGCCAGCATCAGCGTCACGACCAGTCCGGACCCAGCGTCATGCCCCGAGACCTCTCCCCCGACTTGAGCCGTCACCTTGTGCAGGAAGTGGTGAAACCACCCGTCTTCCGGCGGCACACCGGGAAATCCGCCGATCACCGAGAGAGTCGCCAACGCCACCAACGGTCCGAGCATGATGGGGGGCGACTCGTGGATATGTTCGGCCGTGTGATGGTCCACTCGGGAGCGGCCGTAGAAGGTCAGATACGTCAGCCGGAACATGTAAAAGGCGGTCAGAAACGCCCCGATCGCCGCCATCCCGTACAAGACATAATGGCCGTGCACGAAGGCGTGGGCCATGATCTCATCCTTGCTCCAGAACCCGGCCAACGGGAAGATGCCGGCGATCGCCAGCGTCCCGACCAGGAACAACCCATGAGTCCAGGGAATCTTCGATTTGAGCCCGCCCATTTTCATGATGTCCTGTTCGCCGTGCAGGGCATGGATCACCGAGCCGGCCGACAGGAACAGGAGGGCTTTGAAGAAGGCATGGGTCATCAGGTGAAACACCGCCGCGGTGTAAGCCCCGATCCCGCAAGCCAGGAACATGTACCCCAGCTGGCTGACCGTGGAATAGGCCAACACGCGCTTGATGTCGGTCTGCACGAGGCCGATCGTCGCGGCAAAGAGCGCCGTCGTCCCGCCGACAACGGCGACCGTCGTCATGGCCATGGGAGCCATGTCGTAGAGCACATGGTTCCGCACGATCATGTAGACGCCGGCCGTCACCATGGTGGCCGCGTGGATGAGGGCGCTGACCGGGGTGGGACCTTCCATCGCATCCGGCAACCAGGTGTAGAGAGGCAGCTGGGCCGACTTGCCCACGGCCCCGACCAACAGGCACAGGGCAATCGCCGTCGCCATTTCGGTGGAGAGCTGGCCGGCCTGGGCGAACACCTGTTGGTAATCCAGCGTCTTGAAGTTCTGGAACACGAGGAAGATCGCGAGCAGAAAGCCTGCGTCTCCGATCCGATTGACCACGAAGGCCTTGGACGCCGCCTTGGCCGCGGACACCTTGTCGTAGTAGTAGCCGATCAACAGGTACGAGCAGAGGCCCACCCCTTCCCAGCCGATGAAGAGGACCAGGTAGTTGTTCCCCATCACCAGCAGGAGCATCGAGACCATGAAGAGGTTCATGTAGGTGAAGAAGCGGGTGAAGCCCTCCTCGCCGTGCATGTACCCGACCGAATAGAGGTGGATGAGGAACCCGACGCCGGTCACCACCAGCAGCATGATGCAGGTCAGGGGATCGATCAGGAAGGCCAAGTTGACCGTGAGGTCGCCGCCGAAAATCCATTTGTAGGCGACGACTTCCCTGGCGACGCCGGAGCCCAGCGTTTCCGCAAAGACCCCGATCGCGCAGAGGAACGAGAGGCCCACCGAGCCCCAGGCCAGCCGGTGCGCCACCTCATGGGAATAGCGGCTGCCCAGCAGGCCGTTCAGGAGCACGGCCACCAGCGGGAAGACGGGAATGAGGATGACGATCAGATCGGACACGTTACCACTTTAAGAGATTCATTTCGTCAACGTTGGTCGACAGTTTTCCGCGGAACACTACGATGATGATTGCCAGCCCCACGGCCGCTTCTCCGGCGGCGATCGCGATCACGAACAGGGCGACGATCTGTCCGGCCATGGACTCCAGATAATGGGAAAAGGCGACCAGATTGATGTTCGCCGCGTTGAGCATGATCTCCACGGACATCAACACGATGATGAAGTTGCGGCGGACCAGGACTCCGATCAGGCCGGTGGCGAACAGGACCGCGCTGACGGCGACATATGCGCTTAAAGGAACCATAAGATCCTAATGTTCAATGCTCAATGTTGAATGTTCAATTATTAGGTTCCCGGAGCTACTGCTATTCAGTAAAAATGAAACATTGATAATTGAACATTGCGCTGACGCCTTCTAGTTTTCCTCCGCGTCAGCGCCGGTCGGCGTTTTCGCCAGCACGATCGCCCCGATGATGGCCCCCAACAGGAACACCCCGACGATTTCGAACGGGAGTAAATAATCGCTGAACATCTTGATGCCGACCGCGTAACTGTCTCCGTCTTTCAGCACGGCTTCGGCCGGCGCATCGCCCTTCGCCCCCGCATAGGGGGATCGGAGCAGCAGGATCAGCAGTTCCCCGCAGACCGCCGCCGCCGCGAACAGGATCACCGCATAGCGGGAATGGAGGTAGCGTTCGTCGGTCTTGAGGTTCAGCAGCATCAGCACGAACAGATAGAGGACCAGAATCGCCCCCGCATAGACGATGACCTGGACCGCGAAGAGGAACTCCGCGTTCAGCAGGACGAAGAGCCCGGCCACGTGCAGCAGGAGAGTCAGCAAAGCCAGGCCGCAATGGACCGGGTTGCGCAGTGCCACGGTGAACACGCCCGCGGCAATACTCACGAGCGAGAAGTAGGCGAAAAAGAACAGCGTCATGAGCCTATTGGGTTTACGTCAAGTGCTTCGGCGGCGGCTGTGTCGCCTTCAGCACCGACTGGGGGAAAAAGTACCGGTATTCCCGGCTTGATTGGTCGTCCTTCTCCTGATGATGGGCGACCAAATATTTTTTGGCGTCGTCGATATATCGTTCGCCGATCTGATACAGCCGCGGCTTGTCGAACAGAAGGGTCCGCTTGTCGTGGGTGGAATACTCGTACATCTTGGTCATGGCCAGCGCGTTGACCGGGCAGGCCTCCACGCAGTAGCCGCAAAAGACGCATTTCGTGATATCGATGTAGAACTCGCTCGCATACCGCTGGAGCGGGCGGTCCCGATCCTCGGTGCTGATGACTTTGATGCAATGGGACGGACAGGCGGCTTCGCAAAGGTCGCACCCTACGCACCGTTCGCGCCCGTCGTCGTACCGCAAAAGGCCCAACGCCCCGCGATGGGTGTCCGGAATCGTCCGCTGCTCCCGCGGGTACTGGAAGGTGATCGGCTTGTAAAACATGTGCTTGAACGTGACTTTCATCGCGTCCCAGATCTCATAGAACAGGGCCGCCTGGAGGATCTTTTTGGTCAGGGCGCCGACGCTCACGTCAGACTCCTAGAGGTTAAGGCTGAGGTTAAGGTTGAGTGAACCATGACGCTGCCCCTGCATTTGCTCAACCTCAGCCTCAACCTAGACCTTCTCGATCGATACCGCCGTCAGTTTAAAGGACGGCACGCCCGTCACCGGGTCCACCTCGACGGTCATCAGATCCTTGACCGGCGGTTCGTTGAAATGTTCGGGGAAGAAGCAGGCCCCGGGCAACAAGGCCTGGTCCGCTTGCACCCCCATCTCCAACGAGCCCCGCTCCGAACTCACGCGCGCCCGCGCGCCGTCGCCCAGGCCCAGCCGCTCCATGTCCTGCCCGTTCATGCGGAGCTTGCCGGTATTCGGCGCGATCTTGATCAAGCCCGAGGCCTGGGTCGACAGTTTGCCCGAGTGGTAGAGGAGCTGCCCCATCGCAAGCCCGAAGGGACGCCCCTTCTCCCCTACGGCCGCCGACGCGCCCCGTCCGTACCGACCGGCCAGGTGCGACGCATAACCGTTGGACAAGTAGGCCTCCGGCTGCGGCGTGATCTTTTTGGGTTGGCCCAGGTTGTAGTAGCCGGGCAACAGTTTCATGATTTCGTTCTGAATGTCCTGCGGGGATTCGTAGCTCAATTCATAGCCAAGCCCGCTGGCCAGCGCGGTCATGATGTGCCAGTCCGGCAGGCTCTCGCCGATCGGGTCCATGGTCTGACGGACACGCTGGACCTTGCCTTCCTGGTTCGTCACGGTCCCGTCTTTCTCGGCGAAGGTGCAGGCCGGCAGGACGAAGTGCGCCATCCGCGCCGTTTCGGTTAGGAACGGGTCCTGGACCACCAGCAGATCCAGTTTCGCCAGGGCTTCCTTGACGCCGAACGAAGCCGGCAGCGTCGCCAACGGGTTTTCCCCGACGACGTACAGCGCCTTGATCTGTCCATTGCGGCAGCGATTGAGGATCTCCGCGAAATGCACGCCCTTGCCGATCGGCGGCAGCATGGCCGGCTTGTCCTTGCCCCACGCCTTGGCAAACTTGGTTCTCGCCGCCTCGTCGTCGAACCGAGCCTGGCCCGGCAGGAACTCGGGCGCAGCGCCCAAGTCCATCGCACCCTGCTCGTTGGCCTCCTCGACCACCGTGTTGATGCCGCAACCGGGCCGGCCCAGCTTGCCGGTGATCCAGGCCAGGTCGATCAGGGTCAACACGTCTTGATATCCGCCGGCGCGGCGCACGATCCCCTCGCCGCAGATGATGACGGCGCGCGGCGCTTCAGCAAAGATCGCCGCCGCTTCGTGAATCTGCGCGACCGACACCCCGGTCTGCGCGGCAACGGCATCCAGCGACAGACCGGCCGCCGCCTGCTTGAGCGCCGCAAAGGCCTCCGGATGCTTCCCGACCGCCTCTTCGTCCACCAGATCCTGTTCGAGCACGGCCTTGACCAGGCCCTGCGCGAACAGACCCTCCGTGCCGGGCTTGACCAGCGTCGGATGCGACGCGAGCTTGGCCATGTTGGTGTTGGCCGAGTCCGCCACGATCACTTGGGCATGATAGACGCGGATCGCCTCCTTGACCCGGATGCTCGCCACCGGATTGGTTTCGGTGATGTCCGATCCGATCACGAGGATGGCCTTGGCCCTGGTGATGTCCTCGGAGTCGTTGGTCATCCGCCCGACGCCCAGGACCCGCCGGATCGCGTGGACGAAGTTGGCATGGCCGTAGCGCGCGCTGCTGTCCAGCTGGTTGGTCCCGATCGCGACGCGCATGAGCTTCTGGAACAGATAGAGTTCCTCGTTGGTGCACCGCGCCGTAATGAGGCCGGCAATCGCGTTCGGTCCGTGCTGGGCCTTGACGGCCGCCAGACGATCCACGACCTGATGCATGGTCTCCAGCCAGGGCGCTTCGGCCAGCCGGCCGTCGCGCCGCACCAGCGGCTGGCGCAGCCGGGACTGGCTGTCGATGAACTGGAACCCGAACCGCCCGCGGACGCAGATGCCGCCGTGCCCTTTGGCCGTCTCGGCCCGATCGCCCCACTTGTTTTTCCAGGAGAGCGGCGAGGTCACGCGGACCACTTCCGTGTCCTTGGTCTCCACGTACATCTGGCAGCCGTCGCCGCAGTAATTGCAGGTGGTCGTGGTTTTCTTGAGCTGCCAGGGCTTGTAGAGATATTTGGAGTACTTGTTGGTGATCGCGCCCACCGGGCAGACCGCCAGGCAGTCGCCGCAGAATTCGCAGGAGAGGGCCACGTCGCCCTTGGCCACCACCTGGGTGAATCCGCCTTTTTTGGTGAACTGCAAGGCGTCGATCATCAGTACGTCCTTGCAGATGTTGATGCACTCGCCGCACGCGATGCAGCGGTTCATGTTGAAATCCAACACGAGGCTGCGGGTGTCCTCCGGGATCAGCTTTTGCTTGGCATTGGCCAGGTTGGTCACCTGATGCTGGAAGGCCATGTCCTGCAGTTCGCAATGCCCGTCCGCGTCGCAGACCGGACAGTCCAGCGGGTGCACGGAGAGATGCTTCTCCACGGCTTTTTTGCGGGCCAGGAAGAGATCGTCGCCTTCCGTGCGGATGATCATGCCGGCGGTCGCCTTGGCCGTGCAGGAACGGACCGGCGCCTTCTTGCCCTCCTGCATCACCAGGCACATGCCGCAAGAGCCGAACGGGTCGAACGTATAGTGGTAGCACATGGCCGGGATGATCTTGCCCGTGCTGGAGATGACGTCGTAGAGCGACACCCCGTCCTTGGCCGTCACCGTGTGCCCGTCGATCGTCAGCTCGATCGTCGCCGCCTCGACTTCCGGATTGGTCGCTGGCTTCAAACCCATGCTTTATCTCCAACGCTGAACGATGAACGCAAAAGGATGAAGTGAAGCCCCCCGCCCGAACCTCTTCACTTCATCATTCATCATTCACACTTCATCATTTCTAACGGTCGCACTCCCCCATCACGATGTCGTAGGTCCCGAAGATCGTGACCGCGTCCGCGATCATGTAACCGCGCGACATGAAATCGAACGCCCCCATATGAATGAACGACGGGGCGCGGATCTTCAGCCGGTAGGGCTTTCCGCCCCCCTGACTCACAATGTAGAAGCCGAGCTCGCCCTTGTGGGCCTCGGTCCCGCAATAGATCTCGCCCTTGGGGGCGTCAAAGCCCTGCGAGAAGAGCTTGAATTGCTGGATCATGGACTCCAGGTTCGTGAACACCCGGTCCTTGGGGGGCAGGGTCACGCTGGGCACCTCGGCCATGACCGGGCCCTCCGCCGGCATCTGGTCGAGGCATTGCTTGATGATCTTCACGCTCTCGCGCATTTCCTCGACCCGGATCCAGTACCGGTCGTAGGTGTCGCCGTTCTTGCCCACCGGGACGCTGAACTCGCAGCGGGGATAGGCTGCATAGGGTTCGTATTTGCGGAGATCATAGTCCACGCCGGACCCGCGCAGCGTCGGCCCGCTGAGCCCGAAGTTGACCGCGTCCTCCGCCGAAATCACCGCCACGCCCTTGGTGCGCGCGACCCAGATCCGGTTCTTCTCCAGAAACACCACGTACTCGTCGATCAAGGGCAGGAAGTAGTCCAGGAACCGCCGGAGCTTGTCGAGCAACGAGGGGGTGAAGTCCCGCTCCACCCCGCCGATCCGGTACCAGCTCGTCGTGAGGCGGGCGCCGCAGAGTTCGTCGAACCAGTCCAGCAGAATCTCCCGGTCGCGGAAGGTATAGAAGAAGACCGTCATCGCGCCGATGTCCAACGCCTGGGTCCCCAGCCAGAACTGGTGCCCGATGATCCGCTGCACCTCCGCCACGATCGTGCGCAGGTACTCGGCCCGCTCCGGCACCGTGATATTCATCAGCTTCTCGACCGCGCGGCAGTAGGCGAAGTTGTTGTACATCGCGCAGACGTAATCCAGACGGTCCGTGTGCGGGATGAACTGGTGATAGGTGCCCTCTTCGGCCAGCTTCTCCACGCCCCGGTGCAGAAAGCCCATGACCGGCGTGGACTTGGTGATCCGCTCGCCTTCCAGCTCTAGAATCACCTTCAGCACTCCGTGCGTGCTCGGATGCTGCGGCCCCATGTTCAGGAGCAGCTCTTCGGTCCGCACCAGCGGCAGCGACTCGGTCTCCGGCCGGCCCGGATCGACTTTGTAGATGGTAGTCCGTTGGTCGTCGAGTTGCATAATGTTCAAGAAGCTTTCAGCTCTCGGCTTTCAGCAGAAACTCCCGAATCTCATTTTCAGAAGCTGACGGCGGACGGCTGACAGCTTCCTAGCCCTGGCCCTCGTTTAAAAACTCGAACGTGTCCCGCCAGCCCTTGCCCTGAAGCGGGAAATCCTTGCGCAGGGGATAGCCCTCCGTATATTCGTCCGGCATCAGGATGCGGCGCAAGTCCGGATGGTTGCGGAAGCGGATGCCCATCATGTCGTAAACTTCCCGCTCCATGAAATCCGCGCCCTTCCAGATGTCGGTCAAGGAATCCACGATGCAATCCGCCTCGGGCACCCGCGTCTTGAGCCGGATTCGGTGCCGCTTCCGGATCGAATAGAACTCCCAGACCACCTCGAACCGCTCCTCGTCGTCGGGCCAGTCCACGGAGCTGACGTGCACGATATAGTCGAAATCCATGCCGGGGTCGTCGTGCAGGAACCGCGCGACGTCGCGCAGCGCCTTGCACGTCACCGTCACGGCCAGGTCGCCGCGCCACTCCACGGCCTTGACGAAGCCCTCGGAAAACTCCCGTTGTATGCGTTCGGCTATTGCATGCATAAAGCTAATGTTGAATTGTGAATGTTAAATTCTTAATTTCCAGCGGGCTGCTCGGCAATTTAACATTCACAATTCGCCATTCAACATTACGCTTTGACCTGCTCCGGTTGCTTGGTGAACACCCGCTTCTGCATGATGCGCTCCTGCAACTTCAGGATCCCGTCGAAGAGCGCCTCGGGGGTCGGAGGACAGCCGGGCACGTAAATGTCCACCGGCACGAACCGGTCCACCCCCTGCACCACGCTGTAGCTGTCATAGATGTTGCCGGACGTGGCGCAAGAACCCATGGCGATCACATACTTGGGCTCGGGCATCTGGTCGTAAATCTTCCGGATCACGGGCGCCATCCGCCGGCAGACGGTTCCCGCCACGATCATCAGGTCCGACTGGCGGGGCGAGGCGCGGAACACCCCGGCCCCGTAGCGATCCATGTCGTAGCGCGAGGAGACGGCCGCGATCATTTCGATCGCGCAACAGGCCAGCCCGAAGGTCATCGGCCAGAGCGAGCCCTTGCGCGCCCAGTTGACGGCCTTCTCGACCGTCGTCGTGATGACGTCCAGATCCCCGTCCTTGTCGTGCCGCCCCAGTTGTATCAGTCCCATCTCTTACCTCTAACGATGAACGCAGAATGATGAATGCTGAATTGAAGAATTCTTCCGTTCATCATTCATACTTCATCGTTCAGCATTCCCATCAATCCCATTCGAGCGCCCCCTTTTTCCAGGCGTAGACGTAGGCCACCAGGAACAAGGCGATGAAGATCAGCATCTCGACCAGGCCGACGAATCCGATCTTGTAAAAGGTCACGGCCCAAGGATAGAGAAAGATCACTTCGATGTCGAAGATGACGAATAGCATGGCAAAGATGTAGTACCGGACCGGGAAGGGCATCCGGGCGTCGGAAAAGGGCTCGCTCCCGCACTCATAGGCGCTGAGCTTCTCCGCATCCGGATACTTGGGCTGGACCAGATAGCTGATCACCAGCGTCACGACGCCGAAGGCCAGCGCAATGACGATGAAGAGCAGGATCGGGAAATAGCGAGTCAAATACTCGAGGAGCAACTCGGTGCCGCTCACAAAACCCCCGCTCCCAACACCTTGACTTCCAATGGAAGTTCGGCATTTTAGTCGTGCCCCCCTGCCAATAGCAAGCGCACAAAGGACCTACGGGCCAGGAACCGAAAGCCCTAGCCCGGAACAGGACCCATCTCCCATCATTTTGTTTTTTCAGTGCTCCTGGTCCGGAGTCGGATCGGAGTCGGCGGTGGTTGGCAAACCGATGGGGACCGCAACGGCAGACTGATCAGGCCTGCTCCGGTCGCTTGCGCATCTTGTCCTGAGGCGTCCGCAACCCCTGCGGAGCTTCGCCTGATGCGGCATCCCACTCGGCTTGAAGCGGGAACACCGCTTTGGCTTTTTTTCTTCGGTGAATCTGGGTTTCAATCCGGCGGGGCAGCGGCCCGGGAAGGCCGGCTGGTTTCGGACGGTTGGGCTTGGGATCATGGGCCATGGCGTCCCTCACGGAGGACATCCGATTACGCATCACGGGGCACTGCACGCTAGCACCGGCGGAAACCGCCTGTCAAACCGCCGGATTGCGCAGGAGCTTTGCCGTCTTGGCTTGACAATGATCGTCAGTTTGCCATGGTTACGCCCATGTCCTGGCTTTGGCGTCGGAGGCCCATGAATCGTCGCCTGTTTGCGACCGTTTGCGCAACATTGACCGCAGGTCTCTTACTGGGTCAGTCTCCCGCCGCGGCCGATCACCCAGGCATCGAGAGCGTGCGCATGGGGGAAGCGGCCCTGACCTTTTCCGCCGGGTTTATCCGCCCCGCCATGCCCGTCGAAGGCGTCGTCGGCCCCTTGAACGCCGACGCCCAGACCAGCAGCAACAAAATGATCATGGGCACCGGCGACCTGTGCTACCTGCAATTGACCAAAGCCAGCACCATCGAAGTCGGCGCCCATGTCACGATCCACCGACGCATCAACGAAATATTTCACCCGGCCAAGGGCAAGTACCTCGGGGATCTGTTCACCAACGTCGGCATCGGGCTGGTCACGGAAATCACGCAGCGGCTCGCCACCGTGCGCATCGTTCGCTCCTGGGGGCCCATCAACGCCGGCGATCGCACAATCCGCTTCGCCCCCCTGCCCCCGGAAGAACCGCCGGTGCCCGGACGCAGCCTGCCGAATATCCCCGGCTATATCATCGCCTTTCCGCCATCGCTCTCTTTGGTCGCCCAGACGCATATCGTGTATATCGACTGGGGACGCAACGACGGGCTCCGGGTGGGAGACCGACTGGACGTGTTGCGGACCTCGGCGAATCTTCCCGTGCAGAGGATCGGTGAGTTGAAGGTGCTGGTCCTGGAAGATACGACCGCCACCGCCCTTGTCATCCGCTCCACCGTGCCCTTTCTCCGCGCCGACCGGATCGCGTTCCAGGAGCCGAGCCAACAGGTCGTCCGCCGCTCCTCTGCGGAAACCATTGCCGAAGAAATGGACCGGCTGGCCAAAGCGGCCCCTCCCGAGAAAGAAGCCGCGCAGCCGGCGCTCGGCGCGCCGGCACCCGGGTTTGATCTTTCCCGCCTCGCCGCCCTGGCCAAACAGCTGGAGTTCGATCCGGGCGGCGCCCCGATCAGGCCGACCGGACAGGCCGCCCTGAAAGAGATCGGCGAAATGTTGAAAGCCGTCTCCGACAAACAGATCCGCATCGAAGGCCATACGGACCGGATGCCGATCGGCCCTTCGCTCAAAGGGCAATACGCGAATAACCTCGCGCTCTCGAAAGCCCGGGCACAAGAAATTGTCCGGTACCTCGCGGAAGAAGGCGGCGTGGACCCGGCCAACCTGATCGTCGTCGGACATGGCGATGCAAAACCGGTGGCCAGCAACAGCACCGAGGAGGGCCGGAAGCAGAATCGCCGGATCGAGATCGTGCTGACGCCCAAGGAACCGCCTCCCGTTCTCTCCAACAGTCCGGCAGCCAAGCGGGAACCGGACAGTCCGCCCCTCGTCTCGCCCTCGCCAAGTCCGTCGGCCGCGGCCGACCCATCACCGTCCGGGGAAGCCATCCCCCAATCCCCTCCCGTCGGCGAGCCGCCGCCGCAAGAGAGACCGACGGAGCTTGCCCCTCCGCCCAGCGCCGCGCCTCAAGCCCCGTAGCCGGCACGACCCGCGGCCCGGCTCCCATACCCGATTGTTCCCCTCGGACCCGACTGCTAGAATGTGCGCGCATCCCCTTGTTGCACGTGACGCTCCGCACGGCCAGGATCAACTTGTGACACAGTCCCCTGAATCGTCGCATCAAGCCCCGACGTTTGCGGACGTGCTGGTGCCCCGGCACTTGCGCCGGGCCTTTACCTATCGCGTGCCGGCCCCGCTCCGCCGACAACTCAGGGTCGGCAGTCGGGTGCTGGTGCCCTTCGGCCCCAGCACCGTGCAGGGCGTGGTGATTGCCCTGGCGGTGACACCGCCCCCATCCTTCTCCAAGCCGGCGGCGGTCGGACGCCTGAAGGAAATCCTGGCGCTCGCGGATGAGCAGGAGGCCAGCGTCGCCGCTCCGGACCTCCTCGAACTGACCCGCCTCGTGGCGGAACAGTACCTCACCCCCTGGGGCCAATGTCTCCGGCTGGCGCTGCCGCCTTCCACGCCGTCCGTCAAACCATCCCGGTACTATCGCATCACCGACGCGGGCAAGGCGGTGATCCAGGCGGCGGACGGATCGCAATCCGCCAAGCTCTCGGCCCAGGCGCGCGAGCTGCTCACACGTCTGGCAGCGACACCCAGACGCAAGGGCTTGACGCTGGCCACGCTCAGCCGAGGGATGGAAGGGTCGCTGACCCGCACCCTCTCGGACCTGACGCGCCGCGGCCTGTTGCAGGAAGGCCAGGCGGATGCAGCTGATTCCGGACAGCCTCGCTCGAAGGTCCGGCGAACCGGTCGCGACCGGTCCCCCATCCCAACAGAGCCGGACCGGTCCATCGCCCTTTCCCTCCCGCCGCTCCCCTCACGCTGGGAGGAACCGCTTCTTGCGGCCTTCAAAGATGGAGCGCACCAAACGTGGCTCCTGCAAGCCCCCTGGACCGATCGCATGGCCGGCTACCTCTACGCCGGCGAGGAGGCGGTCGGCCGGCACCGCACCGTCCTCATCATCTCTCCGGACCGGGCGCGCGCCGAGGCCATCGCCGGCGCGGCGCAGGCCAGGTGGGGCGAGCGGGTGGCGCTCCTGCACAGCAACCTGGCGCCGGCGGCGCGCGAAGCGGCCTGGCACAGGATCCAGGCAGGGCAGGTGTCGGTCGTGGTGGGAACCAGATCGGCCGTCTTCGCGCCCCTGACGTCCCTCGGCCTCATCTGCGTGGATCAGGAAGACGATCCCTCGCTGAAGGAGGAACAGGAGCCCCGCTACCACGCGCGCGACGTGGCCAAGCACCGCGCGATTCAGCAGAGCGCCCTGCTGCTGCTCGGCTCGGCCCATCCCTCGCTGGAAACCTGGCAGGCGATGGCGGACGGCGCGAGGGGCGCACGGATCTTATCGTTGCCCGCCGAGCAACCGGCCCCGGCCAGGCTCCCGGCCATCTACGTGATCGACTTGCGCCAGACTCCCTACGGGACGGTCCTTTCCCAGTCCATGCTGGACGGCATCAAAGCGGCAGTGGACGCCAAAGCCGGCGCGGTCTTGTTTTTGAACCGCAAAGGATTTGCCTCCGCGCTGCTCTGCCGGGACTGCGGCCACGCCCCACGGTGTCCGCACTGTTCCGTGTCGCTGACTTACTACCGCCAATCCGCCGCCCTGGCCTGCCGCTACTGCGGCACCTCGGCGCCGCCGCCCGACACCTGCCCGACTTGCCAGGGCGCCAGATTGGAACCGGTGGGGTCCGGCACGGAACGGCTGGAGGAGATGCTGCGCCGTCTCTTGCCCCAGGCAACCATTGCCAGACTCGACCGCGACCAGGCCAGGACACAGGCTCAAGCGGACCGGCTGCGGGCGGAAGCCGTGGCGGGCAAGTGGGACATCCTCATCGGCACGCAGATGTTGTTACAAGGCTTCCCTCTCCCGAGCGTGGGATTCGTCGGCATCGCCAATGCGGATGCGGGACTCCACGCCGCGGACTTCCGCGCCGCCGAGCGCACCTACCATGCCCTGCTGGACGCGGTTTCCCGGGCCAAGCCGGCGGATGAAGGCGGGATGGTTCTGATTCAAACGTCGCTGCCGGGACACCATGCCATCACGGCCGTGGCACAACAGAATCCATCGCTCTTCTATGAGCAGGAGCTGCTCTCGCGGCAGGCCCTCGGCTATCCGCCGTTCACCCACTTGATCAGCTTGCAGGTATCCGGCACGCAGGCAGGAGCGGTCAAACAGGCGGCGACCGCCTGGGCCAAGCTGCTCCACCAGGCGATGCCGGCCGCCCCCAAACCGGCGCCGGGCGCGACCGAGCCGGTGACGATTCTCGGCCCGGTCCCGGCCCAGCACGCGCAACTGCGAGGGCGGCACCGGTATCAGCTGCTGGTCAAAGCCGGCAGCGCGGAGCAGGCCCGCCTGACGGTGAAGGCCACGTTGGACGAGATGGAACGCACGAGGGGGAAAAGCGGGCTGCGGTTCGACGTGGACGTGGACCCGATCGAGATGACATAGCGCGAGATGCGGCTGACGAACGGTGAGGGCTGACCGTAGAGGCTAGCGTTTCAGCCCTGCCAAGAACTCTTGATACTTGGGATTTTGATTCATCCCGCCGCCTCGGTGGACCAACTGAATGTTCCCGCTTGCATCCAGCAGGACGAAGGTCGGCGTCGCGGTCACCTTGAACGCCTGGGATATCCAATTTTCCTCGTCGAAGGCGGTCGGGAACACGAACGTCTCAGGATGGGACTTCACATAGGCTTCCACGTTCCCCCGCCTGTCCGCGAACCCGATCGCGATCACCCGAAGTTGTGCCGGCTTCTCCTGCTGATAGAACCGGCCCAGGATCGGCAATTCCTTCCGGCAGACCGGACACCAGGGAGCCCAGAAAACCAATAGCGCCGGACGCCCCTGGAGAGACTCCTTGTTGTAGGCTTCACCGGCCAGCGTGACGAGATCGAACCGGGGCGCAGCAGAGGCTGCGGGCTCAGCCGCAGCCTCCACAGCCTGCCCAGCCAAAAAGAAGACGCTCAAGCCGGCCACGACGAATGCCAGCACGATCTCCCGTGCCTTGCGTCGCATGCCCCGTCCCTTTCTCATGGCTTGATATACACGTAACCCTGGCGCTGAAGATCGGCGATCCGCTTGACCGCCACCGGATGCAAGGTCGCGACAAAGCCTTTGGCGATCTTTTCCAATGGCGTGCCATACAGCTTCATCGAGATTTGGCACATTTCCGCATGGAGCCCTTTCTCGATCGCCTGGTCGAACCTGGTCTTGAGTTCCGGGTCCATCTTGTCCTGTTCAAACAGAGTGAGCGCCGGGCCATGGACCACCAGTTCCACGTCGATCTTGTCCGGTCCACCCTCGGCGTCAATGTGTTTGTTGATGAGCGCGAGGGCATACTTGGCGACATCGGGGTCCTTGCCGTCCACGTGGTAGAGCACCTTCACCTTGCCCGTGACATGCGGCTCTTCGGCCTGCAGCCAGACGGGGCCGGCCAACAGCGACGCCATCACGGCACAGACGAACAACCCCCTGCGTATACAGCTTGTGGACATCGTGTCCTCCTTGGATTGAGACGTGGGAGTGGGAACCTTGCCGTTCATCGTACGCCCAGGTCCGGGGGAATGACAAGGATAGGAAAAGCCCTACGATTGGACGGTAGGCGTGGGCAGAATTTGAGGGGCGGCTATTTCTTGCGCGCCTTCTCGTTCTGCTTCCGATCGGGAGCCGATTCTAGGGCGCCCGTCGGATCACCCTCCTCCGGCTGCTTCCAGACCATCCGTTTGAAGAGGCCGTAGGAAAAGGTGAGCCAGAAGATGGAGGAGAAGAGGCCGAAGAGGACCGCGGTGAGGATCAGGGCCATCTGCTCGTCGGTCGGCTGCGCCCCCTGATCGCCGCTCAGCTTGACTTGCACCATGGTCGCCACAGGCCAGGCGAAGCTTTCCACTCCCAGCAAGAGCGTAGCCCAGGCCCAGACGGCGCCAATGGTCTCGGCCCGCCAGAGCAAAAAGGCCGCGACGCCCACGCCCACCAACGCAAAGAGCAGGGCCGGCAACTGTCCCCAGACGAGCCAAAACCCCAGCGTCACCACCAGACTGCCGAGGATCGCGTTGAGTTGGAGCATGCCCATCCGCTAGACCTTGCGTAAATGAGCAATAAATTGCGGGATAGCTTAAAGAGCAATTTGGTTGGTGCTGTAATTATACACTTTGCGCGAACCTTTTTTGAACGGGAAAACTGACCCACCCCGCCGCCGCTCGCTAACGCTTGACATCCCCCCAGTTATTAGGCCACCCTCTCAGTTAGTCATGCACACACCGGGTGCGGGGCGATGGTGTCGGGTGCCGGGGGCCGATACCCCAAGGCGCTGTGGGGCCGGAACCGATTATAGGCC
>Ga0233425_10000672_pt1 | contig 85938 bp, 89 predicted proteins | sample Watercolumn_Towu_2_FD_181712 | JGI IMG/M metagenome (GOLD analysis project Ga0233425, IMG submission 181712) | Freshwater microbial communities from Lake Towuti, South Sulawesi, Indonesia - Watercolumn_Towuti2014_140_MG | ecosystem: Environmental > Aquatic > Freshwater > Lake | place... | reverse complement strand
CAGAGACAGATTGATGAGGCCTGCGGCCTCATCAATAACCGACCGAGAAAACGACTCGGCTATTTAACTCCTAACGAGGTGTTCCAAAATCGCCAAATAGATTAAGCTTTGGATTAGAATTAAAGAACCGCTTATTGACAGAATGGCCGCTTTAGTTTATTATGTAAATAGACTTTCCGCGAGGAAATTTTTTATTTGCCGATATCGTCTAGTGGTTAGGACATGAGGTTTTCATCCTTAAAACCGGGGTTCGATTCCCCGTATCGGTACTTGTTGAGATTCGGCGCTTGCCGACTCTTTTTTATTGCGGAAAATTGGCGACAATTTCAGTGTTCCATTAACTAAATCGGGCCTGTCGCCAATCAAGTCGCCGCCAGGCGACTAAAAAAGCGGCCGCAAGGCCGCAAATTATGCACATTCTACAATAGAAAAAAGATAGATTTTATGCTAAAATTAGAATATAAACAACTAATTATTAAGCTAAAATCTATGGTTCACAGAGAAAACAAAACTATTAAAATGATCTAAATATTCACTGGCTTTAGAATATTTGTGCAACAAAGCCTATTTTAATTATAAAACCATGCTGAAAAAAAATATAAAAATCCCAAACAGATCAATCGTAATATTTGAAGACGTGCCAGTGCGTCGAATTTGGGATGAAGAAAAAGAAAAATGGTATTTTGCGGTTGTTGATATTATCGCGATATTAACCGGCAGTCAAAGACCTAGAAAATACTGGGATGATTTAAAAAGAAAGCTGAAAAACGAAGGCAGCCAGTTGTCCGATAAAATTCGCTTTGCGGCAATTCAATTCCTTTCTCAAAAAGCTCCTTAAAACTTTTTTTCCATGCCTCGACTATATTATTTTCTTTTACATAAATCATAATAGTTTTTTATTAAATTATACTTTATATGGTATAGTAAATTATGATTAAAAACAATACATATGCTTTATTTTTATCTAGATCTGTGTTATTTTCATTATATATGAATATTATTCAGGAATCTAACGTTATTAAGACAGAGGCTGGTTTTTAGAAAAAGAAAGTAAGAATAATATTGTTATGAATAAGTTGATTGAAAGAAGATTGATTGAATGATAAAAATAAGTTGGGGATTTTAAAATTGAAAATCGACACTAAGAAAAATGGCGATGTCCTATCAAGCGCTGACATATATAAAAAAGTTTTATTATAATCCAATAGCTTTATGAAGAACAACGATTGCATTTTTTGTAAAATTATTAATAATGAAACTCCGTCGCATAATATTTGGGAAGATGAAAAACATGTCGCTTTTTTATCCATTTTCCCCAATACTGAAGGTGCTACAGTAGTCATTCCGAAAGAGCATTATCCCAGCTATGCCTTTGATTTGCCGGATGAAGTTTTAACCGAATTGATGTTGGCGACGAAAAAAGTGGCGAAATTACTAGACGAAAAACTCGAGGACGTAGGACGAACGGCTATGGTTTTCGAGGGGTATGGTGTGGATCATATTCATGCCAAGCTTTTTCCGATGCATGGAACGGCGGGAATGAAAGAATGGAAGCCGATTGAATCTAAAGTCGACAAATATTTTGATAAATATGAAGGCTATATTTCGTCCCATGATTACAAGCGAGTAGACGATGACATTCTTGCTGAATTGACCAAAAAGATTACAGAAGGCAAGGGCTAACGCTTCGTCCCCGCATAATTTATGTAATCCAGGCGACAGGCCCGTATTGACAGCCGCTGCCGGCCGTGCTATTCTGGCAATAAGGCTAGTTGTTTAATACAATTAGCTTTTTTTATTTAAATTTTATTAACTACAAAAGTCAAAATTTTCATTTTGTCTTTTGTCTTCATAGCTATGTCAGATTTAACTAATGCCATCAAGCAAATCTGCGACGAGAAAGGCCTGTCGTATGAGGCGGTGGTCGAGACCATCGAATCGGCTTTGGCGGCCGCTTATCGCAAGGATTTCGGCGATAAGAACCAGAATATAAAAGTTGAGTTCGATCCGGAAACTGGCAAATCGAAAGTCTATGACGTCAAGACGGTCGTCGAGGATATGCCGGAAATAACCGAAGAAGAGCTGGTCGCCAGGGAAGCGGAAAGGCAGAAAACGATCGAGGCCGGCGAGGAAGCCGAAGAGATCAAGAAGTTCAATCCGAAGACCGAAGTCCAGATGAGTGCGGCTAAGTTGCTCAAAAAGACGGCCAAGATCGGCGACGAAATCAAGACCAAGCTGGAGGTGCCAGACTCCTACGGCCGCATGGCCGCGCAGACGGCCAAGCAGGTCATTATTCAGCGGCTCAGGGAAGCCGAACGCGATATGGTGTTCAGCGAATTCAAAGACAAACAAAGTGAAGTCATCACCGGCGTTGTCCAGCGCCGCGAGGGCCGCATCGTCTTAATTGACCTGGGCAAGACGGCTGGCGTCCTGCCGCCGGAAGAACAGATCTTCCACGAGCGGTATAATCCCGGCGATCGCGTCAAGGTTTATGTCAAGGAAGTGAATTCGGCTTCCAAGGGCGCGGAAATCATCCTTTCCCGCACTTCCGATGAGATTTTGAAAAAAGTTTTTTATCTGGAAATCCCGGAAATTTCCAACGGCTTGATCGAGCTTAAGGCCGTTGCCCGCGAAGCCGGTTCGCGCTCTAAAGTAGCCGTGCAGGCCATCTCGGACAACATCGATCCGATCGGCTCCTGCGTCGGCCAGCGTGGCGCGCGCATCCAGACCATCATCCAGGAATTGGGCGGCGAGAAAGTCGACATCATCGAATATAGCGATGATTTGGAAAAATTCATCGCCAACGCGTTGTCGCCGGCGAAAATCATCGGCATTGAAACCAGCGAGAAGGAAAAGAAGGCGACTGTTACCGTCAACGAAGATCAGCTTTCGCTGGCTATCGGCAAGGGCGGGCAGAACGTCCGGCTGGCGGCTCGCTTGACCGGCTGGCGGATCGATATTATTGAAAAGAAAAAAGACGGCGCCATGGCCAAGACGGAAATCAAAGAGGAGGCTAGCGAGTCGGTCGAAGAAACGGCGGAGGAAGCTGAGGAATAAGTTTTAATAATAAATTCATAAAAATTAAATCGATCGCTGGCCAGTTAAAAAACTGCCGGCGATCGCGAGAACCTTATGACCACATTCCTAATTTTCGGGAGCGCGGCCCTAGCCATTGTCTACGGCGCGGTGCTTATCAGAATTGTTTTGCGCTTGCCGGGAGGAAACGAAAAAATGCAGGTGATCGCCAAGGCGATCGAAGAAGGCGCCAAGGCCTATCTGAACCGGCAGTATAAGACCGTCGCCATGGTAGCGGTTGTCTTGTTTGTTGTGATCGGCCTTATTCCGAGCCTCGGCTGGTCGACGGCGTTCGCTTTTATTATTGGCGCTTTTTTGTCCGCTCTGACCGGCTATATCGGCATGAATGTTTCTGTCCGAGCTAATGTGCGCACGGCCGAAGCGGCGCGCGGTGGCATGCAGAAAGCCCTGACCGTCGCCTTCCAGGGCGGCAGCGTTACCGGTCTTCTCGTGGTCGGCCTCGGTCTTTTGGGTACGGCTGGTTTTTATTTTTTTACCAAAGATATCCACGCTCTGATCGGCATGGGTTTTGGCGGCTCGCTTATTTCCATTTTTGCCCGTTTGGGCGGCGGCATCTTCACCAAGGCGGCTGACGTCGGCGCCGATCTGGTCGGCAAAGTGGAAGCCGGCATTCCAGAAGATGATCCGCGGAATCCGGCAGTGATCGCCGACAATGTCGGCGACAATGTCGGCGACTGCGCCGGCATGGCCGCGGATTTGTTTGAGACTTATGCGGTCACTCTAATCGCCACCATGATGCTCGGCTACCTGACTTTCGCGGCTTTTCCTAATGCCGTGCTTTTCCCGTTGGTTTTGGGCGCCATTTCAATCGTCACTTCAATCATCGGCACTTTCTTTGTTAAGCTCGGAGAAAGCAAGAATATCATGGCCGCCCTTTATAAGGGTTTGATTGTGGCCGGTGTTCTGGCCGCTATCGCCTTTTATCCGGCAACCCAGGAGCTGATGGCCGAGAACGGCCAGTTTGAGGTTTTGAATTTATATCTGGCCGCCCTAATCGGCTTGGCCGTAACCGCGGCCATGGTAGTTATTACTGAGTATTACACTTCAACCAAATATACTCCGGTCAAGGAAATCGCCAAGTCGTCGGAAACCGGCCACGGCACGAACATCATCACTGGCCTGGCTGTTTCCATGAAGTCGACCGCTTGGCCGATCATTGTCATCGTTACTGCCATTTTGGGCGCGTTCGCTTTGGCTGGCCTGTACGGCGTGGCTATCGCGGCCATGGCCATGCTGTCGATGGCCGGCATCATCGTGGCCATCGATTCTTACGGGCCGATTACCGATAACGCCGGCGGCATTGCCGAAATGGCTGAGATGGGCGAAGAGGTGCGGAACATCACCGATCCGCTTGACGCCGTCGGCAATACCACCAAGGCCGTGACCAAGGGTTACGCCATCGGCTCGGCCGCTCTGGCCGCTTTAGTTCTGTTTGCAGATTTCACCTATAAAATCGCGGAACTGAATGCGGGCGACGCTGTCCAATTCTTAATCAATGACCCGAGGGTGCTGGCCGGACTCTTTCTTGGCGGCCTTTTGCCGTATTATTTCGGCGCCTTATCCATGCAGGCAGTTGGCCGCGCGGCCGGCTCGGTCGTGGAAGAGGTGCGCCGGCAATTCCGGGAAATCAAAGGCATTATGGAAGGCACGGACAAGCCGGATTACGGCAAAACCGTTGACATTGTTACTAAGGCGGCCATCAGCGAGATGGTTGTTCCGGCCCTGATTCCCGTGGTCGCTCCAATTTTGGTCGGTTCCATTTTGGGAGTGGAAGCGCTCGGCGGCCTTCTGGTCGGTTCAATCGTTACCGGCATCTTTGTGGCCGTGTCCATGACTTCCGGCGGCGGCGCCTGGGATAATGCTAAAAAATATATCGAGAACGGCAATTTCGGCGGCAAAGGCTCATTTGCCCATCAGGCCGCGGTTACCGGCGACACCGTCGGCGACCCTTACAAGGATACGGCCGGCCCGGCCATCAATCCGATGATCAAAATTCTGAATATTGTTGCCCTTTTAATCGTTGGTTTGTTGCTATAACATCAAAAGAACGTAGAGGCGCAATTTACTTAATATTAACCAAAAAATATTTACACATGAAAGTCATAACAAAGGAATTGCCAAAATCGCAGATCGAATTCACAGTTGAACTGGACGCCCAGGAATTTGGTGCCTATCTTCAAAAAGGCGCCGACGCTGTTTCCCGGGAAATTAAAGTTGATGGTTTCCGGTCGGGCAAAGTGCCCTACGATGTGCTCAAGGCCAAGATCGGCGAGATGACCATCCTGGAAGAGGCGGCGCGGCAGGCCGTCAACAAGACGGCTGACGAGGCCATTAAAGAAAATGTCGGCGGCCACGAACCGTTCGGCCGGCCGCAGATCAGCATCACCAAGCTGGCCCCCGGCAATCCGCTTGAGTACAAAATCGTCATCGCTGTTTTGCCGGCGATCACTCTGCCGGATCTGCATTTGGCCAAAGTGAAAAGCGAACCCGCGGAAGTCAAAGAGGAGGCGGTCGAAAAACTGGTTGAGAATCTCCGGGAGATGCGCGTCAAAGAAACGATTGCCGAGCGCGAAGCCGGCGAAGGCGACAAGGCGATTGTCGATCTGGAGATGTTTCTCGATAATGTGCCGGTCGAAAGCGGCCAAGGCAAAGGTACGGCCGTGATCATCGGCAAGAATTATATCGTACCCGGCTTCGATAAGAATCTCATCGGCATGAAAAAGGGCGACACGCGCGAATTCAAAATCCATTATCCGGAAGACCATTTCATGAAGAATCTGGCCGGCAAGCTGGTCGAGTTTAAGGTGAAGCTGGTGGAAGTTTACAGCCGGGAATTGCCGGCGGTTGACGAGGCCTTTGCTAGCCAGTTCGGACTCAAAACCGCGGCCGAATTCGAAGACAATATTAGAAAAAGCCTGAAAATGGAACAGCGGGAAAAGGCGGAACAGCGGGTGGAGATCGAGATGCTCGACAAACTGATCGCCGCCACCAAGTTTGGCGACATCCCGGAAATGCTCATCGAGAACGAAGCCGATTCAATGCTTCACGAGCTCGAGCATGACGTCGAGCGCCGCGGCGGCAAATTCGACGATTATCTGGCGAGCCTGAAAAAGAGCCGCAACCAGCTTATGCTTGATATCCTGCCCGACGCCGTTAAGCGCGTGAAGAGCGCGCTCCTCATCCGCGAGATCGGTCGCCAGGAAAAAATCGAAGTAAGTGAGCAAGAAGTTGATCAGAAGGTGGAAGAATTATTGCGGCAGTACAAAGGTTATGAAAAAGTGGAAGAGCGCGTCCGGAGCCACAGCTACCGCCATTACCTCAAAGACACGATCGCTAATAAGAAAGTGATGGACCGGCTGAAAGAATGGAACGTCGAAAAATAATTTGCAATAAAAATTTATGCCCGTTTTAGCCGTCAATAAAAGAGCCCACTTCGACTATGAAATTCAGGAAACCTACGAGGCCGGCTTGACGCTTTACGGGCACGAGGTTAAATCGATCAAAACTGGCCATATCAGCCTGAAGGGCGCGTTCGTGGTCATGAAGACGGCGCCCGGCCGGCCGTTGCCGGAAGTTTTCCTAATCAACGCCCATATCCCGTTTTATCGATATGCGAACAACGTCAAAAGCTACGACCCTTATCGCTCGCGCAAGCTCCTTTTGAAGAAAAAAGAGATTGCTTATCTCATCGGCAAAAAGCAGACGGAAGGCTTGACACTCGTCCCCATAAAAGTATATACTAAGCATAGCTTGGTCAAGCTCGAGTTTGGTGTTGGCAAAGGCAAAAAAAAGATCGACAAGCGCGAAACCATCAAAAAAAGAGAGCTAAATCGAGAAGCAAGAACATTGACAAAGAGGCGATAGTTGAGAGTTTATAAAGCTTATAAAGAAGCACATTTCAACTTTTAGGCTTTACAAACTTCATAAACTTGAAACTAATACAGGGGATGCTGTGTTTCGATGGTAAAATTTTTTAAGAGCATTCAAGGCGTGCCAGTTTTCCGCCACGTTAATCCGGAAGACGATCGATAAGTGCAAACTTATTTAAGAAAGCCACCTTCGCTTGGAAGGTTCCGGCTTTCGCTCCGGTTGCCGCTTAATAGCCGCAACCCATTGGCCCGGCCAGGCCTGATGGCCGGTCGCCAGTGTCATTTACCAGGCTAAGGGCGTCCGTTGCCTAGCGGCCGCTTCGAAAATTCCAGGCTCGCTTCGATCCGTTTCGCCCAGCTTCGAGGATCGGAGTCAACTATCAAGCCGGGCTAGCTTTGTATAAAATGCTTTTAATGGTTTATCAGACGCGGGTTCAACTCCCGCCATCTCCACAAGAGAATTAAAAGCTTGCAAGGTTATAAAGTCTATCAAGATTTTATTGTAAAACTTTAAGAACTTTCTAGCTTTTGATTTTATAAACCAATCGGCCGCGGTGGTGAAACTGGTATACACGAGAGACTTAAAATCTCTTGGGGGCGACTCCTTGTGGGTTCAAGTCCCACCCGCGGCACAGGAAAAAAATAACAATCAAAACAAATTGCCATAAATAATCCGGCGATCAAGTCCGTCGGAGCAAAGCTAAGCGGGTATCGTATAGCGGCTATTATGCGTCCTTGCCAAGGACGAAATACGGGTTCGACTCCCGTTACCCGCTCTAAGATTTTTTTGTGTAATATTACTCGTTTTTCGACGAGCATAGCAGTGGGACAGAAGCGACCCGCACACCTGAAATTACACAACGAACTAAAAAAGATGACTAACGTTAGTCATCTTTTTTAGTTGCTTAAATTTTTTCCTTAGTTCAATTCCCGCAAACAGATTTTTTTGTTTTTCAGGATGAATTTCATCAGCAATATTTCCCACCAGTGGTTTGACCTGCCCGACGAACTGAAACCACGGTTCCAAAAGTTGATTTTTCCGCAAGGAATGCCATATACAAAAAGCGATGGCTTTGGAACCATCACTTTAAATCTAATCTTCGAGATAAATCAGAGTTTTTGTGGAAAAATTCCACGTTCGGTGGACCAAACTTTACCAATTTGGAACCAATTCGTCAATGAGCTGAAACAAGTATATTTTATCGTAAAAGCTGGCCAGCCATAAATACAATGGTTTGAGCCAGCTTTTATTATATTACCATAATTTATTCTAACCGTATAACTATATGAGCGAGATAACACAAAAACAATTAGAAGCTAATAGAGAGAACAGTAAGTTTGGCGGCGTAAAAACCGACGATGGTAAAGCTATAAGCAAAATGAACGCTTTGAAGCACGGACTTTTGAGCAGTCAGGTTTTGATTGAGGCCGAGAAAAACGAAAAAGAAAATTTGGCCGACTTATCCGTTCGTATAAACGAACAGTTGCTCCCAATGGGAGAATTCGAGGTTTTCTTAACCGACCGCATAATCTCAAATATCTGGCGACTTAAACGATTGCTTAAAATCGAAAGCTCCTTAATGGAATTCGGCAATAACGAAATGGTTTTGATTTTACAAGATGATATACAACAGGCCAACAGGACGCAAATAACCAATATGCTTAGAAACGAATTGTTTGAGCGCATAATGCGCTATGAGGCGAATATAGAGCGAGGTATATTCAAATCCTTGCATGAGTTGCAAAGATTACAGGCCATTAGGAAAGGCGAGAAAATAGCCGCTCCAATTGCTCTTGATATTGATTTAACAGAAAAAAATTGAAATGGGTTCGTTTGGTAATTTTTTGAAATAAAAATGAGGCGGAAAGAGATTTTATTCTCTCGCCGCCTCGATACTTCAAGATAGACATTTTCGTCTTATTCCTTCTGGGTTACCTCCATATTGATGATTATGCCCTTGACCACCAACGGCTGGTTGGACACGTGGATGATTTGCCCGCCCGACACATAGTGCTGGTGGTATATGCCTTTGGTATCCCACCAGTAAACATACGGGTCGGAACTGCCGTAAGTGCCGTCATCCTGCAACACTTCTTTTGTTCGGTGCGATTGTCCTCCGATGTTGATTTCAAAGTGGTCGCCGTGATATTCGCCAGAACCTGTTACCTCGTAAGGGTTCAAGCGCTTTCCACTGCTGGTTACCTTGCCCTTGACCGTGGAGTAGATGATAACCTGGCCGCTATACGCCGAAATGACATAAAGGTGTTTGATTGAACCAGGTTTATTGTCCTCCTTGAGGCGAGCGGAAATGTTTTCCTGTTCGATCGTCAGGCCGCTTGCCTGCGTCTGAACCTGGACGTTGGCCTTCTGAACGCCAGAGGCCGACTTCGGCTCATTCGCCCTCGGGGCATCGCAACCTACGACTATGAGCATTACTGCTAAAACTGCGATTGATGCAATAACCTTTCTCATCTGTTCTCCTCCTTATTGGATTGTGTATTCTTTGAACTCTCTTGGTAACGGTTTCTCGACTCCTTTAGGCAAGTCGCCGACATTGGCGAACCGCCAGTTGAACTTGGTCATCTGGGAGTTATACTCGGCGGCGAGCTGGTTGTAACTGGCTTTTACGCCTGCGACTTCCGACTGCCAGACGTTGAACTGCTCCCTGTCCTCTCTCGGCCATTTCTCTCTGGAAAGGTGCTTGTAGGTTTCGTTCATCGACTTTGTTCTGGTCTCGTAAACCGTTACATCAGCCTGTTTCTTCTCGAGCTGGGCGGCTGCGTCTTTGAACCACTCATACTTCTTGAGCATTGCCTCGGGACCGAACTCTGTCTGTGCCACCTTGGCTGCTTCGCCGAACCATCCGAACGCATACCCGAGAACTCCAACCAGTGCCGACAAAACAAACATCGCCAGTATTACCTTGACGGCGATTGCCATCGGCCCCTTTTCTGCTGCCTTTTCGTAACTTTTCCAATCCTGTGCCATTTGTGCATCCTCCTCTGTTGTGGTTTTGTTGTTGATATATGGGTTTATTACCCAATTGCAAAAAGAGCTACTTGACCGATAATCATAACAAATTTTCTCGTTTGTGTCAATGGTTGATTGATTTTTGATTGATTTTAGTCTATTTTTATAGCCAATTTTAGCTTAATACCTTTAATTTATTAGATGATTTTATTAACATTTCCCCTTGTCATTGACAATCGTTTTTATTAGGAGTAATATAAAATTATACAAATTAGTATAATTCAATAAATTATGGAAAACAATATAAAATCTAACATCAATAACCGTTTTCGACTATGGGGAACGATTGATACTCTATACGCCAGAGGGCCAGAAAAAATCGAGGAGTATTGTCGAGAGATAAACGAGAAGCGTTTCCGTGTGGCTGATACTGCTCTCTCGTATCGGCAAATAAATTATCTTGATAGCGCAGATATTTTGAAAGACAACCGCAAAAGCGATAAAGAATGGCGTAAATTCAATTTTAAGGAGATTATCTTTTTTGCGTTGACGCAACGTTTGAGGCAATACGGATTGAATGACGATTATCTTAAAAAAATCGGTGATTGTTTTTTTAAGAAAACAAACTCCCAAAATTCAGATTTCGCCGTCATAATGGCTATGAACGGCCAGCATATAGTTATCTCCCAAGAAAGCAATGGCGACGTGTATTTTTCCGATACCATCACTGATAATCTTTATAACAGCAAACAGTCAATTTTGCTTAGAATAAATTTGAATGAGATTATAAACGAATTTTTTAAGAAAACGGGCAAGCGCAAGCAGTATAAAACTTACGCCGATATTATGAGCGAATTGGCGATTGACGGAATGAGCGAAAAAGAACGGGAGATAATGGAACTGATACGCAATAAGGAATATAAGACGATTACGATTAAGAAAAATGACAAAGAAGAATTTATTGTTAAGGGAGAAACCGCCAAGACCGCTAATGAAAAAGATTTAATTACAATGCTTAAGGAGAAAGATTTTGCTGATTTTATCGTGGTAAAACGGGACGGCAATATCGTTAATATAAAAGTCGAGGACAATTTCAAAATCTAACTGGCTGTTGAGCGAGAAACAATCGCAGACAGCCGCTATTTTACAAACCTGTTTTTAGTATCGAGAAGCACTCGGGCTAAAAGATATTTTTATCTTTGGTCCGTATGATAGAAAACGAAACGCTAAAAACAAAACTGAAAAGCAAACTTGATAAATTGGATATTTGCCCCGAGGCAAAAGACAAACTGGTCGCTGAACTTAATTTTTTATCAAACTTGCTTATTGACGCTTACTTAGACCATAAAAACAATGGAACAGTCGAAAAATAAAAAAGCCATAATCTATTGCCGAGTATCGACCAAAGAACAGGCAGATGAGGGCAATAGCTTGATAACGCAAGAGCGATTTTGCCGTGATTATGCGAATAAGAACGGCTTTGAAGTTGTGGCTACTTTTATCGAAGAGGGCGAAAGCGCAAAAACGACCAACCGAAAACAGCTGCTTAAAATGATAGAGTTTTGCCGTAAAAACAAGGGCAAAATAAATTCGATTATCTTTTATAAAATCGACAGGCTCTCAAGAGATACGGCCGATTACTTGTCGCTAAAAGTTTTATTCAACAAGTTAGGTATTTCAATTTGTTCGACGAGCGAGATAATTGAGAACACCCCTACGGGTCGCTTCATGGAAACGGTTATCGCTGGCTCGGCGCAATTCGATAACGAAGTGCGAAGCGAACGTTGTCGCAACGGAATGATTGAGGCGGCTCGAAGCGGACGACGGCCGTTTAAGGCCCCAATCGGTTATATAAATAGCGAAGTTAACGGAGAGCCGAATTTAATTATCAACGAAAAACGAGCTGGTTTTATTAGATTGATTTTTGAACGACTGGCCACTGGTTTATATTCCCAAGAAGAGGTCAGACGAGAGGTAAACAAAAACGGAGCCATGCTTAATAACGGCAATTATATCAGCAAACAATACATGAATGTGATTGCCAGAAACAAAGTTTACAAGGGCATTATAGACAGTTTCAATCTTGGCGAGATTAAGGGGAGCTTTGAGCCAATTATCAGCGAGGAACTATTTGATAAGGTGCAATATATTCTTAACAACCGAGCTAAAAGAAAAAGCGGCTATAATACACTCAATCCTGATTTTCCATTGAGAGGCGTGATTATAAGCGAGGGCGGAAACAAACTTGACGGGAGCTGGTCGAAAGGCAACGCTAAGCAAAAATTTCCATATTATCGTTTCCGAAACCAAAAGGGCTTTAATGTCAGAAAGGAAAAATTTGAGGAGCAGTTCAAGGAGTATTTGAAAAAATTTGAATTCAAGAGCGAATTTGTTGATTTACTCAAAGACAGTTTGGCGATAAATTGGGAGCATAGACATCAATCAAATAAACAACTAAAAGCCAAGGCGGAAAAGAAAATCGTCGAACTCAAAACCAAACAAGAATTGATAGTCGATAAAAACTTAAAAGACATAATCCCCGACGATTTAGCCAAGGAACAACTGGAAAAAATAAAAAGCGAGATTGTCGCCTTGAATATGAAACTTAGAGAATACGAGGGGGATGAGAATATCCAAGAGGTATTGGATTTCAGTTTAGGCTTAATGCAAAACTTAGTCGAGCGGATTGAAAAGCTGAAAATCAAACAAAGAAAAGATTTGCAATGGTTCTTATTCCCCGACGGAGTAGTTTTTGACGGACAAAAATTTCGAACCACAAGAACTGCTCTAATCTTAGATACAAAAATGACTTCTCGAGCGGAGAAGTCAAATTATGTGGACCGAACAGGACTCGAACCCGCCACCTCCGCAGTGCAAATGCGGCGCTCTACCAGATGAGCTATCGGCCCAAAAATATTCAAGGGCTTAAAATTCGAAATTGATAATTTTGTGAATAATTTTATGGCTATCATTCCATTCGACTGTATCTTAAGAGCGGCGACAAAATCCATAACATAAAGCTATCAATTAAGCCGGTCAGTGTCAATATTCCAATAAAAGTCACGGCCAGACCGATTAATTTATAGCCCAGTCGCGAACCGCCCTCCATGCCGAGCTTGTCTTCGAAAAACTGGATGCGGCCGAAAGCCTCGAGCATAGCCTCTGATTTAATGACGATAGCAGCGCCGATAGCGATGCCGAGAACGCCGAAGATGACAAACATACGTTTAATTTTTTAAAATTTTATCTTATATAGTTAAGCGGATTATATTTGGCGCCGTTGATGATAACTTCAAAATGGAGATGCGGGCCGGTTGACCAGCCGGTACTGCCCATGCCGCCGATCGTCTGGCCCTTGCCGACGCGTTCGCCTTTTTTGACATAGAATTTGGAAAGATGGGCATAGCGGGTTTTCCGACCGCCGCCGTGGTTGATGACGATCTGGTTACCGTAGCCGCGGCCCCAGCCGATCTCCTCGATGATGCCGGCTTCGGCGGCATAGAGCGGCGTGCCGACTTTATCGGCAATGTCGACGGCATGATGACGCCAGGTATAATACTGGGTGGTTCGATAACCGGAAGTCGGCCAGTTCATCTTGCCGCCCTTGACCGGGCTGGCGCTGCTGGGCGCCTTCTTGTCGGAATCGAAAGCGCCGCCGGCCTGACCGCCGGCCTTCGGTTTAATCAGGTCTTTCAAAATGCGGAGACCGGAATAATTTTCCGGCTGGCGGTCGAACATGGCCAGCTGGCGGCCACCGGGGATAAAGAGCTTTTGGCCGAGTTTCAGCCCGGCTTCCAGACTGATCCGGTTGGCTTCCGCGATTTTTTCCTTGTCAACGCTGAAAGCGCTAGCGATTTTTTCCAGATTTTCTCCCTTGGCCACTTCATGATTAATGCCGGATGTCGGCAGGATGGCCAGCGCATCGCCCGGATGAAGAACGCTGTAAGCCGTCAGTTTGTTTTCCCAGAGGACAGTATTGATGGTCACGTCGAATTTTTCCGCGATTGAGCTGACCGTATCACCCGATTCGACCGCGTAATAAACCGTTTCCGTCCGGTCCCGCTTGGTTTTTTTCGTCTCTGCGATCCAGGGATTTCTTAAAACCGGCTCTTCGCTGACGAATTCTTCGCCGTCCTCCTGGCCGGCTTGGCCGTTCTCGTCCGGACTGACCATTGGCTCAACCCTTTCCGCGTAAAGACTGTTTAAGTATGATTCCTGGAGCGGCGAGATCTCGTCTTCCTGGTCGAAAAATTCCTCGATTAGCCGATTTTCTTCATCCGTGCCGAATTCACTCGTTATCAAGCTGGCGAGGATCGTTTGGTTGGCGGCATCGTCGACCGAAGCCGCCCGCCCCTTATAGGCCAGATTGGAAAAAACAACAATGACGGCGATGGCGGCGACGGCGATATGGACCAATTTCTGGCCAAGAAGAAAAACAAGCGGATTATTCCGGAACTCGCCCCAGCCCAATTTTTTGATCAGGGAAAAATAATGCTTGTAGGATTTGACCAGGATCTTATGGAAGACAAAACGGAAAAACAGCCGGCCGGGGCGGAAAAACAAGCTGACAAAAAAAACAACCAGAGCTTTCCTGAAAAAAATAAAAAACTTGGCGGCCAAAAGCAGTAAGTCAACAGATATTTTTTTAAAACGTTTACTCGTATGTTTAAATAAAATGATGTGCCGATGGCTCGCAATGCATTGTCTTATCTTGCAGAGATACTATAACATCTTCCGAACAACTGGTCAATCATAATATTTGGCGTTTGGCGTTTGGCGTTTTTTAGAAATGTTGCCTGGTTAAATCAAAAGAATTAAAATTAACCAATACGCAAACTCCATTTTGGCTCCGCCAAAATCATCGTATCATCTTACGATTAGAGAATACTTTTTTACGTAGGGGAGTAAAATTTTACGTCTCTACCCGCCAGTGGCCGTTCTCTTTAATCAGCCGGCCGGGCAGAGAAAAACCAGCCGCCTTGGCGTGGCCGCCGCCGCCTAATTTTCTGGCTAAGAGGGAAACGTCGATCGTGGGGTGGGTGGAACGAAAACTGCCCTTAATGGCGCCGTTCTCCTGCTCGTAAAGGAAAAGCACGGCTTTGACGCCTTTCAGGTTGCCAAGAAAATTCGCCATGCCCTCAAGCTCTTCATCCGAGATGGCGCTCGATTTGATCGCTTCGCGCGCCAACACGGTGAAGGCCAGTCCGTATCTTTCGTTGACCGTCAAATCGGACATGGCCCGGCCCCACGTCTGCAGGGTGGCCAGACTCTTATTCCGGATGGCATGCTCGTTAATCACGGGCAGCCGCGCGCCGCGGGAAATCATTTCCGCGGCGATCTTGACCGCCTTGTCCGTGGTCGATTGGAAGATGAAATGGCCGGTGTCGCCGGTGATGCCGGCCAGAATGCAGCCGGCTATCTCCTTGTTGATGGTAATCTGATTGACTTTAAAAAAATCATAGACAATCTCGGTAGTCGACGCCGCCTCTGGCTGCTTGACCTCCAGGTCGGCGAAGTCATCAATCTTCGGATGATGATCGATATTGACGACCGTCTGCCCGACCTGGCGATGCATAATCTCTTTGGCCAGGCCGGTCCGCCGGACATCGCCGCAATCAAAAGCGATGATCAAGTCGCGCGCAGAAAAATTCATCTTCCGGTAGTCATGGCTAATTTTTTCGGCATTAGGCAGAAAAAGAAGCTTGGCCGCCGGGCGGGTCGGACAATAGGCGAAAAAGCGCTTCTTTAGGCCGATAAGCAGCTCGATGCCGGCGCAAAGCGAAGCGGCCGCATCCATGTCCGGCTTTTCATGGGCGAGAAGAAGGATGTTATTCGCCTCTTCAATCGCCCGGTATATCTTATTGAAGATAATTTCGTGGTTCATGGCTGGTGTATCAATTCAATCATCCTTTATAACAAACAAAAGGAGGCTTGGCAACCCCCTCCCGTAATCCGTTTTTGGCGTGGTTTTATTTTTTTCCTTCCGCCTCGATTTCCTTGAATACTTCCTCGATCTCAGCCGCTTCCTTTTCCGTCGAATCGATTACCCAATGGAACCGCGGCGCTTTCCTTAATTTCGTTTCTTTAATAAGAATTTCGGCAAACAGACGGTTTTTTGAACTGACTTTTTTCAAAGCCGTGCCCGAAAGATTGTCCGGCAAAACCGACAGGCTGATTTTGGCGTAGCGCAGATCCGGCGACGTCTTGACGCGAACGATGGTAATAAGACCGTTTTCCAAAGGAATTTCTTTTGCGATAAGATGAGCCAGCTTTTCCCGGATCAGATCATTCACTTGTTCGATATTCTTCGGCATCAGATTTTTTTGACGATCTTCTCTTCTTTGTAAACAACCAGCTCGTCGCCGGCCTGGACAGTCGGCCGGCCTTCGTACTGGATGCCGCACTCCTGCCCGGTGTCGACCGACTTGACATCCTGCTTGCCCGCCTGAAGCTTAGCGATCTTGCCTTCTGAGACCAGTTCGCCGTCGCGCATGGCTTCGATCGACGCGCCAATTTCCACCTGCCCCTCGGTCACTTTACCGCCAATGATCTGCTCTTTACTTTCCGTGCGAAAAATGACGAGCACCTTCAGCTTGCCCAGATCGACGCGCCGGAATTCCGGCTCGACCAATGCCTGCATCTCTGCCTTGATGTCGTTCAAGAGATTATAGATGACGTTGTATTTTCGGACGGTGATATTTTTTTCCCGGGCCGACTCTTCCGCCTGGGCCGGAACTTTGATGTTAAAGCAGATAATCTTGGCGCCAGTCGCTTCCGCCCGGGCGATGTCGCCGTCGGTCACGTTACCGAGGCCCTTATGGATGATTTTCACTTTGATTTCCTGGGTGTTGATTTTTTCCAAAGATTCTTCAATGGCTTCGGCCGAACCGAGCACGTCGCTCTTGATGATCAGATTGAGTTTTTTTGCGCCGCTTTCTTCCTTTTCTTCCGCCGCGACCACAACTCCCTGCCGTGTTTCCTGTCTCAGCTTCGCTTCCCGAATATTCATCTTTTCGCCTTCGCCCACCTCCAAAATATCGCCGACGGTCGGCGCGATTTTCAAGCCGATAATCTTGGCCGGCGCGGACGGTCCGGCCTGGCCGATAACCTCGCCTTTATAATTTTTGAGCGACCGCACTTTGCCGAAAATCTGGCCGCGGAACGTCAGTTGGTCGCCGACGCGCAAAGTGCCATTCTGGACTAGGATGGTGGCCACCGGGCCTTCGCCCTTGCTAACGCGCGATTCAACCACTGTGCCAACAGCCGGCGCATCCGGATTGGCTTGGATGTTTTCCGCTTCGACTTCGGCCGTTAACAAGACGACGTCCAAAAGTTCTTCAATACCCTTTTTCAGTTTGGCCGAAATCGGTACAGTCACGGTCTGGCCACCCCAATCTTCCGGCACGATGCCGAGCTGGTTCGATAATTCCTGCTTGGCCTTGTCAATATTGGCACCTTCTTTGTCGATTTTATTGATAGCCACCAAAAAAGGAATCTTGGCCGCCTTAATAATATTAAAAGCTTCAACTGTCTGCGGCTTGACGCCATCGTCGGCGGCGATGACCAGAATGGCGATATCCGCCACTTTAGCACCGCGGCTGCGCATAGCGGTGAAGGCCTCGTGTCCGGGCGTGTCGATGAAAGTCAGGATCTGCCCGTTCCGCAAAACCTGATAGGCGCCGATATGTTGGGTGATGCCGCCCGCTTCGCCGGCCACGACATTGGCGCTACGGATAGCATCCAAAAGTGTGGTTTTGCCATGGTCGACATGGCCCATAACCACGATCACCGGCGGCCGGCCAATCAAATGGCTTTCCTGCCTAAGAATTTTCTTTAATTTATTTTCTTCAGGTTCGGTTTCCGCCTGGCTATCGGCCGCTTCAGCCAGCACGACTTCAATAAACAAATCCTCGCCGATAATGGCCGCAGTTTCAAAATCAATTCTTTCATTCAAGGAAGCGAAAATGCTGTTCTTCATAAGCTCGGCCAAAACCTTGCTTACGGGAATGCCGGACAATTCGGCAAACTCCCTTACCGTAATGAGTCCCGGAATTTTAACTATCTTCTTTTCTTTTTTCTCGGCCGCCTCCTCTCTTCTTTTCTGCTGTTCCGCCCGCCGCCTCACCTCAAGCTGACGCATTAAAAACGGCCATTCCTTAATAATCCGGCTGGCAATCTTGTTATCGATCTTAATGGCTTTGCGGCCGATATGAAAACCGAGCTGGGGCAAAAGATCCAAAAGCTCTTGCGGCGTAATCCGCAGTTTTCTCGCTAGTTCTGTGACGTTCATTTTGAATAAATTAAAAAACGGAAAAAAGTGATTCCGAAATTTATTTAAGTTTACGATATTTTTTTTCTTTTGTCAAATACAAAAACACCGCTAACTGATAGAGTTCCGGCGGTGTTTTCGTTTTAGCATCCCCATGCTCGCCCTACCGCAGTGAAGCGATAAAGCTAGAAAGAGAGGGCAATACCAATTCTTCAGACTTTCTTTAAGTTTAAAAATCGCCATTGCCCTAAACGTCTTGGGCGTTTCGTCCTTTCTGTTTATTTTTATTTCTGTTGTTCAGCTTAGAATTGTAAAAAGATCGTTTTTATTCCGGCCGAGCTAGCTAAGCTTAGCCAAACCTCCAAACATTCTTAAATGTTTTCCGGCGTTAATTATCTAAGCCGTTATATAATAGACTATTTGTAAATTTTTTTCAAGTCCGTTCCGGCGTAAAAATATTTGAGCGTATTCTGCCAGGAAACACCCTTGTCTCTGGTCATAATCAGGGCGGCGCGGGCGCTCATGCCGACGCCATGTCCCCAAAGCGCTTCTCCCTGATCTTCGACTACGGCTACGCTCTTGAGCCAGGGTTTGGCCTGCCCGCCCCAGACCTCGACCCAATCGCGGGTATGGCCGTCCGACCGAGAAAAATACGGCGTGACTACCACTTTATTGTCGTAAGCAATGACTGCCCCCCTGGTTTCGTTGATCGCCTGGATGAGCCGAGACATCCGCTTCTCCGAGCCGTAACCCAGATAAACCTGGTCGTAAACGGAATCAACATGAAAATATTCACTCGCGTGCTTGGTTGAAGCGCCGCCAATATTATACGCCAAGCCGCGGTTATAATGATACATGGCGTAAGTCCGCGCGGCCACGGCCATCACTTTTTGAAATTCGACCGGCGAATAATTGGTGGTTTCGCCGAGACCGGCCAAATAGCTCTCGATCGGCAGCTCGTTGATCGCCCAAAAATTACCGGTGGCCGCGCTGTAACGGAATTCGATAATATTCCGGAATTGATTGTCGTTTAAATTCGTATTCCACTTGACCCGCCGTTCGAAGTCAAGCAGGGTGAAAACGCTATTTTTTTTCTTAGGCACCAGACGGATATAGCTGTCGCGGTAATAGGCGACGCCGCCGGCCGTAACCGAATATTTTTTCGTATTAAAATCAAAACCGACGATTGCTGTCTGGTTGGCAGGCAGGTTGGAGAACAGCAGTTCCTGGCCGGAAAAAATATCGTAAGCGGAATCGGCCACGGCCCGCTGGGCATACTTGGTATTATAGAGACCGACGCGAATGATCGGCTCGGCCGGCAAAAGAACGGCACTTTCGCTTAAACCGTCGGAATTATCCGTTTCTTTGGCATCGGTGTTGCAGTTGGCATAGTCGGCCGAATTGCCGACCGAAGCAATGCAAAAGTCAGGCTTAGCGGCGGCCGCATTGGCGGCCGAAGCACTGACTGCCGGCGCGGTTAAAATCGCACCCGGCTTGATGACCGTGATAAAAAGCCTTATAGCCGTGCCGGCAATAATCTTTTCACCGGCCACCAACTGAATATTCTGCTGGACCAGGCCTTCTATGTTGGCCGGCCCCTTTAAAGTGAAATTAAACTCGGCCGTTTCGCCCGGAAAAACGTCCTTGGCTAATCCGGCCAGCCGATAATAATTGAGCCAATTTTCATGTCGAAACGGCGAAATGCTCCGCAAATACGGACCGGTTTCCAAAAAAACCTTGCCTTTCAGCCAAACCGCCTGGCCGGTATTTTTAATCTTGACCGAATGGCTGGCCGCCGAATTCCATTTTAAATCTAAAAAATAATCAACTCTTTCCGGCCGCCCCTTTTCTTCTTCGGAAGCGGCCGAAGCGCGAGGAATAGCCGCCTCCCGCCAATAATCCGCGCTAAAGAGGCTTTGTCTGGTCTTGGCAGAAGAATCAGCCGCTCGCGCCGCAGATTCTTCCTGGGCCTGCGCCGCGCCGCTCTCCCGAGAAAAATAGATCATGCTCAAAGCCTGGGCGCTGGCGAAGACAATAAAAAAAGCAATGAACAAACTAATTGAGAGTCCAGTCCAACTGAACTCCTGTTCCATTGCCTTCTTTGATATGAGATTGTATGATTTCCAGCCGATGTGCCTGAGATCCAGGCCCAACCGGCTGAACTGCCTTTTTTTCATATTGATTTTATTTTTATTTTTGTTATTTTTATTCTATCAATAAAATCCGCGATTGTCAATGTGGATAAGCTCAACTTCCCTCTCTTTAAAACAAAAACCACTAACCCCGACCGATGATTTCTTCGACTCTTTTTAAATATTTCGAATCGATTTGGAAGTATTCCCATGGGTTCTGAAGAAAAACGCTATTCTCTTCGAAGCGGTGGAAATCAGTGCCGCCAGTCATGATGAATTTCAGCTTGTCGGCTATGAACTGCGCGTACATGACGGCGCCAATCGAGTGGTGCGGCGAAAGCACTTCCACGCCGTCGATGCCGATTTTTTTGAGCTTTTCCAAAAAGGCGCGACTTAACTGGTTATATTTTCCCGGATGATTTAAAACGAGCTGCCCGCCGATTTTTTTCCGAAGAGCGAGCACCTGATGAATATTGAGGTAGCTTTCGCGGAGTTGGCCAATCTCTTTATTATAAAAATAGGCGCGGATCACGTCTTCTTCTCGGAAATGATCACCCAATTCTTTAACGATGCGAACGCGATTCGCGCGGTCAGCGACCATGTCGTCAACCAAATGGTTGATGGGAATGTAATGATTATAGCGGTCGAGCGTCGCTTCGGCATCCATCCGGAAACCGCAGACCACGAGTTTTTTTAAAATTTTCCGGACCGAAGCTTTCCGCCGGAGCTGGCTCAAGCGGAGCATCTTATGGAGATCCGGGTCTTTGTCGTCAAAATTGTACCACAAAAGGTTGAAGCGGACTTGATCCAGCTTCACATAGAGTTCGAGGCCAGCCACCGATTTGATCTTCCGCGCGGCGCAGGCGCGGCGGAATTCATCAAGGCCGCCGACCGTGTTATGATCGGTCAGGGCCGCAATTTTAATGCCGTAGCCGACGATTTTTTCCGCCAATTCCGTCGGCGTCAGATAGCCGTCGGAATAGGTCGAATGCATTTGGAGATCAATAAGCATAATTTATCTTTTTTTCTTGAATAACCGGCCGTACGCTTCGATAATAAGACTTTCCGCCCGAGCCGGATCCGGCAGGTGCCTTAAAAGAAAATAAGCGGCCGTCCGGAGCGACGCCCAAAGATAATACCGCTCGATCCTGGCCGCGAGACTATCATTCAACTCTATCTTAGCATCTTTCAAATAATTATTTAAGAAGAGCTTTTTTACTTTCTCGGCATAGGCCCGGTCGCCAACGTAGCGCATAATCTTAAAATCCAATTGCTGAAGGAAGGAACCGAGATCGCGGGCGAAATCGGCCAGGCAAAGATCGGCGAAATCGATAGCTGCCAGCCGCCCCCTGCCCATCTTGATGATGTTTTCCGGATGGGCATCGCCATGCACCACCCAGCGCCGGGCAGATATTGCTAAAAATTTCTCTTCTTCCAGATTCAATTTTTCATAAACCTTTTTGAAGCGGTTGTGGAAACGCGGCCGGCTTTCTTTGATTTTTTCAAAAAACACCTTCATGCCCGGCCGGACCGTGCGCAAACGGCTGTTATCGCGGTTAAAATTCCAAGCTTCGTCCGTCGGCGTCCGGTGCAGTTTGGCAAACCAGCCGGCGGCTAAACGAACGATCTTTTCGATTTCCAACCGATTATTTTCTTTAATGAAATGATAAAGATTCCGGCCGACAACGCCAACATAAAAAGTGCCGCGGAAATATTTGGAATAGAAAAGCGGCCGCGGCACGACAAACTGGTTGTCCGCTTCCAAAGCAAAGCCATGATTGGAAAGAAATTTCAGGCTATCGTAGACATTCTTGCGCGGCTCGCAGCTGTGAGCCGCGCAAAAGATCGGCACAACTTGCTCACCGCCAGCCGAAAGAAGAAAAACCATCCGGTATTCGATGACCACATGGTAAGTGGTCTCCCAAATGTTTTTCTTGTGCGGCACGACCGTAATCGCCTTAATGCCGGCCACCCCGGAAAATCTGGCCAAAATTTTTTTTCCGTATTTTTTCAGGATGTATTTTTCGTCCAATAAAAATTTAGCTCTATTCATAAATATCATTTTTTCCAATATTTTTGCCAATGCGTTTCCCAGATAAGGCGGATGATTTTTTGATAGCTTTTTTCCGCCTTTGTTTTCCAGGCGCGGCTTCGGGAATGATTAAGGCTCCTGACGGCCCGGATAAGCTCGTTGGCGCCGCGCTCAATCTCGTCCGGACACCAGGCGAGCGGACCGTAGACGTGGCGAAAATCATGGCCGCTCGCCCACCAGAAAGTGCAGCTCGAGAGGCCGCGCGCCAGATGCCAGCGCAAGGCGCCGATCTGCCGGTCGCGCGCGAACCGCGCCTGCGCCGTTTCGGCCAGGCGCGCGAGTTTCCATAATTCTTGGTGAAGCGCGTTCGCTTTGTCATGCCAGAGGTGAAACGGCCGCTTTTTTTTTAAATCTTCCAGCGTTGATTCCCAGTTGCTGGCGCGAAGACTCGCTTTTTCCCTTGGCCGCTTCTGCCTGAACGCGGAGATGGTCATAGTCTTCTGCGCTGGATTATCCAATAACTTTTCCAAGATCGCATCCGGATCTTGAAAACGCAGGCCGTAGAGCTCGGCATCGGTGGCTGTGATGGCCGGCTTGGCAAAACCAGCCGCCGCCAGTTTGCCGATTTCCGCCGGCACGTACGTGTTGGAAATTTTTCTCGAGCGAAAAATAATTTCCAGGCCGGACTGCCGGTCGACATAGATTTTTTCCGGATCGGCCGGCTTGGCGCCGGCCAAAGCCATTTCGTCAAGAATTAAATATTCATAACCGAGCTTCCGGACAAGCCTAGCGGCAGCCGGGCTATAGGCCATCTCCGGCAGAAAAAAGCCTTTCGGCCGAAACGCCTGGCCAAAATATTTCCGCAAAAGTTCTTCGTTTTCCCTGATTTGGCGGCGAGCTTCGGCCGGACCGATAAGCGGCAAAAGCGGATGATAGGCGGCCGTGCCGACCAACTCAATCTGTCCCCTCTCCGCCAAAGCCTTGAGCCTCCTTAAAATATCAAAACGGCCGGCATACTCCCAGCGGATAATCAGGCTGCCGGCGATATTGACGGTAAATTTTATTTGCGGATGCTCTTCCAGGGCGCGAATGAGGCGCAGATAGCTTTTTTTCGTGGCTTCACGGATATGCCATTCATCATTATTGGCCGGCTGATAGAAATGCAAAAAATTTATCCAAAGCATAAACGAATTTTCTCAAAGGGGCGGCCCCTAGTTTTTGAACTTATTCTTAATCGCCTTGTTGTAGAGGGCGACGTATTTCTTAGCCGGGATTTCCCAGCCATTCGACTGTTTCATGGCCCGGGCGATGATCGTCCGCCAGACGTCCTTGCGCCGGTAGTTTTCCAGGGCGCGGATGATGGCGCCGTACAAAGAAAAAGCGTCAAAATCCTTGAAACGGAAACCGGTGCCCCGATTTTTTTGCGGATCGTAGTTATCGACCGTATCGTTCAAACCACCGACTTCGCGGACGACCGGCAAGCAGCCGTAGCGCATGGCGATCAGCTGGTTGATACCGCAGGGCTCGTGGTGCGACGGCAAAAGAAAAATGTCGGCACCGGCATACACCAGGGTTTCATACTTTTGATTTTCTTCGTGCGACGGGACGACGACCAGCTTGTCCGGATATTTTCTGGACAGTTTTTTAAACCCCTTAACGTACTTTTTGTCACCGGTGCCAATAATGATGAACTGCAAATCAAGCTTCATGAGTGGTTCAATGGTTTTTAAGATCAATTCGAAACCTTTTTGAAAAGTTAGACGCGAAGTGGTGCAAATCAGAGGGACATCGAGCCTAACCGGCAACTTGAAAAGCGCCTGCAGATGCTCTTTGTTCGCTTTCTTCCGATAAATGCGGCGAAAATCATAATTCTTAAAAAGACTCGGATCGTTATGCGGATTAAAAGCCTTATAATCAATGCCGTTAATAATACCGAAAAGCCGGTTCTGGCGGTTCTTTAGGATGCGATGCAAATCCTGGCCGAAATGCCGAGATATGATTTCTTCACGGTATTGTTCGCTCACCGTATTGACGGCGTCGGCCGAAAGGATGGCACGCTTGGCGAAATTAATATTTTCGAATTCCGGACTGAACGCGCGCGGCAATTTTTTCCGGCCGTCATCGCGCCGCGCCACCGGCACTTCCCACCAGTTATGGCCGAATTGGAACACCAGGTTATGAATGGTAAAAATTGTCTTGGCCTTCCGGAGGGTTTTTGAATAGCGGAAATCGTTCTTAAGATAATAGGGGATAAGGCCAGCCTGCCAATCATGGCAATGGATGATATCGGCCTCGTATTGCAGAAGGGAAACGAGCTTCAAGGCGGCGACGTCAAAAACAAGAAAACGGAAATTCTCATGGTCTGAGCCGTAAAGATTCTTCTTTTTGGAAAAATACTTCTTATTCTCGATAAAATAGATCGGCAGGTCCTTCATAAGATAGCCTTGCCAATAGTTGACGGCCACGCTGTCTTCGGAATTAAGATGAATTTTGACGCCCTCCCGGATTAATTTCAGATCATGCGCCTGACGGTCGATCGCCTGCCCGTAAAACGGCGTAATAACAGCCACCTCATGGCCGAGCCGCTTCAAGGCTTTGGGCAAACTCCGGGCCACGTCAGCCAAGCCGCCGGTCTTGGAAAACGGGGCGACTTCGCTGGCAATGGAAACTATTTTCAAGGCTTTTATATGTTTTGAATATTACTGGCCGCGATAGCGATCGCCAGGGCGTCGGCGGCGTCGTCCGGCTTTGGAATATTGTTTAAGTTAAGAAGAAGCTTGACCATGCGCTGCACCTGTCCCTTCTCAGCCCGGCCGTGAGTGGTCACCGCCTGCTTAACCTGGAGCGGCGTGAACTCGACCACTCTGACTTTTGCTAAGCGGGCCGCCAGAAGGATCGCGCCGCGCGCCTGGCCGACGATCATGGCGGTTTTAACATTCTTAAAAAAGAAAAGCTCTTCGACCGCCATGAGGTCCGGCCTGTGTTTTTTTATAAGAAAAACCAGATCGGCCGCCAGGATTTCCAGACGCTCGGCCAGCTCCATCTTGGCCGGCGTCTTGATCGAGCCGTATCCCAGGCAACTCATTTTATTGGCCGGCCCCTTGCGAATAACGCCGAAGCCGGTGTCGGCAATGCCGGGATCAATCCCTAAAATGATGGCCGGCTTAAACATTCTTAATGTTGTGATAATAATCCGAGACGTCTTCATTTTTTTCCAGCCAATCGATGAAATTTTCCGCCCGGACTAATTCGTCGTCCTGGAGTTCAATATCTTCCTTGGCAACATATTCGATTTCCGCCGCTTCAACGCCGATCTTTTTCGCCTCCAAAAACCGCTTCACTTTCTCAAAATCTTCGACTTCGGTAAAAACCGTTACGCCCTCTTCTTCTCTTTTAACGTCTTCGGCTCCGTTGTCCGCCAATTCCAGCTCAAAATCATCCAGATTCGTAATCCGCAATTCTTCATTCGTGATTCCGATAACGCCTTTCTGTTCAAAATTCCACATAACCGAGCCGAGCGAGCCGCCAGCTTCGGAAAAAAGATGGCGGATTTCGGCCGCGCTCCGGTTCTTGTTGTCGGTGACGCACTTGATGACGAATTGCGCTTTGGCCGGGCCGATGCCTTCGTAAATCAGCTCTTCCAAGGACGTGCCGCCGCCTTCGCCCATGCCGCGCCGAATGGCTTTTTCAATGTTGTCTTTCGGCATGTTGACGGCGCGCGCCTTGTCGACGGCAATCCTTAAGGCGAAATTAGCCGCCGGATCGCCGCCCTTCCTGGCCGCGATTGTAATTAAGTTGGCGACCTTGGTAAACGCGGCTGATTTTTTCGCATCCGTGACCGCCTTAGCCCGCTTGGTTGTTGCCCATTTCGAGTGTCCAGACATAAAAAATTATGGTTTAGGGTTTAGATTTAAATTTTGCCGGGGACTAATCCGCTGGGGCTATCATAACACAGGCTTAACCAAAAGGTAAATAGCCCCTTTGGGGGCATTAGTTTACTTAGAGCCTGTTTGAAAAGCCAATTTTGTGTTAAAATATGAGCATAGGTCATAACTTATCCTCATATGCAAAAACCGGCAAGGTGTTTTTGTTTCTTATGAAAAAAATCATCGGATTTGGAAAATTAAAAAAATATTGCAAGGCGCTTGGGGGCGAACGGCACGGTTTTTCGCTTATGGAAGTGATGGCCTCACTGGCTATCGTGTCCTTGCTTATGATCGGGCTTTACAGCCTGATCGAGCTATCCATAAAGGTGACGGCGGACAATGCCTATATCGTGGAAGCGACGGAAATCGCCAGCGAGCGGATGGAAAAAATCCGCAACATGCGCTATGACGACGTCGGCACAATAACCGGCAGCCCGGCCGGTATTATTCCGCAAGATGAAATAGTGACGCGGAACGGTACATTTAAAGTACGCACCTCGGTAACTTTTAAAGATGACCCCTATGACGGCTTAATCGACAACGGCACGGACAGCGTTTTTACGGATTACAAAATTGTCACGATCGACGTCAGCTGGACCGGCCGATTCGAGCCGAAAAAAATCAGTGTTTTTTCCAAGGTCGTGCCTAATACGCAGGAAACCTTGGCCGGCTACGGGCTTTTAAAACTTAAAATCGTTGATTCGGCCGGCGCCGGCGTGCCGAATGCCGACATCCACATCGAAAATGCCGCGCCGGTATTGAACGCCGATTATGTCAGCGATCTTGAAGGCGAATTTAATCTGGCACTCCTGCCGGATATCGAAGGCTACGAAGTGACCGTATCCAAGGCCGGCTATTCAACAGAAAAAACTTATGCGCGCGATGCCATTAATTTGGAGCCGACCAAGCCGAACCTTTCTGTTTACGCCGGCATCAAAACCGACGACAGCTTTTCCATCGACCGGCTCAGCGGCTTGACGATCCGCACGGTGACGAACACTTTGCACGACAACTGGCCGGTAGCCAGCTCAAGTCACGGCAGCGGGCATATCCGGCTCGATTTGGACGCGAGCGATAACACCTACTTCGCCTGGCAAGACAACGGCTTTTCTACCTCCACCGTCTTTCTGCAAAAATTCAACAACGCCAATGCCAAGCAATGGGCGGCCAACCTGAAGGCGACCACCACCTCGTTCCAAAAAAATCCGGACATCGCCGTGACGACCGCCGGCACGGCTTACGCTGTTTGGCAGGACAATTCGACTGTTTTAAAGCAGTTTGCCTACAACACTGGCGGATATCTGAAAAAGTTCGCCAAAAACGAACCGACGATTTATCAGCCGGCGCCAGAAATAACCGGGCGGAATAAACTTTCTTTTTTCTTAAAAATAAAAAATTATTGGCAATTCCTGAAAAAATCTTTCTTGAGCATAGGCCAACGCGAGATAAAAACGAAGAGTGCGGACGCGCTATCGAACGTCGTGGTCGTCCAGACAAAAATCAGCAATCCGGTCGACGGCAACAATTCGATTTCCACAAGCTTTGATGCGCCGCCGGCAGCCGGCAATATTTTAGTTGCCGTCGCCGTGAACCGAAACAACAACAAATCTTTTTCCGCGCCGACCAACACGGCCGGAGCTTTCACAGTTTCGCGGTATAGCAATACCAACTGGGCGCTCGACGTCGGCATCTGGCACAAGGTGGCCGACGCCGGCGAGCCGAGCGGCGTGACCATCACCTCAAACGGCGATATTAAAGGTGGCGTGCTGATGCTTCTGGAAGTTTCCGGACTGGACGCGGACGACCTTTTGAATGTCACGGCCGCCAATGATCAAACCGGCAACAACAGCACAACCGCCAGCACCGGCCTAACGGCCGCATCCGCGGCCGACGCCTTTGCCGTGGCCGCGGCCGCTTACGCCGACGATGATTTCAACACGCCGACCAGCGCGAATTGGACTTCGGGATCGGCCAATGCCTGGACGCAACGCTTGTGGCGGAAATGGTCGACAGGCAATAACGGTTCCTTGGCCGTAGCCACCATGAATATCAATGCGGCCGCCCAGCAAAGCGCCACTCTGACTTTATCCGGTGGCGGCAACGAAGAAAGAAACAGCGTGCTGGTTGTCTATAAAGCCCTGACGATCAACCAGGCTTCGGTCAGCGCGAGCGGCAATCAGAATACCGATCTGACCATGCCTTTGGCCGATTATTACCTCGGCGGAAAATTCATAATCACGGAAAACAATACCGCGCGCGACGTCAACTCAATTAAACTGCAGGAATACGGGACGGTGAACGCGCAAGCAAAAATCAGTTCCATGAAATTGTTTTACGATCTGGACACGAGCGCGCCTTACGACTGCACCAGCGAAACTTACGATCACGGCACAGACGCCCAGTTCGGGGCGAGCGCCGTTTTCGACGGCGCCGACGGCTTCGCCCAGATAACGCAGGCGGGCGGCGTCAACATCTCGACCGCCAAAACCCTTTGTCTTTATCCGGTGGCCAGCGTGAACGGCGCCGATAATAATGACACTTTGGAGCTAAAAATAAATACCCCGTCGACCGATGTGACGGTCAGCACGGGCACGGTTATTCCATCCGCGGCCGTTGAAATCAATGGCTCAACGGTCTTAAAAACGCCGGCCGATATCCGGCAAAGCCATGCCCGAACGCGACTGGATGACGGTGATGAAATAAGCGCTACTTGGAAACAGGCGCAGGATACGCCCGACACCATGCACTTGAACGAAAACATCCGTCTGCGCTTCGCCACCACCAATGAAGGCGGCGTATCGTCCGCGCCGTTCGCCTACCGGCTCGAATACGGCGAATTGACGTCCGACTGCGATGCCATCTCAACCTGGCAGGCCCTGCCGACGGACGACAGTCTGGGCTGGAAAATTACGGACTCGTCCCATTTCGCCGACGCCACACCAAGCACTAATGCAACGAACGGACTGACGGACGAAGGCTTGACTTTCCGGCCGAGCCAGTTGAAAGACAGCGGGAATGAAACCGCGCCGCTCGCGCTCGGCTACAATGAATTTTCAGAAATCGAATTCAATCTCCGGCCGACTGCCGCGGCCGGCGACCAATCTTTCTGTTTCCGCCTGACCGACCGAGGTAACACCTCGGACATCACTTACGAGCAATACGCGGTCGTTTCCGTAATCGGTGATGACAACATTTTCATCCGCGCCATTGATACCAACGGCGGCTTTCTTTGGCCGGCCAAAAGGGTCAACGCCGATGCGAGCGATGCCGAACAGACCAACCCGGCCATCGCCCTCGCTGAAAACGGCGGCCAGGCCACCACAGCCGTGGCCTGGGAAGACGACCGGAACGGCCAGAACGATATCTATCTGCAGTTTCTCGATGCCGCCGGCAACCGCCTGCTCGGAACCGATCAGGCAATGGCCAGCTCTACCGACCCAGAAACCGCACCAACGCTCGCTTTTGATTCGACCGGCAGCCTGTTCGTCGCCTGGGTGCGACACGCTTCCAGCCGGGATATCTACTTAAGCAAATTCAACCAGAATGGCCAGCTCCTGGCCGGACCGACGGCTCTCCAAGCCAGTGCCTCGGAAGAGTATGGCCCGAAGATTATTTTTGACGCCGATAACAATCTCTATCTTGCCTTCACCGAAGAAACCGTTGACGCTAAAAAAGCGGTGATCGCCAAATATGACACCGGCTTGACGCTCGTTTGGGAAGCCAACCCGAATGCGGAAGCGGCCGACGCAAGCCAATATGAGGCCAATTTAGGGATGAACGGCTCGACCCTGATCGCCGCCTGGAACGATGACCGGAATGGCGACAAGGATATTTATGCCCAGAAATTAAGCGCCGCCGGCATGCCGCTTTGGAGCGAGGATTTAAAAGTCAATATCAGCCTGGACGCGGCCGATCAAATCATGCCGGCCTTGGCGATCAGAAGCAACGGACAGGCGATCGGCGCCTGGCAAGACAACCGCAACGGCCTGGGCGAAATCTACGCCGCCGTTTTTGCCGATCCGGCCGCCTTGGTGGCCGCGCCCAACACGCCCCTGGCAATCATCGGCACAAAAAAAATCGGCAATAATCCTGTAATTTATAAGTACAACGCCACCAGCACGACCGACGTAAACGGCTACCTGACGCTGCCGCTCGAATGGGATATGCCTGGCTACGCAGTGGCCATCGACGCCGCCCTATCGACAAAAACCATTATTCTTAGGGATCCGCCGCAACCGCTCGAATTGCGAGCCTTGGAAAATAAGACCATGCTTATTTATGTCGAATAACCAAGGCTTCACATTAATCGAAATTATTGTCGTCATGGGAGTCCTGTCGCTTATCTATCTTTTAACGAGCGATATGGTGATCGACGGCTTCCGGCTGACCCGATATGAAGCGGAACAAGCGACGGCCGTGGAAACGGCCCGGAAATCGATGAGCACCATGACTGCCGATATCCGCGGCGCCAATGCTTCGGAGCGGGGCGACTACACCTTGGCCATCGTCGAAGACGACCAGCTGTCTTTTTATAACGACGTAAACGACGACAGCCTGATGGAAAAAATAAGATATTATCTGGACGGCACGGATCTTGTTCGGGAAATTTACCTGCCCGGCGCGACGAATGATTACTCCGTCTTCGACGCGTCCAGCACGATCGCCTCCTACGTTAATAACGGCGACGCGCCGATTTTTTCCTACTACAATTCGAATTCCGAAGAAACCGCCGCGATAAACGACATCAAGATGATCGGCATCTATATTATGATCAACGTGACGCCGGCCATCGCGCCGAACGATTACATCCTGGAATCGCGCGTCAACCTACGCAATTTGAAGGATTATTAAAATGCCTAGAAAAAAACACAACAACGAAGCCGGCGTTATCCTGGTGATCGCCCTGGTGGCCATGGGCCTTTTTTCGCTGATGCTGTTCGGCGCCTTAAGTCTGAGCCTTCTCCAGCTCAAGCTGAACGCTGCCAAAATCGCCAATGCGCAAGCCTTGCACGTAGCCGACGCCGGCGTTAATTATTACCGCTGGGTGCTTTACCATGATAATAACGATTATTGCAATGGCGAAGCCTGCCAACCGGGGCCGGATTACGGGCCATACGGACCTTACGAATATAAAAACCAGTCCGGCAATATCACCGGCTACTATGAGCTCTACATCACGCCGCCGGCCGCAAACGGCTCGACCATCGTCAATGTCCGATCAATCGGCTGGGTGGCGGATCATCCGACAATCAAACGGGAAATCGAAGTGCGGCTCGGCATTCCAGCCTGGTCGACTTATTCGACGCTCTCTAACTCCAACATCCGCTTCGGCGAGGGCACGGAAGTCTGGGGCCCGATCCATTCCAACGGCGGCATCCGCTTCGACGGCGTGGCTCACAACACCGTCTCTTCCGCTTTGCTTAATTATATCGACCCGGAGCCGGGTTCGAATCCAAACGAATTCGGCGTCCACACCCACGCCAACGTCGGCAACGGCACTTATGACATTACCGAAGTGAGTGATGGCAGCAATCCGCCGAATCCGCCGGACAAGAGCCATGTTTTTATGGGCGGCCGGAATTTTCCGGCACCAGTAGTCAGCTTTGACCTTCTTAATACCAATATCAACGAAACTTACGCCATGGCAACTTCAGCCGGCCTGGTCTTCGACCCGGAACCGGCCGGCACAGCCGATCCTTATTCAGTCGCTGTTTACCGGGGTTGCGGCAACAACGGTTCGACCTGCGACGAGGGCTTCCACGTCACCTTAAAAACTGACAACACTTTCGACATTCGCGGCGTTACCCAAACTACGGCCGATTGCAACGGCGGCACGCCAACCCTAAGCATCCAAAACGAGGAAGTGACCGTCCGAAATTATCCAATCCCGGCCAACGGCATCATCTTTGTCAAAAACCGGCTCTGGATCGACGGACAGATCAACGGCAGCAAGGTTTCGATTTTCGCCTTCGAGGACCCGATCACCGGCAACATCACCGATATTATCATTAACAATGATTTGCTTTATACTAATTATGACGGCACGGATTCGATCGGCCTGACCGCCCAGCGGGACATCGGCCCAGGCCTTAACAGCGAAGACGGTTTAAGGATCGATGCCGCCCTAATTGCCAAAGAAGGTCGGGTCGGCCGGAATTATTATCCGGCCTCCTGCTCAGCTACTTATCACAAGCGCGACACAATCACGGTTTACGGTTCGATCGCCAGCCGGAAAAGATACGGCTTCAGCTATTCCTGCGGAGCGAGCGACCAGTGGTGTTCCGGCTATAATATCAGGAATTTGGTTTATGATAACAACCTGACCTTCGCGCCGCCGCCGCACTTCCCAAGCACCGGCGAATATTCATTCATTTCTTGGAAAGAAAAATAATTTCAACCCTATGCCCCAATGCAAAAACTGCCTCTATTTCGACGATAGCCTGAGCCCACAAAAAGACGTGGGCGATGCCGCCAGCCAAAAGGTCGAGCGACTCCGTCTTTTGTGATTGAAGCAGCTGGGCCTCCGGATGCGCGCAAAGCAAGTCGAATAACAGCTCCGCCTTTTCCATCGCCCTCTCCCTTCCTTTAATTGTAAAATATTCAATTAACCCGGCTAAGGCCGGATTTATAAACTCTTGGTTAAATATTGCTTACTCTTGCCGATTTTGTTAAGACGAAAGGGAATGTGGTAATATGAGAATAATTTATTCTTAACAAAAAACTATGTTCATTTTCTCGCGCATCAAGACTGTGATCGCTTTCCTTGTTATTTTTCTAGCGGCCGGCCTGTCCTTTTTCGTGATCAGCGGCTACCGGAATGATTTTGCCGACGGCGATTCAATCCTCCTGCGGCCAAGCCGAAATCAGAAGCAGAAAATCAAAGCCTTTAAATCGGCTGATGATTTTAAAAACTATATTGCCAAAACGTCAGCCGGCAACGGCCAGGCCGGTTTCGGCCGGGGCGGCGCACAAACGGAAGCTTTTTCCCTTGGCACGCCGATGGCCAAAAGCCTGCCCGACGACATAAACGCCGGCAACGATATGGCCACGCCGGCAAGAATTGGCCAGACCAACGTGCAGGTGCTTAATATCGACGAACCGGACATCGCCAAGACAAACGGCCGGGAAATCTTTTTTTCCAAGGAGCAATCCTTTTTTAAAGACGCTCCGCGGCCGCTCGGCGAAAGCTTTAAGATAATGCCCGATTATGGTTATCGAAAAGAAATCTCGATCATTAAAGCTCTGCCAATAAAAGAGGTGGCTAAAATCGGCAAAATCGACCAGCCTGGCACCCTGCTCCTTTCCGGCGACCGACTCATTGTTTTTTCCGACCGGGAAATCTACGGCTACGACATCGCCTCGTCGACCGCGCCGGCTCAGACCTGGAAAATCGACCTGAAAGACCGGACTGATTTCGTCGACGCCCGGCTGTTCGACGGCAAAATTTATCTCGTGACCCGCACCGGCGTCAACTCTCTTGCTCCTTGCCCGGTTGAACCGTACGCCGCCAAAGAAACGCCCTTAACCATCGCCTGCTCAAGCATTTACCATCCGGCCACGGCCGCGCCGGCGGAAGCGACTTATAATTTATCGACGATCGATCCGGCCAACGGCACCACCGGCGCGACTGTAGCCTTCGTCGGCAGCTACGACAACACAGCCATCTACATGTCAAAAACCGCCATTTATGCGACTTACGGCTATTCAAGCGATTTCATCGAATTCATCTATAAATTTTTTAAAGCCAATGCCGATCTGGTGCCAGCTGAGATCATCGCCCGCCTGAAAAAACTCATGTCGTATGAGCTCAGTGCCGGCGCCAAGACGACCGAATTCTATGACATTATGGCCAAGCTGGAAAATGCCATGGACGGCGACGCCCGGCTGAAATTCCAGAACGAAATCACCAACCGGATGGACAGCTACTATCAGGAGCACGGCCGGGAACTGGCCAAAACCGGCATTGTAAAAATCGCCGCGGCCGATCTGAAAATCACGGCCAACGGCGAAGTGCCAGGCCGCCTCTTGAACCAATTTTCTCTGGACGAATACGAAAATCATCTGCGCGCAGCCGTGACCATTGGCGAAAACAGCTGGTGGGGCTTCGGCGGCGCACGGCAAACCGCCAACGACATCTATGTGTTGGACGACCAGCTGAAAACCGTCGGCTCGATCAAAGATTTGGGCAAAGAAGAGCGGATTTATTCAGCCCGCTTTTTGGGCGACCGGGGCTATCTTGTCACCTTCAAGCAGGTTGATCCGTTTTTCGTTCTTGACTTGTCTGATCCGAAAAATCCGCAGATGAAGGGCGAGCTGAAAATTCCCGGCTATTCTTCCTATCTCCACCCCATCGCCAAAAACCGGATCCTGGGCGTTGGCCAGGATAACGGCAAAGTGAAGCTTTCGCTTTTCGACATTGCTGATCCGGCCGCGCCAAAGGAAATCGCCAAATACGCGCTCGATGAATATTGGACTGAAGCGGCCACCAACCATCACGCCTTCACTCAAGACGAAAAATTCCAAGCTTTCTTTCTGCCGGGCGGCCAGGGCGGCTATGTTTTTTCCTATAAAGACGACAAACTGGAACTCGTCAAAGCCGTGGCGGAAGCGTCGGCCAAGCGCGCCCTCTACATCAACGACAATCTCTATGTCCTGACCGACAACAAGATAATTGTCTTGAACGAAGCCTCTTGGGAAAAAGAAGCGGAAGTTGCTTTATAAACCTGAAAATAAAAAGAGCCGGGGAGCATCGTCCCGGCTCTTTTTATTTTCAGCTCCCTTGACAGCCTTTTTTAAAATGCTATCATCAAACTATACCCCCAAGGGGTATTAATTATAAGCCTATGAAAAAAGGAGTTCTAAAACCGAAATCCGGCGAAAAAAAAATTGTCGACCGCATCGCCCGGATTGAGGGCCAGCTCAAAGGCATTCGGCGGATGGTCGCGGAAAAAAAGGAATGCGTGAATATCATTACGCAAGTGACGGCTATCCGGGAGGCAATCAACATGCTCGGTGTCGAGCTTCTGCGAGCAGATCTCTGTTCTGGCCGAAAAACGCTCGGCGATCATTACTTAAAAACGATATTCAAACTAAAATAAGGTGGCTGCAAAATAATCTTAATAACTAAACCTAATTAACGCTGGCCCGACCACCAAGGTTGTCCGACCGCGTTGCGCGCAATATGTCACAAGCAATAAATCTGACAGATAAAACGTTCGAGACAGAAGTACTTAAATCAGAAATTCCGGTTTTGGTGGATTTCTGGGCGCCATGGTGCGGCCCGTGCCGGATGATGGCGCCGGTTTTGGATGAGTTGGCCAAAGAGCTGGCCGGCAAAGTGAAAATCGCCAAGTTCGACGTCGAGGATCCGAATCACCAACTTCTAGCCATGCGGTACCAAATCCAGAGCATCCCGAACATGAAACTCTTTAAAAATGGCCAAGCCGTCAAAGACTTCGTCGGTTTCCGGCCGAAAAACGCCCTGAAAAGCGAAATTGAAGGAGCGCTCTAAAAAAATAAACTTATGTCATCTCCATTTGAAAATTCGTTAAGACAACTAGAGGAAGTGAAAAAACTCGTCAAGCTTGACGAAAACATTTACGAGCAACTGAAGCGGCCGCAGAAATTTTTGGAAGTGTCAATTCCGGTCAAGATGGATGACGGCCGCATCCGCGTTTTCGCCGGCTACCGCTCGCAGTATAACGATGCCCGCGGCCCTTTTAAAGGAGGGATTCGTTTCCATCCGGACGTAAACGAATCGGAAGTGAAGGCTCTTTCCGCCTGGATGACTTGGAAAACGGCCGTCGTCGACATCCCTTTGGGCGGCGGCAAAGGCGGAGTGATCGTCAATCCCAAGGAATTGTCCGCCGGCGAGCTGGAAAGGTTGTCCCGCGGCTATATCCGGGCCATCCATAAATTGATCGGTCCGGAAACGGACGTGCCGGCGCCGGATGTCTACACTGACCCGCGTATTATGGGCTGGATGATGGACGAATACGAGCGGCTCGCCGGCCGCCACCAGCCGGGCGTGATCACGGGCAAACCCCTGTCAATCGGCGGCTCGGCAGCTCGTGGCTATTCCACGGCCATGGGCGCGGTCTATATTCTGGAAGAGGCGGTTAAAAAAACTGGGCTAGACCGCGGCGCGACCGTGGCCATCCAAGGTTTTGGCAATGCCGGCAACTTCATGGCCAAGCTTCTCCAGGATCGCGGCTATAAAGTGGCGGTTTTGAGCGACTCCAAAGGAACTATTTGCAACTACATGGGCCTCGACGTCTTGGATGTTGAAAACCATAAAAAAACCACCGGCAGCGTGGCTGGCTATGCCGGCGCCACCGACCAAGGTGAACGGCACTGTCTGGAGCACGAAGTCGACATCCTGATTCCGGCCGCTTTGGAAAATTCAATCACGGCTGACAACGTCGAGTTTGTCAACACCCGCCTGATTGTCGAGCTGGCCAACGGCCCGATCACGCCGGAGGCTGATGAGATTCTCCGGAAGAAAAACGTGCTGGTCGTGCCGGATATCCTGGCCAACGCCGGCGGCGTGGCCGTAAGCTATTTCGAACAGGTGCAGAACGCCTACGGTTATTATTGGACGGAGGCGGAAGTGCTTGCCAAGCTTGAAGCGCTCATGTGCTCCGCTTTCGTCCAAGCCTGGAAAGAAAAAGAAGCTTATCAGACAACCATGCGCATGGGCGCCTACGCCCTGGCCGTAAAAAGAGTGGCCCAGGCCATGAAAGACAGAGGCTGGGTGTAGAGGTTTAAGATTTTTTAAGATTTAAAATTGAAATTTATGTATGATTTAGCAATTGTGGGGGCGGGGCCGGCCGGACTGAATGCCTCGATTTACGCCTCGCGCTACGGAGTTAAGAATATCATCATCGGCGAGCCGGGCGGACTTTTGACTAAGACGCACGAAATCGGCAATTGGCTCGGCACGATTAAAACCACCGGCGCGGAATTCGCGCAAAAATGCGAAGAGCATGCCCGGAGCTACGGCGCCGAAATCGAATACACACTTGTCGGAAAAATCGAAAAAACGGACGGGCCTTTCCGCCTGTCCCTGGAAAACGGCAAGGATATAGAAGCCCGAGCCGTGCTTATCGCCATGGGCACGGCCCACCGCCATCTCGACGTTCCCGGAGAAACTAAGTTCGCCGGCAAGGGTGTTTCCTACTGCGCCTCCTGCGACGGCTTCTTCTATCGCGGCAAAACCGTGGCCGTCATCGGCGGCAACGATAGCGCCGTCGGCGCGGCCGTCTATCTGGCTGACATTACTAACAAAGTTTATCTTGTCTACCGCAAAGACGGGCTCCGGGCCGAAAAATTCTGGGTGGAGTCGGCTGAAAAAAATCCCAAGATCGAAATTATCTATAACACGAACGTGATTGAAATCAAGGGCAAAGACCGGCTAGAAGAACTGGTTTTGGATAATCCGCACAACGGCGCCGCCAGCCTGAAAGCGGACGGCCTTTTTATCGAGATCGGCGCCGACCCCAACTCCGAGCTGATGGCCGTTCTGGGCGTGGCGCTCGATGACAGCCGGCACGTCAAAATCAACGCCGAAGGCATGACCAATGTCGAGGGCGTCTGGGCCGCCGGCGACATCACCGACGGCTCGAACAAATTCAAGCAAATCGTGACTGCCGCCGCCGAAGGCGCTACCGCCGCTTTCAGCATCCAAAGATACTTAAAAAAGAAATAAACCGGCACAACAAAAAAGGCTGTCGCTTGACAGCCTTTTTTGTTGTGCTATGATATACCCATACCTGAGGTGGGGGTATGTAGAAAATTAACTTTAATAATGCCCTATGGAAAATAAAAAAATTCTAATCGGCCTAAAAAAGGCTCGATCGCTTCTTGATAAAATTGTCCGGATGACCGAAAGCAAGGAATACTGCATCGACATCATGCAGCAGAATCTGGCCGCCATCGGCCTCCTAAAAGCCGCTCACCAAAGCCTGATGGAAAAACACTTGAACGCCTGTTTTAAAAATGCCATGACTTCAAAAAATGAGGCAATCAAGCAGAATATGATCAACGAGATTCTTAAAGTCAATAAATTAAATAAATAATTTTAATAAGTGAAAACGCAAAACCCTATGCCTGAGCAAAAAAAAGATTTTTATTTAGGTTTATCGGTCGGCGTGGCCGCCGTTTCTTTCATGGCCTTTGCCGTCATGACCGTCGCCTATTTCCAAAAAGGCGAAAGCAGTTTGACGATAAAAGATCCGATTGAAAAAAAAGTTGAAGCAAAAAACGCGCCGGCGAAAAATGACGACCAGCCGGCGGCGCCGGCCGCGAAAGCCGATTTGAAAATCCGGGACAATGATCATGTCCGCGGAGACAAAAAAGCGGCCGTCACCATTATTGAATTTTCCGATATCCAGTGCCCTTTCTGCTCGCGCTTCCACGAGACTATAAAAAAAGTCATGGCTGCTTACGACGGCCGAGTGCGCTGGGTTTTCCGGCATTTTCCCCTAGAATCGATCCATCCTTACGCCCGCAAAGCGGCCGAAGCGGCCGAGTGCGCTGGCGAACAGGGAAAATTTTGGGAATACATCGACCAGGCCTACGAGAACCAACAGAGCCTCAACGAGAGCTATATCTCAAAAATCGCCGGCGACATCGGGCTTGATGCGAAAAAATTCGACGGCTGCCTGAGTGAAGACAAATATGCAGACAAAGTTTCCAAAGATCTGCGCGAAGGCCAGGCCGCCGGCGTCCGCGGCACGCCGGCCAGCTTCATCAACGGCCAGCTCGTTTCCGGCGCCCAGCCATACGAAGAGGTGAAAAAAGTAATTGACAGCCTGAAATAATATGCTTGAAAAAACCAACCTAAAAATCAGCGGCCTCCATTGCCGGAGCTGCAAAACACTAATCGAAGCCGAAGTCAAAGCCATGCCCGGCGTAAAAACGATCGACGTCGACTATTTGAAGGGCGAGGTGGTGGTGGAGTTTGAGAACGGCCAAACCAGCCTCGGCCAGATCGCCAAAGAAATCGAAGGCCTCAATTACGCGGTCGAAGTTTGCAGTCGCCGCTTTCCGGCCAGCGAAGATTCAGTGGGCAGAGAACATAAAGACAGGGGTGAAAAAACCGGAAACCGATCGTTCTGGTCCGGCTTGTTTATTCCGGTATTCATCGCCGCGCTGTTCGGCGGACTTTTTCTGGCTAACCGGCTCGGCGGCTTCGAGCTTCTGGCCCAGCTGAACGAAGGCCGCGTCAGCTACGGGCTAATCTTTGTTATCGGCCTTTTGGCCGGCTTCCATTGCGTCGGCATGTGCGGCGGACTGGTGGTTGCCTATTCCGCCGGCCAATCAAGAGAGGGTGGAGTAAAAAATTTAACGCCGCATTTCCAGTATAATTTCGGGCGGCTCATTGCCTATACGCTCATTGGCGGCGTCCTGGGAGCGGTCGGTTCGTTCTTTGGCATCAATCCGGCTTTCACCGGCTTCGTCATGTTCGTGGCCGCCGTCTTTATGATCCTGATGGGCCTCTCCTTTATAAAAAATTGGGCCATCCTGGAAAAGATAAAATTGCGCACGCCAGAGTTTATCGCCAGATTTATTTACAAGCAGAAACACGCAAGCCGGCCTAAGGAGCCGTTCGTCATCGGTCTTTTGAACGGCTTCATGCCCTGCGGTCCGCTCCAGGCGATGCAGCTCTACGCCCTGACCTCGGGCAGTTTCCTGAGTGGCGCTTTAAGCATGGCCGTCTACGCTTCCGGCACCATCCCGATGATGCTCGGGCTCGGCGCCTTCCTTTCCCGCCTCGGCCAGGCCGAAACCAAAAAAATGATGAAGGCCTCCGGCCTACTCATCATCGCCCTCGGCCTGATCATGCTTAACCGGAGCTTAATCAATTTCGGCTACGGCGTGGGCATGGAAACCGGCTCGAAGGCGAGCCTTGTCGAGGACGGAAAAAAAGACAAAAATGGCAGCGGACAAGAAGAACAGATTGTCAATATGGAGTTCACTTATTACGGCTATAAACCGAACGTCCTTTATATCAAGCGCGGCCTGCCGGTGCGCTGGGTGATCAACGTCAAAGAAATGAGCGGCTGTACCAACGCCATCGAAATCGCTTCGCTCGGCATTAAAAAAGATTTGGAATACGGCGAGAACATCATCGAATTCACGCCGCCAGCCGATGTCAAAGAAATAAAATTTTCCTGCTGGATGCGCATGGTCTGGGGAAAATTCATCATCACCGACGGCGACACCAGCGCCCTCGACGTCAAGCCGGCCCAAGCCGCGGAAGAAAAAAAAGATGACGGGCTTTGCAATATTAAAGAGAGGGCCTGTAAATAATTAATAAATTTAAGGTGGCTAATTCCCTTCTCAAGAGGGATGGGCGCGAAGCGCTAGAGTGTATAGCGCGCCGCCAAGACCACTCACAATCATATGATGGGCTATTACAACGATTTCATGTTCGGTTTCGGCTGGATATTTATGGTCTTTTTCTGGGGCTTGGTCGTCTGGGGCATTATCGCCCTGGTGCGCGGCGGCCGGCATAACGGCTGCTGCGGCCACGACCATGACCACGACGAACACGGCCGGCGCGATCATGATGCCTTGGCGATCTTAAAAGAAAGATACGCCAAGGGCGAAATCACAAAAAAGCAGTTCGAAGAGACGAAAAAAGATTTAGGCGAATAAATTATCTCCTATGTCAAAACTAACTCTCACAATTACGGGCATGACTTGCGCCAGCTGCGCCATCAATAATGAAAAAGCCCTTTTAAAAACCAAGGGGATTTTGAACGCCAATGTGAATTTCGCCACCAAAAAAGCGACCGTCAAATACGACGAGGCGGCGCTCAGTGAAGAAGAGGTAAGGGAAGTGATCCGAAAAAACGGCTATGGCATAAATGAGATATTCGCGGATCGCGGATCGCGGATCGCGGACGAAGAAGGGTCCAGCGACCATGAGCACAGCCACGTCCACAGCCATGAAACGGGCGAAATCGAGAAAAATCGGCGGGCGTTTTGGGGCTCTGCCATCTTGAGCTTGCCGCTTCTTTTGGAAATGTTTTATCAATGGCGTTCAGGCGCGATGTTTTTGGACATCGATCTGGTCATGTATCTCCATGTGATTCTGGCCTCAATCGTGGTTTTCTATTATGGCTGGCGTTTTCACCGCATGGCTTTCTGGCAGGCCAGGCATTTTTCCGCCAACATGGACACGCTCATTTCCATGGGCACCTTGGTCGCTTATTTTTACAGCCTATGGCTCGTGGCGGCCAAGCTCCTGGGGGGAGAAATGAAAGAAGGCTATTTTGAAACCGCGGCCATCATCATCACCTTGATTCTTTTGGGCAAATATTTTGAAGCCCGGTCGACCGGACAAGCGAGCGAGGCCATGCGCAAGCTCATGGAGCTTGGCGCCAAAAAAGCGCGCGTCCTCATTAGCGGCGAAGAGCGAGAAATCGATATCGACGAAGTGAAAGTCGGCGACGTTTTGATCGTCAAGCCATCGGAAAAAATTCCCTTGGACGGCGTGGTTTTGCAGGGCGAATCAAGCGTGAACGAAGCCATGCTCACGGGCGAATCCTTGCCAGTCGAAAAGAAAGCGGGCGACAAGGTCTACGGCGCCACCATCAACCAGAACGGAGTTTTGCGGATTGCCGTTGCGGAAATCGGCGAAGACACGGTGCTCGCGCAGATCATTAAAACCGTGGAAGAAGCCCAAGGCTCGAAGGCGCCGATCCAAAAATTAGCCGACCGCATCTCCGGGATTTTTGTGCCGGCCGTCCTGGGCATCGCCGGCCTGACTTTTTTAGGCTGGTATATTTTTGGCGAAGAGCCGATAGTCGGGCTGATTAACGCCATCTCTGTTTTAGTGATCGCCTGCCCTTGCGCACTCGGACTGGCCACGCCGACGGCCATTATGGTCGGCACCGGCAAAGGCGCCAAGAACGGCATTCTCTTTAAAAACGGCGAAAGCTTCGAGCGCGCCAAAAATATTACCATGGCCATTTTTGATAAGACCGGCACTCTGACCAAGGGCACGCCAAAAGTAAGGGCGATAGTAATAAACGCGCCTCACCCCGACCCTCTCCCAGACAGAGAGGGGGAAAACAAAGTATTGAAAGTCGCCGGCAGTTTAGCTAAGAATTCCGAACATCCCTTGTCTAAGGCTGTGCATGAATATGCAAGTGACAAAGGCGCCATGCTCGTCGACTTCAGCCAAACTTTTAAAGAAGTCGAGGGCAAGGGCATCACCGCGAACTGCCCGGAGCATAAGCACCAAATCGCCTTAGGCAATATCAAATTAATGACAGAGGTCGGCGCGGATACGGGCTGGGCGGAAAAAATTTTAGCTCTTGAAAATTACGGCGCCGGCACCTGGCTCTTCGTCGCCCACGGCCGAAAAATAATCGGCGCGATCCAAGTGGCCGACGAAATCCGTGACGAAACTAAAACGGTAGTGGAAACATTAAAAAAGATGGGGTTGAAAGTCGGGATGATTTCCGGCGACAACAAAAAAACGGCCGAGAGCGTAGCCCGAGAAATCGGCATCGACCGCGTCCTGGCCGAAGTTCTGCCCTCGGGCAAATCGGACGAGATCAAAAAACTCCAGGCTGAAGGCGAAAAAGTCGTCTTTGTCGGCGACGGTATCAACGACGCGCCGTCTCTCGCGCAGGCCGATCTCGGCATCGCCATGGGTTCGGCCACGGATATCGCCAAAGAAGCCGGGCAAATTATCCTTATGCGGAACTGCTTGGAAAAAACGGTGGAAGCGCTCAAAGTTTCCCGCCAGACTTTCACGGCCATCAAGCAAAATCTTTTCTGGGCATTTTTTTATAACATCGTCATGATTCCTTTGGCCGTCGCCGGCGTTTTAAACCCCATCTTCGCCGCCGCCGCCATGGGTTTTTCCTCGGTGTCGGTGGTCATAAACAGTCTGCGGATTTATCGAAAATAAAAAATTTAGAAACTTAGAACTTGCGCGTTTGTACAAAAACAAACAAGCCGAACGATAATTAAACTGCCAACCATCAATATTTAACTTAACGGAGGCCTAGCTCGACGTGCCGCCAGAGTTTTTTCGGCATAAAACATAAGAGGTTTTTTGACCTCTTTTTTTATTTTCTCCGGCCTTTACACGGCCGCGCTTCCGGATGCGGCTTCTTTTTTTTTGTGATATACTTAAAATTAGAGCGGGAAACGGCCTTAGCCAAATCCTGGCTTAAAAATTATGGCTTTTCTTTCGCAAAAAACCGGGCAATACTGGCGCGAAGCCAAACGCCGAGAATACTTCCCAAAAAAGAAAAACGGCAATGGCCAGCCGCGGCGGCCGAAACTTGGTCCGGAATGGAAAAAGAACTTTATTAAAACCGGCGCGGCCGGCTTGATTTTATGTTTTCTTTTTGGCGCGGCCGGCGTGGCCTGGCTCTCGCGCGGCCTACCTGATCCAAACCGACTGATCGACCGGGAAGTGGCCCAAAGCACAAAAATTCTTGACCGCACCGGCGAAACCGTACTTTATGAAGTCCACGGCGACGAAAAGCGAACGATTGTTGACCTAAAAGAAATTCCCGATTATGTCAAACAGGCGACGATCGCGATCGAAGACAAGGATTTTTATGAACATGGCGGCTTCAGCCTCTGGGCTATCTTCCGCACGGTCGTCACTAATGTTTTTTTCGGCAAAAAAGCCGGCGGCTCGACCCTAACCCAGCAGTTCGTCAAGAACTCCATCCTGACCAATGAAAAAACCTACACACGCAAACTGAAAGAGCTGGTCCTCGCCTATCGGCTGGAAAAAAAATTTTCCAAGGATGAAATTCTCCAGATGTACTTCAATGAGATCCCTTACGGCTCGACCGCTTACGGCGTTGAAGCGGCCAGCCAGCGCTATTTCGGCAAAAGCGTCCGCCAGGTAAACCTGGCCGAAGCGGCCATCCTGGCGGCCCTGCCCCAGGCGCCTTCCCGCTATTCGCCGTACGGCTCGCGCAAAGACCTACTCTTGGCCCGCCAGCATTACATTCTCGACCTGATGGTCAAATATGGCTACATCGACCCGAAAAAGGCCGGCCTTGCCAAAGATTATAAGCTTGAATTCAAAGAGCCGACGGAAAAAATTCTCGCCCCTCATTTTGTTATGTATGTCAAAGAGCAGTTGGCGGAAAAATACGGCGACAAGGCAGTCGAACAAGGCGGTCTCAAAATCACGACTACCCTGGACTTGTTCAAACAGCAAGCCGCCGAAGAGACGATCCGCGAAGCGGCGGAAAAAAACAAAAAAAACTACCAGGCGCGCAATGCCGCCCTGGTGACAGTCGACCCAAAGACCGGCCAGATCCTGGCCATGGTCGGGTCGTGCGATTATTTCGACGAAAAAAACGACGGCCAGGTCAATGTGGCCACAAGCCTGCGTCAACCCGGCTCATCCATTAAGCCGATCGTCTACGCGGCCGCCTTCCTTAAAGGTTATACACCAAACACCATTCTTTATGACGTGGTCACGAATTTCTCGGCCGATCCGGCCAAAAAATACAAGCCGCATAATTATGACAGCAAGGAACACGGCCCGGTTTCCATGCGCAAAGCCTTAGCCGGCTCATTAAACATTCCGGCCGTCAAAACCATTTATCTGGCCGGCATTGATAAAGTGCTGGATTTGGCCCGCGATCTCGGCTATACCACCCTGAATGACAAAGACCGCTTCGGCTTATCCCTGGTTTTGGGCGGCGGCGAAGTCAAGTTGATCGAACATGTCAACGCCTACAGCGCTTTCGCCCGCGACGGCGAAAAGCATGAGTTAGCCAGCATCCTGAAAGTCGAAGACAAAAACGGCAAGGTTTTGGAAGAATATAAAGACATAAAGAAAAAAGTGGTCGACGCCAATGTCGCCCGGATGGTCAACGACGTCATGAGCGACAATGGCGCCCGCGCTTTCATCTTCGGCGAAAAAAACTGGCTGACGCTCGGCAGCCGGCCGGTGGCCGCCAAGACCGGCACGACCAACGACTACCGCGACGCCTGGACGATCGGCTTTACGCCATCCTTAATCACCGGCGTCTGGGTCGGCAACAACGACAATTCGGCCATGAAGCGCGGCGCGGACGGCAGCCAGGTGGCGGCCCCGATTTGGAATAAATACATGAAACGCGTCTTAGGCGACACGCCGATCGAATATTTTAAAAAACCGGACATTCCCAAAACCGGCAAACCGGTTTTGGACGGCGAGTCGGGTATTGACAATAAAATAAAAATCGACCGCGCTTCCGGCCTACTGGCCACCGAACTGACGCCGTTATCTTTCGTTGAAGAAAAAACCTTCGCCCAACCTCACACCATCTTATATTACATTAATAAAAACAACCCGCGCGGCGACGCGCCCAAAAATCCGGCCGCCGATCCGCAATTCAACCTTTGGGAAGCGCCGATCTTGGCCTGGGCGGCTAAACAGAATTTAAGCTCTTCGACGCCGCCCAAAGAATCCGACAACCTGCATATCCCGGAAAACAGGCCGGTCTTATCCATGGCTAGCTTTTCCAATAATCAAATAGTTGCCGATGCCGACTTGAATTTGGCCGTGAATGCGACCGCGCCGCGCGGCATCAGCCGAATCGAATATTATCTCAACAACAACCTCTTGGCCGTGAATGCGACCGCGCCGTTCGACTTAAATAAAAATATCAGCTTCCTAAAAAACGGCTACCACTCATTGTTAATCAAGGCCTGCGACGACATTGATAATTGCGCGGAAGAAAATTTCAATTTTAATTTCACGGCCGGCGCAACGGCCGGCGCGGCCGACATCGGGTTGTCTTGGAATACTATCTTAAAAGAAATAGAAGCGGCTTCTTCTTCTTTTCCTTTAGTTTTTTTCTTAAATCTTGCTAACCAGGAACAAATTGCCAAAATCAATCTTTATTACAGCGCGGCCGGCCGGAATGAAAAAAAAATAATCAGCTCTTTTTCTTCTTTAAAAAACAATCCTTTGTCGGTAAGCTGGCCAGTCGCACCGCCGCCGGGCGCTTACGAATTTTTCGCCGAAGCCTCTGGCTGGAACGGCCAAACCACACAAACTAATACAATAAAAATTAGTATTAAATAAAAACCCCAAAGCTAGCCTTGAGGTTTTTATTTAACCCTTTTTCAAATTATCTTCTAATACCCCTTTACTGTTTAATTGGCATAATTATATAAACATAACTATTATCATTTTCCGCTTTAATTAAACAAGGTGTGTTTGGATTAATAATACTTATTATTACATTCTCCTCGCTCATATTATTTACTCCTTCCAAAAAATAGCGATAATTAACCACCACTCCATTATCATCCCCGTCCACCACCGCTTCTAATTCTGTAATGTTTTCTCCCACTTGGCCCGAGGCCGACGAAACAATCACTACGTTTCTGTTTTGAGGCAGGTCTAAATTCACATCATTCACATTTTCTTTAGAAAAAAGGGCGGCAATTTTTATTGAGCGCATCAATTCTTGGCGATTAACCACTGCTCGGGTTTTGCTGTTTGCCGGAATAATTTGTTTATAATCCGGATATTGCCCTTCAATTAAGCGGGACACCAACTCAACGCCGCCAAATGAAAATAAAAGCTGATTATCTGTAAAATAAATTTTTATTTCCTCTGCATTTTTATTAATAGCCGTATTTTCCCGGGCCGCGCCTAAAATCCTCACTAATTCAAGAACCGTCTTGGCCGGCACGATTATTTTTTTCTCCCCCTCGCTTTTTGTCTCCGCCTTCGCTTTGATTTTTTTCTCAGTTAACCGATAACTGTCCGTAGCTGATAATACTAATTCATCGCCAGTAAATATAAAAAGCACTCCAGAAAGCTCAACCCGAGTCTCGGTGTTGGACACCGCGAATACCGTCTGAGCTAACGCCTTTTTAAATTCATTAATGCTTATTTGGTAACCGTTTTCCTGAGTTACCACTGGAATAACTGGAAAATCTTCAGCCGGACTGCCTGTAATTTTTGTTTTATTTTTATTCAACTCGATAATAATTTTATTATCTTTTAATTCAATATCAATTTTTTCATTTGGCAATAATGCTATATAATCAGAAATTATTTTCGCATCAACCGTATACACCCCCTCTTTTTCAATTTTACCGCGTATTTTCGTCTTCACGCCCATTTCTAAATTAGTTGATACAAGCCTTATTTCTCCATCTTTCGCTTCAATCATTATATTATTTAAAATAGGTAGGTTTATATTTTTACTAGCCAAATGGTTAACAGTTAAAAGGCCTTGTTTAAGATTTTCTTGTAGACAGGAGAATTTCATAAATATATAAATATAAAATAAATAACAATAATAAGCGGCGTGGAAAAGTGGGTAAGTTAGGAAAAATTAAAAAATGATTAAGAAAAATCGTTGTTTATTTTTATTTTTTGTGTGGATTTTTTCTGGAGAAAAAAATAATCAAAAGTTAATAAGTTTAAGGTGGGAAATTTTTTAAGCGTCTTATAAACAGTTTTTTAAAAAAAACCAGTAACATCTTAATAATAAGTTGATAATTAAGCATTGCTATATAAAAGCTGTTTAATTGACTCTAATTCTTGTTTTAATTTTTCATTATTTTTTGTTTCGTTGGAGATTTTATTACAGGCGTGCATGGCCGTGGTATGGTCGCGGCCGCCTAACTCCTGACCGATAGTTGGAAAGGAGACGTTGGCTTCGTTGCGCATTAAATACATAATAATCTGCCGTGGCTTCACTAATTCTTGTTTTCGGCCCTTACCTAAAATATCTTTCACCTCAATTTCAAAAAATTTAGAAACGGCTTCAATAATAGATTTGGCGGAAATGGACTTTGATTGTAGGCTGGCGATTAGGCTACTTAAGACGTTTTTAGTGGTGTCGATGGTTGGCTGGGAATTATTAAATTCGTGGTAGGCAATTAATCGGTTTAAGGCGCCCTCTAATTCGCGGATGTTGTTTTGGATATTATTGGCGATAAAGTGCATGACGTCATGTTCGAGTGGATAGTTTTTTTCATGGCACTTTGCTTCTAAGATAGCTATACGGGTTTCGATGTCGGGCTGAACGACGTCCGCCACCATGCCCCACTCAAGGCGAGATGAGAGCCTTTTTTCTAAAGCCGGAATGGATTTAGGTGGACGATCAGAGGTGATAACAATTTGTTTGTTGGATTGGTGAAGTTCATTGAAAGTATGAAAAAACTCTTCTTGTGTGCCATCTTTGCCAGCCATAAACTGGATGTCGTCAATTAAGAGTAAATCAATGCTCCGATAGTGGTCTTTAAAATTCTTTATTTGCCCATTGCGCACCGATTGCACATAGTCGTTGGTGAATTTTTCTGAAGAAACGTAAAGAATTTTGTCGGTTTGGCGCGCCAGTTCATGTCCAATGGCTTGTAATAAGTGCGTTTTACCGAGGCCGACGCCGCCGTAGATAAATAAAGGGTTATAAGCTTTGCCTGGATTGGCAGCCACGGCGCGACAGGCGGCGTGGGCCAGCTCATTGCCCTTACCAACAATAAAACTATTAAAGACATAGCGGCCATTCAGCCCATGGCGGTTTTGGATGAATGGTTCTGGCTGGATTGTTTCAGTGTTACTTTTTTGTTTAAATTGAATAAAGTTGTTTACGGCGTCGTTTTTTTTCATTTCGACTTTATAGTAAAGCTCTTTTACTTTCTTGCCTTGGATGTTCTCAATGGCAGTGGCGATTTCTTTTTGGTATTTTTTTTCAAGCCAGGCTTTAGTAAACGTGTTCGGCACCCCAATAACAACCTTATCATCATTATAAGAGGCAATAAAAGTGTTTTTAAACCAGGTCGTAAAATTCGCCCTTGATAAAGCGAGTTCAATTTCACCTAACACGGCTTGCCAAAGTTGCTCATTGTTCATAGGGGTTATGTTAAAAAAATAAATTGGGTCATGGCACCCAATAAATTCTTGGTTTAAAGAGACTTTTAATGCTGTGTTTATACTAACAAAAATAAAAACGTTAAGCAACTAACCGTAAATAATTAAAATGTTAAGAATTTGTTAATAATCAGTGGAAAACCCTAAAATTTCAGACAGCCGGCTAGGGTTGACTAAACCATTTGAAGATGTTATGTTTGTTCTAGTGTAAAATTAAGAATAAAAGAGAATAACTCGCAAAAAAAAATATGCCAAAGCGCACATATCAACCCAATAAAAAAAGAGCTAAGAAAAAACATGGATTTATTAAACGGACATCAACCAAAAATGGTAAAAATGTTCTTAAGCGGCGGAAACTAAAAGGACGGAAGAAGCTGACCAAATAATAAGATTAAAATAATAGCCATTAGCCGCCGCATAATGGCTATTTTAAATCCATGCTTTTAAAAAAGCACCGGCTGTCGAAAAAAAAAGAAATCGAACTGATTTTTAAAACCGGGCGGTCTAGTTATGATCAACTTTTAGGGATTAAGGTGATCAAAAACGAGTGTGGGTATCCGCGAGCCGTGGCTATTGTCAGTGGCAAGGTTAGTAAAAAGGCGGTTATTCGAAACGAGGTTAAAAGAGCCATTTTTCGAGCTATAAGGCGGCAGTTAGCCGGCATCAAGCCGGTTGACATGGCGATAATCGCGTTGCCGCCGATCGTCCAGGTAGGCGCGCATAAAATAGAAGCCGCGCTCACCGCTCACCTAAAAAAATTAAGGCTAATCAATGCATCTTAAATATTTACCGCGCTACGTCGCCATTAAGATAATTCAGTTTTATCAGCGAACGCTGTCGCCCGACCATGGTTTTTTTCAATTTCTTCACCCTTATGGTTGTTGCCGTTTTAAACCCACCTGTTCTGATTACGCTATTAGCGCCTTGACGAAATATGGCTTTATGAAGGGCGGCCTTAAGGCGATGTATCGGATATTGCGATGTAATCCATGGAATAAGGGCGGTTGGGATCCGTTAAAATGACTCAAATTAATGGCTAATAATAAATAAAATTTTATGTCGTATTTATTTCAAACGATTTTTTACAAACCAATATTTAATCTCCTGGTTTTTATTTACAATATTATTCCTGGCCACGATCTCGGCCTGGCGATCATCTTTATAACGGTTATTGTCAAAGTAATTCTTCTGCCACTATCCAAACAGTCGATTAAATCACAAAAAGCCCTACAAGACCTTCAGCCGAAAATCGATGAATTGAAAAATAAATACGCCGACAACAAAGAAGCGTTGGGCAGGGCGATGATCGATTTATATAAAGAGAATAAGGTTAATCCACTGTCTTCATGTTTACCGCTTTTAATCCAATTACCGTTTTTAATCGCGGTTTTCAAAGTTTTTAGTGATGGCATTAACAATAATGGCTCTTTGAATTTTGTTTACTCTTTTATAAACAAACCAGAGGTCATTAATAGCATTTCCATGGGTTTTATTGACCTGGCTAAGCCGAATATAGTGCTGGCTATTTTGGCTGGCGCGGCCCAATTCTGGCAGGCGAAAATGATGTCTATTAATAAGCCGGACGTCAAGAATGCCGGAGCGCAGGACGAAAACATGATGGCCATTATGAATAAGCAGATGTTTTATATTATGCCAGCCCTAACCGTCTTTATTGGCATTTCTCTTCCAGGAGGCCTTTCTTTATACTGGCTAGTTTTGACCGTGCTGACCGCGGTTCAACAGCTTTATGTCTTTAAAAAACAAAGCCAATCATAGGACGACGGCCCTATTAAATAGAATATTTTAAAACAATCCTAAGTAGGGTTGTTTTAAAATATTCTATTTTTACCAACAATAATTCGCAGGGCTTCTTTTTGAACAGAAATTTGCACCGGACAAGCAATTTTTTGCGTCCCATCTAAGAGCATGAAACTATTTGGAGAATTTATAAAAATATTTTCTATAAGCAGTCTTGTTTGGCTCGGCTTTTGTTTTTTTAACAAGCCTTGTGTGATTTTTTCCTGACTATCGATTATTAAATTTAATTTACCATCATTTGCTAATATTAGCCCACCTAATCTAGTAGAAATATTATACAGGCCGACCAACGAGCTGTTTATTGGCTCAACAAGAACATCATTTAACTTGACGATTATGCCGACGCCCTGGAGCGTGGCGGCTGATAAAAAATAAGAATCGTTGGCCAGCCCTAAGTCGATTTTTTCAATCCGACGACTAGCAAGCACATCGCAAGCCTCGACTTCGGCTGGTATGCCGAGGATGTTGGCCAGTTCGCTTTTTTTTTCGATCGGAATAAAACCAAGTGGTACGCTTGTGTTCGCAAGAGAAGTTAGGATTTTATTTATAATTAAATCACCGCCAACACCGATAATTGTTTTTGCGCCTTTTTTTAATTCGTCGCGAATTATTTCGTTAATGTTTTTTGAAGCGCCTAGCCGGAAAATCCGTCCATTTAAACCGAGATCGGTTAAACGAGTTTCAATTTTTGCTAATATTCGTGAATATTTATTCTTTTCTAAAAAGTCGTCATAAATATAGACGTGCATAAATTTCTCATTATGACTGAGCCGCGGTGTTCATTTCTATTTTTCCGTTAATAGCCGCTCCCTTAGCAATTGAAAGCATGTTAGTGGTAATATTGCCATTAATTATGGCGCTTGAACTTATTTCTAAGTATTCTTTGATTTTAATATTACCATTAATATTGCCGCCGAGACGCGCTTCTTTCGCTTCAATGTTGGCCACGACACGTGCGCCATCGCCAACATATAAAATGCCCTCTATAGTAATTTCGCCCTCAAGCGAGCCTTCGATAATCATATTGCCCTTACCATTAAAATTGCCACTAACGTGTACCGAGGAACCGATAATCGTTTCCGCGTCTTTTAAAAACCCCTTGCCTTCTGGTTTATTAAACATAATCAATAAGTCTATGTTTTATATAGAGTTAATTATTAACTAAGATTAATTTTACGCAAGAATTGACTGGTTGTCAAAAATGTTATAGTATGAGATCATTACAGGTGAACGCCCGCGGTGTTTGTTTTTTATGCCCTTGTAGTTCAATGGATAGAACGAGGGACTCCTAAGCCTTAAATGCAGGTTCGATTCCTGCCGAGGGCACATAAAACTGGCTTGACTGATGATAGTTGTTGGCGCTTAGGAAATTAACAAAAGACAGCGCTAGGTTATATAGGGCGCGGTTCTATATAGAACGGGGGCCATTAGCTCAGTTGGCTAGAGCGCTTCCATGGCATGGAAGAGGTCAAGGGTTCAAGTCCCTTATGGTCCACAATTCAAAACAGTATACATAAAAACAGCCCAACGGCTGTTTTTATGTATATAAAATAAAAAACTTCATCTTCCGGGGTCTGTGTGCAACATGATAATAAAGCGCATCACATGCGATTAAAAGATAGAAACATTTTTGTTTGAAAGATTATCTGAATATTAAGGCATAGCTCATATAAAAGTCTAAATATAACTAGACTAAAAAATACAAACAAAAAGAATAAATAATTTAAGTCTATGCTTGTATAGACATAAGTGTGTGTGGAAAACCAATAATAATAAAGAGGTAATATTAAAAGATTTTGCTAAAATTAGTATAATAATAACCTGTGGACAGATTGTTGTTAATTGTTAATTTAATTCTAATTTTGGTTGGCAGTGTGGTATAATAATTAAGATAAAAGGCCAGCCTAGAATTCAGGCAGCGTAGCCGTTTGGTCGCTTTTAATTTAAAAATTTTATCTAGTATTTTGCTAAATGTTGGCGTAAAATTAAGATAAGAGCTTAAAAAGACTATAATGTCTTGGATTAATTTATGGGTATTCATCCTCTTTGGAAAATTGAAGAAAAATTATTTTCCCAGGGTATAAAAATCATCGGCGGTATTGATGAGGCAGGGAGAGGTCCGTTGGCCGGGCCGGTTGTGGCCGCTTGCGTCTTGGTTAATAATAATTATGATCTTGAATCGTCGGTTTATTATACGATTTTAAAAGATGTTAATGATTCGAAGAAAATCGCCGCCAAGCGCCGCAAAGAAATTTTTAAAGCGTTAAAAAACGAATTCGCGTTCGCCGTCGGTGCGTGCGACAGCGAAACGATCGACCAGATGAATATTTTTGCCGCGTCTTATTTGGCCATGAAAAAAGCCGTAACCGCCCTAAAAATAAAGCCGGAAATTATTTTGGTTGACGGGAAGTTTGAAATTCCCAACTTCAGTTTGCCGCAGCAAGCGATCATTAAGGGCGACGCGAAGTCATTCGCCATCGCCGCCGCTTCAATTATTGCCAAGGAAACGCGGGATGAAATTATGGATGGTTGGCATAAAAAATACCCACTCTACGGATTTAATAAGCATCGGGGTTATGGCACAAAACAGCATTTGGCCAGCATCGGTCAGCACGGCCCTTGTCCAATCCACCGGAAAAGTTTTTCGCCGTTCAAGCCGGCTTGTTAGCGCGGCATGAATTTAGTATAATAAAAGTATAATTTAAAAAGAAGCTATTTTATGAACCAGATTATTACCGGCGGCAACGCCTTGGTTGACGCGCAATTGGTTTTTGCTAAAACGCAATTGGGCGATCGCATGAAGGTGGCTGATTTGGGTTGTGGCACGTCGGGCCATTTTATTTTTCCAGCAGCGAAGATCGTCGGCAAGAATGGAAAAGTATATGCCATCGATATTTTGAAGACGGTTTTGGAAAATATCAAAAGGCGGATCAAACAGGAGAATATTGCCAACATCGCCATTGAATGGAGTGACCTTGAAGTTTTTGGGGCCACTAAAATAGAATCGGGCAGCCTGGATATTGGTCTATTGATCAACACGCTTTATCTTTCGCACAAGAGAGCGGAGATTGTGCGGGAAGCAATCCGGATGATTAAAAAAGGCGGCCGGCTGGCGATTGTCGAGTGGAAGAATATTGCCTCGCCATTCGGTCCGCCATCCGAAGAGCGCGTAAAGAAAGACCTAGTGAAGACCGCTTGTCAGAAATTAGGGCTAAGATTAGATGAAGAATTTGATGCCGGCCAATACCATTATGGACTGGTGTTTACAAAAATTTAAGACATGCTAAGATGGAAATCTAGTAAAGAGCATAACAAAAAAGAATAGTTGTTATAAAATATTTTATGAATTTTTTTAAATTGCAATATTGGTTTTCTGTCAGGCCGGAGCCGATGCAGCTGATTTTTTTAAAAGGGCTCTTGTTTGTTGTTATTATTTTTTTGGCCGCTTTGATTTTTTTTAAGGTGATGGAAAAGCGCGATCGGCGGGGGATTTATAATAAAATTTGGCGGAGATTGTCTTCGTTTTTTTCTGTCAACGCGATTATTTTGGCCTTTCTTCTATTTTTTACCTACGAAGGAGTGCCGTTTTTGTCCGGACGGTTTTGGTTTCTTTTTTGGCTGATCGAGATGCTGGCCTGGTTCGCCTTTATTGCCAAAGATATACGGAAGCTGCCGGAAGAAAAGAAAAAATTTTTTGAAAAACAAGAATACCACAAGTATATTCCGGAGAGAAATTTAAAATAAGGACATTCTCAAACTCGCCGCCCCGCCAATAATCATGACGGGGCGGTTTGTTTTTTTAAGCATGCAAAAAAGACATAACAAAGACATTGGCAGTTTTGGCGAAGCGCTGGCTGGTGATTATCTTATTAGAAAAGGGTATAAAATTCTAGACAAAAATGCCAAACAAAGCTATAAGGAGGTTGATATTATTGCCGAGAAAGACGGCTGGACTATCTTTGTGGAAGTAAAAACCAGGACTTCGTCTGTGTATGGCGGGGCGAGTGAGGCGTTGACGGCCAGAAAGATTAGCCATATCAAGCGGGCGATCAGCATTTATGCCAGAAAACATTCAGGCTTAAATTATGATTTTGTTCGGGCAGATTTAATTGCCATTGATATTAATCGCGAGAAAAAGACGGCTAAAATAAAACATTATCAGGAAATTTTTTAAGGTTATCAACAAAATGTCCGGCATCTTTCCACTGATTATCGGCGGTTTTAAACAGGCCATCCGCAGCTTATCATCTTGACGCGTCAGCGGATTATTAATACACTAAAAAAGCACAATAAATTTTAGGGAAAAAAGAGGGTATATTGGAGTTTCTGAAATATTTCTCTGATTCCCGAAACAATCAATAAGCTTATATACTGCCGCTGGTCAGAAAATGATCGGCGGCTCATTTGTTCAAGCCGCTCTTTTTAAAAACACAACCGTTCTTTTATGGTTATTTCAGCTTGTAGTTTATAAAATGAAAGAGAAGATAAAAACGAAAACAGAAACACAGTCAGCTTATCTTGTTTAATATTGAAGCGGAGGAATTCAAGCCAATGAAAAGTATGATTAATTACAAGAAAAGTTTGTCGGCGTTGGCTTTTGTCTTGTGCGGATCATTCTTGTTGGTCGGCGAAGCGCGGGCCGATCAAAACTGGCCGGCGCCGGTCATTGTCAGTCCGACGGTCAGCACGGTTACGGCCAAGCCTAAGCCGATCATGATCGGACTGGCCAAGAGCGGTTCAGTCGTGCACATCTATATTGACGGCGTTTATAATGGTAAAACAGAAAGATTGTTCCATGTTTCCGGCACGGCCAATTTTGCCTATATGCCGTTTTTGAATTTGAACCGCGGCTATCATTCGTTTTGGGCGGTGGCCGAAGATGCGGCCGGTAATAAGAGCGCGAAGGCGTCGGACAGCTTTACCATTGAACTACCGATGCCGGCGCCAACTTTGATCGCGCCGAGAAACGAAGCTAAGTTCGTGAATGGACAAAACCTGCTTCTCGGCCTAGCCAAGAACGATTCGCAAATCAAGGTTTTTGTTGATAAGAAATTATACGGTCAGTTTAAGGTCAGAAACCATATTTCCGGCACGGCCAACTTTTATTTCAAGCCTCAAGGCTTGACAAGAGGCGCGCACATAGTGTATACTACAGCGACAGATGCGAGAGGCAAGGAAAGCCAATGGTCGGGCATAAGGAGATTTGCGGTAATCGAACCGAGAATTTCTTCGATTGTCTCGACGGTGGCTGACGAAAACGTGAAGACCGGAACGAGAACGGCCGCGCCAGCCAAGCAGCCGACCGCCGCGCCGAAAAAAACCGAGCCGCCAAAAGAGCCGACCGCCGTCGAACCGGAAAAGTCGGCCGAGAACAAACCTGAACCGGCTGAAGTCGCGACCAGCGCGTCAATCGATAAAACAGACAATGAACCGCAGACCGGAACCGTGAACGAGCAGAATGGCAGCCAGAATAATATCTCGTTTAATCTGATCATTTTTATCGCTTTTTTGGGTGGCATCATTACCTGGATCATCTGGATAAATCGGGAATTGATCCGGGAAAAGAAAGACGGCAAAAAAGACGCGGAACCGGAAACGACGGACGAAAAAGACATCAAGTAACTGCTGAGCAGATTACATATTGTGCCTAATCACCCCTTCCCTTGGGGTGGCGCTCAGACGGGCCCCTTCTTTAACGAAACCCCTCGGTTTGTTCCGGGGGGTTTTGTAATAGAAAAAATAGTGCTATATTGATTACACTATGGTAAAAATTTTCACAAAATCAGCGATAATTGTTGCGGTTTTTTGTCTTAGATTGATCGGCGGCTTGATGCCGGCGGTCGAGGCGGCCGGTCCGGAAATTTTTTCTTTATCAAAAATCGCCTATGAATTAATCGAGCAGAAGAAGGCCGCGCCGGACTATCGGGCGGAAGACCATATCTTTTTTTTCTACGGGCGGGGCTGTCCGCATTGCGCCGAAGAGGAAAAGTTTCTTGAAAAAATCGAAGAACAATACCCGGAAGTCGAAATTAAAAAGATCGAAGTCTGGTTTAATGCCAGGAACGCCGAACTTATGAGTCGGGTCGGCGAAGCCTTGAAGATAAAAATCCAGGGTGTGCCGCTGACGATTGCCGGCGAAAAGACAGTGGCTGGCTATTTGGATGAAGTGACTACCGGCCAGGAAATCCTCCGGGCTATCGGCCGGAAAACTGAGAACGCTGAACCGGCCAAGAACGGCCGCGCCGGACTTAGGCTGCCGTTTTTGGGCGAAGTCGATTTAAAGAAACTGTCTTTGCCGGCCATCACGGCGGTGATTGCTCTTTTGGACGGTTTTAATCCTTGCGCTTTGTGGGTGCTGCTTTTTTTAATCAGCTTGCTTTTGGCCACCAATAATAAAAAGAAAATGCTCGTTCTGGGCGGCGGCTTTATTTTTGTGTCAGCCGCTTTTTATTTTTTGGTGCTGGCCGCCTGGTTTAATGTGGCGGCCGTTATCGGTTATCTTTTTTGGATACGGCTTATTATCGGCTTGGTGGCGGTTTATGCCGGCGTGCGGAGCATCCGGGAATACGCAAGGAGCCGGGACGAAAGCTGCGAGGTGGTTGACGAAGAAAAAAGAAAAAAAATCTTTTCGCGCCTGCGCGTCGCCTTGGAGAAGCAAAACCTCTTCCTTTCTTTTTTTGGCGTGGCCGCCGTGGCCGTGGCCGTTAACACGTTCGAGCTTGTCTGTAGCGCCGGCCTGCCGGCCGTGTTCACGCAGATCCTTATCATGTCGGCTTTGCCTGCTTGGCAATATTATGCTTACCTTGTTCTTTACTCGTTTGTGTTTGTTTTGAATCAGCTGGTTGTTTTCTTGCTCGCCTTTTTCACTATGCGGATGAAAGTGATCAGCCCGAAGCTTATCCGTTACGTAACGCTCATCGGCGGCATTATTATTTTCCTGCTCGGCATCGTTATTATCATCCAGCCGTCTTGGCTTATGATCCAATAATTAGCGGCAATTTAGCGGTTGAAATAAAAACATGCTGACTATCACCAGCACGCAAAATCAAAAAATCAAAGACGCGGCCAAACTGCATGAAGCGCGGGAAAGAAAAAAGTGCGGCTTGGTTTTGGTTGAGGGTCGTCGGGAAATCGAGCTGGCCAGGGCTGGCGGAGCGGCGATCGAAACTTTGTTCGTTTGCGAGGAAATTTTTGGCGACACCGATTTTGTCCGGGCCGCCGGCGCCAAGGAAACGTTTGCGGTCAGCCCAGCCGTTTATAAAAAAATTTCTTTCCGGGAAAGCCCGGCCGGTATCTTGGCCGTGGCCCGTCCACCGGTTTATTCTTTAGCTGATATAAAAAATAAAAACGATTTACTTTTGGTCGTACTCGAAGCGGTGGAGAAGCCGGGCAATTTGGGCGCTATCGTCCGGACGGCCGACGCGGCCGCGGTCGACGCGGTTATTATCTGTGATCCGAAAGCCGACATCTACAATCCGAATGCCATCCGGTCCAGCCAAGGAACGGTTTTTACTAAAAAAGTGATCGTCGCGGACAGCCCGGCGGTTATCGTCTGGCTCTTTGAGAATAAAATCAAAGCGTTTGCCGCGACGCCGGCCGCAAACAAAACTCATTTTGCCTGCGATTTCCGAAAAAACGCGGCTATCGTGCTCGGCACCGAAGACAAGGGCCTTAGCCAAGCCTGGATCGAGGCGGCTGACGAAAAAATCCGTATTCCCATGCGAGGCGCGATCGATTCATTAAATGTTTCGGCCAGCGCCGCCATAATACTATATGAAGCCATCCGGCAAAGATTGGAATGATATGCCGACGCATTACGAGAAAAAATTCATTGTTCTCCACCATACCTTGACGCCGCGCGATTTTACCTCTTTTGAGGCCGTCAATAACTACCATAAAAACAAATGGGATCTTAAAAGCAGTCTAGGTTTTTATATCGGCTATCATTATTTTATCGATGGCCAGGGCAAGATTTGGCAAGGCCGGGCCGATTGGGAGGAAGGGGCGCATTGCAAGGAAAGAGGCCGGAATCGGGACAGCATCGGCGTCTGTTTGGCGGGAAATTTCGATCAGGAAATGCCCAGCGCCCAGCAATTAACCGCCTTGAAAAAAATTTTAAAACAGCTGATGGTCCGGCATGGACTGCCGGAAGCCAGGCTCAAGTTCCATCGGGACTACGCGCCGCATAAGAGCTGTCCGGGAAAAAGCATTAAGAAGGGTTTTGTTTCCGGCTTGCTGGCCGGTTAGCGATTCTATGGAATTTATCCTTCCTTTGTCAACTAAAAAAACCATCTTAGCTTTGGGCGCAGAATCGGCCGGCAATTTTTCCGTGGTTGCTTCGGGAAAAATCTATTTTTTCGAAGCTTTCGGCGATCTCTTGGAAGAAGCTAATTTTTCAGCCTTCAAAAAGGCCGTGCTAGCTTTTTTGCGTGCTCGCCATCTGCGGCCAGAGGTGGTTTTGGCCGATCTTCACCCGCTTTATGCCACTACTATCTGGGGCGGGAAATTAGCCAAGAGATTCCGGGCCGAATATTTTTCCGTCCAGCATCATTTGGCCCATATTTTTTCCGCTGTCGGCGAAAAAACCATTGTCGAGGGCAAGCTGGCGATTCTTGATGGCGCCGGCATCGCACTTGACGGCACGGGCTTGGGATTGGATGGTCGGATCTGGGGAGGAGAGGTGTTTGAACTACGGACCGCGGCTCGCCCGCCCGCCCGGCAGACTTATAAATTGCGAATTGAGCGGATTGGGCATTTGGAAAATCAAAGTCTTGTCGGCGGAGAACAAGCCATTAGAGAGCCGGCGCGGATGCTGGCGGGGATTTTAAATAAATTGCCGGAATACAAGGATCGGCCGGAAGCGATTTTTCACTGGGTGGAAAAATATTATTCCCGCCGGGAATTCGAAGTGCTTTTCAGGCAGATGCGGGAAGGATTCAATTGTCCGGAAACTTCGAGTACGGGCAGAGTGCTTGACGCCGTCGCCGTCCTTTTGGGCTTTGCCGACAACAAGCGAGAATATAAGCATGGACCAATCGATTTACTGGAAAAAAATTCCGGCCACCCTTACGCCTTAAAGCCGGTGCTCAAAGGAAATATTCTCCTGACTGCTCCGCTTTTTCAATATCTCCTTGATAATTTTCACAAAGATAAGTCCAGGCTGGCGGCCACGGCGCAGGTTTATATCGCTGCCGGATTGCATAAGCTGATCAGGGAAGAAAAGAGTTTTTTTCTTGCCGGCGGCATCGCCAGCAATAAATTCATTTCCAGTTATCTTGAAGTTCGAGGCGCTTACACCAATAAAAAAATCCCGCGCGGCGACGCAGGACTGAGCTTCGGACAAATTTTCTACTATCTCTTAGCAAATCCGCGGAATTAGCTTGCCGCGGGGCACTTCGATTCTTTTAAGGACGCTTAAGTTAGTTTCCAAAAAGACGCCGCGGCCTTTTTCCACCCGGCCGATGATTTTGGCTGACGGGTTGAATTTTCGGAGCCGGTTCAAAACTTTGGCCGCATTTTTTTTGCTGACAGTGGCAATGAAGCGGCCTTCGGAGGGGAAAGCGAACTTGTCTATGCCCAGAAGTTCGGAAAGCGCGGCGGTTTCCCGGCAAAAAGGCAGGTTTTTTTCTGCTAACACAAATTTAACCCTGGCCTTGTCCGCCATCTCATTAAGGATGGCGGACAAGCCGCCGCGAGTCGGATCCTTGGCTGCGGAAAGGTAGGGAAGGACGCTTCCGATTTCTTGGATTAGCGGCTGGCAATCGCTTTTTATCCTGGTTTGGTAGTTGAATCTTTGGGAAAGCAGAGCCACGGCATGCTCCCCCAGATTGCCGGAAACGATGATAGCATCGCCGATGCGGGCGCCGTTGTTGGCGATGATTTTTTCTGCCAGGCCCACGCCGGCGGTCGTGATTTCGATCCGGTCCAATTTGCCCTTTTCTGTCACCTTGGTATCGCCGGTAACGATGGGGACTCCGGTTTCCCGGGAGACCTGGTTGATGGAACGGATGATCTTTAGAAGATCGTTTTCAGGGAAGCCTTCTTCGACGATTAAGCTCAAAGAAATGCCCAAAGGTCGAGCGCCCATGACGCACAAATCGTTGATGGTGCCGCACATGGCAATCTTGCCGATGTCGCCGCCAGGGAAAAAGACAGGATCAACAATAAATCCGTCGGTTGTGAAGAGCAATTTTTCTCTCTTTTTTGCTTCAGGAAAATAGGCCAGGTCGAAAACCGCGGCATCGTCATCCGTGTTTTTCCAGCGCGATTTGACTTTCAAATTTTTTCGGATCAGGCTTATAAGCTGGGAGGATTTTTCGCCGCCGCCACCCTGGTCCAGTTCTATGGTTTTTATATCTTTCATATTCCAGTTGATTTAAGGGGTCGTTTAAAATTACTTTTTGGCATTATGTCAAAAAGTAATTTTGCGGTCATCTCTATGTGGCAGGCGCCTTCCACTGATACCATGCAGGCGCCGTAGGGCGTATCCGGCGTGCAGGCTTTGCCGAAGAGGGGGCAAGCGCGCGGCTCGATCAGGCCCTGCAGGATTTCTCCGCAGCGGCAAGCGCTGGGTTTGATCTTTATTTTGGATTTTATTTTGCCGATCAGATCATGGTGGACAAATTCGGCGTCTTGCTCTCGATACTTTTTTTTTATTTTCAAACCGGAAGCGGCGATAACCCCAAGACCTCGCCAGCGGGCATCAGTGATGCGGAACACTTCCGCGATCAGATCCCGAGCAGCCCCATTCCCCTCCGGTTTGACTACGCGGCCGTATTCGTTTTCCACTTTCGGGTTGCGGGCGATGATTTGGCTGAGCAGCATATCAATAGCCTTAAGAACGTCCAGGCCGCTAAATCCGGCGATCACTTGAGGAACCTTGAATTGTTCGTAGACTTTTGTACCGATGATGGCACTAACGTGGCCGGGGTTGATGAAGCCGTCGATCTTGATCGCCTTATGGGCAAGCAGGGCGGCCATAGCTGGTGGAAAAAGCTTGTGGGCGGAATACGCGATTAAACCGTTTTTTATGGCCCAGGCGGTCATCGGCGCCGTAGTTTCGAAGCCGAGGCCGAAAAAAACCAGGCCGGGTTTGACTTTAGCCAATACTAAGGCTTGGGTTGTATCATAGACGATATTCACATCCGCCCCGCGACGACGCTCTTTTTCTAGACTGGAAACAGTTCCTGGCACATTGACCGTGTCGCCATAGACGGCGACCGGAATTTTATTGGCCGCCAGTCCCACGATAATATCGATGTCCTCCTGGTCGGTAACACAGACCGGACAGCCCGGACCGGTAACCAGAGTAATATTCGAAGGAAGGATTTGTTTGATGCCGTGCCGGGCGATCGACCGGGAATGAGTGCCGCAAAGTTCCATGAATTTAAGCGGGCGTCCGACTGTTTCCGCCTTGGCGAAGATCTGCTTGGTAATTTGTCGGGTTTTCGTAGTCATTGCTTTTCCATAAATTCATAAGCCTCCCGGGCGGACTTTTCGTCTGTTTTTTCAATGGCAAAACCAGCGTGAACTACGACATAGTCGCCGATTTTGGCCTGGACTAAGGAGATATTGATTTCCTTGCGGATACCGTTGAAGTCGGCAATGGCGGTTTGGCCTTGGTTAAACTTTATTATTTTTCCAGGGATAGCTAGGCACATAATAGATGAGGCTTGCAGAGTTTTTACATGTCAGTAAGCGGATTTATTATATAATATTTTCTTGAGTTTATAAAGTTTTTTTAAAACAGATGGTTCTGTGGTCCTGTGCTTAATGAGTACAGGAGGATGTGATGTTGACTAAATTTCTTTTACTCCTCGGCGTGTCCGGTGTTGGCAAAAGTACGATCATAGAGGCTCTTCGTAAAATAGATAACCGCTTTGTGTACATTTCGCCTTACATCACACGCATGCTGAGGGATGGCGAAAAGGATAAGATTTTCGTAGCCGACAGCGCCATGGACGAGACGAACAAGCGAGGAGAGTTTCTTGTTGTAAATTAATCAAATAATTTTGTGGAAAGATATTTTTCGCCTCGATCTGGAAAAATTACCACCATATTTCCTGATTTAATTTTTTTAGCTATTTCAATCGCAGCTAGCATGGCAGCCCCACTGCTCATTCCAACAAATGCCCCTTCTTTCAAAGCTATTTTTCTCGCCACCGCAAAAGCGTTTTCGCTTTCAACCATTATAATCTCATCAATTTTATTTCGGTCATATATTGCCGGCACAATAGCTTCCTGCATGTTTTTAAGGCCCTGTATATAATGCCCCTTAATCGGCTCGGCGCAAACGATTTTAACTTTAGGATTATATTGTTTTAAATACTTCCCGACTCCCATAATAGTCCCAGAAGTACCAATTGCTGAGACAAAATAATCGACTTCACCATTCATTTGTTGCCAAATTTCCTTAGCGGTTGTTTCGTAATGCGCTATTTTATTATTTTCATTAGAAAATTGATCGGGCATGAAATATTTCTTCGGATATTTGTTAACAAGTTCACGCGCTTTCATGATAGCACCATCGGTTCCGAATTGTTTGTCTGTCAAAGTCACTTTAGCGCCAAATGATTTTAACATCTTTCTTCTCTCAATAGAAACGGCCTCACTCATAACAACCTCAACACTATACCCCTTAACAATGCCAATCATGGCCAGAGCGATGCCAGTATTTCCAGATGTTGGTTCAATGATGGTTTTGCCTTTTTTGAGTTTCCCGGATCTTTCGGCTTCTTCAATCATGCGAAGTGCAATTCGATCTTTGACGCTTCCGCCCGGATTAACACCTTCGAGTTTGGCAAAAATGTTAACCTTCTTATTTGGGTTAAGTTTATTAATTTTAACTATTGGCGTATTGCCAATCAATTTAAGAATGTCATTGAACACACTTTTTTGAACATTCTGTTTTAAATTACTTTTTGTCATAAGCTATTCTATGAATCTTTAATTTTATTAGGACTTACGCGTTTGCTCTTTAAAACTTAACTCCGCAATAGCTCAAAATAAAGTGTTACCGAAATAGCTATTCTGATTGGCGCATGAAATTCGGGTCGCCATAGTGTTTTTGCAATTTGAAAATTTCTGAAATCATTCTATCAATTTCTTGCTTAAGAAGCAAAGGATTTAAGGTCTGATGCTTTTTTGATAATTTGTCTTTGCCCCAGGGATGATATTTTTTCCTGAGCTCGATAATTTTATTTTCCACTTTTCCGTCTATTCTTTTTCTGTTATCAGTATTGCGCGGAACTCTTGATTCTGGCTCAAGGCTTCTCGGATCTCTGTGGCTATTTTTCCATTTACTATTGATCTGCGATAGCCATGTCCGAGAAACACCTATCTTATTGGCGGCCAAAGAAATATTATTATCGCATTTATATTCAATGACATATATCCATTTTAGTCTTTTTTTCGCCTCCGGCGAAAGGTAGTATCTTAACCTATTTAGCTTATTCTCAGCTTGTGTTTGCATAATATCTATAGCCTTATATCGGCCTAAATGGCCAAATCCATAGATATTACTATATTTTCCCATATTATGCACTCTTGGTGTTAAGTATGACATGGACGAGTGCACAGGGTTGACTAGTTTTTAATTTTGTGGTATGATGTTCAGTTAAACTGGACAATAGCACTAATGCGCCCAGTGTGCATTTTGACAATAAAACAGCGAACTCACTCTCCGTTATCCGCGGTTTCTGCGGGCGGCGGCAGAGAAGGCATATCCCGACATTCGTCGGGAAAAAAATCAAAACGCCCTAGAAGGAGCGGAAGGAGGCCAAAAATGGCCAACTGCAAGAAATGCGGGAAGCCGACCAGCAACCCGAAGTATCCCTTGTGTTCGGCGTGCTTCGCGGTGGCGGGAGCGGCGGCCAAACCCCCGACCGTGCTGTTTATGGTCAGCCGGCCGGAGGCGCAGGCGGACGGGAGTTTTCACGTCCACAGCTACGCCATCGTCCGGCTGAGCGACGGTACGCTCGTCCCCGACGGACAGGAGGTCGTCTTTCACGCCGACGACCTCGACGAAGAAGTCAAGGTAACAACCTCGGCCGCCGGTCGCGCGGACTACGTTTTCATCATTCCGGCCAAGCGGGCCGGAGAAAGCGTGGACCTAACGGTCTACGCCCAAGTTGGAGGGATGCGGTGTGAGGCGACAAAACCTGTCGCCATACCGCCGAAGGCGGAGGCTCCCAAACTAAAGACTGTCCCGATTTACAGATGTCCCAATTGCAGTAGCAGCTGGGGCGGGAAAGTTTGTAAAAGCTGCAAGTTTCCCCAAGACAGAAAAATATAAGATAAGAAAGGAGGTGTTTTTTATGAACACCTATCTCGTAGTTTGTCTCGCGGCGGCGGCGGTCGCCGCCGCCAGTTTCTTACTGCTCGATTTCGCCACGACTGTCATCCTGATCGTCGTGGCCGTCTTGGGCGTCGGCGCCTGGTTTCTGGCCCGTTGGCTCTGGGCCAGGCGCGCGGCGGTGGCTATCAGGCCTGCCCTGAGATGGGCCTGGGACCGCCGGCAGTATTGGGCGATTGCCCTGGGAGGACTGTTCGTTCTCCTCGGGCTCCTCGTCCCGTCCCAGCGCTTGCTCTGGTTGGGCGCCATACTCGTCGTCGGCTGGCTTTTAAGTGACTGGTTGACCAGGATGGCGTTAATCGCGCAAAGCGTTCTGGTGACAACCGTCACCGAGCGCTCGAATCGCGAGACAGCGCTGAAGGGCACCACGCCGGCCGCCGTCCTTACGGAGGACCAGGTGGAGGAACTCAACGAGCTCGCGGACGACAAGGGCACCACGCCGGCCGCCGTCCTTACGGAGGACCAGGTGGAGGAACTCAACGAGCTCGCGGACGACATCCGTTGCGCTCGCCTGAAGCGCAATGCTTTGCTGGTTGCGCGGACGGTCGCGTGCCTGGCGACCGCGAACCTCGCTGTCTGCCTACTCCTGTCGTATGGTCCCGGCAACATTTTTCCGTGGGACCTGTACGAGGCCTCGCAGAAGCCGATGGTGCAAGCCATCGTGTCGGACGCGAAGAAAGGCCTCAGGTGGGACGCAAACAGGATGTCGCGTCTCCACCGCCTGCTTCGGGTGGAGCGGGAGTTGACCGAAGCGGAGTTTAGGACGATCGTCGACGATCAGCACTTCGATCTCGACGCCATCCTGGATGCCACCAAGGCGTCCAAGTTGTATGGGGCGCCCTTAGTGGCTGACCTCAAAAGAACGGTTCTGGTTCGCCCCCAGGCCGTCCAGCCGCCGCCGATTTTCAAGGTCGGCATGAAGAGCTGGGGCCAGGAAATTCGCGAGAACTTCTGGCTGACACTCATCTGGGCGAAAATCGCCATCTGGCTCGTGATATTAGGCCACCTCCTCTTGCTTGCGCTTCAGGTCGCAAGGGAAGGCCTGTATCAGGCCAGCGACGAGATCAAGGACGCCGCCAGAAAAGGATGGGAGGAGTACAAAAACTTTTCTTCCGGCTCTGGCAGCACGAAGTCAATCCCGCCGTCTGGTCCAAGCGCCAGCGGGTCGCTCAAGGACAAGTTAGCAGAGGCGGTCAAGCACATTCTCAACATCGCCGTCATTAGCGGCGTGCTTGACTGGTTTTTCGGTCGATATCTTGATCGAAAACTGGCCTAAGGCCAGGGAAAGGAATAAGATGAAAAAATTTTGGGACATGGTCGCTCTGGTGGCGGCCATTATCATTCTAGTCGGAACCAGCTGTTATGCGGCTGGAGTTAACTGCAACCTCATAATCGTCGGCTTTTTTCTGGCCGGCGCCTGGGCGGTGCAGTACCTGGCCGCCCGGTCAGCCATCAGTGATCTGATCAAGAATTTGTCCTGGTACGCCGGGACGTTCTTGGTCGTCAGCGGCTCAATTTTCATATTTTTCCGGGCCAGCCTGCTCGGGATGTATAATAGTTGGGCCGTATTCGATGGTTCTATCTGGGGAGCAGCCAGGCTCTTCACGCCGTTCGCGGTCGTCACGGTCGCCGCCGTGATGATTGCGTCACAAAGCAAGGAAAAAAGAACATGGTCTAAACGGGCCGTGATTTTCTTTTTTATTATGAATGCTCTAGGCCTCATGGCCTATGAGTTGGTCGGCCCGTTCGACCTTTGGGTTACCGCCAAGAAGTTGTTGGCAGCCCAGAAGCTTGGCGAAGATCGTCTCCGGACGATCGACGCCACGGGGACGTACGTCATCCCCAGGGCGACGGGCAGGGCGGTTTGGTCGTACAAACCAGACTGGGGGGACAAGGCTAATTTTTTCAGCCGCGACCGGCTGCTGGTCGCCGGCCTCCGCTACCCCGTCTGCCGCCTGGAGGACGTCCGGTCGGATGGGGCTTACCGCCTCATCCCGATCGCCATTCCGGACAAGAACGATGAGTACACCGCCCGCGCCGACGAGCGCTGGGTCCGGCTGGAGGAGGTGGACATCCTCCAGGGCCGGGAGCCGTTTTCAGTGGTTAAGTCCGCCGACGGCAAGGCCTGGACAGTCACCTTTTACACCGACGTACCAGTGAAGGTGGCTGACCTTCGTCCCGGCCAGGCGTATATCATATCCGGTGCTGCGAAAAAGGAGTTGCAGTGGCCGGACAACCAAAACGCCGAAAAGCTTCTCTTTGTTCCACAAGGAGTGAAGCTGACGGCGGAAACGGCCACCGAAATTCGGTTGAAGCACAAGCCTGGAGGAAGAGTAAATATACTCTTCCTATAAAAAACGTTACCCAAGGGAGGTGATATAAAGGGCAGTCTTGATAACAAGCTGCCCTTTTTCTTTTTTAAAAATATTGTTATAATTCAAGCAATAATAACTAAAGAATTGTAATTTATGAAAAAAATATTTTTTTCACTCATTTTGTTGTTAAACATGTTTGCCGGTCAATTTGTAATGGCAGGCTGTTCTTGTAGTGGCCATAGTGTGGCTGTTGATCAAGCAGCGTGCATAAAGCTGTCTTACGACAAAACAGGCTGCATCTGGACTGAAGATCCAGCGCCCCAATCTCAAGGCGTCACTCTCGAAAATCCTCTCGGGCGCATCTCCACTCCCCAGGCGCTGATCGGCCAAATCATCAATGCCGCCCTGGGCATCGTCGGCTCCCTGGCCCTGGCCATGTTCATCTACGGCGGCTTCACTTGGATGCTGGCCGCCGGCAATTCCGAGGCGGTCAAAAATGGCAAGGATATCCTCATCTGGGCTTCACTCGGCCTGGTCCTCATCTTCACCGCCTATGCCCTGACTAAGTTCGTATTTAGCAGTGTTGGCGCGAACGTGTAATAAACTCCTCCCCAACCCTCCTCTTCGCAAGAGGAGGGAGAAATGCACTTATATTTTCCCCCTCTTGCGAAGAGGGGGTTAGGGGGAGTTGAATTGCGCCATAAAATTATGACAGTCATTTTTAATAAAAAAACAAGCATAAACGCAAGAAGGAGATTGCGCAAACAAAAAATCAGCGCGGAAAAAGATTTATGGAATAAGTTAAGGCGCGACCGGCTAGGATTCAGATTTCGCCGGCAATACGGAATCGGAAATTACATTGTCGACTTTTATTGTCCGAAATTAAAATTAATCATAGAAGTCGACGGCGCCACACATTCAACCGACGAAGAAATAAGCAACGATCGGATTAGAGAAAATTATTTTAAAAAATTAGGATTGGCCGTAAAAAGATATTTTAACAGCGATATTTATAATAATCTTGATTTAGTCACCGATAATATTTATGAAATTTGTTTGGAATTGAGCGGCCGGAAATCAAGCTATACTCCTCCCCAACCCTCCTCTTCGCAAGAGGAGGGAGAAATGCACCCATCCCAACAAACCATCCCAACAAACCCTATGACAAAAAATAAAACCGATCCATCCTGAAGAAATACTATTAGAAGAGCTTTTAATGCCTTATAAAATCGGCCAATGCTGGTTTTAAAATATGGACCGAAAGACAAAAGAAAAACTTTTAAGGATCGTCAAAACCAACTACGAAGAAATCGCGGAAGATTTCCATGAAACCCGGAAAAAATTTCTCTGGCCGGAATTATTAAAACTGACAGCGGTCGTCCGGAGCGGCGACCGCGTTTTGGACGCCGGCTGCGGCAACGGGCGCCTGCTCGGCGCTTTCCAGGGCAAAAAAATCAACTACACCGGCATCGACGCGAGCGAAGAGCTGATCAAGCTGGCGCACCGATCAACGGCCGCGGTCAATTTTGTCAACTTGGATATTCTGGAATTAAACAAATTGCCGGTCGGCGATTTCGATTATGTTTTCTCCGTCGCCGTCCTCCATCATCTCCCCGGGCAAGATTTGCGCATTGAGGCTTTGCGGCAGATGAAAAACAAGCTCGGCCCGGGCGGAAAAATCATCCTCTCTGTCTGGAATCTCTGGCCGAGAAAAAAATTCCGGGCGCTGATCGTCAAGCAGGCTTTTTTGAAAATCATTGGCCGCAACCGGATGGACTTCGGCGACATCCTCTTCGACTGGAAAAATAACCGGGGCAAAACCGTAAGCCAGCGCTATTACCACGCCTTTACGAAACGTGGACTTAAGAAAATAATCAAACAAGTCGGGCTAAAAATCGAAAAATTATACAAAGATGAGCATAACTATTACGCCATATTGCGTTCTGCGCCATAAAGGCTCGGCGCGTCCCGGCCATACCGTCTTAACCTTATTGTTAAAATTTCGAAGCATGTCGGTTTGGGGTTGAATTTTTTAACAAAACAGGGCATGGAAAAAATCGTCAAAAATGATAGGCCAAAAACATGACTTCGCCCGATCAAAAAATAATTCCGCCCTTCACTCCGGCCGCTGGCGGAAAAATAAAAGCACCGAGCCATGGCTTTGTATAAAGCTTTATTGTCAACCGGGGCTGTTTTAAGATACTTTTAATAAATTAATAGTAAATTTTATGCACTATGATTTTTTACCGGAAGACCCGGAAGTTTTTAAGGCTATCCGAGCCGAAGAGAAGCGCCAAGCCGAGGGTATGGAGTTAATCGCTTCCGAAAATTATGTTTACCCGGAAGTGCTCGAAGCCATGGCCAGCGTGTTTAATAACAAATATAGCGAAGGCTATCCCGGCCACCGCTATTACGGCGGGCAGGAGTTGACCGACGCGGTGGAAAATCTGGCCATCGAGCGGGCGAAAAAACTCTTCGGCGCCGAGCATGTGAATGTCCAGCCGCTTTCCGGCTCGCCGGCCAATGCCGCTGTTTATTTCGCCTTCTTGAAGCCGGGCGACAAAATTTTGGGCCTCCGGCTCGACCACGGCGGCCATCTTTCCCACGGCCATCCGGTCAATTTTTCCGGCCTGCTTTATAATTTTGTCCAGTACGGCGTTAATCCGGAAACAGAAAGGATCGAACCGGAAGAAGTGCGCGCGATCGCCTTGCGCGAAAAACCAAAAATGCTTGTGGTCGGCTTCTCCGCCTATTCGCGCGAAATTGACTGGCAGAAATTCAAGGATATCGCTGATGAGGTAGGCGCCTACACTTTTGCCGATATCGCCCATCCGGCCGGCCTGATTGCCGCCGCCGAGATGAACAATCCGGCGCCGATCTTCGACGTCGTTTCGACCACCACCCATAAAACCTTACGCGGTCCGCGCGGCGCCATGATCATGTGCCGGGAAAGATTCGCCAAACAGATCGACAAGGCGGTTTTCCCCGGCCTCCAGGGCGGACCGCATATGCACATGATCGCCGCCAAGGCCGTCGGCTTCGGCCTGAACCTCCGGCCGGAATTTAAAACTTACGCGCGCGAAACGATCGCTAACGCCAAAGCCATGGCCGAAAGTTTTATGGCCTCGGGCTATCGCGTCATCTCCGGCGGCACTGACAACCATTTGATGGTGGTCGATATGACTGCCAAGGGCGTCTCCGGTAAGGAAACGGAAACAGTCTTGGACAAAGTCGGCATTTCCGTTTCCCGCTCAACCATCCCAAATGACCCCAACCCGCCAATGAATCCTTCCGGCGTTCGCTTCGGCACTCCGGCCGTCACCACCCGCGGTATGCGGGCAGAGGACATGAAAAAGATCGTCGCCTGGGTTAGCGCCGCCATCGAAGCGCGAAGCGACGCAACGAAGCTGACCCGAATCAAAAATGAAGTCAAAGACTTCTGCTTGCAATTCCCCGTGCCGGGCGTAGAAAGGACGTAAATTTAAAAAACGATAAATTTTGCCCAACAAAATCGGGGTCTGATAACTCCGCAAGGGATTATTGTGCTTAAAAACGCAAAAATACTAAAATTTCAGCCGTGACTGAGTTTGGCGACAGACCCTTTTATCAAAAAATTTTAGTCGCCTTCGGCGACATTCCCTTTTTGTCGCGATAAATCCCTGCCGATCCGTCCTCACTCCAAATGCACTACCTCTTTTTTTTCTTCGAGAATCTGGCAAAGGGCTGGCCAGCTGGCCAAGCTTTCGTCTTTGGCCAAAATTTTTTCTGCCTGCTCGCGGGCGGTTTTCATTATCTCATAATCAAAAAGCGAAACGACTTTCAGCTCCGGGAAGCCTTTCTGTATGGTGCCGTAGACCTCACCCGGACCGCGGAGCTTAAGATCAATCTTGGCCAGGGAAAAGCCATCGTTATAAACCGTCATGGCCTTAAGCCTTTCTAAGGTCTTTTCAGAAGAACTGTCCGTAAAGAAAAAACAATAGGATTGATGCTCGCTCCGACCGACGCGGCCGCGAAATTGGTGGAGTTGGGCCAGGCCGAAACGATCGGCGCCTTCGATCATCATGATAGCCGCGTTCGGCACGTCCACGCCGACTTCGACCACGGACGTGGCCACAAGAATTTTTGTTTTGTTTTCCAAAAATTCGCGCATCACCGCCTCCTTGTCGGCCGCCTTCAACCGGCCGTGGAGCATGCCCATTTTCAAATCAGGAAACACGCGCTTGTCCAATTTCTCAAATTCTTCCCTGACCGATTTCACGCCCAGCTTGTCGGACGCGTCAATTAGCGGACAGATGACGAACGCCTGCCGGCCTTCCCGGATTTTTTCCCGAATGAAACCGTAAGCCTGTTCGCGTTTCGTTTCCGGTATCACGCTCGTAATAATTTTTTTTCGGCCAGCCGGCATTTCCTTGATGATCGACAAATCCAGATCGCCATAAAGCGCTAAAGCGAGCGAACGCGGAATCGGCGTGGCCGTCATTGACAAAAGATGCGGACTGTACGCGCGGACTTTCACGGATTTGGTCCGCGTCAAAAGAGCCCGCTGTTCGACGCCGAAACGATGCTGTTCGTCGATGACGGCCAGGGACAAACTATCGAATTCCACTTTTTCTTCGAGCAGCGCGTGCGTGCCGATGATTATCCGGCAGGCAGCGCGGCGGACGGTCTTCAATACCTCGGCCTTGGTCATTTTCTGATCGGTGGCCGCCTGGCTCATTAAAGATTGCGAGCGCGTCAAAAGACAAATCGGCGCCTGGTTGCCGGCCAGTTTTCTGATTAATTCGTAATGCTGCCGCGCCAAAATTTCCGTCGGCGCCAAGAGGACTGATTGATAGCCGTTCCAGGCGACGTTCAACATGGCCATAAGAGCTACGACTGTCTTGCCGCTCCCGACGTCGCCTTCCAGAAGCCGGGCCATGGGCCGGACGCCGCCGATATCGCGGATAATTTCCCAGGCGGCGCGGCGCTGATCGTCGGTCAGCTTGAACGGCAGGCTTCCGACAAAGGCTTTTGTTTCTTTTTCCCTGAAGGCGATCGGCGCGGCGGCGGCCATGGCGGCGGCGCGGCGGATCATTTGCGACCGCATTTGCAAGAGGAAAACTTCATTGAAGCCGAGCCGCTTCTTCGCCTTGTCGATGTCGGCCGGCGTTTTGGGAAAATGGATTTTTTCGACCGCCGCCGCCAACGGCATGAGTTTGAGCTCGCGAATAATCTCCGCCGGCAACCAATCGTCCAACGCGGCGGCTAGATGGATGACGGATTTAATCAGGAAGCGCAGCTGCTTGTGCGTCAGATTAGCGGTTAGATGATAGGCCGGCACCAGCCCCTGCGTATGAACATTGGTATTGCCGCCGACAAAAGAAACCTTTTCGTATTCAGGCGATATAAGAACCGGGCCGCCGTAATCTTTCTCGACTTTGCCGGAAAGAGAAACATAATCGCCGGCACAGAGAACCTTGCCGATGAACGGCTGGTTGAACCAGATGGCCTTGACCGATTCCGTTTCGTCGCTCACGAGCGCCTCGGTGATGTGCATGCGCCGGCGCGGACTGCGCTTGGTCTGAATGAACTCGATCCGGCCGACAATATTAGCCGCCTCGCCTACCCGCAAATCCCTCACCAACGTCGTTTTGGAAAAATCATCATAGCGAAAAGGAAAATAAAACAGAAGGTCGCTGACCGTCGCCACGCCCAAACCCTTCAGCTTCTTGGCCATAGCCGTCCCGATGCGGTTGATTTTCGCAATGTCAGAATTAAGCGTCAACATGGCTATATTTTAACATAAAAACGTCACGCAAAAAACGCCCAAAGGCTCAACTCCTCACAACCCAAGCTTAATCGATTAAAACTCAAATAGGTGGTGTCAATAGGTTGACATAAATTCCAAAATAATTTATTATATTTTCAGTGCTTCAAAGGCGTTTCATTGGTCCGCCTACTAATTCCACTCCTTCTATAGCACAATAAAGGTATAATTTTTTATAAAAAAATATACCAAAAAACAAAGAATGAACTTTGCCTCACTGCCCAAAGAAGTAAGGGCTGACGGGCGAAGACTCGCTTTGAGAAAGCTGGATGACGGATGGAACAAGCATGAAGTGGCCGACCTGGTGGAAGCTCACTGCAAAACCGTTGAAGGTTGACGAAAAAAACAGAAAACTTAAGCCCTTTGCCTTAAATTCCCGGGTAGCGCAGCGGTAGCGCAGCTCGCTGTTAACGAGTTGGTCGTCGGTTCGAATCCGACCCTGGGAGCATATAATACTCGAAAAAACAACGCTAATATTAAAATACGAAAGCGTTGTTTTTTTATGGAGGAGACGAGGATCCGAACTTATCATTTATTTTATTATAATAAAATGCTAATATAATATTATGAAAAATCAAAAAATAGAAAACATAAAAACAGAAGAAGAAATACATTTTGAAGGAGCAAATCCAGAATATAAATGGCCAATTGAGAGGACAATGAGAAAATTGTTAAGAGAAAATAAGCACTTGGATCAAGATGTAGTATATGCCACTCTTGCAACTGAGTTATCTAATGATGAAATAGTGGACAAGGTTAAGGAAGATTATTCTGATATAGTTGGTGAAGATATGGTTAAACGAGTAAAGGAGATTTTAGGAGATGAGTATGTAAACTTGCTTATTGAGCCTTGCATAAGCTCAAGAATTGATGAATTCTTAAATTTTGCAGAGGCAATAAAAAGAGAGAAGAGTGTATTGCCTTCGCCATTTGAATTATGAAAATTATTTATTAAATCATTTGAAGAAATTACAGTTTACCGAGCGGGTGCATTTAATGATGCACAATTAGAAGATATAAGACAAAATGGATTTATAGCCAATTTTTATAGAAACAAAGTAAAAGAAGAAATTTTAACTAATAAAGATGGATACGAAAGCATAGAATACGCTTTTGGGGATCTCCAAGGAAGTATCAATGTCCATGCCGGAGCATTCGCTAACACAAAAAGTTCCATGTTTATAAGCGTTTCCGATTATCCAGAAATGGCTCAATACGCATCATTTGTACAAATAAAAGAAAAATGGGTAGATTTAAAAGATAGTGGTTTTAAATTAATGCTTATACCGATTAAAGTAAGTGAATTTTATTGTTTAAGATATAATAAATATTTAAAGAAACATATCGGCGGTGAAGGATGTTGGAAAAGTGATCATGTGGATTTGGACTACAAGGATCCTGGGATAGAATCTTTTGTCCAATTTACAATTCCTCCAGAATGCATAGATTTTGATTTGATTATAGAATATGAAGCAGAAAAAATACCTAGATTTATATTTGAACCCAAAAAAGTTTAATTATAATCTTCTATATAGATATCAGTTAAAACCGTTCGGAAACGGTTTACATAGGCGAGCAAACTAAAATAAGGCTAATTTCAGCTTTATTTTTATTTATCCAAAGATCAAATTTCAGAAAAATGGAAAACTTTACTAAAAGGTGCGGATATTGCACCAATAGAAATGCATCCTCCTCTATGGTTTTGGAGCAGAAATGGTTTTTTATTTAAATTAAATCAATAACTTTTATGAATACAAAAAACGTAAAACTAGTTATCTTCGTTCCATTAAGCCATTCCGGTATTGTTCGTCAAGTACTTGGCGAAGCAGGAGCTGGGAAAATTGGAAATTATGATTTCTGTTCTTTCTCTACTCGTGGAACAGGTCGTTTTCGTGGTAACAAAATTCTAATCCTAGTATCGGCGAATTAGAAAAATATGAATCAGTAGAAGAAGAAAGAATAGAGGTCGTTTTACCGCGAGAAATTTTAAGCTCGGTAATAGAAAAAGTTAAAAGTGTTCACCCTTATGAGGAAATTGCCTTTGATATCTATTCTCTCGAAGATTTATGAATATACTTAAATGGCTAATCTATAAAATCACACATCCATTTGTTAGGTTATATTGGAGAATTTTCAAACCGAAAACTTATGGAGCGCGAGCAGTAATCCTACACGAAGCAAACATTCTTTTAGTCAAAAACATCAATGTCAATCATTGGTTGCTTCCTGGTGGAAAAATAGATAAAGGAGAAACACCGGAAGAATGTTTGCTTCGTGAACTGAAAGAAGAACTCGCGCTCTCTATTTCAAAAACAGATTACAAGCTTGGCGAGTATCTTTCAGATAAGGAAGGTAAACGAGATACAGTTTATATTTTTGTCATTAAACTTTTGTCACCAATTTTTCAAAAACAATGGGAACTCCAAGACGCACGATGGTTTCCATTATCTCGTTTGCCTGAAAACATAAGTCCCGCCGCTTCGCGACGAATAAATGAATTTCAAAGCGGAAGCAGAAATCTTATTTCCGCTTGGTAGTTTTTAGATAGCCCGAAAAATTTTTGCCAAAAGAAAAAGCCGAAGCCCGCGCGGATTCCTCCCCAGACCCCTCCTCCGCGCGGGCGAGACCATCGCCCCGCCTCCTTTGCCCCAGAAAAATAGTTGCGTATTCCCTTTGGGGGTGACGTTTGAGTGGCAAACTCCGTTTCTTGTCTTACATCAAAGAAAAAACGAGCTTCAAGGCTCGTCTTTTCAACAAGGGGTGAGTTTGTGTGATTTATTCAGAACTTTTGATTGGGAAGAAATAAGAATCGGTTTACAAAAATTATTTTTAAATCTAAAAATTGATAATATATAATAATTGTCGATTTAAATAATGTTTAGTATAATTAAACTATTAAGCATAATAACTAAAAATATGGGAATAAAAGAGGATTTATTTATAACTCACAATGAAATTGGGTTAAAAAATATTCCGGAATTTGATTTGGAAAAAGGTATAGATAAACTATCTGATATGATCCGAGACAAAAAAGATCAGTTGCCAGGAACAATTGTAGCAGAGATCGCCGGCGGTTCAGCTTCCGGCAAGACCAGCGCTGTAGCATCTAAAATTAAAGATATTTTTAATGAAGAAGCTATTATCTTCTCTATGGATGATTATTATAAAGGAGTTAAGTTCATGAACGAACAAAAAGCTATAGGCAATGAATTAAATTGGGATCAGCCTGAAGCAGTAGATATCGAATTATTTAAAACGCATTTAGAACAACTAAAAAATGGCCAGGCAGTTAAAAAACCTATTTACAACATGCAAACCGGCTCTCGCGAGGAAAAAACAGAAACAATCAACCCAACAAAAATAATTATCGTCGAAGGTTTATTTGCCCTGAATGATGCAATCAAAAATCAGGGAGACGTCAAAGCTTTTGTTGATATCGGAACTCACGGCCGAACTTTACGCCGGCTCTTGCGAGATATTGAAAGAACGGGACAAAAGCCGATGGACATTTTAAAATACTTTTCCGAAGTCGTCGAGCCTATGAACAAAGAACATGTTGATACAACTAAAGCAAATGCCGATATTGTAATTAAAAACGAATACAGCCCGCAAACCGAAGCGGAACGTTCCGGTTTGCATGAAGTCCAGACAAAATATCCACTTACTGAAGTCAACTATGAGCAACTGAGAAAATTAGGAGCGGAAAAATTAAGTACTACCAACCAAATAGACAATTATTATAATCCAAAAGATAGGAATCTAATTGAAACCGGAGAAATTCTACGCATAAGAGATGAAGGACGAGCAAAAACGTTGACTTACAAAGGACCAAAAAAAGATTCCGAATATAGGGAACGGCCAAAATTCGAGTTTGAAATTGACCAAGATACAGAGAATAAATTTTTAAAAATTTACGGCTCGAAAGTAAAAATTATAAAAAAACAAAGGACATTATATCAATTAGACGGGACTATTTTTTCTATAGATAAAGTTACAAAAGAGGAAGATGGCCAAGATATAGATATTGGAACTTTTTTAGAAATACGATCAACCGATAAAAGTGGCGGTTCAGATAAATTCAATAGTTTAAAAGAAAAATTAAATTTACAAGGAGTGCCGGACAATCGATCATATTTCGAAATGTAAATTAATTAATAAAAATATATTATGGCCAAAGAAGTAGAAAAAAAGTTTAAATTAATTTTAAACGGAGATGAATTAAACCAAATTTTAACAGAAGTAAAAGGTAAAAGGATCGAGCAGACTTATTTAAAACTCGATTCCTCCGAAGTTCAGCAAGCTATCCAAAAAAATTTTCCCGAAGTAACCGCAGAAGAATTGGGAAATATTAAAGAAGCGAGATTCAGACAAAAGGGTGAAGGTGAAAAAGCAAAATTTTTTTTCACCTTAAAAAGTGGCGGGCAGATGTCTAGGGATGAATACGAGATTGAACTTGATGGTGAAAACTTGAAAGATATCCGTTCGCTTTTGGCTAGTGAAGCTAATAGAAACGGTGAAGTCTTTAAAACTAGATACGAAATTAGCAAAAGCATTCTGGGCAAAGATCAGCCATTGGTCGTGGAGATAGACGTTTATGACGGTGCAATTAAAGGCTTATTGTTGGCTGAAATCGAATTTGACCCCGAACAATTTAGCGAAGAAGAGATTAATCGAGTGATAAAAGAACAAATAGACAACGACGCTGAAGATGTAACTGAATCGAAAGTTTTTAAAAATAAAGAATTGGCAAAAATTAAAAGTTTAGATGAATTACAGATAAAAAGAAGCCAAGAAAAGGAAGCTCAACAAAAAATTCCCATAAGATAATTACCAATAATTTTTTTACAACCTAAATTCAAAAAAACAAAACAGATCTACTTGAAATCTGTTTTGTTTTAAATGTTTTGGGTGCTGCATGTGACGAGTTTAGAGCTCTGAACTGGGAACAAATATCATCAGAATTAGTATCGCTCCAAGAAAATTATGCTAAGTTTTCTAATATATAAGTAAACTCTTTGCTTATCCCATCGACGCCATCCGTCTTTTCAAACGTGCTTTCAATTATTATGGGTGCATCTAATAATTTGCAACGCTTTATAATTTCAACTTGTTCGGTGCGATGAAGCGGGTCGTGAAAAACTTCATATCCGCTTAAATGTATTTCCTTGATTTTATGTTTTAATTCGGCAATAAAATCGTCAGCCAACTTCATTGTTTTATCATTGGCATTGCAATGACCAACATCTAAAACAAAATTCCATTGCTTGTTTGTCTCAAAAAACTCTCTTAAATCTTCAACATTTTTAAATTTGGCCTTCCTGTCGTCCATATTCTCAATCGCCCAATTGGCCCCTGGGTATTTTGCAAATACACTCACATCTTCAATTAAGTCTGGGTGCATAACTGCAAGCTGGGCACCAATTGTTTTATAATACTGCACGATTTTAATCAGCAGATTATTGGTTGCCTCGTCATTTCGATACTTTATATCGCAAGGTAAATGAATTGACTTATATTCAAAACCCCTTATTGACTCCTCAATACTTTCAAACCTATCAGCTTCGCTGACAGAATGACAATTAACCTCAATAGCATTACAGCCACATTTTTTAAATAAACTTATATTAGTTTCGGAATACGGGTCTAAAATTTTAAAAGTTGCTCCGTGGCAAAATCCTATTTTTCTCATATCAATTTTTAATTTGTATATTTCAATAATAACACAAAACACCACCCTAATGGGAGGTGTTTTGAAATTGGGTCGGCTATGTGAGGTGTTCGGAACAATAGATTGGTTACCGATAAGTGAAGAATTGGCGATTTTTCAAAAAGACTTTAATTTTTATTGTAATCCTGTATAATAAAATCAACATAGAAATTTTTATAAATTATGTAATAATAAACAATTCGATACAACGCCTAACCCCTTAGCTTGCTAAGGATATGGCTTCAAATCCTACGCAAATAAAGATGGTCTTCTGACCAGCACTTATTTGCGTAGGTTAATGCTCGAAAGGGTATTAGGCAGTTCCGAAAGGGATTGTCGCTGGTTCGGAAGACCTTTTTTGTATCCAGATTGTCGCAAAATTATGAGTAACTTATTTTCATTGTTATTTTTAGGCACATTGGTTTTTTTAGGAATTGCAATATTCAAACCCTCAGTTATAAAATTCACATCAAGAAAAAAAGCAATTTGGCTCTCTTTGGGAGCTTTATTTTTATTAACCGCTTTAGCCCCAACTCCACCAAGTCAAACTAATCAAAATATTCCAAAACAACCACACCCGATAGCACAACAAGAGAAGAAAGATGAAATCAAAGAAATAGCCACAACCACAACTGCGACGACCACCCAGCGGACAGTCTCAACCACATCAACCGCACAAACCCAAACAGCTTCACAATCAGTTCAAACCAATTCGCAACAAATTACAACAAATAATCAGACTACGCCAAAGGTAGAAAACAAAAATGACCTTTATCCAGTCATTAAGATTGTCGATGGCGACACAATAGACGTTAAGATTAACGGAGTTGATGAAAGATTGCGTTTAATTGGCATAAATACACCCGAAACGGTTGACCCGAGAAAGCCTGTTGAATGTTTTGGAAAAGAAGCCTCAAATAAAGCCAAAGAGCTTTTGACGGGCAAAAACGTAAAAATAGAATACGACAACTCCCAAGGCACGAGGGATAAATATAATCGCTTATTGGCTTACGTTTATCGTGAGGACGGTTTGTTCTATAACAAGTATATGATTGAGAAAGGCTACGCCTACGAATATACCTACAATACACCCTATAAATATCAAGCGGATTTCAAGCAAGCTCAAGCGACAGCAAAAGCTAATAAAACAGGCTTGTGGGCAGATGGGGCGTGCAATACTACAACCCCAACAACTAAAACAGAAACTACGTCTACACAACCCGCTCCAACTACCACCACAAGCCCGACAGGACACGTTTTTTACACCTCAAGCCATTATTCTTCTAAGTTATATTATTGTGACACCGACAGTGCGTGGGAGGGCTTATCAAAAAAATATCTTAAGACCTTTAATAGTGAGGCTGAGCTATTGGCAAAATATCCGACAAAGACACTTAATGAGCCTTGCAAATAAAAAAGAGCCTCTCGGCTCAGTTCATCAAACAAATTATATTCCGCAACATTTTTTATATTTTTTCTTACTCCCGCAAGGGCAAGGGTCGTTTCTACCAACCTTTACACTTTTTGCTGGTTGATTGATTTCTGCTACAAAATCAATTGTTTTGTGAGAGGGGCAGCGATACGATAAAACGGTAGTCTTATCATTCGTGACAACAAAATCACCAATTCCTATTACATCCATACCGATTAGCATTCCTAAATCATCAGTGCCTGACAGCTGTTTACACTCAGTAACACGTGCGTAACATATGCCAACATTATTTGGCAGATAGATATTAACAAGATAGGCATTTTTAATTTCAGCTCCGTGAACGCCAATAACGTTTATTTTTGAAACTGGCTTTAAACCCAATTTTTTCGCTGCCTCTTCTGTAATTACTGAATTTGTAGCACCCGTGTCCCAAATAGCCTTACACTGAATTGGCGGTTGAGCAACCTCATTATTGCCTGGATTAAATGGAAGCGAAACACCCACGTTTGTTATTAGGGCTGGCACTTTTCCATTGTATTTCGTTGTAAAAGCCTGATATCCACTCATATCTAAAAAATAGCCCTAGAGTGGAATGTCTGTATATATGCAGTGCTTCCAATAAGACACTGTTGTATCAAAAAAGTTCCTAACTCGTGGTCTTTTATGGTTTTCTCATAGGCTTCCCGCTCTGTTTCGTAAGCACCAATTACCGCCTCACCTTTAATTACAATAAACTTGCCAGAATATTTTTCAGCCAATTCTTTTTGATTTTTTTGAAAATAGGAAAATTCTATTTCTAACATATAGTTATTATACGATAATATTCTCATTAAGTAAAACTGTCAATAATTGAGAAAGGCTGTAAAATTGCAAGCTCTGTTAATTCTGGTATGATAAAAGCATAATATTCTGCAAATTCTGCGAATACCCAGGCAAAAATGTTGCAAATATTGCGAATACCCCAAGAAAATTGTAACTATTAGTCACTGGACTATTTAGCCAATATTAAATAAAAAAGTAATGAAAAAAGAAATTTGGGAAAAAGACTATAATAAAAGAATAAATGACTGCTATTCAACACAAGGTTATCAAAAACTTTGGGCTTATTTTAATGAAATTGTAAAAAAAGAATATGTGCAAAGCAAATTTAGAGAATTAAGAAAAAAATATGATATTCCTAAAGATGGGTTTAAAAATGGTTACTATGGAAATCCACCTAGAGAATGGGCGTTTAATCTTGATGAAACAGCACGCAATGATATATCCAATGTAACTGAAGATATTTGCTCTAAGTTTAAACTTCATTATTTAGATTGGTATGAGATACTTGAATACTATTTATTTTTCAATAAAATCGAGCAGATTTATCATACAAATTCATATAATTTATGTTTAGTGCAAGATTTAGTTGAAGAAAAACGAGAATATGAATTAGAGAAACAAGAAGGATGCTATACAGGGACAATTGAAAAAAGTGATGATGAAGCATTTCCAATCGCCGTTAGAATTAGTCCCTATGCCAGTCAAAGAGATATAGTGGATTATATAAAAAGAATGTATCCTACCATAAAAGAGGCTCAACAAAAATACATAGACAAAGATGTTAAAATTGGCAAGATTAAAGTTAAAAATCAACAAATTCAAGAAAGAAATGATTTTATTTATTGCAATCGAGATAAACCCACTAAAGAAATACGTAAACTCTTATCTGATAAAAATATTTTTTTAGATGATGGACATATCTTGAAAATAATTTCGCTTGAAAAACAAAAAAGAAAGGAAGTGTAACGCACATGAAATGATGTATACCTCATAAATTTCTTAGCCAGAAGTTTTGCAAATAGAGTAACCTGAAAATAGGTTATTTTTTTGTTGCAAAAATGAATTTTCAAAACAACAAAACAGAACAAGAAAAGTTTGAAGAACGCCACAATTTAACTGGCTTCTTTGAACTGCTTTTGAAAATCGATATGCGTGTTAACCCTCATCTATATGAAAATAAAGGAAATTCAAATAATTCCAATCAAATCTAATAACGGACTGGTCGCATTTGGGAGTGTGCTATTTGATGATTGCTTATATCTCGGCTCAATCGGCATACATAAACGCCTAGACGGAACGGGTTATCGTATAACTTATCCAACAAAAAAAGTTGGCGATAGGGATATGAATATTTACCACCCGATAAATCAAGAAACGAGCAAGCTTATTGAAAGTGAAATAATTAAAAAGGTAAAACAAATATTCGAATAAAAATAAAATTGTAGTTTATAAAAATGTAATGAAATGTTGGACACAATAATATTACAACTTGATAGCTCAAAATTTTTTATTACTGATTACGGTAAATTTGGAACAACAAAAGAGCGTGTAAACAGCGGGGTAAGAATGTTTAGAAAGTGGCACAACAACCCAACTCCGAATGATAAAAAATTAGGGCTATACAAACCAAGATTAACCCTACTACAACGTGGCTTATTGCTTCAGCTAAAAATTGAGTTTTCTGCACCAAAAATTTTATTTGGCAACAATGTCGAAGAGCTTGAAGAAAATGATTTTGATGAAGTGGTCAAAATATTGCAATGTCGCCTAAAAGATATGGGTGTTGTTATTTGGAAAAAATTTATCGAAGAAGCAGAAATATTATCATTTCACGTTTCAAAAAATATTGTGCTTAGCAATGGATATACCTCAAGCCTGGCAATCAAAGAATTAAGCAAGCTTGATTTGAGCAAAAGGTTTGATTTTGATGAAAAAAAATATCGGAATAACGGCGAGGTAATACAATTTTATACAAATTCTCATTCATTCGTAATATACGACAAAATTAACGACCTGGTTAAGCCGAGAAAAAGAGCAACTGATAAAGACCAGACGGAAAAACAATTAACAATTTTTGATTACTTAAAGGGCAACAATACGAGAACGGAACTTCTTAGACTTGAAGTCAGGCTAATACTTAAACGAAAAATAAATCAGGTTTTAGAACAAAACGGATTTGCTAATAACCCACTATTTAAAGATGTTTTCAAAAAAGAACTTTGCAAGAAAATTTTAAATACTTATTGGTCAGATTTTTTTAGCGAAAATCGCTTTTTATTAAGTCTTAAAAACAACCCTCAAGATATTTTCCAAATGATATTTATTAGATTTCCTGGAACAAAAATCTTAAAAGCTATAAAACTTGTTGGGCTTTACACACTATGTAGAGATGAGGCTGGAATGAGAGGCTTTAGGCAGACTGTAAATAGTTATAAGCCAAATACGAATTGGCAGGCGGTAAAAAAAGATTTGAAAATTTTTGAAGATGAGATATTTTCTCGTTCCGTATGGGGGTTTGTCAAAGACATTGAGAGGCAGCTTAATATATTTAATTCACTAAAACTAAAATTATGAATATATAGCAAAAATAAATAAGTTCAAACTTTAAAAACTTTTAAAAATTTAATGAAACAACAACTATGAAAGCAATTATATTTACACGAGTTGCGACTGTAGAGCAACTTAATTTGGGACAAACACTTAAAGCACAGCTTGCCCGTGCCAGAGATTATGTGAAAAAAAATGGTTTTGTAATAAAAAGTGAGTATAATTTTAATGCTTGTCCAGCAATTGAAAAAAGAAAAAAATTCGAGCTAGTAATCAACGAAATAAAATCCTCAAAAGAAAAAATCGCCGTAGTAACTGAAACTATAGATAGTCTTCAGAGAAATTTTAAAGAGAATATTGTTTTAGACGAGCTAAGGAAAGCTGACAAAGTTGAACTACATTTTTTAAGAGAAAATCTTGTCATAAATGCCAATTCAAGCAACTTAGAAATATTACGATGGGATATGGGCATTATGTTTGCTAAAAGTTATGTTCAACAAATCAGGGATAATGCTAAAAGAGCACTTCGAGAAAAAATAGAAAGAGGTGAGCACATTGGACGACCACGAAAAATAAAATAGCGTTTTGCCCCGTCTTTTTGACGGGGCATTTTGTTATAATTGACCAAAATTGAAGACTGGACAAAACTGGACAGATAAGCTAAGATAAAAATATAAAAAATAACTAACATTATGGAAAAAATATTGACAATCAAAGAAGTGGCTGAATTTCTAAAAGTGAGCGAAAAATCGATTTATAGATACATAAAAAATGGTAAGCTCAAGGCGGTTAAAATAGGACATTGGCGTATTAAAAAAGAAGACTTAAATAAATTTATTAAATAGTATGAAAAAATTTTTATTTGGATTTGTGGCAGGTATGTTATTTTTGTCTGCCGTTATGGCTGTAATATTTTTATTACACAAAAAACCAAAACAAAACGTTCAAATTACTAAAAAATGTAATTTTGAAATTTTAGACCTTAAAGAATATAAAGGCGAATATAGCCCTGGTTCAAATTATATTATTTATGAAGGGATTATAAAAAACAAATCTGAAGATAAAGAATATCTTAAAGGGATGGTAGCAAAAATATATAATCAAGAAAATATTTTAATTTCAGACGGCTTCGAAAATGTTAATAATTGGATTGAGCCTAACAAAGCTATGCCCTTTAAGATAAACACTCAAGTTGATACCGCACACAATACTGTTATAAGAAAATATTTCAATAAAGACACAAGAGTTAACCCAGATATTTACCCTTGGTTTAATTCTTGTAAATAATATCGTATGAAAAAACTAATTTCGTTTATCATTGTTTTCACGACAATGTTTGTATTAACCGCTTCGTCTGCGTTTGCTTACACCAGAGTAAAGGGATATTACAAGCGTTCGAGCGGGTCATATGTAATGCCTCATTATCGAACCAGCTCTGACAGCTACAAATGGAACAACTGGTCAAGTCGTGGTAATTACAACTACTTCACTGGCAAAAAGGGTTATAAAAAATGAAATAAGAAATATGGGTATTGTAAAATATACCGAGAAGGACGAGGTTATTGAAGTCCTATTGAAAGTATGCAAGACAACTAAATTGCTATGAAAATTAAGATTATACAATTTATTTTATTGGTTATAGCTACAATCATTTTAATTCCCAAGTCAACCAACGCATTGTCTGGATGTTTAGATTATGGAATGGCCTATGAAGATTTGAGCGGATATTGTAAGTGTATGAACGGTTATGTTTGGGGATATTCATTCGGAAAAAAATATTGTATATCTGCAAATCAAGCTTGTATAGATGACTATGGTTATGGTGCAACCGCCGACTTGGCAGGTACCCATTATACTAGACAATAGAGTTCATTTAGATTTGGCGGGCGTGGTTCTTGGTGATAGGATGTAATTAAGAAATTAATTATGTTTTTCCGACCGCGAAGCGGGCGGAAAAACTACTA
>Ga0233425_10000671_pt1 | contig 85980 bp, 79 predicted proteins | sample Watercolumn_Towu_2_FD_181712 | JGI IMG/M metagenome (GOLD analysis project Ga0233425, IMG submission 181712) | Freshwater microbial communities from Lake Towuti, South Sulawesi, Indonesia - Watercolumn_Towuti2014_140_MG | ecosystem: Environmental > Aquatic > Freshwater > Lake | place... | reverse complement strand
CTCCTGTGGATGCGGACTGGACCGTTTGACGTGTTCGACACCAGCAGGATACCTCAGCTTCTCGAAATGCGCTACTCTCCCAGGAGCATGGGAAAGTTATTTAATTCTCGTTCCTAATGCGGGCTTGCAGCGATACGGAAAAGTCCGTGCGTAGAGCGGCAGCTGTGGCCGTGCGCAGGATCGACGATTTCCAGAAATTTGTCCTGCTGATCCAGACCCTAGGCGAGGAAGACCCAGACGTGCGCCGGGAGGAAGAATGGGTCCTGCGTCAGGCCCGGCGCCGGAACCGCGATAACCAGTCCAGCGCGGAGTTGATCGCGGCTACGGGCTATGCATACAAGCCGCCGCGCTTGAAGGCAGCAGTAGCCCAGGGCGAGATCAGCGATCCCCAGGGCGAGATCGGCGATCCCCAGACCGTGGTGCCATTGATTCAGGCCCTGGGCTCTGTCCATTGGCTTGTGAGGGAGAAGGCGGCAGTAGATCTCGCTAAGCTCCCCCAGGTTACTGTGCCCGATGCGAAAGCCACTGCCCGGCACTTGTGGTGGCAGCTTACCAGCTCCGACCATGATGTTGCCAACGCGGCAATGGAGCTGCTCGGCCGGGTTGTGAATCAGATGACGGAAGCAGAAGTCGCCGCGCTCGGCGACAACTCACCGCCTAAGCCATGCGGGTTCAAGTTGACGCGTCCGTTACTGATCATCTTGAACGTAGTGGCTGCCGGCCTTTCTGGCTTTGCCTTCAACATGCTTACCGCTGCATTGGGTGTGCCAACCAAGCCTGCCATCTGGACGCTCGTGAGCGCCCTGACACTCGTGATCCTGAGTGTGATCGCGCTGCGCCTCGACCGCCAAAAGAGCTAGCCATCGCCCATGAACCGCCAAGCCAAATCCGCCATTAAATCGCTCGTCCTGACCCTTCGCCACAAGCTGGAGGCGGAGATCGCCATCGGCCTGAAGCGCTACGGGTTCGCCGGGGAGCGCTGGCTGTCGCTGGAGCGCCTGCCGCACATCGAGCGGGATGACGCGGCCGCGGCCGAGCACTTCCGGCTGCGGGCTGCATTGGAGCAGCACCTGCGCCGCATCGGCGCGGCGCCGGCGAGCGCGACGCCCGCGCAGCGCGCGGAAGCAGTCGAATGGTTCGTGCGCGAGGTGGCGTTCACCCACCTGAACCGGCTGGTCGCGCTCAAATGCCTGGAGGCCCGCGGGCTGATCCCCGAGATCATCACGACCCGCGACGCGTACGGCGGCCGTAGCCGTGCGCACTACGAATACCGCTTCGACCACCCCGACGAGGCCGCGGCCCCGGACGACGCGCTGCCCGCCGCGATCCGCCACGTCTGCCGGATCGTCTATCCCGAGTTCCGCCTGCTCTTCGACGTGGGCGATCCCGCGACCGGCCGCAAGCCCCCGGCCGACGACATCGTCTGGCCCGCCTACCCCGTCCTGCGCGACTGCATCGCCCTGATCAACGGGCTGGATGCGGCGGCAAATGGCAAATGGCAAATAGCAGATAGCAGATCGCAAATGGCAAATGGAGGACAGCAGGACGAGGCACGCAGTACGCAATACGCACCACGTCCCACCTCCAGCCTCCAGCCTCCAACTTCCAGCCTGTGGCTCGAAGACGAGATCATCGGCTGGATCTACCAGTTCTACAACGCGGAGCAAAAGGAGGCGATCCGTGCCCGCGGCGCGCCGCAGCGGCCGGCCGAGGTGGCGGTGATCAACCAGTTCTTCACCCCGCGCTGGATCGTCAAGTTCCTGGTGGACAACACCATGGGCCGGCTGTGGCTGGAGATGCACCCGAACAGCCCGCGCGTGCGCGCGAAGTGCGATTATCTGGTGCCGGAGCCGTTGGGCGGAGGAGCAGAGGAGCAGGGGAGCAGAGGAGCGGGGGAGAACTCGCAATTCCGGCTTGATCCTGATTCTCCGATCAACAACCCGAAGGCGTCGCCGCGGCGGAAGGCGAAGCGGCCGCAGGACATCCGCCTGATTGACCCGGCCTGTGGCGCCATGCACTTCGGCCACTACGCTTTCGAGGTCTTCCAGGAAATCTACCTGGATTACTACGAGCTGTACAGCGGTGAGCCGATCAACGAATCAGCGAATCAGCGAATGGCGAATGGACAATCCGAAATCAGCAATCGGCAATCCGAAATCGCCTCCGCCATCCTCCGCCACAACCTCTACGGCGTGGACATTGACCTGCGCGCGGTGCAACTGGCCGCGCTGAGCCTGTTCATCAAGGCAAAACATGCCCTGAGCGAAGTCGAAGGGACTGCCGATCCGAAGGCGCACATCACCCAGATGAACCTGGTGGTGGCCGATGCGGTGCTGCCGGCCGACGGGGCGCGCGCCCAGTTCCTCGATCGCTACAAGGATGACAAGGTGGTGCAGGACGCGGTGCGCCAGGTGCTGGACGAGATGGCGAATGTGGCCGAGGTGGGCAGCCTGCTGCGGGTGGAGGAGCGGCTGGCCGCGATCTTGGAAAAGGCGGGGCATGCGGCGGCCGTGACGAAGGACGAAGGACGAACGACCAAAGGCGAAAAACGGAATACGCAACACGCAGTACGCAATACGCAAATGGCGCTTGTGGACTTGCCCGAAGCCCAGCCGGAGGACTGGGGCGCGCACTACACCGTGGCCCGCCTGCTGGACGACCTGCGCGAGTTCGCGGCCCGCGCCCTGCAGACGCACGACCTGAACGCCCAGCTCTTCGCCGAGGAGGCCGAGAAGTCGGTGCACCTGCTGGATGTGTTCTTGAACGACTACGATGTGGCGGTAATGAATCCGCCTTTTGGAGGAACACTGACAGAAGCGAAGACCCGACTTGAGCACAGCTACAAGGCTCTCTGTGGCAACTTGCTGTGTGCATTCGTCGAAAGAGCGGTATTTGATCTGGCTCCCCAAGGCTTTGTCGGAGCAGTCCTCGACCGCACCTTCCTGCTCAAGATGAGCTTTGAGCAGTTTCGAAAGGATGTACTCCTCGATCACGCAAGTCTGCTGGCATTCACCGATTTGGGTTGGGGTATTCTCGACGATGCAAATGTGGAAGTCTCCACCCTTGTGGTTTCAGCCCAACAAGTTGATACGCCAGCTGTCTTTCTACGGGAAAGGGCGGACGTACAAACCGATATCGAGACTGTGCCTACGGACAGAATGCAGCAGTTTGTAGTTCCGATGGTGGACTTCCGATCCTATCCCAATGCTGCCTTTGCCTATTGGACGCCAGCATCGATCCGACGAATATTTCGCAGGTTTTCATCTCTGGATCCGGATATTTGCACAGCCAAGGAGGGGATACACCCGAATGATGCGGAGCGTTTCTTGCGGTCTCATTGGGAGGTCAATCCAGAGCGGATCGGTAGAAGACATGGATGGGTGCCAGTAGCGAATGGGGGGGGCTATTCTCCTTTCTGTCGTGACAACCAGTCGCTTATTCTGTATGAGGATGAGGCAGCGGCAATCAAGTCTCTAAGGGGAATGCGCAATGAGCACTTGCAGTTCAAGGAAGGGCTGACCTGGGGAAAACGTACCGATCTTGTGAGCTTTCAATACCTTCCGATGGGGCACGCCTTTACGCATGAAGGACACAGCCTATTTCCACATGACTCCGATCTGATCTGGGAATTGCTGTCAATCCTCAATAGCAGCTTGATGCGATATACGGCAAACACGTTGTGCGGGCAACACAAAACGTCGGGCTACATAGGTCAGTTACCCTACAGCCCGCCAACTTCCCCATTGAGTGCCAGGCTTAGGTCGACGGCAAAAGAAGCCTATGGCTTCAGACGGTTCTGGGACACCGGCAACGAGACCTGCACCCGCTTCGATGTGCCCTGGCTGATCCAGGCCCGCCGCGGCGCGCTGCTGGCGGGAACGACTGCCGACGGACGACCGCCGACCGCCGCCTTGGACCTTCCCAATCTACCAGTTTCCCAATCTACCAATCTACCAACCCTCCTCGACCACCTTCTCGCCATCGAACACGCGGCTGACGCTCGGCTCCAACAGCTCCAGGCCGCGATTGACGCCGCGGTCTACGACCTGTACGAGATCACGCCGGAGGATCGGGCACTCATCGAGCGCGAGCTGGGCGACCGGCCGCCGGAACTGGTCTGGCCGCAGATGGCGGGCAAAGCGGACGACGAGAAGCGCCGCGAGCACGTGCGCCGGCTGGTCTCGTGGTGCCTGCTGGACGCCCTCAAGGAGAAGCGCGACGGCATCCTGCCGGTCACGCCAGTCGCAGGCGAGCTCAGCAGCCTGGACGCGGTGCGCCGCGGGTTGGAGGCGGAGTTCGGCGAGGCGGCCGCGTTCAGGATGGAAAGCGATATCGGGCAACTGCTCGGCCAATCGCTGGCCGACTGGCTCGACGGCCCGTTCGTCAGGTGGCACACATCGCTCTACAAGCGCCGGCCGATCATCTGGCATCTTGCCAGCCCCAAGAACGGTTTCGGCTGCTTCGTGTACATCCACAAGCTGGACGCCGACACCCTGCGCAAAGTCCAGACCCTCTACCTCTGGCCCCGCCGCCGCGGGGTCGAGGCGGAGCGGGACGCGGCGCGGCAGGCCGTGGCGGCCGGCGACCGGGCCGCAGCCCGCCGCCTGGAAGCTGTGGAAGCGCTCCTCGAGGACCTGGCCGAGTTCGAGCGCCGGCTGCTCAGCGTGATCCAGGCGCAAGTCAAGTGCGAGATCCCCGCCTGGGCCGAAGGGCCGTTTCGGAACGGCGTCTACGATCCGGTGCTGGACGACGGGGTGAAGGTGAACATCACGCCGCTGCAGGAGGCGGGGGTGCTCAGGTATGGGAAGGTGGTGTAAGCAACACCTGTGGAGGCCACGATGTCCAACAACGCAAACGACCTTGCAGCAATCGAAAACCGTTTGAACAAAGTCCTCGAACGTTACGCGCAAGCACGAGTGCGCGGCGATTTCTTGGAGGCCGTCCTTGCCGTGCACACAGCTCTGGAGGATGCGTTGGATGTTCATCTGGGGGAGCAAGAGGAAGATCTCAACTTCACCCAGAAATTCGATCAGGTGTTGCCCGATCTCTCCGTGCGCTTCTCGGTTGATCAGCTCAACAAGCGGCGCAACTACTATGGTCATCCCAAGCAACTGTTCGAAGATAGCGAGATCCGGCAAACAGCAGTAGGTTTCATTGATCTGTCCATTGCAGCATGGCCCGATCTGTTCGGTCACACGCGCGCACCGATTGTTCACCCGGCCCTGGCGTCAGCGCCAGGCGCGACCGGTTTACTTCAGCAGATGGCCGTTCTCAGGCAGAAAGATCAACAGATTCAGCAGCTTGCGAGACGCATTCAAGAGCTTGAGACCTCCGAAAGGCCCCAACCGGGAGAGCCAGTCCGAGAGCCATTCCAGACCGGTGCGCAAGCCATCCCGTGGCGCGCATTGGTTTTCGGCATCTTGCTGCTCCTTCCGCTGTTGCTCCTGGTCGGCTTCGCCGGGTATCATTGGCGTCAGCAGCCGATTATCTGGTATTGGGCGGCGATTTCGACAATACTCAGCCTGGTCTTGGGTTTCTTCGCCATGCGTCACTTATGGCGCTTCCTTCGCAGTGTCGGCCTGCGCAGATTGGTTGCCGCCGTGTCAGTGGGGCTGGTTCTGGCGACCCTGACCATGATCCCATTTGCGCCCAGAGGCATTGACTTACCCTACAAGGCGGGCGCCGCGCTGGCACGCGTGCTCACCTTTGTCGAGCAGGCCGTTGGGGGTGTCGCCTCGGGCATCTCGTCGCTAGGCGCAAATCTGGCTCACGCCGTCGCGCCAACGACATCCTTACCGACAGTCGTTCCGATGGCGACGATGGAGCCAACCAGGGCGCCATGGACGGCAACCCCCGTTGGCGCCGCTACGGCCCTGCAAACATCCCAACCGACCGCGCTGCCTGTCACTCCGACAGCGAGCGCCCAGCCGACATCCACTCCAAGACCGCCAACGGTACAGCCCGTGGGCATCACAATCGGCGCTCGCGTCCGCGTCAAAACCGACGGCGCCGCGCTGATGTCCCGTGCTGAGCCTGGCAAGGATAAGACAGTGATCGCGCGTTTCGACAACGGCAGCGAACTGACCGTGCTGGAAGGCCCTGTTACAGCGGATGGCATTACCTGGTGGAAGGTTCAGGGTCAGGCCGGCACAGGTTGGAGCGCAGCGGATTTCCTGGAACCGGCGAAAATCCCGTAACTGCCGACCGCCATTCTGTTTTGGGTCAAAGGATGATAGCGTCGAATTGAATGCCGAGAGCCGCGCCCGCTCTCAAAACAAGGGGGATCGATGAAGATTGTTCCACAGTCCAGTCCGTGGCTGGACTTACTTCTCACCGGATCAATCAAGACAGACGAAACCATGACTGGCCTGCCCAGCCAGGTGGCTGATACCGTCCGGATGGTCAAAGCCATCAGCCAGCATATCCAACACAACGAACTGGTCCCGTTCACTTTGCCCGATTGGTCGGTCCCAGTGGAGATGTTTCAAACACGGGGAGGCAAGTTCCTGCATCGGCTCTACTTCATCAGGCATAAGCTGTTGCGCTTCCTCACACCCACCCGCCTGTTACTGCCTGCCCTTATGTTCTTTCTGATCTTGTCTGAACCGCTGTACCTGGGTATCTATTATCTCCTGGCAGAATGGGTGTCCGCTGGACATCTGGGGTCACTCCATCTGACACCTCGTTCAGCACTCGCACTCTTGTCCCTACTGGTGGTTCTGTTATTTCTTGTCTGTATCATCCTCTATTGCACCTTCGGTGGGTATTGGACTTTCATCACATTGATCCGAAACCGCCTTATTCCCTGGTATTATCGGGGCATCGTTCTTATGACTGCCGCAGGCTTGGTGATCTGGTGGCTTGTGGAAGGCAGCGGTCGCGTTTGGGACCATTCAATCCATAATTTTGCACTGTCGGTTTCCGGTGCAGGGCCAGAACTGAACCACTTCGTTTCAACGGTCTGGGAGAGCCGGAGTTACATGATCGTCTCGGCTATCCTTATCTATGTTCCAGCGATCATGCACGGCGCTTTGTGGCTGGCGAGACCGGCAATCCTGGACCTGATTGGTGTCGCCGTAGTTCTGCAGTGGATGCTCTCCTATCACATTCTCAACCCTATCGAGTCTGTGGGGAAGTTCATCGTTACACCCCTTGCGCTCGAGCCCAACGGGGAACTGCGAAAACTACTCGACCTCAACGCAGCTAAGTTGACCGCGTTGCAAGACTGGTCTGATGGTCGCAGGCAGATCGTCCAGAACAAGCTAATACCGACCACGATCATGCTGGCGTTTCTGGGCCTGTTGGCAAACACTACTTGGGGCGACGGCATCTTCACACAGATGATAGACACGCTCAGTATCCTCTTGATACCACCACCACCGACTATGGACCTCAGCGAGCTTCTTCCCTACCTGGGAGCGTTTTCACTGCTGATAGCTCTCATGATTCCTGTGATTCTGATTGTCATGCTCCTTAATGAAGTCTCAGTCATGGACTATATCTCGCAGGCATGTGTTTTGGCCCAGCATGCTCAGCAAGCCGATTCCCCGAAAAGTCACGTTGATCCGAGACCGGTCGGCCTGTTGGGATGGGTCCGCTCCTGGCTCCATTAAGGATAGCAATGCGTCGCATAAGAGGCGGTTGTATGCTTGTGCAAGCCTTGACCCAGCAATTCCTATCTTACTTCGACAGCGCCAACGGCCACACTATCGCCCTCTGGTTCGACCCCGACCGGGAATACGAGGCGCTGCTGCCGCACCTGACCGGCGTCGTGCTCTGGCGCTACGACGGCAGCCTGCTGCGCCTACGCCACCGGCTTATCCGCCGGCCAGCCGGCGAGAAGGTGGTGGTCTACCTGCCGATGCACCTCGATGACGCCGAGGTCCTGCGGCCGTTCTTCGCGACCAGCCTGCTCTTCACCGACCGGCTCTACAAGTTCCTGCGCCGCCAGGGGCTGGACTTCCCGGACGACCCGCAGGTGGCCCACGAGCTGCGCGCCCTGCTGCCGCGGCTGGCAGCCCGATCGGTGGGCAAGGGCCGCGAGTTCTGGACCTACAACCTGGCGAACCTGGAGCGAGCCCGCGAGACGCTGATCGGCAGCTTCGACGACGCGCTCTTGCGCTTCCTCGCCGCGTCGGTTGCCGAGTGGGCGCGGCTGTGGGAGGAGCAGCTCGACGGACTCTTTGCCGCCCAACTGGAAAGCACATACGGCCTGGCCGCGACGATCGAGGGGGATCCTGATGAACTGGCGCGGCGTCTGACCGCGCAGTTGGTCTTGGTCCAGGCGTTCACCGACGCGTGCCAGCCGGCCGACTTCCCCTATCGCGACCGGTTGCCGGAGCCGCTCTACTACGAGCGCTGCCGCGCGTTCCTGGCCCGCTGGCAGCGCGACGCGGCGTATAAGGCCGCTTACATCCGCCTGGCCGACGGCCTGCAGACGCGCTACAACCTGGCCGGTTGGGCTGCCGCGCTGCCTGCGGCGACGGGGCTGGCGCTTGGAGCGACCTTCGTCAACGTGGAAGACGCGCTCTGGGCAGGCGTCGAAGCAGCCATGGCCGGCCTGGAGGGGGAACCCAACTGGCGGGCGTGGCTGTCGCAGGGGCGGGAGCGCTTCGCGGCCCGGGCCACAGGCTTTTGGGCGGCTGAAGGCCGCGCACCCGGCTGGGGGCTGCTGGCGCGCGCTGCCGATCTCTTCGCAGCCGTCCACGCAGCCCGCGGCGAGCTGGATGGCTTGGCCGCGCCGGCGAGCCTGCTGGCCCGCTACGCTGAAGCGTGGTGGCGGATTGACGCCGACTTCCGTGTCCTGCGCGAGGGCCTCGACGCCCACGACGCCCACGACGCCCACGAGGGGCTAAGCTACGAACGGCTGCGCGACCGCTGCAACCGTAGCTACCGCGATATTCTGGCCCGGATGAACGATCGCTTCACGATGCTGCTCCGCACCGAAAGCGCCTGGCCGGTCGATGCCCTGCCACGGCAGGATGGCTTTTGGGTCGATGTCTTCGGCCAACCGGCCGCCGCGCACGGCAGACCGGCCAGGGGCGCGGCCCGCCGAGGCAAGGTCGCGATCATGTTCGTGGATGCCTTGCGCTACGAGCTGGGGCAGGCGCTGCACGCCGCACTGGACACAGACGGCGCGGGCGACGAGCGGCGCATCACCGCCCGGCTGGCCGCCATCCCGACCGTCACCCCCATCGGTATGACCGCGCTGCTGCCCGGCGGCGAGCGCCGCGCGGTGGGTTACGACGCCGACTGGAGTATCACGATAGAAACCCGGTTTCTCCGAGAAACCGGGTTTCTGGCTAGCGGCAACCTGAAGGACAAGGCCGCGCGGCGCGCCTGGCTCGAAGCGCACGCGCCCGGCGCCGCGTTCTACAACCTGGGGGACCTGCTGAATACGCCAGCCGGCCGGCTGCCGGAGGCGCAAGTTACGATCGTTTTCGACACAACCCTCGACGCAGTGGGCGAAAACGTCGGCAGACTTGCTCTGCGCACATTCAGCGCGCTACTTGGTAACATCAAGCGCGGGATCCACAAGCTACTGGGGTTGGGCATCAGCGAGGTGCACGTCGTGGCCGATCACGGTTTCCTGCTCCTGGAGGAGATCGGCGAGCACGAGAAAGCCTCGGTCCGATCCGTGCCAGCACTGGTCGTCCATGAGCGATATCTCCTCGGCCGCGGACTGGGCAAGACTGAACAGGTCTCCTTCCCTGTGCCGGGCGGCGGCGATCTGATCGCCTGGTACCCGTTGGGCATCGGCTGCTTCAAGACCCCTGGGCCGTACAACTACGCCCACGGCGGCCTGTCGCTGCAGGAGCTGGTCATCCCGCACCTGACGATCACGCAGCAGGCTGTCGGCCGGCCGGTCGGCGTGGCCGCGGATCTGCCGGCCCGCATCACTGGCCAATTCAAGGTTGTCCTGGAGCCAGTGGTGGCAAGCACCACTGATCAGCCCCGCCAGGTGACCCTCAGCTTGGAGGCAGCCGGCCAGCCGGTGGCGCCGCCGCTGAGCTGCGTCGTGGCGCCGGCCGCCGCGACCGAGCAGACGATCCTGCTGCCGATGGGCTGCGGCCTGGAAGCAGGGCAACGCGTGCGCTGGGTGCTGTGTGACGCCGTCACCGGCGAAGTGCTGGCCGAACAGGATGCGGTCAGCCAGGTAGACCTGTGGTAGGATGTGCAGGACGTCCGTGTTTTCTTCCTTCCGCGGGGAGATGCATCCATCACGGACAGAAAGAAACATGGACAAGGTAAGCCAGTCCAAGAGTCCGTGTTTTCTTCAATCCGTGGGGACAACTTCATGTTGAGGCTTTGATGCAAGAACCTTTCACGCTGGACGAACTTGACCACAAACTGGCCAGCGCGTTCCCCGGCCGCATCGTGCGCAAAGACCTGGTGCGCCAGACCAAGGTCGGCTTCAACGTGCCGGTCTACGTATTGGAATACCTGCTCGGCCAGTACTGCGCCTCGACCGACCCGGAGATCGTCGCCAGGGGCCTGGACTACGTGCGCGAGACCCTCAGCCGCAACTACGTGCGCGCCGACGAGGGGGAGAAGGTCAAGGCGCTCACCCGCCAGCGCGGCCGCCATCGCATCCTGGACAAAGTCAAGGCGCGTCTGGATACCGGCGTGGATCACTTCTGGGCCGAGCTGGTGAACCTGGGCGTGAAGGATGCCCTCATCCCCGACGAGATCGTACACCGCAACGACAAGCTGCTGATGGGCGGCATCTGGGCGCTGGTGGACCTGGTCTACGATCCCGAGCACCAGGAGCGCGGAGTGGTACGGCCCTTTGCTATCGAGCGCATCAAGCCGATCCAGGAATCCTCCACCGATCAGAGCGACTTCTACGCCGGTCGCGGACAGTTTACGACCGATGAATGGCTCGACGTCGTGCTGCGCAGCGTCGGCCTGGAGCCGGCACACCCCGACTTCACCCGGCGCAAGAAGCTGCTTCTGCTGCTCCGGCTCATCCCGCTGGTGGAGGCCAACTATAACCTCATCGAGCTGGGTCCGCGCGGCACCGGCAAGAGCTTCGTCTATCGGGAGATCTCCCCCTACGCGATCCTCGTCTCCGGCGGCCAGACAACCGTGGCCCAGCTCTTCATGCACATGGGCAGCGGCCAGATGGGCCTGGTGGGGCTGTGGGATACGGTCGCGTTCGACGAGGTCGCGGGCGTGCGCTTCAAAGACCCCAACGGCATCCAGATCCTCAAAGACTACATGGAGTCGGGCAGCTTCTCACGCGGCAAAGAGGAGACCCCGGCCGAGGCAGCCATCATCTTCAACGGCAACCTTGACGGCGAAGTGACGACGCTGGTCAAGACCTCGCACCTGCTGCAGCCGCTGTCGGACGACATGAAGGACCTGGCGCTGATTGACCGCATCCATTGCTACCTGCCCGGCTGGGAGTTGGACAAGATGCGGCCGGAATACTTCACCGGCCACTACGGCTTCGTCGTGGACTACGTCAGCGAGGTATGGCGGAGCCAGCGCAAGACCACCTACTCCGATGCGCTTGATCGCTACTTCAGCCTGGGCAGCCACCTGAACCAGCGGGACGTCAAGGCCACCCGCAAGACCGTCTCCGGGCTGATCAAGCTGCTCCACCCCGACGGGCATTTCACCCGCATTGAGCTTCAGGAGTACCTGGAGCTGGGCCTGGAAGGCCGGCGCCGCGTCAAAGAGCAGTTAAGACGCATGGGCGGCCTGGAATACTGGGCGGTCAACTTCTCGTACCTCGACCAGGAGACCCGCGCCGAGACCTTCGTCGCCGTGCCCGAACAATCGGCTGGTGGGCTGATCACGGCCGGCCGGCTGGACCCCGGCATCACCTTCACCGTCGGCACTGACCAGGCCGACGGCCGCCTGGCGATCTTCCGCATCGAAGTGCAGTGCACCAAGGGCAGCGGCCGGCTGAACGTCACCGGCGCGCCCTCGCGCGCGATCCGCGACGCCATCCACACCGCGCACACCTACCTCAAAGCACAGACTCCCCGCCTGGGCCTCAGCAAGAACCCGACCGACTATGACCTGGACGTGCAGTTGGTCAACCTGATGCAGTCCAAGGAAGGCAGCGAAACCGGCGTGGCGTTCTTCGTGGGCATGGTCAGCGCGCTGCTGGGCAAGCCCGTAATGGAGTCGCTGGTGATCCTGGGCGAGATGAGCATCCGCGGCGGACTGCTCAAGGTGGGTCTGCTCACCGAGCGGCTGCAACTGGCGATGGACAACGGCGGCCGCCGCGTCCTCCTGCCCGCCGAAAACAAGCGCGACTTCGCCGACATCCCCAGCGACGTGCTGGACAAGCTGCAGATCGCGTTCTACTCTGATCCGGTGAACGCGGCGTTGCGGGCGTTGGAGGTCGAATGACGATGAGGATATCACCATGGATAGAAACGCAACGGTCGAACTGCTTCACTCCCCGGCATTTGCTGGTTGCCTAGGGCTTATGCCCGTCGGCGTTGCTTCTATGCCCACCAGAACGCCCGCAAGAGGCTATGCTACACCTGGCGGGTAATAAGATCGGAGTCATCAGTTGGCCCCTGGTGATCGTTATTGTCCTACTCTACTGCGGCGAGCCACTTCGGGCATTCCTACAGAACTCCAGCGAGTTCAGGGTCGGTGCGGGCGGCATGGAGACCTGGCTTCCCTGTGGCAGGCAGAGGCTGCCGCCTACCTGGGCATCGCAACGGCACAACAGGGCGGCGATGGTTCCACCAACTTGCCCGCTGAGGAAGCGCAGGGAATTGCCCTGCCGTCCATCAGTGTTGTTCCGCGGCCTGATGGACGTCACTCACGTCAAGGCGAAAACACCTGGGACCGAACCCTCGCATGCGCTCAGGCATTCTCAACTGCTCGCAAAGTGAGAGCGTTGGCTGGCGCTGTGCCAGACTGGCTACAGCACCGCAAACTGATGCAATTCCATCTTGCGATCAGTTTCGTCTTGGGCGTCCTATCTGATGCTGCACTACACTGCTACCCGGATGATCCGGATGCAACAATGCGCGTCATGGCGCATGTTTGTTGTGTTTATATCGGCAATGTCGTGCTGGCTGCCGGCCATGATGGTGACCTTCCGCGACTCGGGCAGGCTGAAGTACGCGCAGCTCAAGCCGGCCGGGCGCCAGCCCTCGTCGATGCCGGCCTTGATCAGGTGCTAGCGCAGGTGCTCGCCCCACAACCCCTCCGCCTTCATCTTGACGCCCGTGCGCGGGAACTTCCATTCGAGCGGCTCGGCGAAGATCTCAATGAAGTCGGGCGGCACGCATGCGCTGCCGATCACCTCCACGCCGACGATCGGTTCCTCTTCGACGAAGGTGATCGCGCCGTAGGGCCGCTCGTCCAGCTCGACGCCGTCCTGTTGTACTCAGCTCCGACGTAGGGATCGAGGCGGCCCAGCTTTACGCAGAAGTTACGGCAGCGCTGCCAGCGCCCGCTCCAGTTGCTCCACGGCCTGGATTTCTTTTGCCCTGGCGGAGCGAATGAAGCCGGCCAGCTCCCGGCGCAGCGCGGGGTCCGGCAGAACCTGCCTGACCTCGCCCTGGTAGGAATGTCCCCATCGCCAGAGCGGGGCGCTCAGATCGGCCACCGCATCGTAGTATGCCGCGGCAGTGTTGAGGTACCCGGCGATCTCAGGAACGGCCGCGGCCATCTTGCGCAGGTAACCGGCCGCTGCATGTCGTTCGTAGAGCATCGTGACCTGATCGCCATACACCATAACGCGCGTCGCCATCACCTCTGGATCGTCCGCCGGGTAGTCAGCATCTACTTCGATGCCAGCCGCCCAGGCATCGTAGGCGGCGAGTCCGCCGACGTGGTTGGGCAACATCGGAAATGAGACGGTGCGCTCCAATTCAATCGCCCACGTCAGCGCTGACGCCAACGTGCCGCGTTCGAACGGTCGCGCTGGTTTCTTGGCGCCGATGATGATCAAGCCTTTGCCGGCGCCCTTGTCCATCGTCTCGAACCACTCAGCCTTTTCGTAGTACCGCTCCCGTCCTTCCTGGAAATAGCTCCAGCCGAACAGCACGTCCCCCTCGCCCCGGTAGCCTGCGACGATCCCCGCCTCGGGCGGGCCGATGATGCCGAAGGAGATGGGCGGTACCCCGCGCGCGATGCTTTCCCTGATGGCCTGGAGCATCGCCCCCTTCTCGGGCGGGACGGTACGATACTCGTAGCCGGCGGCCTCGAAGGCGCGACGGAACGGTTCCTCGCCGAAGTAGGACAGATCCACATTGCCGCCATCATCGCGGTTCCAAAGCCGGCGGAACGCCGCGCCGGTGACGCCCATCAAGATATCGTAATCCATGGGGTCGCCCAGATATTTCAGGCAGGCATAGAGCGCACCCGGGAAAGGGCACAGATGAATATCGTAGCCGATGCGCGGGATCCCTTCCAGGATGGCGCTGGTGAATGGGCGGTTGATGTTGTGCATGGTTCCTCCTTACACCTGGCATATGCGATGCGATGGTGGTAGCTTCTGACAATACGATCATCGCGCACTCCTCCGCCTCTGCGGATGGTGAAACGCCCTTTACCCCGGCGGGATCAGGTGCGCTGCACCATCCCGTGAACCCACTTTCAACGCAGCGCTGCCAGCGCGCGCTCCAGGTATCCCACCGCCTCGGCTTCCTTCGCACCCGCAGCCCGAACATCGCCAGCCAACTTGTGTCGCGTATCCGGGTCGGTCAGCCCCGGCAGCGCCGCCTGGAAAGAGGCGCCTCCCCACGGCCACAGAACCGAGGCCAAACTGCCGGCCTCATCGTAGAGTGCAGCCGCCGCGTGCAAATGTGCGGCGGCTTCCGGCCCAGCCTCGGCCATGAGTCGGAGGTAGCCAGCGGCTGAGCGACGCTCTTCCAGCATGACGATCTGGTCGCCGTAGATCATGCAGCGCGTATCCATTACGGCTGGGTTATCGGCCGGATAATCGGCGTCCACCTGCAAGGCATCGGTCCAGGCATCGTACGCCGCCAGCCCACTCACGTGGTCGGGCAAGTTGCTGCGTTTCGGAGTGCGCTCCAGGTCCAGCGCCCATTTGAGCGAGGCGATGAGCACGTCGCGGGCTGAGGGTCGGGTCGGCTGCTTGTCGCCGACGATGAGCAGGCCCACATCCTCGCATTTGTCCATCGTCTCGTACCAATCGCGCGTCTCGTAGTACTGGGCCGGATTCGGCTGGAAGTAGCTCCACCCGAAGAGCACCGCGCCGTTTTCATCATAACCGGTAACCAGCCCGGGTTCGGGCGGGCCGAGGATGCCGAACGAGATCGCCGGCCGGTTCCGACCGAGGCATTCTTTGATCGCCGCGACCATCGTCTCCTTCACGGCGGGTACCTTTGACCAGCCGTAACCCAACGCGGCGAAGGCTTGCCGGAAAGGCTCATCCTCATATCGCAGGATGCCGACATTCCCTCCGTCATCGCGGTTCCAGAGCCGCCGGAAGGCCGCGCCCGTGATGCCCATCAGGTAGTCGTAGGCGACCGGGTCGCCAGTGTACTTCAGGTAGGCATAGAGCGTGCCGGGAAACGGGCACATGTGGACGTTGTAGCCGATGCGCGGTACCCCTTCGAGGATCTTCCGTTCTTGTGCCATTGTGGTCTCTCCCTTCGGCGTTCTTGTGGACACCCGTTCGATCGCGGCGCCTTCTCGCTGGCGATCCTACGATGTCTTGTCTCTGACCGGCAAGTAAATAATCACGAGCGACTCGCCTGTCTCTGTGTTCGGCGGGTAGTACTCAAACGAGGAGCCACCGGGGACCGACTCGAGGGGAGACTCAGGCAACCACTCCCCGATGATGTGGCCCCAGGTCGGGCCGATAGTTTTCACGGTGCATTCGAACGTCGCGTAACGGCCGGCGGGAATCTCGCGCACAACCAGCCCCTCTGGGATGGGAGACCCGGCTACAACTGCCATCCCGTCCAGGCAAAACTCCACGTTGTCCAGGGCGAAGTAGACGCTGTAGTAGGCCTTGTCCGTGCTGAACGGTTTGACCTGCTCATCGTAGGGCATGTAGCGATCCATCCACAGCGTGTGATAGAAGCTGGGATCATCGGGGTTGACGCGCTCTTGGATGCCCATGACGGTGAATCCGTCGTGGAAAACGCCCTTGGGTTCCATGGACCCTACCTCCTAGTGTCGATACTCTTCTAGCAGTTGCTTGCCTGGCTGCGCCAACTCAGGTTGATCATCAGGCCCTCACATGCCAACCGCACTGTCTGCGTCATCCATCCCCTTGCCTGCGTCTGTTGCTGACGACCGCTCAACTCGCGTCCCAGATGCTCCTCTTGGGCCTGCCGTAGTCGTTCATCGTAACGTTCCGCCGCTTGCTCGAACTCATGGTAGTTGAACATGTTGCACCTCTATCTCCTGTTCTCAAGTCTTCTCATTGTCTTTGCCCCCATTTTACACTCCTGTCGTCACGGCATCGTCACCGCGATCGTCACGGCTCGCGTTACGGCGCATCTCATGGGCAAGACGCTACGTTGTGGAATTCTGGGGTATCCTCGCTAACCAAAATAGGCAATGGCGCAAAATTCGCTTTTCGGCGTCTGTCATTCTGAGCGGGTTGACCCCCGATCTCTCGCGACGGCGAGCATTCAGCAAAGAATCTCCTTGCCGCGACGAGACCCTTCGCGGGATGCTCGCCACAACGCACTTCGCGGGACCGACCCGCTCAGGGTGACAAAAGTGAATTTTGCGGTACTGCCAAAATAGTGAGCTTGGAGTATAATGTGCGTAAGAGGGTGCTTCCATGACCATCTTGAAGATCTCACTCCTCGGCGCGCCCCGTATCGAGCTAGATAACGCTGCCCTCGCCTTTGACACGCGCAAGGCAGTCGCTTTGCTCGCCTTCCTGGCGGTCAGTGGCTCGAATGTGACGCGCGAGGCGTTGGCGACGCTCCTGTTCCCCGAGTACGAAGCTGAGCGGGCCTACGCCAACCTGCGGCGCACGCTGTGGACATTGAATAAAGCCGGCCTCGGCCCCTGGCTCGATATCCACGGCGACCGGATCGGGTTGGCGCGCAATGCTGACCTGTGGATTGATGTTGCAGAGTTTCATCGGTTGACCGCCGGCGCGCCCGCGCTCCAAGATCTCGAAACCGCGGCGGCCCTGCAGCAGGGCGATTTCCTGGCCGGCTTCAGTCTGAAGGATAGCGCGGCCTTCGACGAGTGGCAGTTTTTCCAGGCCGAGACCTTGCGCGGCGAGCTGGCAGGCGTCCTGGAGCGGCTGAGCGGCTTGCTGGCCGATCAGGGCGCCTACGCCCCGGCCATCATCCATGCCCGTCGCTGGGTTGCGCTCGATCCGCTGCACGAGCCGGCCCAACGCAGGCTGATGCGACTCTATGCCCAGGCCGGCCAGCGCGCTGCGGCGATCCGCCAATACCAGGAATGCGCACAGATCCTGAAAGCTGAGCTGGCCGCGTCGCCCGAAGCGGAGACAGAGGCGCTGTATGCCGCGATCGCCAAAGGGCCGCCGCGGCGACCCTGGGATGTCGGTCGTCCGCCCATCCCTATCGAGCCGGTTCAGCCGGCCCGGCCCGTTACGCCGCTCAACCTGCCCATCGCATCAACACCCTTTGTCGGCAGACAACGCGAGGTCGAGCAGATTCAGGCATTGCTGGCGGATTCGCGCTGTCGTCTCTTGACGCTTCTGGGGCTGGGCGGCATCGGCAAGACTCGGCTGGCCGTCCGCGCTGCCGCCGAAGCGCTGCCCGCCTTCCCGGATGGCATCTGTTTTGTCGCGTTGGATGCGGTGCGGACGCCTGACCTCTTGCCGTCCGCCATCGTGCAGGCGCTCCGCACGGCTGGCATGTTATGGGGGGATGGCTTGGCGGCGGGCAACCAGGCGCAAGTCCTGCTGCGTAGCCTGCACGAGAAGCGGGCGCTGCTGGTACTCGATAACTTCGAGCATCTGCGGCCTGCCGCCGCGTTGCTTTCGGAAATCCTGGCGCAAGCGGCTGGCGTCAAGCTGCTGGTTACGACGCGCGCGCGGCTGGGCCTGCAAGAAGAATGGCTGTTCGATGTCGGCGGGTTGGATTACCCGGCGGCCATCCGGTCGGAACCTGCGGAACTGGAGGGCTACAGCGCGGTGGCGCTCTTCATGCAAGGCGCGCTGCGGGCGTGGCCCGATTTCCGGCTCACTCCGGCGAACGCCCCACACATTGCTCGCATCTGCCAGTTGGTGGAGGGATGGCCCCTGGGCATCGAGTTAGCCGCGGCCTGGCTGCGGGCCTTACCGTGTCACGAAATCGTCGCGGAGGTCGAGTGTGGCCTCGATCTGCTCGGCGGATCGCTGAGCAACATCCCTGATCGTCATCGCAGCCTGCGTGTTGTCTTCGATTCATCCTGGCAGATGCTGTCTGCCCAGGAGCAAGATGCCTTCAAGCAGTTGACGATCTTCCATGGCGGGTTTGGCCGATCGGCGGCTGCGACGGTTGCCGGCGCCGATCTGCTCATCCTCTCGGGCCTGCTAGACAAGTCGTGGCTGCGTCGGCGCCAGGATGGCCGCTTCGAGATCCACGAGCTGCTGCGCCAGTATGGCGGCGAGAAGCTCGATGAGAACACCCGAGATGGGATCGCCGCGCGCGACCGGCACAGCCGGTATTACCTGGGCTGGCTGGCCAGGCTGACCGGGGATCTCAAGGGCAGACGGCAAATGGCAGCCCTGGCTGAGATCCGGCAAGAACTGGATAATGTGCGCGCGGCCTGGGAGTGGGCCGTCGAACGGCAGGACTGGGCGGCGCTCGCCGCGGCCGCCGAATGCCTGTGGATTTACTACTTTTTCGTCAGCGCCTTTGCGGAGGGCGAGCGCGTTTTCCGGCGCGCCGCCGGACGGCTGGCGGAAGTGGCGAGCGTGGATCGCGCCGAAGATGCCGCCCATGTGGCGCTGCTGGGCTGTCTGCTGGCCCGCCAGGGAGCGTGCAGCCTGCTCACGGCGCAGTTCGACCCGGCCAGGGAGCTGTTGCAGCGCGGATTGGGGCTATGCCAGCAGGCGGGCGACCAGGCAGAGACGGCGTTTGCGCTCAATCAGCTCGGCAACCTCGCCTATGCTTCGGGCGAGCTCGAGGTCGCCAGCAACCGTTATCGGGAAAGCCTGGCGCTGCGCCGCGGCCTCCCGGATCGCTGGAGCACAGCTTCTTCGCTGTACAACCTGGGTTCCTTGCTCGGTTACTTCGGTCAGTATGAAGAGGCGCGCCGGCTGTGCGTGGAGAGCCTCACGATCCGCCGCGACCTGAATGACCGGGTCGGGCTGGCGATCGTGTTGGGCGACCTGGGAAGCATCGCCCTCCATCAAGGGGATCTGGCCGAGGCCCGCCGGTATTTCACGGAGCGCCAGGCTATCCGCCGCGAGCTGCCGGATGACATCGTCGTACCGCACTCCTACTCGCGCGGCGACCTCAGCGATGTGGCATACCAGGAAGGGGACTATACCGAAGCCGCCAAGCCGGTTGACCAGACCCTGGCCAGCCTGCGCCGGGTCGGCAACGTCTGGAACATCCCCTTCGCGCTGGGCCGGCTGGCGCTGATTCGGGCCGCGTTGGGCGACTACGCCGAGGCAAGGAAGCTGCTGGAGGAGAGCCTGGGACTGGCGGGCGAACGCATGGAATCGCTGGCGACGGCGCATCTGCTGACCCAACTGGGCCAGGTGCTGGCCGCCATGGGTGATTACGCCGATGCCGGCCGCCGATACGAGCGGGCGCTTGTCCTGGCCCGGGAGCGCATGAACCCGCCGGAAATCGCCGCGGCGCTGGCGGGTCTGGGCCAGGCGGCCCTCGCCCAGGGCGCGATGGACCGCGCCGAGAAGCTGTGCGGCGAAGCCTTGCGCCTGTACGAGACGATGGGGGGCCGCCCCGGCCAGGCGGCCGTGCTCCTGGCGCTTGGGGAGATTGCCTTGGCGGCCGGCGAGCTGAGTCTGGCTCGCCAACGTCTCACCGATGCGCACCGAGCGGCGGAGGAGATCGGTGCGGCGCCTTTAGCCCGGGCGACTGAAGTCAGCCTGGCTGCTGTCGCGCTCGCGGAGCACACGCTGCTCGGCGCAGAGCCGGGCGTGGAAGCCGACGAAACACTCCCATACATCGCCGACCAATTGGCACGCGCGCGCGCCGATCCCAGGACGGCGCATCACGTGCGCCGCCGCGCCGAAACATTGAGTGCGCGGCTTGTAGCCCGGACGCCCACTCTACACCACCCGCGTCGCTGAGATACCGCGTGCCATAAACAGCCGCAGGAATCCTGCCATCGCCTCATCTGGCGGCGGCTGAATCGCCCTAGAAGGATACTCTCGCCCCAGGCTCTCGTACTTGCCGCCGCCCAGGTGGTGGAAGGGCAGCAGATCGACTGAAGGCACCCGTTCCAGACCGGCCACGAAGCCGGCGATCTTGTCCAACTCGGCCGCGTTCGCGTTGAAGCCGGGGATGACCGGCACGCGGATGCGCAGCTCGACGCCGCTGGCCGCCAGCCGCCGCACATTCTCCAGGATGCGCCGATTGCCCGCGCCCGTGCCTGCCCGGTGGGTCTCCTCTTCGAAGGCTTTGACATCCACGAGGAAAAGGTCGGTGTGCGGGAGAAGCCTGGCAAGCGTCTCCCACGACACATGGCCGGCGGTATCCACGGCGGTGTGCAGGCCAAGCGCCTTGCTCGCGACCAGCAGTTCGGCCAGGAATTCATCCTGCAAGGCCGGCTCTCCCCCGGAAAAGGTGACGCCGCCGCCCGAATCTTCGTAGTACGCCCGATCCTTTTCGACTTCGGCCATCACCGCGGCCACCGACATCCGCTTCGCCTTGATGACCAGCGCCCCCGCGTAGCAGGTGTCCACGCACGCGCCGCACGTCCGGCACAGGTCGCGCACGTAAACATGCTGGCCGTCGGCCGCAAGCTGCGCGCCCGCCGGGCAGACCTCGGCGCACCGGCGGCACATGATGCACTTGTCGGGGAAGAATTGCACGCTCGGCCCGCACGGCTGCGACTCCGGGTTGTGGCACCAGGTGCAGCGCAGGTTGCACCCCTGCAGGAAGGTGGCCGTGCGGATGCCGGGGCCGTCGTGAATGGAAAAGCGCTGGATATCGAAGACCCAGCCGTCCATCGTCACCTCAGTCGTTTCCGCATCGTATACCACGTCCCGCCATCCGCGACAACCTCGAAGCCGAATCGCTGGTAGAGCCGCAGCGCGGAGTTGTCGGCCTGGACGCTGAGCGAGACGGCATCGTAACGTTCGGCCGCGGCGTCGAGCAGCGCGGCCAGCAGCCGCGAGCCGATCCCCTGGCCGCGCCAGGGAGGCATGACCGCCATCGAAAGCTCCGGGGTGGCGTCATCCACCCAGCCGTAGCCCCGCTCGTCGCCCGTCAGCAGACGCAGCCAGGCCGCGCCCACCAGCAGCCCTTCAGCATCCACCGCCACGCGAAGCGGCCCATATCGCCCGACCGGCCCCAATCGGCGGCGTAGTGCGCCAGCTCGGGCGAATGGATGATCTCTCGATCAGGCAGCTCAGCGCCAGCCGGCACGTGGATCGCCTGATAGAGCATCTCCCAGAGGCAGTGGGCGTCGTCCCGAGTCAGCGGGCGGATGCGGACGCAAGGCATGTCACTCGTCACCGTGAAGCAAAGCGGTCAACGAATACTTGAACGAATAAACGAATGGCGCTCGTCGCGGCACATGGATTCGTTTATTCGTTACACTATTCGTTGACGGTGGCGTCGAAAATCACAAAGTAGCGTTGCCCTGAGCCTGTCGAAGGGTTACACCCCAGCCACCCGGAACGCCGCGCCCACGATCGCCTGCGCCTCACCCTGGATGCGGCGCAGATGATCTTCGCCCCGGAAGCTCTCGGCATAGATTTTGTAGACGCTTTCGGTGCCCGACGGCCGGGCAGCAAACCAGCCGTTTTCGGTGACGACCTTCAGCCCGCCGATGGCCGCGTCGTTGAAGGGCGCGCGCGTCAGCTTCGCCAGGATCGGCTCGCCGGCCAGCTCGGAGGCCGTCACCTGGCCGGGCGAAAGGTCGCTCAGCACCTTCTTCTGCTGCGCGTTGGCCGGCGCGTCAATCCGCTCGTAGACCGCCGCGCCGAACTGCCGCTCCAGGTCGCGATAGTGCTCGCCGGGGTCTTTGCCCGTGGCCGCGGTGATCTCGGCCGCCAACAGGTCGAGGATGAAGCCATCTTTGTCGGTGGTCCAGACGGCGCCGTCCTGCCGCAGGAACGATGCGCCGGCGCTCTCCTCGCCGCCGAAGCCGAAGGAGCCGTCGAGCAGGCCATCCACGAACCACTTGAAGCCGACGGGGACTTCGGCCAGCGGCCGGCCCATGGCTGCGGCCACGCGGTCAATCATCGAGCTGGAAACGAGGGTCTTGCCTACGGCCGCATCGCCGCGCCAACTCGCGCGATGCTGGAACAGATACCAGACCGCGACCGCCAGGTAATGGTTGGGGTTTAGCAGCCCGACGCTCGGCGCGACGATGCCGTGGCGGTCGAAGTCCGTATCGTTGCCGAATGCGATGTCGAAGCGATCCTTCAGCCCGATCAGGCTCGCCATCGCGTAGGGGGATGAGCAATCCATGCGGATTTTGCCGTCCCAATCTACGGTCATGAAGGAGAAGGTCGGGTCAACGAGGGGGTTGACGGCCTCGATATCGAGGCCGTACCTTTCCGCAATCGGCCCCCAGAAGGCCACCCCCGCGCCGCCCATCGGGTCGGCGCCGATCTTCAGACGCGCCGCGCGGATCGCGTCCATGCGGATGACCTGCCCCAGGTCGGCGACGTAGGGCGTGATGTAATTGTGCATGTGCGTGGTTTCGGCCCGCAGCGCCCGCGCCAGGGGGATGCGCTTGACGCTGGCCAGCCCGGCGCGCAGCAGTTCATTCGCCCGATCCTGGATGCGTTTGGTCGTCTCCGGCGCCGCCGGGCCGCCGGAGGGCGGGTTGTACTTGAATCCGCCATCGCCGGGCGGGTTGTGCGAAGGGGTGATGACCACGCCATCGGCCAGGCGCGCCGCCCGACCGCGGTTGTGGGTCAGGATGGCGTGGGAGATGACCGGCGTCGGGGTGTAGCCGAGGCCCTCCTGGATCATCACCTCGACGCCATTGGCCGCGAACACCTCCAGCGCAGTGTAAAGCGCCGGCTCGGAGAGCGCGTGTGTGTCCATGCCGATGAAGAGCGGCCCACTGATCCCCTGCGCCCAACGCATCTCGTGGATGGCCTGGCAGATGGCCGCGATGTGATCTTCGTTGAAGCTGCCATCGAGAGACGTGCCACGATGCCCCGATGTGCCGAACGCGACCCGTTGCGCCGGATTTTCCGGCTCCGGCTTACTCGTGTAATAGGCCGAAACCAGCCGAGGTATGTTGATGCGAAATTCGGGGGGGAGGGGATGACCCGGACAGAGATTAGCCGGCATAAGCAACTCCGAGCAAGGGATGGTTCACGAAATACGGCTCAACCGGCCGCGGACTTGATCCGGGAGAAGACGTTTTGCAGGCTCATGGCGAGCATCTCATCGCCCGATATCCAAATTTTCCCGCTGTAGTACATGGACTCACCGGCGTAGATGTTGTTCCACAACGTCGGGAAGTCGGCTGCGCTGATCGTGATCGTGCAGTCGGCCCGTTGGCCGGCCGCGCGCTCGATCTTGGGGCCGGTGCGCGAGAGATCGAGGAACCACTGCCCGCCCCCCGCGCCGGTGATGTTGAACAGGTACTTTGCGCCGACCCGTTTGGCTGCGTCTGCGTTGGCCTCCAGCCAGACCGGAAAGTCGGTGTCGAACAGCTTTGCGATATCCATGAGAAACCCTCCTTTGTGCGAGATCTACGCTGATGGTGAGACGATTTTACCGCAGATAGCAAACACGCGCAATTCGCCTCACACCCCTCCGCATTCTCAGCAGATCACGATTCCAGGCTCAGAGGAGGTCTGCGACCTCCGACCGCCGGTCACAGACCGGCTGGGAGCGAATTCGCCTCACACCCCGCATTCTGCACGCTGCGTTCTGCCTTACGCGCCAGGTTTGCCCCTGGCGTGCGACGGTGCTACAATCAGTGACATCCGACCCGAAGGAGCTGACCATGCAATCAACCAAAATCTCGCTGCACACCGCCTTTCAGATCGGCGCGGTAGACCCGCGCATCTTCGGCGGGTTCCTGGAGCACCTGGGCCGCGCCATCTACGAAGGGGTCTACGAACCGCAGTCCAAGCACGCGGACGCCAATGGGTTCCGCGCCGATGTTATGCAAGCCCTGAAACGTCTGCGCATGACTGCAATGCGCTACCCCGGCGGCAATTTCGCGTCCGGCTATCACTGGCTGGACGGCGTCGGGCCGCAGGCGAACCGACCGACCGTGCGCGAGCTGGCCTGGCAGAGCATCGAACCGAACCAGTTCGGCACCGACGAATTCATCCGGCTTTCACGGCTGATGGACTGGACCCCGATGATGACCGTCAACCTGGGCACGGGCACGCCCGAAGAAGCGCGTGACTGGGTGGAATACTGCAACTGCCCGACCGGCACGAAGTTCGCCGATCTGCGCGCCGCCAACGGCAACCCGGAACCGTATGATGTGAAACTGTGGTGCCTGGGTAACGAGATGGATGGCCCCTGGCAGCTCGGCCACGTGCCCGCCGAGCACTACGCGATCCGCGCGCAGCAGGCCGCCAAGATGATGAAGGACGTGGACAAGCGCATCGAGACGGTCGTCTGCGGCTCGTGCACCATCGGCCTGCCGACCTACATGGAATGGGATCGGCAGGTGTTGGAGTACATCGGCGATTACGCGGATTATATCAGCCTGCACCGCTACGTCGGCAATCGCGATGGCGACACCCCCGACTATCTGGCGATCACGAACTCGATTGACCGCCAGATCGAGGAGATGGACGCGGCGTGCCGGTTCGTGCAGGCCCGGCGGCGCAGCAAGAAGCGGCTCTATCTCTGCTTCGACGAGTGGAACGTCTGGTATCGCGACCGCAAGGGGGATGGCGCGAGCAAGTTTGCACCGCACCTGATCGAGGAGGTCTACAACCTGGAGGATGCGCTCGTCGCGGCCGGCTTCTTGAACAGCTTCATCCGCCACGCCGACGTGCTGAAGATTGCCAACATCGCGCAGATCGTCAACGTGATCGCGCCGCTTCTGACGCAGGGCGATGACCTGCTGGTGCAATCCATCTTCTACCCCTTCGAGATGATGGCGAAGCGGCGGGAGGGTATGGCGCTGCGCGCGACCGTGCAAGGGCCAGAATACGAAGGGAAGGCGAACGGCCGCGTCCCGTTCGTGGATGCCAGCGCGATCCTCGGCGCGGGCGAATTGCACATCTTCGCCAGCAACCGCTCGACCGACAGCGCGGCGCCGATCGAGGTGCAATTGGCCGACCGGGGCATCACGCGGCTGGTCAGCGCGGAGCTGCTCACCGGGCCGCACGCCCAGGCCGCCAACAGCTTCGATCAGCCGAATCTGGTGGCCGCACAACCGTTCAGCGACGTGCGCATCGCCGACGGCGCGGCCCGCTTCGAGCTGCCGCCGCTGTCGTTCGCCGCGGTGACGTTGAGATTGGCCTGATCCCTGATTCCTGTTCCCTGACTCCTGGAAAGGACTTCTCATGCGACCCGATGGACGCCGCACCGACCAACTGCGGCCGATGAAGCTGGAGATTGGCTACACGCGCTGGGCGGAAGGCTCGGTGCTGGTGACGCAGGGCGAGACAGTCGTGCTCTGCAACGCCACGATTGACGAGCAGTTGCCGCCCTGGATGATGCGCGTCCGCGAGGAGCGCGGCTGGGTGACGGCCGAATACGCGATGCTCCCGTGCAGCACCCTCGTCCGCACGCAGCGCGAGACGACGCCCCAGCCGCGCACCCAGGAAATCCGCCGGCTGATCGGCCGCAGCCTGCGCGCGGCCGTAAACCTGGAGCGGCTGGGCAAGCGCCAGATCATCGTGGACTGCGACGTGCTCCAGGCCGACGGCGGCACGCGCACCGCGGCCGTCACCGGCGGCTATGTGGCGCTGGTCCTGGCCCTGCGCAAGCTGATCGCCGGCGGCTACGCGCCCCTCACGATGCTCCTGGCGCCGGTGGCCGCGGTCAGCGTGGGCGTGGTGGATGGCGAGCCGCTGCTCGATCTGTGCTACGACGAGGATCTGCGCGCCGACACGGATATGAACGTCGTGATGAACCGGGACGGCCGCTTCATCGAAGTGCAGGGCACGGCCGAGCGCCAACCGTTCGACCGGGCGACGCTGAATCGGCTGCTCGATCTGGCGGCCGGGGGGATTGGGGAGTTGTTGCGGATACAGGGGCAGGCGTTGGCGTGAGGGTGGTGGGGCGTGGCCAGGCCCCACCATAACCAGCCCCGCCACCCATGTTGGGGAAGCGGGCCTGGCTAACCGCTGCGCGCAGTTCTGACCGGGGGCTTTTTCGAGGTTGTGACACGACGGGCTGGATAAACAGCGAACTTTCGACCGCTCTTCTGCTCTTCAGCCTTAAGATCACGGTAGATCGCCACCAAGTCATTGTTGAACTGCGCGGCATGAGCTGCCCGCACCCGTCGCACTTCAGCTACAATCGGATCTTCCCACATTGTTTATCCCGCCGTCAGTTCTTCCGGCGTGCAAATGACCACTGCCGCATAGCCCAGTTCGCATCCTGTATTCAATTCTTGCTATCCATTTTGCGCCACGCGGCAGATGGTTCTTAAGTTCCCGCGACCGCTGCCGCGTGCTGGTCGGGGATACGAGCGACCTGCAAGACCAGCCGCAGCGCCGCGTTGACAGCATCGTCGGTGGGAAAGGCGGACGCCACGTCGGGAGCCAGCAAGACAACGTTCTTGCCCATCCGTCGTTCGGGTGCGTACCGCCCCTTCGCGACGATGGTCATTTTGGCAAGATCATATTCATCTCGCAACTCGTAGTCGTCGGCGTTATTCTGCTTCAGCATAGAATCGTTCCTCTTTGATGGTCGCCTCGCGGGCGCTGATAATCCAAATCCGACCGTCACGCTCTGTGTGCGCAACAAGCAACAACCGACGGTGGCTGGACATACCGATAGTGATGTAGCGCTCCTCATCCATCGAATGCTCATCGTCAATCACGGTGATGAACAAGGGATCAGCGAAGACGGTTGCTGCTTCTTCGAACGTGACCTTGTGCTTCCCGCGATTCTTGGCGGCCTTGACAGCGCGCCAGCCGAATTGCTGATCCGTGTCCAAAGTGCGTACTCCTCGTTCGGATTGATGCCTCACATCAGTTGTGACAGCGCGTCGTGCGTCATCCTGCCGGCAACCCACAGTGTTGCATGAGATGCCCACTGGCCCACGTAAGCTGCGGCTGCGCCTGCGAATCTCTCGCGATCCATCATCTTACCGGCGTGGCCGTCAGATGCAAGCAGAGTTAAGATCGATGGCTGTGAATTGGCAAGAGATCACTCGCGTTGCCTAATACCCTCATGGGAGGCCATGACCGCTCGCCAATCCATCACCCGCGTCAAGGTGTTTCCGCTATCCGCTGATCAGCACCCTGCCCACTTTCTGGTAGCTTCTTTATGATCACAGCACGCGCATCGACTTTCAGGAAGTAGTCAAGCAGATAATGAATGAATTCCTTATGGGGATCGTCAAAGAACAGAGTCCCCTCATAATATGGCACTCCGTATTCAGGGTCAAGCGCATCAATTCCCCAAATAACGTACCTCTGATCCACTATGAAGAAATTCTGCTGTAAGAACAGGGGCGCTTTCTTTATTACTGCTACATCTGGATTTGCCTCTGCCAACCGTAGCATAGCTTTGGTATGCTCAAACCATCTCTTGCCGACTCGGTTCTCGGTAAACTCGGCCGTCTCGCCTTCGGGAAACTGGAAGATTCGACGATAGAAAAACTTGTCACCTTTGTGACGGCGAACTACATCCAAGATGGCTTGTGTATACTTCTCGCGTTCGCGTTGATAAGTCTCTGTTTCAACGCTATGCTTGGGCGTTGGCGCAGGTAAGCCTCGTGGTCGAAGATAGTAAAGATGCAGTATTTCCTTTTCGGCCTTTTCGATGATTTCACGGGAGATTCGGTAAACTTCGCCGGTGCTATGGTTTGGCGGTGAATGAACAAATCTCACCGTGAGTCCTAGTCTCCGATTGATGCTTGCTAACTCATCGCTTACTTCCAGCAAGTTCCTCTCTTGCCTATTAGCGAAAATACCAAGAGTAACGATAGCGATGATGGTCAACAGGGCAAGGGCGAGAATTCCGGAAAGTGTCGCCCGTGCAGGTGTATCGAAAAGTGGAGATGAGATTGCTTCGAGGATAGGCCCTATCAGAATACCAAACACGATGGAGGCAATCGCGATAAGAACTTCTATCCTGGCAGAGCGTCTGAGTTTGGCAAGCATGACCCGTGACCTCTATATGTTTACTCTCGTATGTCTGCAGTGCGCCTAATATATATATTCGATCGCAAATGCGGTCGAACCACCTTCTCAGCAAGATTCTACCGCGCGCGGAATAACCTGTCAAACACTGATTTCCACGCTTGATCTCGGCGCTACAACGCTGCCCGCCCCCACCCGGCTCACCTCTGAACCCACAACGGCGTATCGTGCAGCAATTCGGCCCCGCGCGCGGTGATCAGGTAGCCGCTCTCGATCCGCAGCCCGCCCCAGGGGGTGTTGAACATGGGGATGTCAATCGAGATCACCATGTCCTCCTTCAGGATCGCCGGGCTGCTCGGCCCGAAGATCGGCGGCTCGAACTCGATGACGCCGACACTGTGGATGCCCGAATAGAGGAAGTATTGCCCCAAATTCCCCTCGGCCACGATCTTGCGGCCGAGGGCCTCGACCGCGCGGCCTTCGATGCCGGGGCGCAACGCGGCGCCGCACGCCTGCTGCGCGCGGATCGCCACATCCAGCGCGCGGCGGATTTGGGCGCCGGGATCCCCCACCAGCGCCATCCGGCCGATCGCTGCGTGATACCCCTCGTAGCGCGGTGCGATCGTCAGCAGTACCAGGTCGTTGTCCGCGATGGGCCGAAAAGTGGAGCGCGCCAGGATCGGCCGGGTGTTGGGGCCAGACGCGACGATGGTGTCAATCCCCGTCCCTTCCGCGCCGGCCCGGCGCAGCGCGGCCTCGATCTCCGCGGCCACCGCGCGCTCCGTCACGCCGGGCCGGATCGCAGCCACGGCCGCGGCGAACCCTGCTTCGGCGATCTGGTACGCGGCGCGGATCACCGCGATCTCGGCCGGCGATTTCTGGCCGCGCAGGTCGCACAACGCATCTTCGACATCCACCCACGCCACCGCGGGCAGGGCCGCGCGCAGGCTCGCCATCAGGTCGGCGCCGATCAGGCTGCGGCCGCCCAAGCCCACCCGCCGCACCGCCCGCGCGCCCTGCCCCAGCTCCGCCATGATCTCGGCCAGGGGTTGGATCCGGGCGTAGGGATAATCCTCGTTCGGGTGGGTGAACTCGCGCAGGACGCGGACATCAGCGATCTGGCCGACGAGACGCGCGTACTCGTCGCTCTCGGGGCCGACCAACATCACCGGCGCCCCCTGGTCGGGCATCAGGACGCAGGCCGGCTCGAAATGGACGGGGAAATTCGCCAGCCAGCGGGCATGCGCCGGCCCGAACGTGGCGCGATCATCGGCGTAGGCAATCAGGAAGTCGAGGCCCTGCCCGGCCATCATTCCCTGGACCTTTTTCCACCGTGCGGGATATTCTGAAACGGGGATCGTTGGTAGAGTCGGTTGGTACGTCATGATTTGCCTCGTTGTTCTGGATAGGGGTCTGTAAAAGAATAACTTCCGGTGGGTCGCCCGCATCCTGAGCGGAGTCTGGCGTTGTGTGCCGGGCGTAGTCGAAGGATGCGCCGCCTGATAAGCCAAATGGCCGGTTGGGAGGCCGCATCCTTCGACTGCGCAGCCAAAAACCGGCTGCTCCGCTCAGGATGCTCCGACTTGGTGCAGGAAGCTATATTCTTACGAGACCTAGGTGTGTTGCACGCAGGAGCAATCACCGTGTCCCGTCGCGAAGTTGCAGATTCATGTGGCCTTCCGTATAATCACCGCAGATGCGGTCGAGCTCAATCAGCGAAGGCCGGCGGATTGAGAGGCTGCGCCAAAATCGGACTGCATCTCGCACGCCATTCTATACCTGTGTGGCGCGATTGTCCAGTAAATCCATTTGCTGATTCACTGTGCGTATGCATCGCCTCCTCTTGCTCATTGTCAGCGCCATGGTGCTGATCGCCAGCGGCGCGGTCGCCATCTGGGGCTGGATCCAATGGCGCTATGATCGCCTGGTGTATGCCGATGTCGCCGCCGCGCCGAAGCGGCCGGTCGCCATTGTCTTCGGCGCGGGCGTGCAGGCCAGCGGCCGGCTCAGCCCCATGTTGCAGGATCGCATGGATACGGCCATCGCGCTCTACAAGGCCGGCAAGGTGCGCAAGCTGCTGGTGAGCGGCGACAACCGCTTCGCCAACTACAACGAGCCGGGCCGGATGTACGACTACGCAGTGGCGCGCGGCGTCCCAGCCCGCGACGTGGTGCGCGATTACGCAGGCCGGCGCACCTACGACACCTGCTACCGCGCAGCCGCCATCTTCGGCGTCACGCAGGCGGTGCTGATCACCCAACGCTTTCACCTGCCGCGGGCGATCTTCACGTGCGAGAATCTCGGCGTGGACAGCATCGGGCTATCGGCCGACCGCCGCGCCTACGTGAGCAATCCGTACTATCAGTTGCGCGACGCGGTTGCCTCGCTGCGCGCCTGGTGGGATGTCAAGATCGCCCGGCCCGAACCGGTGCTCGGGGTGAAGGAAGATATGGGGTTGTAGTCATCACGTGCCAGGCACTTGCGGAAGCGCCTGGCACGTTGCCAGAGATAGGGAGCCATCATGACACTATTGACACGAGAACAAGCCTGGGATTTGGTGTGTGAATGGATTCAGAGCGACAGCCTGCGCAAGCACGTGCTGGCGGTCGAAGCTGCGATGCGCGCGTATGCGCGGCGGCTGAGCCAGGATGAGGCGCTGTGGGGCGTCGCCGGGCTGATCCACGACCTGGACTTCGAGCGTTACCCCGACATGGACGACCCGGTCAACGGCCACCCGCGCACCGCGCTGCGGCTCTTCCGCGAGATGGGGCTGCCGCCGGCGCTGATCCAGGCGGTGGAAGGCCACGCGCCCTTCCTGGGCGTCCCGCGCACGACCCCCATGGATTACGCGCTCTACGCCTCCGATGAGCTGACCGGCCTGATTATGGCCGTGGCCTACGTCCGGCCTTCCAAGGACATCCGCGACGTGGAGGTCAGCTCGGTGAAGAAGAAGTGGAAGGATAAGCTCTTCGCGGCCGCGGTCAGCCGCGCCGACATCGAGCAAGGTGCGGTCGAGCTGAGGCTGGATGTCTGGACGCATGTCGGCGTGGTGCTCGACGCGATGAAGGGGATCGCGGCCGAGCTGGGGCTGGACGGGCGGCTGGCGCAGGGGTGATGGGCCGGGGCTGGGCTGGGTCGGCTGCGACCCGACCAACAACACGCTGGCCGGGCTGCAGCAGGTCGCGCAAACGCGTTTCATCGCTGAGGGCCTCGACGTGACCTTAGATGCGCCGATACTGCGAGACCGTGAGCTTCAAGCGCGCAGTGAGCACATCCAAAATGACCGTGCGAAGCTCTTCAGCGTAGTCCCTGAAACTCGATGTGCAGCGCCAGCATTTGGCCATTGCTCATTGTAGTCGTGTTGAGCAGTCGCGTCAAGCTCAAATCCAATGCTGCTGCCTGGCGAAGTGCAGCAACTCCTCTCGGAACTGCGGCGCAGCCACATTGACTAGCTCCAGCACGCGCTGGCGGATCGTCTTGCCGAACAGACGCGCCACGCCGTACTCCGTCACCACGGTGTGGACATGGTTGCGCGAGGTGACGACGCCGGCGCCAGGCTTGAGGGTCGGCACGATGCGGCTGAGCGCGTCATCTTTGGCGGTGGCCGGCAGCGCGATGATCGGCAGGCCGCCCGGCGAGCGCAGCGCGCCGTAGACGAAATCGAGCTGGCCGCCCACCCCGCTGTAGAAAATCGTCCCCATCGAATCCGCGCACACCTGGCCCGTCAGGTCAATCTCCAGGGCCGAATTGATCGAAATCTGCTTGGCGTTCTGGGCGATCACGAACGGGTCGTTGATATAATCCTGCGGGTGGAACTCAAAGAGCGGGTTGTTGTCCAGGAAATCGTACAACCGCTGCGAGCCGAGCGCAAACCCGGAGATGATCTTCCCCCGATGGATCGTCTTGGCCGCATTGGTCAGCACGCCCGACTCGATCAGGTCAATCACGCCGTCGGAAAAAAGCTCAGTGTGCACCCCCAGGTCTTTCTTGCCCCGCAGGTAGAAAAGCATCGCGTCCGGGATTTCGCCGAGGCCCATCTGCATCGTCGCGCCGTCGGGGATCAGGTCGGCGATGTAGCCGGCGATCCGCTTTTGCAGTTCGCCCGGCTGGCCCTGCGGCACCTCGACGATGGGGTAGGAGACGGGCACGATGTGCGTCAGCCGGGAGACGTGGATGAAGCTGTCGCCCAGCGAGCGCGGCATCCGGTCGTTGACCTCGGCGATCACGATGTCGGCCGCCTCGGCCGCAGGCTTGGTCAGCCCCACCTCGACGCCGAAGGTGCAGAAGCCGTGCTCATCGGGGGATGAGCAATGGATCATCGCGACGTTGGGTTTGAGCAGCCCCGGATCGCGCAAGGCGCGGGGGATCTGGCTCAGGAAGATCGGCGTGAAGTCGGCGCGGCCTTCGTTCACCGCCTGGCGCACATTGGCGCTGATGAAGAGGGAGTTGACGCGGATGTGGCCCGCCATCTCCGGCGCCACGTAGTCGGCCGGGCCGATGGTGAGCACCTGGATGATCTCCACATCTTCCAGTTGCGGCGCGTGACGCACCAACGCGGCCAGCAGCTCCTTCGGCACCGAGCAGTTGCCGGTCATAAAGACGCGGTCGTGCGACTTGATCGCCGCGACGGCGGTATCGGCGGAGCACAGCTTGCTGTGATAGGACGCGCCCCTCATCGCCCGCCTCCCACCGACTCGCGCAGCGCCGGATGGACGATCGCGCCGTTGTGCGTGTTGATGCCCAGGCGCAAGGCCGAATCCACCTCCACCGCCTCTGCCAGTCCCTTCTCCGCGATCTCCCGGATGAAGGGCCAGAACGCGTTGTTGAGGGCGTGGGTGGTCGTGCGCGCGACGATACCGGTCATGTTCGGCACGCAGTAGTGGATCACACCTTCCTCGATGTAGGTGGGCGCGGGATAGAAAGTGGGCCGGCTGGTTTCCACGCAGCCGCCCTGGTCAATGGACACATCCATGATCAGTGAACGCGGCTTCATCGTTCGCACCATCTCGCGCGTGACGATGAGGGGCGACCGGGCGCCGGGGATCAACACCGCGCCCACCACCACATCGGCGCGGCGGATCACCTTGCGCACGTTGAAGTCATACGCCACCATGGTGCGCATCCGGCAGCCGCGCTCCTCCAGCGCCTGGAGCTTCGCCAGGTCGGTGTCCAGCAAGGTGACATCTGCGCCCATAGCAGTGAACATGCGCGCCGCGTTCACCCCGACGATGCCTGCCCCGAGGATGACCACTTGGGCGGCCGGCACGCCGGGTACCCCGCCCAGCAGGATCCCATGTCCGCCCTCGTTGTTCTGGAGAAGCTGGCTGGCGATGGGCGCGATCATCCGGCCGGCGATCTGGCTGGCCGCGGCCAACACCGGCAGCCGACCATCAGCCGCCTGGATCGTTTCATACGCGACCGAGGTTACCTTGCGCCGCAGCAGCGTCTCCAGCCGCGCCGGGTGCGCGACGGCCAGGTGCAGAAAGCCGCATAGGATCTGTCCTTCCTGCAACAGATCGAACTCCTGCTCCGTTGGCCGTGACACGGTGAGGATTAACTGCCCGCGACCGTACACCTCTTCGGTCGAGTAGACGATCTGTCCGCCGGCCTGGCGGTAGCGCTCGTCGTCGAAACCGCTCCCTTGCCCGGCTCCGTGCTCCACGTAGACACGATGGCCCTGCTGCGTCAGCACCTCGACCCCCATCGGGGTCATGCCCACGCGGTAATCGAAGGGGCGTTTTTGTTTGGGGATGGCGAAGTCCATATGACCTCCGCGTTGAGGGGTGGGTTCTCGTTTGATTGGAAGAACGTGCGCACCGCGGCGATGAATTGATCGAATTGCTCGCCGTGAATCACATGCCCCGTGTTCTCGAATCGCAAGATTCTGACGTTGGGTTGGCTGGACGCTTCCTCCTGCACGAACTGGGGCGCGCCGCGCTGGGGGAACATCGCGCTCTTCATAATCAAAACCGGACAGGTTGTCTGTCCCAACGCCTCAACCATCGCACGCCCCCTGGTCTGCACATTCGCCCACAGGCTCATGCTGTGCCGCACCAACTCCAGATCCAGGCGCGCACAGGTTTCCACCCAGGTCACATAGGATTCCTCGTCGGGCAGCGGCGCGCCGGGCGGAAGTTGAGCCAGCGTCGCGACCATGCGCTCGACGTGCGTCTGCGTCGCAAGCTGCTCCAGCCAGGCGAGATAGGCGTTGTACCACGCCAGATAGCCGGGCGACTTGGACAAATCCACTTGATTCGGCTGCGCAGGCGCCTCAATGCCCCAGCCCTCCACGATCAGGGAATGCACGAGGTTGGGATAGGCCGCGGCGACGTGAATCCCTGTGGCGCCGCCCTGTGAGTGGCCCAGCAGCCGGGGTTTGCCCAGACGCAGGACGCGGATCACACCCGCCGCGTCCTCGTTCAGCAACGCCTGCGTGAAGGTAGCGGCCACGCGGTCGGAGCGACCGACCAGCACGACATCATAGTCGGCTTCCAGGGCGCGCGCGGTGCGCAGCCACGTCAGCGCGCCGTCAAGCAGGCCATGCAAGAGCACCACGGCCGGCTTGTCGCCGCCCGTGCGGTAATAGCCATGGCGGATGCCATTGGCGTAGACGGTCTGCTGACGCCAGTGCGCCGGGAGGATCTGCGCGATAGGACGATAGCCCTGAACAGTCGAGGCCCATGCGGAACGGTCGGCGACGGTGTAGCCTGTCATATTCATCTCCTCAGCAGAGGTTGGCCACCTGTTGGTTTTATTGGATGAATCGCTCGATAAAGGTCAGGTAGCCCTGGCGGCCGCCTTCTTTGTTCCACCGCTGGACCGACTTACGGATACGCTTCAGGCAGGCCATGATGACATCCGCCGAGACGGGCCGCATTTTCGGGCCGCGTTTGCGCATGTCGGCCGACACGACCGCGTCATTCCCCATGCGCCATTCGCACATCGTCTGCATCGTTTCATAGACCTGCTGGCTGCGCTCGTTCAGCCTGACCGGTCGCGCGGCGCGGCCGATAGCCTGCGCCTGATAATGGGCCAGCAACGCGTTGAGCGCGGCCTCCACTTCGAAATCCACCAGAGCCGGTTCGCGTTTGTGGACACTGACGATGGCGAACTCGACGTTTTGCAGGATGTCGGTATGTTCCTCTTCGACGTTCACTGTCAATCGCTCCTATCGCTGCTTCCATGCCTCACGCAGCTTGTTTACCGCTTTTATCGGCACATATACGCCGCCTAAATCCGGCTCGGTGGCGCGGATGCCGTGGAAATCGGTGCCGCCGGTGTGCAGCAGGCGATAGCGCCGCGCCACCGCCATCAGATACTCGATCGTCACCGCATCATAACCCGGATAGTAGACCTCCAGCCCGGCCAACCCGGCCCCGATCAACTCCGGGAGCATGGCGTCCAGGTTGAAGGGCGATTTGATGGCGCCATAGCGATCGAAGAAGACCGGGTGCGCCAGCACGGGCAGGCCACCCACTCGCCGGATCAGCGCGCAGGCCGCGGCCGGAGTAAACTTCATCCGTTCCACATAGGCCGGGCTGTTACGGCCGATGTACTTCTCGAAGGCTTGGTCGAAGGAGGACACATAGCCGGCCTCCAGGAGCGCCTGGGCGACGTGCGGCCGGCCGACCGCGCCCTCGCCCGCGATCTCCAGGATGCGTTCGAAGCGGATCGGCGCGCCCATCTCAGCCAGTTTTTCGGCCATCCGTTTGGCCCGGCCCACGCGGCCATCGCGCAGCCGCGCCAATTCGCCGCATAAGATGGGGTCAGCGTAGTCCACGAAATAGCCGAGCACGTGTACTTCTGTGTCCGGCACATCGGTGTTGATCTCGACACCCGGGATCACCTCGACTCCGTGCCGCCGCCCCGCCGCCAGCGCGGCGGCCACCCCCTCCGTCGAATCGTGGTCGGTCACCGCGATCACTTTGAGCGCCAACCGGGCAGCGCGCTCCACAAGCTGCGCCGGCGTCAGTGCGCCGTCGGAGGCGGTGGTGTGACAATGCAGGTCTACGGCATTCATATAGCAGGCATTCTATCACAGGGATAGCCGAGAACAAAACACTCCAACTCATCGCGGTTTGCTTCTGCCTGCCAGTGGGTTATAATGGCGCGCAACACGCTACGAGGTGGCTTATGCGAAGGTGGACTCCGAATCTGCGAACCTGGCTCGGCACGGCGCTGATTGCGGCGGCGATCGTGGCCTGCACGCCGCCGGGCGCGGCGACCGTACCCACCCCCACTGCCCAATTGGCTGCCGCGCCGCCAGGCGCGGCAGCCAATCTCACGCAATTGATCGTCATCCCCGACCCCGATGGCGCGCAGGTCACTGTGGACGGCGTTTTAGCCGGCCGCTCACCGATCACCTTGACCCTGCCGGCGGGCGAGCACTGGATTGCGCTGAGCGCGGCCGGTTACGCGCCGTATTCGGAGACGATCACCCTGGCGGCCGGCGGCGAGGCGACCTATGCGGCTGAGCTGGAGGATATCGAGGCGCCGGTCGTCACGCTGCGGGCCGATCTGCTGGAGGCGCCGTGGCAGGGCCGGGCGCAGATACGCGCCGCGGCCCGCGATAACGCCGGCGTGGCGGATTTGGCGCTGGCGCTCGGCGAGCAAACGCTGGCCGTCACAGAAGGGGAGGAGATCGTCTTCGACTTCGTGCCGGCCGTCCTACCAGGCATAGCGCCGGGCCGCGCTTACACGCTGACCGCCACCGCGACCGACGCCGCCGGCAACGCCGGGGAGGCGTTCCTGACGATCGTGGTTGGCCCCAGGCAGACCGCGACCGTCACAGCGACGCCGGCCCAAGCCTTGCCGAGCGCCACGCCGACGCGGGGCAGCACGGCCGCGCCATCACCCAGCCCCACGGCGCCGCGGCCATCCCCCACGCCGCCGCCCACCACCGCGCCGACGCGGCCGCCGGCAGTCAGTTTCCGCGTGACCCAGGTCACGATCCCGACCTACCCATACCGGCCCTATCTGCGCGCGGTGGCCGATCCGGCGATGGGCGGTCACGAAGTGTTGGCGTTGGATCGCGCGGCCTACGAGGCGGCCAATCCCAGGCCGGCCCCGGTCAGCTACACGCTGCTGATCCTGGAAAACCGCTATCTGCGCATCAGCATCCTGCCCGACCTGGGCGGCCGTATCTATGAGGTGATCTTCAAACCGACCGGCAATAACGAGCTGTACCGCAACCCGATCATCAAGCCGACCCGGTGGGGGCCGCCCAGCCCGCCCTATCCCGCGGGCGCCAACTGGTGGCTGGCGGCCGGCGGGATCGAGTGGGGCTTCCCGGTGGAAGAGCATGGTTACGATTGGGGCAAAGAGTGGGGCTACGATTCGGCGCGGCTGCCCGACGGCGGGGTGATGGTCACGCTGCTGACCGGCGATCACCAGCGGCCTTACGCCACGGTCAACGTCACGCTGCCTCCCGAAGCCGCCTACTTCACGATCAGGCCAACCATCACCAACCCGACCGCCGCGGCGGCGCGCGTGAAGTGGTGGGCCAACGCGCTGCTGGCGCCGGGTTCAGCCAACGCGCCCGGCCCGGAGCTGCGTTTCATCTTCCCGGTCAGCGAGGTGACCGTCCACAGCACGGGGGATCCCGCGCTGCCGGGGCCGGGGCAGCCGATGGCGTGGCCGGTTCACGCGGGCCGCGATATGAGTCGGCTAGGCAACTGGGGGCAATACCTGGGCTTCTTCGAGCGGCCCGCGGCCGCAGGCGACTACATGGGGGTCTTCGATCCGTCGGTGGCCGAGGGGATGCTGCGTATCTGCCCCAACAAGGTGGCACGCGGGGCGAAGGGGTTTGCGATGGGGTGGGGCCAACCCATCGGGCCGGATGCGTACACCGATGACGCCTCTGGCTATGTGGAGCTGCACGGCGGCCTCGCCCCGACCTTCGACGATTGGTACGCTTTGCCGGCCGGCGGCAGCGTCAGTTGGACCGAGACCTGGTATCCGGTGGCCGACATCGGCGGCGTCTCCTACGCGTCGGCGGCCGGCGCGCTGAGCCTGGCGCTGGAGGGAGGCGGCGTGCGGGTCGGCCTTTTCCCGCTGATGGCTGTGCGGGGCGAGTTGCGGATCACACTGCCCGGCGTCACGCCGATCATCCGCCCGGCCGACATCAGCCCGGCGCAGCCGTTCAACGAAGTGATCGCGCTATCCGCGGCCGCGCCGGCCCAGGGTCTGGTCAATGTGGCCCTGGTCAACGCGCAGGGGCAGGTCGTGTTCGAGTATCGGGGATCGACGCGGCTGCGCTAGCATGTCGCGTTGCACTTTTGACTTCGCGCCGACTTTCGAGTATACTATACCGCGTTCGGGGCGTAGCGCAGTCCGGTTAGCGCGCTTGATTTGGGTTCAAGAGGTCCGGAGTTCAAATCTCCGCGCCCCGACTGATCTCTTTGCGGGAGTAGCTCAGCGGTAGAGCGCCTGCCTTCCAAGCAGGATGTCGCGAGTCCGAATCTCGTCTCCCGCTTCTTAGGATAGGGGACACAACTGGTAGTAGGCCATGCGCCACGGCGCACTAGCCCTGGCCGCCCAGGAGTCGCCTATCATGTCGCCTGTCCGCCTGCCCCTGGCAACTGCCCTCGATCTGTTCCTCGACGCCAAGCGCGCCGAACGCCGCGCAACGCGCACCATCGAGAATTATCGCGAGCTGCTGACACGCGCCAACGCCTGGCTGCACGATCACGATGTCTTCTACGCCGATGAAATCACGCCCCAGCTGATCCGCAGCTATCTGCGCGACCTCGCCGAGCGCCAATACACCGCCTGGACCGTCCACGACTACGGCCGCGCCCTGCGGGCCTGGTTGCGCTTCCTGCTGGCCGAGGAACTGTTGGCCGCCGATCCCCTGCGCAACGTTACCATCCCGCCGCCCGGCAAGGAGATCGGCCCCGCCTTCAGCTTTGTATGACCCGGAAATGATCGTTGTGGTCGGCAGCGTGTACACGTCCGTCGCCGTCAATGCCCAGCCAGCCAGGTTGATGTTGCCGATCTCCGATATGCTGAACAGCTCGATGAGCTGATCCTGCCCGTTGATCCCGCCGTCCAGGTTCAAGTCCGTCGCCGGATCCGGACATACTTCGTTCAGCACGATCCCCGCATCCGGCGTAGCGGTGGGCGTCGCCGTGGCGGTCGGCGTCATCGTCAGACTGGCCGTCGCCGTTGGCCGCCGGGTCAACGATGCCGTGGGCGTCGGCGTGGCGGTCGCCGTGGCGGTCGGCGTGGCGGTCGGCGTGGCGGTCGGTGTCGCCGTCGACGTGGCGATCGGTGTGGTTGGCGACGGTGTGAACGGCGTTCCCTCTATCGCATACACGTCGTCGAAGACCGCCTTCGCCGGCGTCCCGCCCGTACCTTCGTCGAAAACCCCCTCCAGCAGATTCGTGACACCGTATACCGTCAATGCGCTCGTCCCGTGAGTGATCGGGATGCTCGTCGTCGCCCCGCCCCACGTCACGGTGAACAGATTCGCCGCCCCTACCGTATTCGTAAGCTGCCAGGCCACCACGACCTCATACCATGTATGCAGCGCCACCGTCCCAATCTGCGTGCTCGAAATCGCCCCGCTGCCGCTCAGATAGTTGTGCGTCTCGAAATACGCCTTCCCGTCGCCGGGCGCCGACGTGCCCTTGTTGAGATCTACGCGCCAGATATAGGGCGTGATCGCGCCGCCGTTGTAGGTCGCTTCTGCATGTCCGGCATAGGTTCCCAGCCCGAAGAGCGGCACGAAGCCCGGATACAGCCCGACATAGTCCGTCCAGGCCGTCACCCGCAGCTTCGTGCGATAGACGCCCAGCATCTGCGCGCCGCTCAACGGATGCGCCAGCCCGCCCGTCTTCCAGCAGCCCGCGCCGGCGCATTGCAACCCATTCACCAGGTATGCCTGGCTGCCATCCGCCACCGTCGTCGTATACGGGATCACCGTCGGCCAGGCCGCATACGGCGTCGGCGTCCCGCTGGGAAGCGGCCCCCAAAACACGCTGCGCCCGGGCGGTGTGCCCTCCCGTGAATCCCACCAATACGTCGGCGTCGCCGTCGGCACATCGCGCGCCGTGCGCAAACTCGGCGTCGCCGTCGGCTGATAACAACCGATTAGCAGCCCCAATGCCGCCGCCAGCCCCACCCCGCACAGAACCGCCGCGCCCAATCTTCGCTGTTGTAATCCCATCGTATTCTTACCAGGTGTTGTGATACGCCCGTCGCCACGTGTTCGCCGCGACACAGATATACACGTACTGTGCATCATAGCGCAGCTCGCCGGCCACCCCCGGATCGCTGCTGCTGGCCGGCGGATTGCCGGGGATCAGTAACGCCGGCTGATCCGGCTGCGCCGCCGTGCCCGACAGCAATGCCGCGCCGTAATCGCCTGTCGCCCCACGCACAAACAGCCCGTACCGGGTTTGTGGTTCGCCGCCGGCATCCAACAGCCGATTCCCCGCGGCGTCATAATCCGGAATCGCCCGCAGTTCCAGCCCCGGCCCCACTGCCGCCCCGAACGCCGCGTTGCCGTCGCCGAACAAGCGCCAAACCGCCTGCACCAACGGCGCCAGCCGCCGCGCATCGCGCTCCAGCGTCCCCTCGCCCAAGCCCTGCATCAGTGCTGATCCTTTGTCGGGTCGAATGGCACACCGGGATACCTCTCCTCCCAGCGTTTCCGCCGTTTCTCATAATCCTCATCCCAGGCCCGCGCCCATAGTGCGCGCAGCCGTTCATCATCCTCGCTGCGTCGGGCCGCGGCCGCCGCCAGGATGTCCATGTCCGTCGTGTATGTCGTGCGCAGGTTCAGCCGGCCGTCAGCATCCACCTGAACCTCTTCCACCAGGATGTCCCGCGCATCGGCCAGGACGCTGCCAGGTTCGCTGCGCTCCCGTGGGTATTCCGTGTCCCGGATCACGCCCGGCTGGATCGTGCGCGGGGCCAGGTTGGCGATCCCACCCACCGAGGTGTAAACCTGCCCACCCCGCAGATAGCCGCGTACAGTCAGATCTACCGGCCCGTAGTGCGCCAATCGGCCCGGCCCCACCCACAGCCGCCACGGCTTGCCGGCCGCGTCCCCCATCCCCGCCAACTCTTGCAGCAAATCCCAGACCCGCACCTTATCCAGTTGGTATTTCTGGATCGGCAGCGGATTGGCTTGCACCTGCCCCACTGTCACGAATGTGCCGTGGTGCCGCGCCAATTCGTCAGCCACCCACTCGCCCACCGTCCAATACAGCCCCGCGTTCCACCAATTGGCATAGGCATACAGCCAGTTCAGCGTAAACGCATATCCGCAGACCGTCACATCGAGCCAGTTCTGCTTCTCCGCTGGCGCAATGCCGATCGTCCGCGGCCAGGGCCAGGCGCTCTGCGCCAGCTCGTTGATCGGGGGAGCCAACCATGCGCCGCGCCGGCCCAGATAGTTCTGTTTCGTGCCGTAACGCCGGATGCTCTCCTCGTTGCGCAGCGTCTCCCATTGCCATGATGCGCCGTGATCCCACACCAACTCATTCGCCAGCGTATCCAGGCCGCGCCGCCGTGTCACCCCGTTGACGGTCAAATCCAGCTCGTAGATCAACCCCTCCCAGGTGATCCCCCCGCTGCTGCGCTCTTGTACTTGCCAACCGAGCCGGTTGTAGAACCATTCCTGCAGCGTCTCGATCCGCTCTTCGATGCGAAATGTGCCTTGCCAATATCCGCCTTGCAAACGGATTGACCGCTCCCAACGCTGCGCGACATCGGTGATATCGGCCTGATAATCGTTACCAGCTTGCGCGCTCAGTAGCAGCGAGTAATCAGCCATGGTAGAAATTCTGACTGTAGGATCGGAAACGTGGGCAGATTGACAGAGTAAGTCGGACGGTGTCGCTCAGGACGCTCACGCCATCCCGTTCCGCCGCCACAACGGCGAATGCGCCATCCACCGGGTAATACCAGTCGCGCAGCGTCAAATCGGTAATCACGCGCCGCGCCGAATTGACGTTGCTCATCGCGACGCCGATCTGAAGATCGTTTTCCGTGGTGTAAATGTAACCAACGCTATAAGCCGCCTGCTCGATGGTCAAGCCCGCTCCGGCGGCATAGTGCTCAGCGGGAATCAGAATCAAACAATCGAAGTCCAACCAGACACAGGCCGCGTCAACCTGTTCGGCCCAAAGTTGGAACTCCGTAAATTCGATCGAAAGATCGCGATAGACGTAATCTACCCGCGTCCCCACCGGCGGGATTTGAACTTCGCCCAGGTTAATCAACTGCCAAGCGGTATTTTCGATATAGGTCGTTTCGTTGATTGCAAAAGTCGCATCGGTCGCTTGATTGTTGCCCCAGCGCAGTTGCACACCGGCCGCCCCCGCAGCCACCTTACACCGCAACAGGACCACATAGCGGCCAATCATGTGGTCGTAATCGGCCGTTATTACGTCGCCGACCATAATGCTGAGCCGTTTAGCCAGTGTAGTTGTGTCGCCCGGATAGCCCAGTCCCACGCGCACTTTATTAGCGGTCGGTACATCAGATGGACTGGCGTCGTCGCCGACATCCTTCCAGAGGGCGGCGTCCGTGCCCGGTGTGCCGCTTTCGCATTCCCAGCGTCCCACAAAACCGCTTGTACCGGCGCCCGGCGAGCGCAGACCTAACCAGAATTTTGTCAATACACCTGACCCGGCCGCCGAAAGATAGGCTGCTATGATTCGGCCGGGCGCAGTGCCTTCGGCGGCGCCGGTGGCGATCGCTCCGCCGAGCGCGCTAAGCGGGGCGTAGGTCTCACCATTGTATGCGCCCAGCTCCCATAGTGGATGCCGGGTCAATGTCAATTGCGCCGTTACTGTGGTCGCATCGAGCAGGGGCGTCGTCGCTGGCGTGCTATTGATGACCAACTGGCCGTTGAAAACCAACGCACGCCGGGGGTATGCCTCCCACGCGTCCCGCATATTTAACCACACCGCCGCCGTGTTCAGCGCATCGCTATGCCAGCGCCGGGCCTGTTCTAGCAGCGCATCCAGCGCCACCAGCCCATCGCGCAACTCATCCGATGTGCCGCGGCCAATCAGCTCATAGGTTTCCGTGACCGGCTCCAACTGCTTGAAGGTCCACGTCGCGCCATAAGCCGAGCTTTTCAGCTCGCCGGCCATGTTGGGCGTGCGCAGCACCCATGTCCCCGTCCGCAACCGCAGCACGCCGCCAAGCAGATCTACATCCGTCAACCCGGTCGCCGACAACCGCAATACTTGCGCCATGATCCTCGTCCGCTTGCCTACTTGTCTACTGGCGACTATGACATGAGCCGGTTCAACCGCTGCCGCTTGCGCTCGGCAATCAGCGCCGCCGTCAGGCTGGCTGTCCCCGCATCGCTCACCAGCATGTTGTACGAATCGCCGCCCACCACCACAGTCGTCCCGCCGCGCCCAGTCGCCCGCGCGCCCGCCGCATTGATCGCCGTGGCCGCCGCCGTCTGGCCCTGGTTGCCGGCCGCCGCCGCGCTCACCGCCGCGGCCGTGCTGGCCCCCGTCCCCAACACGCCGATCATGGCGTCCACCATCGCCCGGGCAATATCTTCGACCTTGCTCACCGCCACGCTGCGCGCGGCCTCGGCCCCGTTCGCCACGGCGAGGATCAAATCATTGCCCGTCTTCGTGAATGCTTTCGTCTGGCTGCCGAGCGCGCCGGCCGTCGTCGTCGCCCAATCGCTCGCCAGCCCCGCCAGCGCCTTCTCGTTATTCAAGCCCAGGAGGGCCTTCGTCACCTTCGGATCCACCCCGGCCGCCGCCGCCACCTGGTCGGCGAACGCCGTCTGCAACGCCTCGGCCTGCTGGGTGATCTGCGCCTGCTGCTTCAGCGCATCCACATTCACCAGCTTGCCGATCACCTCCGGCGTCAGCAGCCCCTGCTGGAACAGCCCCGTCAGCTGTTTGGCCTCCTCCTGGCTCATCTGCAACACTTTCGCCCACGGGCTGGCCTCACCCAACTTCGCAATGTCGAGCGCCCGATACACATTCTCGAACGGCCCATTCGCCCCCGGCGCATTCCACCCCTTGCCGCCCAGCCCCGACACGTCGAACAGCCCCTTGCTGAAGGAGATCGCCTCACTCACGTAGCCGGCCACCCTTGAGGCGGCCGCCTTCATCTTGCTTTCGTAGGCATTGGCGGCCTTCGTGGCTGCCGCCTCTTCCAATCGAGTTTTCTCATCTTGCCGGGCCTTGAGCCGTCGGAGCACTTCCGCTTGTTCATCGGCAGTGGGCGCTTCGTTGAACCACAGGTCAGTTTGTGGGGCATTCTTGAACGCGGCCAGCGGGTCGAGCGGCAGCGTCTTCCAAAGAGCCGCCGCCTCTGATACGGCTGCGCCGGCCGCGTATGCGTTTGCGACCACTTCCGAATATGACACTGACAATCGTGCAATAACCGGCGCGCCGGAGGCGGCTGCCTGCGCCGCCCGATAAATCCCCTCAGCCAGGGCTTCATTGGCCTTTGCCGCATCATAGGCGGCCTGCGCATGATCTATGTTGAATCCGGTGATCTTGGCCGTTTCCAGATTATCCTGGGCGTGACGGACGCCTTCCACCGCCTGGCGATAGCGATCGAAGGCCGCCGCATAGTCAGCCGACTCCATCTCATAGGCGATATTGCCCAGGATCGTCGTCAAGTTGGCTTCAATCGTGCCGATCGGCCCGGCCATCTTCTTCGCCGCCTGAATCCGCAACCGTTCGAGCGCCGCCGTCAAATTATCCGCCGCCGTCGTCGCCTTCACCCCGGCCGCCTCGAGCTGCGCCATCTTCTGGCCGCCGATCTCCAGCACCGCCTGCATGAAGGCCGCTTCCCGGCTCATGTTCTGCGTCGCCGCCTGCAACTCCTCGATGCGCTGCCGCACCTTCCCCGACGAGATCCCGAACGTGTCCAGCCGCTCGATGCTCTGGTTCGCCATCATCAGCGCAAATTCCTGCATCGCCTCGCCGGCCCGCCGCGTATCCCCGCCGAGCAGCACGGCCATCTTCGCCACCCGTTCCAGCTCGCCGGCGTTCGTCGCCAGCTCCATCGCTAAGAACTTATTAGCGGCCGTCAGCTTGTCGCTCTCGCTGGCCGCGCTGCCTACGGCCCGATCCATCGCCGCCAGGTTCGCCGTCGCCTGCGCCGCGCCCCCCGAATATGCCTCGAAGTACTTGCGCTGCTTCTCCACCTGCTGGCCCAGATTGCCCAGGTCGACCGCCGCCCGCGCTGCGCCGGCGGCCAGCGTCGCCAGCCCGGCCACCCCCAACCCGGCCGCCAGCCCGCCCAGCCCGCCGCTCACCAGTTGCGCCGCTTTGTTGATCCGGCCCAACCCGACGCTGGCCGCCTTCGCGTTCGCGTCCATGCTGCGCGCCGCCGTGGCGACCTGGCTGTCAATCTGCTTGATGGCCGCCATCGCCTGGCTCACGTCCCCGGCCACTACCACCATCAACTTCGTCGCCGTCGTCATGTCACCTTGTCACCGTGTCATCCTGAGCGAAGCACGGCTGCCCTTTAGCCGTGCGCATGTCATCCTGAGCGAAGCACGGCTGCCCCTTAGCCGTGCGCAGTCGAAGGATCACGTTCGCCCCGCCGCCCTTTAGCCGTGCGCATGTCATCCTGAGCGAAGCACGGCTGCCCTTTAGCCGTGCGCAGTCGAAGGATCACGTTCGCCCCGCCGCCCGCCGGATGAACGCATTCATCCCCTGCGCCGGCTGGGGCTGCGTGCCCGTCCCGGCGCCCGCATTGCCACGTGCACCCCCGGCGCCTGCTGCAGCAAACAACTCCGGCGCCATCTGTTTCAGCGCCGCCCAATTCACATTGCCGCGCTTATCGAACAATGTCTCCGCCTGCGCCAACGCCCACGCCGCCTTCGGATTCACACAGCCGATCTCCGGTTTGTGCGCCTCCTCCGCGAACATCGCCCGCCGCTCGGCCAGATCGAGCCGCCCTTGTAGTTCCGTCAACACCTTCTCGGCGTCGCTGCCCTTCTCCGGCTTGATCTCCTTCAGTTGCCGCGCCAGGTTCGCTCGCTCCGTGCGCTCGCTCTCCAACGCGCTGCGCAGCCCGCGCGTGTGCGTCTCGTACAGCTCCCGCACATCCTCCGATTGTCCCGCCAGCCATGTCTCGAAGCTCACCGACGCTGGTTGTTGCTGATTGGGCGTCCCGCCCGTTTGCGGATTGCTGCTTCCTGGCTGTTGATTGCCCGGCGTCCCGCCTGGCGTCTGATTATCCGGCATCTCGCCGCGCTCCTTCTGGGCCTCTCGCCCGCGTTTTGCCCCCACTATAGCACACGCTTCTGCGCTACTTTCGCATCCCCCGCAAACTGCCCAATAATGCCGCAACCGGGCCATGATAGATCACGATCGCTAAATGTTTGTTACCTGTTCTCAATTCCCGCGTTCCGCCCGGCGATCTTCGCCAACCCGGCGCACCCACTTCGCCGCTTCATCCTTCCCCATGATCTCGCGCAAACTGCGCACCCCCAACGTCGGCCCCCAATCGGGATCGTGCCGCCGGCCGGCAAAATCTGTCAGCCGCACCGCGCCCGCCCGATACGCCGCGCTCGCCGCCTGGTCCAGGATCGTATTCTGCTTTGCCGGCTCGAACTCGGCGAACTGCGCTTCGCCCGTGGTGATCTCTATCGGCTGGCCGCCGCGCAGGTGGGGGACCTGCGTACACCGGCCGTTGGGATGATCTACCTGCCGCTCGCTCAATGGGTGCACCGTACCGTGCAGCGCCCAGCACGCCGCGCAGGTGCGCGCCGTCGCCGCGCTCAGCCATACCCAGCCATCCACCACCTGATCATTCGCCTGATAGCTCAGGTGCGTCGCCTCCCGATACGCCCGCAGCGTCTCCGTCCGGCTGATCCGCAGCGCCCGCACCAGGTTTCCACCAAGGGCCTCCTTCACCCGCCGGGCGATTTGCGTCGGGTGAGCGCCCAACGCCACCCCGCTGATCAGCTCATCGCGCACCGCCCGGCCGGCCGCTGGCCCCAGCGCATCGAGCAACTCCCGCAAGGGCGACCCATCGGCCGTGAATCCGATGACGCTTTGCACCGCCTCCCTGGGTAGCCGATTCCACCGCACCTGCACGGACAAGGGTTCCCCACCCCCTGCCGCCTGCCCCCTGACCAACTCCTCCGTATGCTCCAGCGCCGCATCCACCGCCGCCCCTTGTTGTCGCGTAATCAGCGGATCAGCGAATTCGGCGAAGACCCGAATCTCCCCCTCCACCTGATTCTGCAGCGCCTGCAACCGGCCATACTGGAACAACCACCCTTCGGTGATCTCCTCCCCGGCCGCCTCGGCCCGCCGGCGCTCGGCCAGCAGCGCAGCCAGCCCCGCCTTGATCCGCCGCCATACCTCGCCGTAGGCGCGCACCAGCTCGCTTGCCGCCTGCCGCTCCCCGCGCAATAACTCGGCCCGCTGTCGCTGCGCCGCCGCATAGACCCGTCCCGGCCCCGCAGTCACTTTGTCACCCCGTCACTCTATCACCCAGTCACCCCATCATCCTATCGCCTACCGGAACGCCCACAGCTCCCCCACGGCGCAGCGGAAACGCCTGGTCAATGTCCGCCCCGCAATGATTCCCTGTACCGGTTTGGTATACAAATCAGCGTCACTGAACAGGAACACCGCGCCCCGCGTCGGATCGGCCACCCGTGGCGCCAACTCTGCCACGGCGAGATCCATTTCGCTTGGCGCGCCCCAGCCATACCAGCCGCCGATGATCCCGGCCTGCGCCCGATTGTTGACGACGTGCGCTACAGCCAGCTTGGCCTCCAGGTCGCAGTTGCCGGCCTCCCCGGCGATCAACGACGCCAGCAGGTAGAGTCCGATCACGGCGTTTTTCCCGTCACGAGTTCGGTGAGCGATTTGATCTTGGATTCGAGCGCATACAACAACCCGAACGGCTGGATCAGCTTGCGTCGGATATCGTCCGCCCGATCGAACAAATACATCTCCGTTGCACGCTGCTCTTCTTCGATCCACCATCTGACAGCCGTCATCGCATCGGGCAGACCGGCCGGAATCGCAATCGTCACCGGTTCCAGCAGCGGATCAGCCGGCCCCGACGGGACATCCCCACCCTCGCCGCCCGGCCCGCTCGCCGTCTGCAACGCCGCCCGTTCCTCGGCGACCGCCTGTTCTGCCGCAGGTCGTCTTCCCGCCGCCGGCGCCCTGACCACATCCGCCAACGCTCGCAACCCACCCAGGCGGCGCTCCAATCTGGCCCAGGCCGCCCGCTCGCTGTTCGATATCGCGGCGTCCGACGCAGCTTCGACGGCCGCCAGCGCCCGTGTCGCCGCCTCCACTTGCAACAGCGTCAGCTCCCGCGCCACCTCTGCCAACCGGCGCTCCAACCGCACCACCTGATGTACCGTCGCCGCATATAGCTCGTGTTCTGTCATCAGATCCCTCCTCACCGTGTCACCGTGTCGTCTTGATCTGCCGGCGGCTGCCCCGGTCCCAAAAGGGCATCACGCCGGCAGCCCCGACAAGCGTATACGCACAGCTAACCGACTCTTTACCGAAATGGTCACATTGTCATGGCCGGCTGAGCGTCACCCCGGTCAATTGCTGCTTCGTGTTCGGACACCCCTTCACGAGCACCGTCTCGCCCACCCGATATGCCGTGCGGGTCGTCGTCCCGAAGAACCAGGTGGGGTGGCCGAAAGTGTAACCTGCCACGTAGTAGCGCACCGGCCAGGGCAACGGGTGGATCACCCGGCTGACGTTCGTCACCCGCCCGGCCGCCTGATACGGCGCGCAGCTCGCGCCGGCCCGCTCAGTCAGCGCCAGCGCGATCAGCAGCGCCATGCCGATCACGATCACCGTCAACCAGATGCGCCGCTGCCGGCGCCGGCGGGCCTTATCGGCCCGCTCCTGCCGCCACGTCCAGATATCATGCTTAGTCATGCGTCGCCTCCAGCCGCCATTCGGCGTCATCGGCGCGGCCCGCCAGCGCCAGCGCCGCCATCAGCCCCATGCCGACCAGTACGCCGACGATGAAGATGCCCAGCCCGAGTAAGACCGTCATGCCGCCCCCTTCACCAACGCATCCTGAACGGCAGGCCGCCGTTGTTTGGCGGCTCGGAGCCGAAGGATCATTCCGCCGTCAAACGGCGCAGCTCGATCAGCCCGGCGAGGCGGGGATCATCTGCCAGCACCCGGGCGATCCGGCTCGTGAACACGTTGTTGATCTGATACCGCTCGCCCGCCCGGTCGCCTGCTGTCGCCCGGCCCATCGGCGACCGCCGCAAGTCCTCGATCAGCGCCTTCGTGCTGATGCGCGTATCCCCCGCCGCCGCTCGCGCCAGCGCCATCTGGCGCAGCATTCCCAACACATTCGGGTTCGCCGTGCACCAATCCAAGAACCGCTGTTCGATGGTGAGATCCTCCTTGTCCAGGGGGCGCTCCGGCGCCAACGGCAACGCCGGCTGCAAATCCAGATTCGGCGCCGCCGTCGTATCCACCCGACGCTGCACCCGCGTCCCCCGCCACCGCTTCCACTTCGGCACCGGATCCACCTCACGCATGGGCCACCTCCAGCATCGCCGGCGTGGTCGGCAACGCGGGCGCATCGAATACCGCCGCCGCCGCCGCTATCCCGAACGTCTGCGCAAATGCCAGCCGGAACGAGCGTGTCAATGACCACGCCCCGCCCAGGAAACCGTAGATAAACGTTGGCGACCACTTCATGGCGCGCGCGAGACCCACGTAGTCCAGGTTCTTCTCGCTCATAAATCGGAGCAGTTTGCCGCGTTCTGTTTCGTCTATGACTGTGGTCATGGTTCCGAAAAGCTACTTTCACTATACTGTCAACGAATCCTCGTCAGTGGACTGAAACTCGAGCGCAAACGTCCACCGGAACGAATCCGTCAAGCCGTCAAAATCGCGAATCCCCGTCAGGGGGCTGAAACCGCATACTGCACAAACAGCTCGTCCATCATCGTTCATATTGCGCCCGGTCAGACGTCTTGACCGCCAGGTACGCCAGCTGCCGGATGCCCTCACACGCGGCGTCCATCTCGAATATCTGAAGTCGCCTGGTCTGCTTCAACCTTGCCACCGTCGTGTCTGCGTCCATGTCCCGCCCTTCTGAAAAATCGCCGGTTACACTCTCCGGCGCGCCGTCACCCGTTCGTCGGACTATGTTAAACAGTAAACTGCACACCCGCGGCGCTGCTTCCGCTATAGCCTTGCGGCTCATTCAAAATTGGGGATCAATCGTCATGGGGGCGGGAATCATCCCCCGATTCAATCAGCGTGCCCAATGCTACTGTTCCACAAATCAATTGCCGGCACGTAATACGTTGTTCATCGGCCGTCGGCAGATGCCAATCGATCAGACCCGCAAAAAGTTGTACCGGCCGTCCGTAAAGTCGGCCGCCGTCAGGTGTAAGATATCCATGAGATTACTCCTGTTCTGCTTCCCCCCGCCGGCCGCCTACGGCCCTACCGACTCCGCCAGCCAGCGCCTTGCCGATTCACAGCGCACCGGCGAGGGAAGACTGTTTTGTTTTCGCTCGAAAATACGCGACAGTCGTAGTATAAACGAAATACTCCGAACATGACGCAGATCATATTCAGGCACGAGTTTCAGCGTTTTTACTATGCGGCCATTCTAAAAACAGGCTGGAAAAGGCATAGCATTTGCGCTATGATGAGTAACGATGCCTATCATCCGTGAACGAGTTGATGGCTTGAGGAAACAACGAGGAATGCGGTCACTCGATGATCTACTCGAACGCATCCAGGAACATCAAGCCTCAATGGCCTGGAGCACCTTATCGCAGATCATCAATGACCGCCGATCACCACGACTGGATAACGTCGAGGCGATAGCGCGCGCTCTCGACACGACCGTCGCCTACCTGATCGGGGAAACCGCAAACCCCGCGCCCGAGCTGGACGCGGGGGAACCGCTGCCCGAAGTGCGCACCTGGTCGGAGCGGCTCAGGGCCATGGCTCCCGGTCAACGGGCGAAGTTCGTTCAGGGGGTCGAGCTGATGCTGGCGGCGTTCGAGGCGGGCAACGCAGGCCCTCGATGAACGCGCGCAGCGCCCGCCATACCGAGCGGCGCTGCGCTGGCGGCAGCTCGCGCAGCAAGTCAATGGTCGTGGGGAAGCGTTTAGATTTCGGCATGGTGTGGGCCTCGATTACGCTAGAACGTCTGTTCTAGTATAATGCAGGCCGGGCCGGGTGTCAATCATCGTGGAGAGATCAGATGGAACAAGTTCTCAGCGGTCAGGGCAAACTCTACGTTCAAGATCGCTACATCGCTTCTGTCACCTATCGTATCATCATCAGCCAGCCGGTCGAGATCATGCGCTCACATACCCGCGTCGAAGCGATCCCGGGCCCATTGGAAATCACCGGTGAAGTCACCCTGACTTCCCCAGAAACCGACTTGCGTGATTTCCCGTTCGGGACCATCTTCACCTTGCAACTGGCAGACGGTCGGCGTTGGCGCTGCATTCCTACCAATGGTCGGCTGGGCGCCGCCACCTATCACATGCAAAACGCCCCCGCCGACGATTCAGGGACAGATCTGTCGGCGTCCCTAATGGGGCGCCTGAACCGATAGTACATTGCCGTCCATCGCCAGTATGCACCTTCGGTCACAACCGGCCCTTTACCGCACCAGAAAAACAACTCCCAACCAGCGGCAATTTCCTCCGCTAAGCGGGGCCAATGTACCCGAAGAACGTTGGGGCTATCCTCAATAGAATATGGTAACTCTAATTCCTTGTACGCATACTCGGGTTGCTCGTTCATCAGCAGTCCTTTCATGCCCTGGCCGGGCGAGTATGCAGAATTTTAACCTGATCCTGGCCGGAAATCGCGTAATCACTGTCGCAGCCTTCGCATCATATACGGCACAATGCCCGATACCGGTGGATCAACCACAGCATCCTGATGACATAACCCAATGGCACACGGGGGAGATCGTCAGCGCGCAGCGCCATTAACGCATCAACAGCGCCAGGCCGCCTAAAATCACCCCCAGGCTGCTCAGTACCAGACAAGCATAGAGCAGCCCACGGGTGGTCAGGTGGTCACGCTCCAATTGCATTACCGTCTGCCAGGCGGCATTCGCCTCGGCCTGCGCCTGCTCGATACGGCGCGTCAGATTCCAACCCTGGTAACGCACCTGGTTGAAGATAATCATGCTTACCGATCCTTCCTTTTGGTTGGCGGTCTACGGGGCCATACTTTCAACGATCCTGGCGCTCATCACGATCTTGCAATATCGCCGCGATCGGTCACACTGCAAGTTGACGCTTAGCCCAGAAATAACGACAACACTCGCGCAACAAACCGGCCTCTCGGCCCTGCTCGTCAGCGTGACCAATACCGGTCGCCGGCCGCTTACCCTAGTCTACATTGGGTGTTTCGGCAACGGGCGCTATGGCAATGCACAGTTCATCGGCGCCAGGCAACACGGACAAACCTTGACCGAAACCCAACACATTCAACTGCGCATCCCGGTCGAGCGGCTACTGCCGGCGGCCCACATCACCGGCATCTATGTTCAGGATAGCGCCGGCCACAACTATTGGGCCAGTCGCCGCCAATTGCGGCGCATCATCCAGAAGCATCCTTATCTCACAACCTGAACACGTTCACACTGTAGTTATTATGTCAAGCAAAATGCTTCATACACCACTTGCTCGTGTGGGATCGAGCCGCGCTTCGCTTCCACGAACGGCCGCCCGGCCCGCACGCCCACCGTGCCGTACCCCGTGGCCGTGCTGAGGAACGCGCGGAAGTCGCCCGCCATGCTCGGCCGGAGATACAAGATCTTCTCGACCGCGTCGTAGCGCGCGCCGGTCAACCCCTGGAGCAGGCCGTAGGAGGCCATCGCGCGCGCGTACCAGTGGCCGCACTCGTATTCGTTGAACGGGTTGCGCACGCGGCCATCGTAACGGTCACGCACCGCCCGCACGATCTCCAGCCCTTCCTCCACTGCGCCGCACAGCATCAAGTGCGAAGCCACCTGGTACTCGATGCCGGTCCACACCTCGTTGCTGTACACGAACGGCAGGGTCAGCGCGCCGCCCTTCGGCCAGGTGCAGAGGAGCAGCCCCGCCTCGTGCCCCAGGGCGTAGGTGGGCCGCTGCGGGTTGGCGTGCTTCGCCAGATCGGCCCGGAAGTTGTAGCGATGGACCGCCCGCACGTGGCTGGCGACCTTGGCCGCATCCAGGAACTCGGGCACGCCGCAGCACGCCGCCAGCCACCCGCCCAACACCCCATCCGAGAGGCAGCCGCGGCCATACTGGTACTTCGGCCCTTCCCGCGCCAGCAGCGCGACGGCCTCCGGCGAATACTGCGTGTGAAACGACTGCACATCGGTCGGGTTCGGCGCACGCAGCCCCTCCCAGACGATCTGCTGGATGAAGTACTCGCCATCCCACAGCTCGCGCTCCATGAACGCGCGGCCCTTCGCCAGCAGCCCCTCGTAAACCGCCGGATCATCGCCGACCGCGCGGGCCATGGCGATCGCGGCCGCCAGCGCGCCGAGATAGAAGGAGGTGCACATGCCGTCCGGCCCCCAGAATTCGATATCGTAGGTGTTGTGGTGCGGCTCGGCCAGCACGCCGCGGCCATCGGGATCCCACGTCTCGATGCAATAGCGCAAGCTCTGCTTCACCGCGGGCCAGATGCGGCGCAGCCACGCGGTATCGCCGCTGATGCGCCATTCGCGATACGCCTTCATGATCCCGCCCAGTTGGCCGTCGGCGGCCGCGTGGAAATCGTGCACCACCGGCCGGATGGGGAGCGCCGCGCGGAAGACCTGGTGGCCGAAATCGTCCTGGTTCGACCCGAACTCGGTCTCGCGCAGGCTGCGCTCCAGCTCCGGGAAGAGGTGCGGCAGCGCCTGGGCGTAGTTCCACACGTGGGTGCAGCTCCCCGGACAGCAGCCCGCGGCGTCGAAACACCCTTCCCAGCCCCACAACTTGCCATCCGCCTGCCGGAGCACCGTCGGCGATTTGAGGATCGTCAGGTTGGCGGCCGCCGCCTCGACCACCTCGGCGGGGAGGGTGGTGTCGTAGAAGCAATCGGCGAAGGCGGCGCTCTCGTCGCGTAGCCAGCCGTAGCGGGCGCGCCAATCGGCGTTCACCGCTTCGATGTCCGCATAGCGGCCCGCGTACCAGGGGGTGTGATGTTTCTGCTCACTGCCGCAGCCGCACGAAGGATCGGCGCACGCCCCGGCCTCAACCGGCAGATCCTTGCCGTAACGCAGATCGGTCTGCGGCACGTGCCACGCCAGCCGCACGATGATCATCTTCGACTGCCCCGGCGCCAGCGTGAAGGGCACGTACAGGCTGCCGCCCGTGCTCGGCGCGCCCTCGGTGATCGGCCCGGCCTGGGGCGCTGCGCCATCCTGGACGGTCTTCCAGGCGACGGTGAGCGGGTCGAACCAGCCGCCGCGAAACCAGGCGCAGTTGACCTTCACGTCAGGATCATCCACGACCGCGCTGAACGCGCCTTGATCCCACGGCCGCGCCGCGCTGGGACCTTTCCATAGCACGAAGCCGTTTGCGGTCGCCCGGATCGCGCTCTCCTCCAGGCCGGCCGTCCCGGGGCCCCACGCGCGCAGCGCCATGAAGTTTTGCGCGTGGAACGAAAAGACCGCTTCGACGGGCTTGGCGGTCGTATTGGTGAAGCGGTATTCGAGGCCGGCGACGGGCAGGCTGGAGTCGTCGGCGTTGCCGGGGATGAAGGGACTCCAGCCGGTGATCTCCATCGCCAGCGGAATCTTGGGGTCGGTCAGCGTGACGCTCCCAAACGGGAAGCGCGGCGCGAACTCGGCGCCGGCGCAGCGCGGCAGGCCATAGGTTTTGCCCGACCCGCCGTTCCCCGCGCCCGCGTGCTTGCCATCCCACGGGAAGAAGTGCTTCCAGGCCGGCACGGGGCCTTCCAACACCCGCGCCGTGTTCTCTGGCCCCCGGACGCACAGCGCGGCGAACATCATCGGCTCGTGAAACACATCGGGCTGCCCGCGCAGCGAGACGTGCGAGAGCGCGCCCGTCCCCGCCAGACAGATCATCCCCGCGCCGATGCCGCCCAGCGGGAACGCCACGTGATTGAGATGCTCGCCCCGATACGGGCCATTGTATGACCGTTTGTTTGTGTCCATCCTTATCCCTCCTGACTCCTGGCTCCTGACGGAAAAGTAACCGCGTCTGCGGCCTATTATGCACGAAGACCCGCCGCGATGTATAATTCGACAATGAAAGGAGGAACATCCCATGAAAACCACCGACCTTCTAACCCAATGGGCCACTCTCTCCCTCGACGAGATCGAGGCGCAGCTTGCATCGGCTGAGGGCGCGCGGGCCGCGCGCAAGGTGTATGGCGCGGCGGAGGTGCGCGCGATGCAGGCCGCGCCCCGACGCGCAGTCGTCGGCCCGCGCGAGCCGGTGGCGCTGCTGCCGGGCATCATGGGCTCGCTGCTCGCCAGCATCCGCGGGGTCACGGCGCTGCTCTGGATCAACCCGGCGATCTTTCTGGAGGGGAGGGGCAACACCCTGGATCTGAACGCCGACGCCTCCGGCGACGCCGACCCGTCGGTCGAGGTGACGCCGGTCAGCATCGAGAAGATCTTCTACCTGAAGATCAGCTTGATCCTGCGGCAGGAGGCGCAGCTTTACGAATTCCCCTACGACTGGCGCCGGCCCCTCGAGTACAACGCCGATGTGCTGGCCGCGTGCCTGGCGCGGTGGGCGGCGGGGAATCCCGACCGGAAGTTCACCCTGCTGGGCCACAGCATGGGCGGCATTGTCTCACGCGCCTATCTGACGCGGCATCCCCGGGCGGCCGAGCGCCGGATCAAACGCGTGATCAGCCTGGGCACGCCCTACTTCGGCGCGGCCGGCGCGGTCGAGAACATGATCAACGGCAACGACATGATGGCGCTGGCCCAATCGCTGAACAGCGGCAACGTCCCGCAGCAGATGCTCCTGAGCTTCCCTTCCATCTACCAACTGCTGCCCGCGCCGCCCGACCTCTTCCCCGCAGGCCGGCCCTACCCTGCCAACTGGGACCTCTACCGGGCGAGCGAGTGGCGCTGGGGCGCGATCCGGCAGGACTATCTGGACCTGGCGCGGCGCTCTCATGCCGCGCTGCACCGCAACCTGCCGGACGTCGAGACGGTGCAGATCGCGGGATGCAACTTCCCGACCACCACCGACGTGCGGCGCACCTTCGACGCGGCCGAGCGGCCAGGCTACGAATGCGTCAAACAAGAGACCGGCCCCGATGCGGGAGACGCCACGGTTCCACTCTGGGCGGCCGTCCTGCCCGGCGCGACGATGTATTATATCAACGAGAAGCATCGTTACCTGCCATCCAACGACAACGTGATCGCGGGGGTGCTGGAGCTGATCCACGACGGCGCGCCGAAGCTGGCGCGCGCGATTCCGCCGAAAAAGATGGGCCTCTTCCGAGCGGCGCGAGCGTCGCTGGCGGTCGAATCCGAGGCGGCTGAGCTGCGCGAGAAGCTGGAACAAGGGACGGCGGCCGCCGGGGATGTGGCGCGGCTCTATTTCGCGTTATGAGGCGGACGGAGGCGGCGCGGGGAACGGCAGATGGCAAATAGCAAATGGTGAACGTGAGACGTGATCCGGGCTACGCGCTCCGTGTCACCCTGTCACCGTGCACCCTATCACCCTGTCGCCGCGCCGTCGTGTCATTGAGTCATCGCGCCCCGCGTCACGCGGTAAACAACGGCTGAAGCTCCTTGCTCCTGGTTGCCAACTGCGCCTCTTCCTCCGGGGAGATCGGTGTGAGCTTCTCCGCGGCGTCGCACATCAGCCAGAGCAGCTCGGCGTGCGAAGGGGAGACGGCGGCGGTCACCGGTCTGGTGAGGGTGAAGCGCAGCCCCAGTGAGACATCTTCGGGGGTGTCCACCGGCTGATACCAGCACTTAAACCACTTCCTGGTCGCGCTGGCCGGCCACTTCTGCTTCGCCAGCGCCTTCAGCGCCAGGATGCCCAACCCCTGCGCCGCCGCCTTGGCGATCACCTGCGGCCCGAAGTTGCCCCCGTACCACATGCCCCAGTTGACCGGGTAGAGGATCGTGTCGAAGGGGAAGCGATCCAGCATCGCCAGGGCCGCGGCCTCCGAATGCGCCGAGAAGCCGATGTGCCGGATCAGCCCCTTTTCTCGCGCGTCCTTGAACGCCTCCAGCGCGCCGCCTGGGGCGAAGATCGTATCCACTTCGGAGAGGGTCGTAACCGAGTGGAACTGGTACAGGTCGAAGTGATCGGTGCGGAGCAGCTCCAGCGAACGCTTTAGCTCCGCCTCTGCGCCGGCCCTGCTGCGTTGCGTCGTCTTGCACGCCAGGAAGACATCCTTCCGGTACGGCTCCAGCGCCGGGCCGAGTCGCTCCTGCGCGTTGCCGTAGGAGGGCGCGACATCGAAGTAGTTGATGTCGCGCGCGATGGCCTGCGCCACCAGCGCCTTCGCATCGTCCGGCATCTCATTCATCACGACGATGCCGCCGAAGCCGACCACCGAGAGGCGCCAGCCGGTCTTGCCCAGGGCGCGTCGGGGGATCTTGAACGCCGGCTCGGGCGCGGCCGGCGGGGGCGCGGCGGGAACAGGCACGCATGCGGCGATGGCCGCAGCCGAGGCGACAACGCCGGTCGCGCGCAGGAAGTCGCGGCGGGTGAAATCGGTATTGGTCATAAGACCCTCCAAAGACAAAGCTGGGATGGTACGAACTGGATATGATTCTACACCCACTGCGCTTTCTGGGCAAGAGGATGATGAACTACACTTTCCGCCGACTCGATTATGACTGCGGGCCGAAAATAGGGTAAAATCGTCGAGAAACGCATCGCCGAACCCGGCCGAGAAATCCGTGCGCATCCGCGTCTCAACTGCATGGTAACTGGAGACAAGCATGTATCTAGTCCTCGACAATGTCAATAAGGTCTTCACCAGCCGCGGCAGGGTGGGAGAAGTCACCGCGGTGGACGGCGTGTCGTTGAACATCCAGCGCGGCGACATGGTGACGCTGCTCGGCCCATCGGGCTGCGGCAAGACCACCACCTTGCGTCTGATCGCCGGCTTCGAGTTCCCCACGTCGGGCCGTATCCTGCTCGACGGCCAGGTCATCAATGACTTGCCGCCGCACAAGCGCGACATGTCCATGGTCTTCCAATCCTACGCCATCTTCCCGCACCTGAACGTCTTCGAGAACATCGCCTACGGCCTCAACGTCCAGCGGCGGCCCGGCGACGAGATCAAACGCCGCGTGGCGAAAGTGCTGGCGCTGGTCGAGCTGACCGGCCTGGAAAACCGCGCGCCCAACCAACTCTCCGGCGGGCAGCAACAGCGTGTGGCGCTGGCGCGCGCGCTCATCATGGAGCCGAAGGTATTGCTGATGGACGAGCCGCTCTCCAACCTCGATGCCAAGTTGCGCGAGCAGATGCGCACCGAAATCCGTCGCATTCAGAAGCGCCTGGGCATCACCAGCGTCTATGTGACCCACGACCAGGTGGAGGCGATGACCCTCTCTGACCAGGTGGTGGTGATGAACAAGGGCAGGATCGAGCAGATCGGCAGCCCTACGGAGATCTATCGGCGGCCGGCCACCCGTTTCGTCGCCGACTTCATCGGTCGCGCCAACTTCGTGGAGGCCACCGTGCGTGAACGGCGGGATGGCCTTCTGGTGGTGGCGGCGCTCGACATACTCCTCACCGCGCCCGCCCCGACCGCCATCTTCCAGACAGGCGAGGCCGCCACCCTCGTCGTGCGTCCCGAGATGATCGAATTGACGGACGATGATGCCACACGCCCCGCGTCACATGCCCCAGGCATCGTCCGCCGCGCGTCCTACCTGGGCAACATCATCGAGTACGACGTGGAAGTGGGCGGCCAACTCCTGTCGCTCATCGAGCGCGACCCGCGGCGCACGGAAATCCACCCCGAGGGGCGGACGGTGTGGGTGAGGTTTTTGGAAGATTGTTTGTATGTGTTGCCGAAGTGAGGGGCTACTTTTCAAGGCTTGACAGGTTGGCCCGGAATGGTTAACCTATGATCCGGGCATTTGATCTGCGACCTGTGGGACCTGACATCATGCTTTGGGCGATTCTATCCGATGTTCATGGCCGCGGCGACCGGCTGGCGCGCGTCATTGCCGATGCGCAGGCGGCCGGCGCGGCGCGTTACTTGTCGCTGGGCGATGTGGGCGGCACGGCGCCAATTGACCTGCTGGCCGATGTGGACGCGCAGTGCGTCTTCGGCAATTGGGAGGCCTCGGGGCTGCGGGGGATGTCGCAACCCTACCGGGGAATAGTGGGACGCTGGCCCGCGCATTATCGCGTGGATGGTCTCTGGGCCGGTCACGCCAGCCCCGTCTGGCCGTCGGGCCTGGCGATCGCCGGCGTGGTGGATTATCTGCGCCTGCATGACCTGCACTGGCTGGCGCTCTTTCCTTCGTTGCAGCACTCCGAGGAGGCGCGTTGGGCGGCCCTGGTCGAGTTGGAGGCGGCTCTGGCGCCGGTGTTTTTTCACGGCCACACGCATATCCAGGAGGCGTGGCTGTGGCGGCCAAATACCGCGCCCACGCGTCTCGCCGGGCCGGCGTTCGTCATCGAAAGCGAATGCGACCGTTGCCTGGTCGGAGTCGGCAGCGTTGGGATGCCGCACGATGGCAGCGGCGCGTGTTATGTATTGTACGACGATGCGACGCGGCGCGTGGAGTGGCGACGGGTGTAGGGCGCTCACCGCTTTGCCGACCGGCGGCGGAGAGGTATGCTTGAGTTTCAGCGCGGATGGGAGGAAGCTATGTTGTACAAGCGATTTTGGGGTCTCGTCGTTGCAGCGGCCATTCTGATCGTCAGCCTGTTCTGGGCAACGACCGCCTCCGCCGGGGATGGCATCATCCATGTGGTGCGCCGCGGCGATACCGTGGGCAACCTGGCCTGGCAATATCGAGTCAGCTCGCGATCCATCGTCGTCGCGAACCGCCTGGCCAACCCCGATCTGATCTACGTGGGGCAGCGACTCGTCATCCCCGTGGCCGGCGGCCCCACGCCCCAACCATCGCCGGCCACTCCCACCCCCTGCCGCTGCGAAGAGATCGTCATTCTCAGTCCGGCGCGCGGGGTCACGATCACCAATCCGGTGACGGTCACCGGGCTGGCGGCCGGGTTCGAGCAGAGCGTCGTCATCTCGATCCTGGATGGAAGCGCCGGCGAGATCGGCCGGGCGTATGGGTCCATCGAAGGAGACGCGAAGCGTGGGCAGCAAGGGGCTTTCACCACCTCCGTGCCGTTCACGCCGCCTGCCAACAGCCAGCCGGGGCGCATCCAGGTGTGGAATGTCAGCCCGCGCGACGGCGCCATCGAGCATCTCAGCTCGGTGTCGGTGATGGTGCAAGGGCTGGAGTTGGACCCGCTCCTGACGCAACTCGAGCACGCCATCGCCGCGAAAGACTATGGGGCGCTCCGCCCGCTGCTGACAGACCCCTTTCGCCTGGAACGTTATCGTTCACAAGTGACTATGATGGCGCCGGCGCAGGCTATCGCACAGTTACAAAGGGATTACCTGGGACCCGGCGCGCCGCGCCTCGATTTCAGCGTGGATGCCCGTGCCCTCCTCGGCGACCGGGTCAAGTTTGCACCCGACATCATTCATGTGGTGTATAGTGTGGGCTGGGGTCCCGCGCGTGAGGATGATGCGTTTCTGTTGATTGGGGGCGCGACCGGCCTGGCGCGTTGGGCCGGGATGCTGTATGCGCCGCGCGCTACGATTGATTACCGTTGAATCCGCGGCGCGGATGGCTATGTCGAAATACAACAGTTGTGGTAAAATGCCACCCCGGTAGAGGCTGACTTTGCCCGTGAGGCGGCGGCCGATACTGCGAGTGGAGGAGCAGGCATGTCTGACAGCGATGAGCGTTATGATGTGCTATGTTACGGCACGATCAGCCTGGAAAGCATCACTCATCTGGATCATTTGCCCGATCCCAGGCGAGATGCCGTGGCGCGTCTTGAATATAATGAGGTTGGCGGCGAGGCGTTGCAAGTGGCAATCCCCCTCGTGATCTGGGGTCTGCGTGTCCTGATAGCCGGAAATGTAATCGGCACAGATTGGAAGAGCCGGTTCATCATGGAAGAGTTAGCGCGCTATCCGACGATTGACACCCGGTATCTTCGATGCCGTGATGATATTGTGACGCCTTTTGCCCGCGTCCTGGTGACACCGGATGGTGAACGGAGTCGCGTCACCTATTGGTATGATGAGACACCTAAGGTTGAGTTGGACGAGACGATGATGCGTCAGGCGCGACTCTTAAGCGTGGATGCTTACGGCGCGGCGGAGCGAGAGCACGCGGCTGCGGTCGCGCGGTCGCTCGACAAGCCCATCATCTCTGCCGATGCGATCCACCTGAACTCGCCCCTGGCGAGCCTCAGTGACGCCGTAATTATCTCAAGCGCCTGGCTGAAGGTCAACTACCCCGACGTGTTCGAATACGATCACGCGCTCGAGCTGCAGGCTAACGGCGCGGGCGCGATCATCATCACCGATGGGGCGCGGCCGGTGTTGGTGGTGCGGGCCGATGGCTCAGCGTTCGGAGTCGAGCCATACGAGATGCCCCACGTGGTTGATACCAGCGGCGCCGGCAATCTGTTCAAGGCGGGCCTCATCTATGGCTGGCTGCAGGCGGATTGGCCGTTGGAGCAGAAAGCCAAGTTCGCGTGTGCGGCGGCGGGTCTCTATTGCTGCCGCAGATGCGGTGACGACCCGCCGCCCAGCCTGGCAGATATCTCAGCGTTGATGCGCACGCAACCCAGGTAAGCCACCGTCGCTTCTCTTCCCTCACGCCCTGATCCAAATCTGGAGTCACCGATGTCGCTCCCCACTTACGTTTTGCGCAACGGTGCGCTCATCTTGCCGGCGCAAGCCAGCATCTCCGTCTTTACCCCGGCGATCTACGGCGCCTACGGCGTATATGAATCCATGCAGATCGTCCAGGGCGTGGTCTTTGCCCAGGCGCCGCATCTGCAACGCCTGGCGCGTTCGGCCGAGATCCTGGGCTTGCGTCTGCCCGGCGATCCGGCCGCCTTCGATCGCTGGATCGCGGACGTGCTGGCGGCCAACATGGTCGGCGACGCCACGCTCCGCCTTTTCGTGGTCGGTGAGGATGAGGGCGGCGACGCTACGGCATTCATCTGGCCGCAGCCGCCGCAGATCTACGAGCAGCCCTTATACGCCGCGGGCGTGTCGGTGATTACTTTTACCGGCGAACGCTATCTGCCGCAGGCCAAATCGCTGAATTCGCTCGTGACATTTCTCGCGCGGCGTCAGGCCCAGATGGCGGGCGCGCATGAGGCGCTCCTCCATCATGGCGGATGGCTGACCGAGGGTTCGAACAGCAATTTGTTTGCGGTCATGGATGGCGTAGTCCTGACACCGCCGACGGTGCAGGCGCTCGCCGGCGTCACGCGCGACCTGCTGATTTCATCCGCGGGCGAACGCGGACTCGTGATCCGGGAATCGCCGCTGGCTCTGGCCGACCTGTCGCGCTGGGACGAATGCTTTATCACCTCCACCAGCCGTCACGTCATGCCGGTGACTTCGGTGGATGGCCGGCCGGTGGGCGCCGGTCAGGTCGGGCCGATGACACGCCGGCTGGCGGCCATCTTCGAGGAGGATTTTCAGCGGCGCATCGCTGAGGGTCGAGCGGGGCCACGGCGTCCTGAGTTAATCCGTTCCCGATGAACGAACGGTCATCCGCGGGAGATTCAACGTAAGTTTGCCTGTGCTCGCGTCCTGTGCTACAATTTAGTTGGCTCCCCGCTGCTGAGGCGCAGACAGCTTATCGCACAAATCTGCGCGCGAATAGATGAGCAAGAAGGGCGGCGCCGATGGTTCGGCAAGCAAGCCCGTTTCAGGAGTGGCTATGGATCTTCGTCAGTATGGTCAATTGGCGCGCAAATGGCTGTGGCTGATCGTGGTATGCACGCTTGCGGCCGCAGGCGCCGCTTACGTCGTCAGCAAGAACAGCATACCGATCTACCAGGCGTCCACAAAGTTATTGGTCAATCAATCCTCCGCCTCCAACCAGGTCAATCTGGCCTATCAGGACATCCTTATGAGCCAGCAGTTGGCTCGTACCTATGCCAACCTCTTGTCGGATCGGCCGGTGGTCGAAGAAACCGCGCGGCGACTCAATTTGCCAACAGATCAGAAGGCGCTGGCGCGCTTGCAAGGGAGCATCTCAGTCACGCCCATCCGTGATACTCAGCTCATGGAAGTGCGGGTCGAAGGTGAAAGCCCAGAGTTGATCATGCTGGTGGCCAATACCCTGCCCGAAGTTTTCATCACACAAAACCAGCAACTACAGCTTGGCCGTGTGACGGGCCTGAAGACCAGCCTGGAGAGTGAAATCGCCAATGTCCAGGATGATATCGCCCGCACCCAAAACAGCCTGGCGAACGCGGCGGATGATGTGCAGCGGCAGCGCTACGAGGCCAGCCTGGCCCAATACCGCAGTACCCTTTCCAGCCTGGTTAACAACTACCAGCAAATCCGATTGGCCGAAGCGCAGGCCAGCAATAACCTGGTCGTGGTCAAGCCCGCCGTGGTTCCGCAGATACCCATCCGGCCGCGCACGATGACCAATGTGCTGCTGGCGGCCGTCGTCGGCGCGATGATCGCCATCGGCGCAGCGTTCCTGATCGAATACCTGGATGACACCATCAAGTCGCCGGATGACGTAACGCGCGTCTCCGGCCTTTCCACCCTGGGCGCTATCGCGCGCCTGAAAGATGCCGGCGTGGAACGCCAGTTGATCGCCTGGTCGCACACCAAGGCGCCGGAATCCGAAGCCTATCGCACCCTCCGCACGAACATCCAGTTTTCGAGCGTGGACAAGCCGGTCCATTCCCTCATCGTGACCAGCTCGGGGCCGAGCGAAGGCAAGAGCACGACCTCGGCGAACCTGGCGATCGTGATGGCGCAGACCGGGCAGAAGGTGATCGTGGTGGACACCGACTTGCGGCGTCCGGTGCTTCACAAGACCTTTGGCGTCCCCAACAACATTGGGATCACCACGGCTCTGTTGGCCGGCGAGCAGGTGGATCTGCAAGCCTATCTTCAGCCGACTGAGATTGACAACCTGATGATCATCACCAGCGGTCCCATCCCGCCGAACCCCTCTGAATTGCTCGGCTCCCAACGAATGAAGCGCGTCGTTGACGAGCTTTCGCAGATGGCCGATATGGTGATCTTCGACACCCCGCCGGCGCTGGTGGTCACTGACGCTGCGGTGTTGGGCCGCCAGGTGGATGGCGTGCTGCTGGTCGTGGATGCGGGTGGCACGCGCGAACAGGCGTTGGCGCATGCGGTATCGGAATTGCGCAAGACCGGCACGAATATCCTTGGCGTGACCATGAACCGGCTGGACAGCCGGAGCCGCGGCTACTATTACTACTATTACTACTATTACTACACGGATGAAAGCGGCAATCGTCGCCGGCGGTCGGAGCGGGACAACGGGAGCGGGAATGGCAGCGGCTTCCGGCTGAAGCTGCCGTGGCAGCAGCAGAAGGCGGCGTGATCGCTGCGCTTGTCTGATTGCCGATGGGTGGATCGGATATAGCTGGCCGGAGGCGCGCAAGATTGCCTTCGGCCAGTTTGTCCCTCCGTGTCAGCGCATTTCCCGGCTATGGTCTACTCGGCGAAGGCCGTTCAAGAGAGAACGCACTCAGGAGTGGCGTCGTATGGCAACTGACACCAAAGTAACTCGCCGCGGTCTATTTCGCTTTTTTGCCGGTTTCGGTCCAGCCGCTATGTTCAGAGAATCGAAGCCTGCCCCGCCTCCGCCGCCCGCGCCGCCAGTCAAGAGAGTCTACCTGGCCGAGGTCTACATCGCCGGATTCCGCTACTATGAGGGGATGCGCCCCGAAGTGCTGGCTATGTTGCAGCCCGGCGTGGATCTGGAACTACGTCGCCAGGCCGATAATCGCTATGATGATAACGCGATTGCCGTCTTCACGGCGGACAGCCGCAAGTTGGGCTATCTGCCGCGCAGCGAGAACGCCCTGCCGGCGGCCATCGCTGACCAGGATGTGCCATTAGGCGCGGAGATCACGGAAGTGGCGCCTGATGCACAGCCCTGGCGCCGGGTGCGCATCCATGTATATCAGAAAATCTACACGGGATAGATCATGCCCCCCATCGCCGCTAACACCCTCTTCTATCATCGCCGCGGCGCACACGTTGGGCCGGCGTTGGATCGGCATAGACATCACCCATCTTTCCATCGCCTTGATGAAACATCGGCTGAAAGGCGTTTTCGGGCTGATCGAAAAGCAGGACTACGTCATCAAAGGCGAACCGGAGGATCTGCCCTCGGCGCGGCAACTGGCCCTGGACGACCGTTACCAATTCCAATGGTGGGCGCTGTCGCTGGTACGGGTCAGACCCATCTCCGCGCCGCCTTCTTCCCCGCGCCGGGGTGGGGTCAGCGGCGAAGCCGGGGCGCGTGAGGGTAAGAAGGGCGCCGACAAGGGCGTAGATGGCGTGATCACCTTCATAAATGAAGTAGGCGGCAAAGCCAAGCGTGTGCTCGTTCAGGTGAAGAGTGGTCGTCTACGGGCCGGCGATGTGCGCGATCTGCGTGGGACGGTTGAACGCGAAGATGCCGCGCTCGGTGCGCTCATCACTCTGGAGACGCCGACACGTGAGATGCAAGCCGAGGTCGCCGCGGCGGGCGTCTATCATTCGCCGGGCTGGGCGCGCGATTATCCCCGGCTGCAGATCCTCACTATCGCCGATCTGCTCAACGCCGCGCAGGTGCAGATGCCGCCTTGGGCGATCACGTTCAAGTCCGCGGAGCGGGCGAAGTCGAGTCGCGAGGAACAGGCCGGGCTGTTCGAGATGCCAGTTGAACGAACGCTATTGGCGCCCCACTGAATAGGGATGGGATGATCCGTTAGATACGTGAGGATGCCTGTGAACACTAATTCTGCCCTCCAATCAAGCGTTGATACACCCAAGAAATGGAAATCTTGTGCCCCGCACCTTCATCGCCCTTGACCTGGAGACCACCGGCCTGGACAAAGACCGTGACGCGATCATCGAGGTCGGCGCGGTCAAATTCCGGGACGATGCGCCGGTGGATCGCTATAGCACGCTGATCAATCCCGGCCGGCCCATCCCCTACGAGATCACCCAGCTCACCGGCATCACCGACCGCGATCTGGTCGGCAAGCCGCGCTTCGATCAGGTCGCCGCGGCGCTCATGCGCTTCGTCGGCGGCGCGCCGGTCGTCGGCCACAACGTGGGCTTCGACCTGGGGTTTTTGCGCGGCCAAGGGCTGTTGACCGAGAACCTGGGGCTGGATACGTGGGAGTTGGCGACGATCCTCTTGCCGGGTCTGCCGGGCTACAGCTTGGGCGTGCTGGCGGAACGGCTGGGGCTGGGCATGGTGGGCCAGCACCGCGCGCTGGCGGATGCCGAACGATCTGGTTTGCTCTTCGTGCGGCTGACCGAGTTGGCCGCGCAGTTGCCGCGGGCCGTCCTGATGGAGATCAACCGGCTGCCGCGGGAGAGCTTCTGGCCGCTAGCCGCTGTCTTCCGCGACGCGCTGGTAGCCGCCGGGATCACGCGCGGGGCCGCGGGGCCGCTGGGGCTGGAGCAGCTCGCGCCGAATAGCCCGCTCCTGCAGCCGACGCGCCAGGCCGAGCCGCTCGCGCCGCACGATCCACTGGAGCCGATTGCGGCAGAGGATCTGGCAGCCATGCTGCGGCCAGGCGGCGCGTTCAGCCGGGCCTTCCCCGGCTACGAGTTCCGGCCGCCCCAGGTGCACATGCTCGAATCGGTGGCGCAGGCCTTCAACCAGGCGCACCACCTGATGGCCGAGGCCGGCACCGGGACCGGCAAGTCGGTCGCCTACCTGATGCCGGCGATCGCCTATGCGGTCAAGAACGGCACGCGGGCCGTCGTCAGCACCAACACGATCAACCTCCAGGATCAGCTTTTCAAGAAGGATCTGCCCGACCTGCAGCGCATCCTGGGGGACGCCTGGGGCGTCGAGCCGCCCTTCCGCGCGGCGCTGCTGAAAGGGCGCAGCAACTATCTGTGCCCGCGGCGCTTCGCGGCGTTGAAGGCGCGGCCCAACCTGAGCGATGAAGAGCTGCGCATGATCGCGCGCGTGCTGGTCTGGCTGCCGACCACAGCCACCGGGGATCAAGGCGAGCTGGCCCTGCCGCAGCCGGCCGACCGCTTTATCTGGAGTCAGATTTCGGCGGAGAACGAGGGGTGCTCGCTGGATCGCTGTCAGCGGGAGATGGGCGGCCGCTGCTTCTTCTATCGGGCGCGCAAGCAGGCTGAGGCCGCGCACGTCATCGTCGTCAACCACGCGCTGCTGATGGCCGATGCGGCCACCGAGAACCGCGTCCTGCCCGAATACCATCATCTGATCGTGGACGAGGCGCACCACCTGGAGGACGCGGTCACCGACCAGCTTAGCTTCCGGACCGACAGTGGCATGTTGAGCCAACTGTTCGGCGTGATTCATCCGCGCGGCGGCCGGGCGGCCCAGGGCGCGGCCCGCGCCGCCGGTCTGTTGGCCGACATTGACGAGACGATCTGCGCGGGGCAGACTCCGGCGCAACTGGCGGCGGTCATCCGCGACCAACTCCTGCGCATCCAGGCCGAATGCGACGGCATCCAACTCAGGCTGGATGATTTCTGGCAGGTGATAGATGAGCTTGTGCAGGCGTTTCGACCCCAGGCCGACAACAGCGACTACGACCTGCGCATCCGCATCACCGAAGCGATCCGCGCCCAACCGACCTGGGTTGAAGTGGAGGTGTCGTGGGAGAACGTCGGCATCACCTGGCAGACGTTGCTCAAGCGGCTGGCGGCGCTGCGCGAAGGGCTGGCCGACCTGGTCAAAGGCGGCCTCGCGCCGGATGGGGTGGATGCCCTGATCGAGGGCCTGGACGCGGCCAACGGCCGGCTGACCGAGATGCACGCGCAGATGGAAGCCTGGGTGATGAAGCCGGCCCAGAACAGCGTTTATTGGGTGGAGGCGGGGGCCAACCCCGGCCGTAACCGCCGGGTGTCGCTGCGCTCGGCGCCCCTGCACATCGGCCCGTTAGTCCAGGAGCATATCCTGTTCCGCAACGAGACGGTCATCTTGACTTCGGCCACCCTGCGCACGGCGGGCAGCTTCGAGTACATCCGTGATCGGCTCTATGCGCAGGAGGCTGATACCGTCACGGTCGGCTCCCCCTTCGACTACAAGGCCAGCACCCTGCTCTATCTGCCCAGCGACCTGCCCGAACCGAACGCGCCGGGCTTTCAGACCATCGTCGAGCAGATGTTGGTCGGCCTGGCGAAGGCGCTCGGCGGCCGCACGCTGGCGCTCTTTACGGCCTACGCCCAACTGCGCCGCACCGCCCAGGCCATCGTCCCGGCGCTGACCGAAGCGGGCATCACCGTGCTCAGCCAGGGCAGCGGCGGCTCGCGCCACCAACTGCTGGAGACATTCAAGCAATCCAAGGGGACGATCCTGCTCGGCACGCGCAGCTTTTGGGAGGGGGTGGATGTCATCGGCCCGGCCCTGAGTGCACTGGCGCTAGTGAAACTGCCGTTCGCCGTGCCCACCGATCCGATTGTGGCCGCGCGCAGCGAGACGTTCGACGATCCCTTCTATCACTACCAGGTCCCGGACGCCATCCTGCGCTTCCGCCAGGGCTTTGGTCGTCTGATCCGCAGCAAGAACGACCGCGGGGTGGTCGTGGTGCTGGATAAGCGCGTCCAGTCCAAAGGCTACGGCCGGCTTTTCCTCGAATCGCTGCCCGAATGCACGATCCATAAAGGCCCGTTGATGAATTTGCCAGCGACGGCGCGGCAGTGGATAGAGCGACCCCTCGCAACTTGACATAGCCGCCGCGGTGGGTAAAATGTGGTCATAGACCTCCGAGGTTTCGCGAAAACCTCGGAGGTTTTACTGGAAAGCACCCAATCGGACCTGTGACAGGATTGCCTAGGGACAGGCCCGAACAACGAAGGAGAAGGCTGAATCATGGTCGGCGTACAAGAACTGCGCAAGGGCGCAACCTATAGCGAAGATAACGAGTTGTGGCGCGTGGTGGAATATGCGCACATCAAGACCGGCCGCGGCAACGCGACCATCCGCCTCAAGGTGCGCAACGTGCGCAGCGGGGGCACGATGGAAAAGACGTATCCATCGGGCAGCCGCGTTCAAGATGTCCGACTGGATCACGCCGAGGTGCAATACCTGTACAACGATGGCGATCTGTACTACTTCATGGATCTCGAGACGAATGAGCAGCCGGTGCTGAACGCCTCCATGCTGGGCGACGCGGTCAACTTCATGACCGATGGCATCATGCTCGAGCTGGAGAGCTATGAGGGTGAGCCGATCAGCGTTGAGTTGCCGACGACGGTGGACCTCGAGGTGATCCAGACCGATCCGGGCTTTGCGGGCGATACGGCCACCAACGCCACCAAGCCGGCGATCGTCAGCACGGGCTATCAGGCGCAGGTGCCGCTCTTCGTCAACATCGGGGACAAGATCCGGATAGACACGCGGACGGGCGCCTATCTGACGCGTGTGTAGCGGCGGCATCATCAGCCGGTAGTCGTCAGTTTGCTAACTTGGCGGCTTCCTGCTATAATCTAACACGATCGGTTGAGTTATTGCCGGTCGTCTGCCACCCTAGCTCAATCGGCAGAGCAAGCGCTTCGTAAGCGCTAGGTTAACGGTTCAATTCCGTTGGGTGGCTCTTGTGGATGGCCCCGACCTGCATCGGTTGGGGCCTTTGCATATTCGGGACTCGCCATCTATCAGCAGGCCGCATGACCGCCACTTCTACCTCAATTCCACGCCGCCGCGATTGGCTCGACCGCCTCTGGCGCCTTGCCAGCTCTGGCCGCGTGACCCTGACGCTCCTGGCGCTGCTGGCCTTCACGTTGGCGCTCTCGGCCATCTTCCCGCAAGTCGCGACCAGCCCCGACAACGCAGAGCTGGAACGCCGGCTGGCCGCGGCGGCAGCCGCATATCGGGGGTTGGGCGCATTTCTGCGCGGCCTCGGCGTCTTTACGGTCCTTACAGGTCCCTGGCTGCGCCTTCTCCTGGCTCTGCTCACCTATAACCTGGCGCTGCGGCTGGCGGATCAACTGGGCGCGCTGGCGGCCATGCGCCGGCCCGTCACGGCGCCGCCCCCGCTGCGGCCGGGCCTGACTGCCGTCCACACGACCGCGCCGGCGACCCAGGAGCTGGCGCTGATGACGGTTCAGAGGGTGCTACAAGCGCGCTATCCCCTGGTCGTCACCGAGCTGGGGGCGGACCAGGGGCGCATGTATGGCCGGCGCGGCCGACCGGCCGCGCTCAGCGGCGTCCTCGTCACGCTCGGCCTGCTCTTGGGTCTGGCCGGGACGGCGCTCAACATCACGTCCGGCTGGCGCATCTCCGAGACGCCGATGGTGGCGCAAAGCAGCGTCACGCTGCCCCTCGCGGGCGCGCCGCAGCTCATCCTGGAGGAGATCGCCGGGGATGCGGCCGATGCGACAGCCACGTTCACGCTGGCCTGGGCCGATGGCCGGCGTCTTGCGTTGCGCGCCGGTCATCTCCGGCCTGCGCGCGCCGGCGATCTGTGGATCAGCCAACTCAGCGCGGGGCCGGCGCTCCAGGCGCGCGCAGCCAGCAGGGCGCGGCCGCTCTCGTTGCAATTGCTGGCCGACGACGTCCGGTTTACACCGGAGGCCAGCGAGCTGATCCGTGTGCCTTTCCGGCAAGCTCAGCCGGAGCAGGCGTTCGCCATACCTGACCGCAACTTGACCTTCCGCGCCGTCAGCTACAACTCGCTCCCCGCGCAAGGGATCCTGGGGCCGGTTTTTCTGATCGAAGCCTATCGCGGGGATGAGCCGACCCCCGTCTTGACCAGGCTGGTGGAAACCGAGGCGCTGCTCTCGATTGACGATGTGACGGTGGAGCTGCGGCGAGATCGGCACACCGTCCTGGCCGCGGCTTATCTGCCGGGGATGCTCTTCCTGGGTCTGGCCGTGCTGTTTGGTCTGGCCGGCGCGGCGTTCGGCCTGGCCTGGGGTTGGGGATACACCGAAGCCTGGGCCACCCTGGCTTTCGGCGCGCCGACGAGCGCGCTCGTGATCCGGACATCGGCGCCGCGCAGCGCGCCCGCCGAAGCGCAACGGCTCGCGCTGGCGGTGGAGGCCGCGTTCGCCGGCGCCGCCGGCCCGGCCGAAGCGCCGCCCGCGGAAAACCCCGCGGCCGCGAACCAGGAGGGCAGCCCGCCTTCCCAACAGTAATTCCAAATGCAGCGGAACATCCTGAGCGGAGCAGCCGGTTTCTGGCTGCGTAGTCGAAGGATGCAGTTGCTTCTTTGCTATTTGCTATTTGCCGGAGGGAGGTTTCTGGCTGCGTAGTCGAAGGATGCGGTTGCTTCCCAACCTGTACAGGAGGCTCGAATGGGATGATCCACGCGAAACCCATCACGATCGGGGTAGCCGGCGGCTCCGGCTCCGGCAAGACCACCGTGGCGCTGAAAATCCTGGAGCGCGTCGGGTTTGACCGGATCGCGTACCTGTCGCACGACGCCTATTACCGGGATGCCAGCAACCTGCCGCCGGCCGAACGCGGCCAGCTCAACTTCGACCATCCCGATTCGCTCGACAACGATCTGCTGATCGGCCAGCTCAAACAGCTTCAAGCCGGGCAGTCGGTCGAGACGCCCGTCTACGACTTCAAGACCCATTCGCGCCTGGCCGAGACCCGCCGGATTGATCCCCAGCCGGTGATCCTGGTGGAAGGGATCTTGATCTTTGCGGACAAGCGACTGCGGGAGCTGATGGATGTCAAGATCTTCGTGGATACCGACTCGGATTTGCGTTTCATCCGCCGCCTGCAGCGCGACATCAGCGAGCGGGGCCGCGCGCCCGAATCGGTCATCCAGCAATACCTGCGCACCGTGCGGCCGATGCACCTGGAGTTCGTCGAGCCGAGCAAGCGTTACGCCGACGTGATCATCCCGGAGGGTGGGTTCAATGAGGTGGCGATTGACATGGTCGCGGCGCGGTTGCGGGCGCTGGTGGGGCAGGCGCGCGAAGCGTGATGCGTGGTGGGACAGCTTTTGTCCATTTGACACGCCGCGCGCCGAATGATATAGTACGAACTGGGATAGAAACCATCATAGCGGGGTAAGCATGAATTTTGCCATCATTGGCGTCGGCGGATACATCGCGCCGCGCCATCTCAAAGCGATCAAGGATACAGGCAATCGCCTGATTGCCGCGATAGACCCCAAGGATTCTGTCGGGTTACTTGATTCTTATGCCTTCGATGTCGCCTTTTTCACCGAGATCGAACGCTTCGATCGCCATCTCGAAAAGCTGCGTCGCGGCCCAGAAGAGAAGCGGGTCCATTGCATCAGCGTGTGTTCGCCCAATTATTTGCATGACGCGCACTGTCGTCTGGCGATGCGCGTCGGCGCGGATGTGATCTGTGAGAAGCCGCTGGTGATCAACCCCTGGAACCTGGATGCGCTGGAGGAGATCGAGCACGAGACCGGGCGACGCGTCCACACGATCTTGCAGTTGCGAGTGCATCCGAAGCTGCTGGAATTGCGCGAGCAGCTCCAGCGCGAGCCGGCCGGCCGTCAGCACGAGGTCCAGCTCACATATGTGACGGCGCGCGGCGGGTGGTATCATGTCTCGTGGAAGGGATCGGCCGAGAAATCCGGCGGGATTGCCACGAACATCGGGATTCATTTCTTCGATCTGCTACTCTGGCTGTTCGGGCCCGCGGGCGAAAGCCGCGTGTATCACGCGGATGCGCAGCGCATGGCCGGCTTCCTTGAACTCGAACGCGCCCGCGTCAAGTGGTTCCTCTCGGTGGATCATGGCGATCTGCCTTTCCCGGTGGAGCCAGGCCGGCGCAGCACCTACCGCTCGATCACGATTGATGGGCAGGAGTTAGAGTTCACGGAAGGGTTCACCGATCTGCATACGCGAGTTTATGAGCGCACCCTGGCCGGGCAGGGCTTTGGCATCGCGGACGCGCGACCTTCAATCAGCCTGGTTCATCGGATCCGCACCACCCCGATTGCCCCGCGCGATGATCTGGCCCATCCGTTCCTAGCCGGCCGGTGAGGGGGATCGTTTATGTCTGGCGATTACTTCGTCCATCCCAGCTCCTATGTAGATCAGCCATGCGAGATCGGCACAGGCGTGAAGATCTGGCACTTCTGTCACATCATGGCCGGCGCGCGGATCGGCGAACGGTGTAACCTGGGGCAGAATGTCTTTGTCGCCAACGACACCGTGATCGGCGCCAACGTCAAGATCCAGAATAATGTGTCCATCTACGCGGGGGTCACGCTCGAGGACGATGTCTTTTGCGGGCCATCGTGCGTGTTCACCAACGTGATTAACCCGCGGTCGCAGGTGCCGCGCCACAGCCAATATCAGCGCACCCTCGTGCGGCGCGGGGCCACCATCGGCGCCAACGCCACCATCGTGTGCGGCGCCGCCGTCGGCCGCTACGCGTTCATCGGCGCGGGCGCGGTGGTGCGCGGGGATGTGCCCGACTACGCGCTGATGCTCGGCGTGCCGGCCCGCCGCCGCGGCTGGATGAGCCGCCACGGCCATCGCCTGCCCGACCCGGACGCCGCAGGGATCATGGTCTGCCCGGAGAGCGGCTGGCGCTATCGTGAGGTCGAACCGGGCGTGTTGCGCTGCCTGGATTGGCCGGAGGACGAACCGTTGCCCTGAGAACCGCATCTAAGGGTGCGTCAAGAAACAGTGTCCCTGCACAGTGAAGCATCCTGAGCGGAGTCCGGCGTCATCCTGAGCGGAGCGCAGCGCAGTCGAAGGAGCCGGACGTAGTCGAAGGATGCGGGCCTTGACCAGCGAAATCGCCCTCTGCATGGCCGCATCCTTCGACTACGCAGCGAAAACCGTGCTGCTCCGCTCAGGATGCTTCCGCTCAGGATGCTTCCGCTCAGGATGCTTCCGCTCAGGATGCTTCCGCTCAGGATGCTTCCGCTCAGGATGCTTCCGCTAAGAACGGGAAGTTATTCTTTGACAAGACCTGGCTCCCGGCCCCCTTCTTATGAGGGAAGGGGGAGTTGCGCCTCCGTCCCTGGTAGGAGCGGGGGTTGGGGGTGAGGTTACTTTGAAGGAATCCATACATTGCGCTACAATCAACCCGTACCCCTGCTTGACCTGAAAGCCCAATACGCGCCGATCCGCGAAGAGATCCGCGCGGCGATGGATCGCGTGGCCGACGCGCAGCACTTCATCGGCGGCCCGGAAGTCGAGGCGCTGGAGCGCGAGGTCGCCGTCTATTCGCAGGCGCAATTCGGCATCGGCGTCAGCTCGGGCACCGATGCGCTGCTCGTGGCGCTGATGGCGATTGACCTGCGACCGGGCGACGAGGTGATCACGACGGCGTATAGCTTCTTCGCCACCGCCGGCTCGATCTATCGGCTGGGCGGCCGGCCGATCTTCGTGGACATCAACCCGCTCACGTACAACATCGAGCCGGCGCAGATCGAGGCCGCGATCAGCGACCGCACGCGGGCGATCATCCCGGTGCACCTGTTCGGCCAGATGGCCGACATGGATCCCATCATGGCGCTGGCCCGGCGCCACGATCTGATCGTCATCGAGGATGCGGCGCAGGCCATCGGCGCGGCGTACGAGGGGCGGCGGGCCGGTTCCATCGGCCACTGCGGCTGCTTCAGCTTCTTCCCCTCCAAGAACCTGGGCGCGTTCGGCGACGGCGGCCTGCTCACTACGAACGATCCCGGCTTGGCGCACAAGGCCCGGCTGCTGCGCAACCACGGCGCGGAGCCGAAGTATTACCATAAGCTGGTCGGCGGCAACTTCCGACTGGACGCCCTGCAAGCCGCCATCCTGCGCGTCAAGCTGAAATACCTGGACGGCTGGACGGCCGCCCGCCAACGCAACGCCGACCATTACCGACGACTCTTCGCGGAGGCTGGTCTGGCAGAGAATGCGGAAGGGGGGCGGCAATCCGCAATCCGCAATCCGCAATATCCCATCATCCTCCCATGCGACGCCGGTTACGGCCGCCACATTTACAACCAGTTCGTCATTCGCGCCGATCGGCGGGACGCCGTGATGGCCGCGCTCAAGGAGCGCAAGATCGGGCACGAGATCTACTACCCTGTGCCGCTGCACCTTCAAGAGTGTTTTGCGGGCCTGGGCTATCGGTCGGGAGACCTGCCCGAAAGCGAGCGCGCAGCAAATGAGACGCTGGCGCTGCCGATTTACGGGGAGTTGACCGCGGAGATGCAAGCAGCGGTGGTGTCTGCCGTGGCAGAGGTATACAGGTGAGCGATGAGCGCGCCCCTTGAACCAAATCCCGGCATGAGCGCGGCCGATCGGGCCGCAATCGTGGATCGGCTGCGATCCGTGCTGCCGGCCATCCTCCAAATGCGTCCGGTAGTGGCGGCCTATCTCTATGGTTCTGTGGCCGATGGTCATGTCTTGCCGGATAGCGACATAGACATCGCGTTAGTATTGTTGCCGGGACACAACTTGACCGCTTACGACCGGGTTGCACTGGAGCTCGATGTTGCGGCAGAAATCGAAGATGCCTGCGATATGCGCGAAGTGGATGTGCGGATCATTAACGACGCGCCGCTGGTGATACAAGGCACGGTACTAAGCGACGGGATTCGGGTATATTCACGCGATGAAGACCTGCGTGTGGAATACGAGGTCTTTGCACGCAAACACTACTTTGATTTTCTGCCGGTGGCTCGGATGATACAGCGGACTTACTTCCACCGCAAGGGTGTTGCATTGCGACGCCAGAGGTTGCTGAGCCATGGTTAAGTTGGAGAAGGTCGAAGGGGTCTTCCGAAACCTGGATCGTTATGTTGCTATTCTGCGCACGTTGGCAGAACTGCCCCGGGAGACGCTGCTGGCGGATAAGGCGCGCCTCGGGGGCGCCAAGTACTATTTGCAGGTCGCGGTCGAGTGCTGCATTGATGTCGCCAATCACTTGATCGCACAAGCAGGCTGGCGGGCGCCGAGGAACTATGCGGATAGTTTTGCGGTGCTGGCGGAAAACGGCATCATACCGGGTGAGTTTTTGGCGATTGCCCGGCGAATGGTGGGGATGCGGAACCGCCTTGTTCATCTGTATTGGGAAGTAGACGACGAGATGGTGTATCAGACGCTGCGCGATCATCTGGGGGACTTTGACCGCTACCAGGCCCTGATCTATGGTTATCTGCAGAACACAGGCGCGCTTGATCTGGCTGAAGGATCCGATAGCGAATGAAAGTCGTCACCGTCGTCGGCGCGCGGCCGCAGTTCATTAAGGCCGCGCCAGTCTGCAAGGCGCTGCGCGCTGCGGGGCACACCGAGTACCTGGCGCACACCGGCCAACACTACGACTACGGCATGTCGCAGGTCTTCTTCGACGAGCTGGGCATCCCGCAGCCGGACATCAACCTGGCGATCGGCTCCGGGAGCCACGGCCGGCAGACCGGCCAGATGTTGATCCGGCTGGAGGGGGTATTGCTGGCGCAGCGGCCCGATTGGGTGTTGGTCTATGGCGACACCAACTCCACGCTGGCGGGCGCGCTGACCGCGGTCAAGCTGCGCATCCCGGTGGCGCACGTCGAAGCCGGGCTGCGCTCTTTCAACCGTGCGATGCCCGAAGAGCACAACCGCGTGCTGACCGATCACATCGCCGATCTGCTCTTTTGCCCGACCCAGACGGCAGTGGACAACCTGCGCGGCGAGGGGATCACGAACGGCGTGCACCTGGTCGGCGACACCATGTATGACGCGGTGCTCCAATTCGCTGCGGCGGCGCGGGAGCGCTCGACGATCCTGGCGCGGCTGGGCCTGCGGCCGAAGGGCTATCTGCTGGCGACCGTGCATCGGCCCTACAATACCGACGACCCGGTGAATCTGAGAAATATCCTGGCGGCCTTTGAGGAGATCGGTGAGCCGATCATCTTTCCGGTCCACCCTCGCACCCGCCAGAAAATGGCCGAATACCATCTGCTCAATCCGCAATCCGCAATCCGCAATCCGCAATTGGTAGATCCTGTCGGCTACCTGGACATGCTGGCGCTGCAACAGGCCGCCCGGCTGATCCTCACCGACTCGGGCGGCATCCAGAAGGAAGCGTACTGGCTGGGCGTGCCGTGCATCACGCTGCGGACGGAGACGGAGTGGGTGGAGACGGTGGACGCGGGGTGGAACATAGTCGTGGGTGCGGAGCGGGCGCGGATCATCCAGGCAGTGCGTGAGTTTACGCCGCCGGCCGCGTGCCCACGTGTGTATGGTGATGGATGCACGGCGGGCCAGATTGTGCGATTGCTGCGGAAAGAAGGTGATCCATGACGATCGAAGCGCTTGTAAAGACGGTTGGTCGGGTCGCGCCCATCAGGAAGCCGATGGCCGCGCCGCCTGTACTGCCGCCTGGGTTGCTGCCCTCACTGGAGAGCGGTGACCGGCTGACGCGCTATGAATTCGAGCGACGCTACCAGGCGATGCCTCATCTGAAGAAAGCGGAGTTGGTCGAAGGAGTCGTCAACATGCCATCACCGGTCCATCAGCGCAACCACAGCCGTCCGCACAGCCAGATTATAACTTGGCTTGGGGTCTATTGTGCGGCGACCCCAGGTGTAGACCTGGGTGACAACGCCACCGTGCGTCTGGATGCCTTCAACGAATTTCAGCCCGATGCGTTGTTGCGCCTGGAGCCGGCTGCGGGTGGGCGCTCCGGTATCAGTCCAGATGATTATATCGAGGGGCCGCCTGAACTAATCGTCGAGGTGGCTGCCAGCAGTGCCTCACAAGATTTGCACGACAAGCTGCGGGTGTATTGCCGTAACGGCGTACAGGAATACATCGTGTGGCAGGTGTATGAGCGGCGGCTGGATTGGTTTGCGCTGGATACGGAACGCGGTGATTACATGCCGCTCATGCCGGATGCCGATGGCGTCATGCGCAGCCGGGTGTTTCCTGGCCTGCATCTTTCCGTCCAGGCCATGCTGGACGGCGACCTGGCGCAGGTGTTGGTCGTGTTGCAGCGTGGATGCGCTTCGCCAGAGCACGCCCAGTTTGTATTGGCCTTGAGCGCCTGAGGTTGGGAGCCATATGATCGCAAATAAGACAGTTTTCATCACCGGCGGGGCTGGCTTCATCGGCTCGACGCTGGCCGGCCGGCTGCTGGAGCACAATCGCGTCGTGCTCTACGATAACCTGGCGCGCAACTCGCTGCAGGATCGGCCGTTCCGCGACCATCCGAACCTGCGCCTGGTGCAGGGCGATGTCCTGGATACCGGACATGTCGCGGCCGCAATGCGCGGGGCTGATATCGTCGTGCATTGCGCAGCCATTGCCGGCATTGACACGGTCATCAAAAGCCCGGTGACGACCATGCGCGTCAATATGATCGGCTCAGCGAACGTGCTGGAGGCTGCCGCCGGTCTGCCGCATTGCGACCGGGTCGTCTGTTTTTCCACCAGCGAAGTGTTCGGCCAGCAGGCGTTTCGCAGCTCGGAGACCGACAACACCGTGATGGGCAAGGTCGGCGAGGCGCGCTGGACCTACGCGGTCAGCAAGGTGGCCGAGGAGCACCTGGCGATCGCCTATTTCCAGGAGAAAGGGCTGCCGACTACCATCCTCCGGCCGTTCAACGTCTATGGGCCGGGACAGGTCGGCGAGGGCGCGCTGCGGACGTTTGTGATCCGAGCGCTGCGGGATGAGACCATCGAGATCCATGGCGACGGCACTCAAATCCGCGCGTGGTGCTACGTGGATGACATGGTGGATGGGGTGTTGCTGGCGCTGGAGCATCCGCGCGCCGTCGGCGAGTCCTTCAACATCGGCAATCAGCGCGCCGTGACCACCATCTACGGGTTGGCGAACACCGTCATTCGGGTGCTCGGCTCCCGGTCGCCGGTCGTGTTCACCCATAAGGATTACGCGGATGTCGAGTTGCGGATACCGTCCGTGCGCAAGGCGAAGGAGCTATTGGGCTTCGAGGCGCAGATTGACCTCGACGAGGGCATCCGCCGTACTGCTGAATACTATCGGGCCAGGGTATGATCCGTCTGACCATTCCTTCCATCGAAGAGGACGACTTCGCAGCCGTGCGCGCCGTGTTGGCGTCCGGGTTCCTGGTGCAGGGGCCGCGGGTCGCCCAGTTTGAGCGCGCGGTCGCGGATTTTGTGGGCGTCAGACACGCGGTTGCCGTGAGCAACTGCACGGCGGCCTTACACCTGGCGCTGCTGGCGTTCAACGTACGTGCCGGCGATCTGGTGATCGTGACGGCCTACTCCTATACGGCGACGGCCAACGCCATCGAGTTGTGCGGCGCACAGCCGGTCTTCGTGGACATCCGGCCCGATACCTTCAACATGGATCCAGATCGGTTGGCGGAGACGCTGGCGCGCCTGACCGCCACGCGCAGCGTGATCAGCCGCGTCAAGGCCATCCTGCCTGTTCACACCTTCGGCCAGGTGGCCGAGATGCCGGCGATCCTGGCAATCGCCGACCAGTATGGCGTGCCGGTGGTCGAGGATGCGGCCTGCGCGCTGGGCGCAACCCTGGCGGACGGCTTAAGCCGTCGGCAGGCAGGCGCCTGGGGTGCGCTGGGCTGCTTCAGCTTCCACCCGCGCAAAGCCATCACGACCGGCGAGGGCGGGCTGATCACGACCGACCGCGATGACCTGGCCTGGCGGTTGCGTGCGCTGCGCAATCACGGCCAGGATCCGGCCGCCGCCAGCGTTGACTTCGTCATGCCGGGGTTCAACTATCGTTTGACGGAATTCCAGGCGGCCCTGGGGCTGACCCAGATGACCAAGCTGGCGCGAATCATCGCGGCCCGGCGGACGCGCGCCGCGCGCTACGACGTGTTGTTGGCCGGCTCGGGGTGCCAGCCTCCGGCAGTGGCGCCAACTGCCGCGCCGGTGTATCAATCGTATGTCGTGCTGTTGCCCGAAGCAGCCGCCGAAGCCCGCGGCGATCTGATCGCCCGCCTGCGCGCGGATGGGATCGAGACCACCATCGGTACGTGGCATATGCCGCTGACCACCTACTTCCGCACGCGCTACGGCTACCGGCCAGGCGATTTCCCGGTGGCGGATGAGGTCTTCGCCCGCTCGTTGACCCTGCCGCTGCACGAACAGCTTACCGAACCGGAACAGCAAGAGGTCGTGAATCGTCTGCGTGCCGCCCTTGCGGCGCTTGGTCTGTCATGAGCCTTGCTGCTGTCTCGCTGCTGCGCCAGGCGGGCATCGCCAATCCTCCCCGCCTGCCGGGGCTGATCCGGCGGACAATCGCCTTCCTTGAATTGGATCTGTCGGGACTGACCGTGCTGACCGAGGCAGCCAGCGGCCCGTATGTCGTCACGCCCATCATCGCGGCGTTGGCCGGGGCCGCGCGGGTGTTCGCCGTGACCCGCGCCGCGCGCTACGGCACGGTCGAGGCGGTGTTCGCCCAGACCCAGGCGTTGGCCGAGTTGTGCGGCGTGCGCGTGGGAATGTTAGGCGCCGTTCCCCGCGCGGGGGATTCTAACGCACGCAACGCATCTGCTGTGGAAGTGTGGATGGATCGGCCGGCGGAGCTATTTGCCATGGCCGACATCATCACGAATCTGGGCTTCGTGCGGCCGTTGAATACGGGTGCCATCGAGTCCATGAAACCGACCGCGGTCATTCCGCTGATGTGCGAGGCGTGGGAGGTCCGGCCCGGCGATGTAGATTTGGCGGCTTGCCGGCGGCGGGGTATTCCGGTCATCAGCACGAACGAGGATTACCCCGACTTGGAGGTCTTCGCCTATAGCGGTTGGCTGGCCTTGAAGCTGCTCTTCGACGCGCAGATCGAGGTGCATAAGAGTCGCCTGGCCGTGGTCAGCAGCGACAAATTCGGCCCGGTGATCGTTGCGCGATTGCGTCGAGCGGGCGCGCAGGTCCGCCTGCTGCCGCGCCTGACCTGCGCCTTGCCGGAGGAACTGGCGGAGCTGGATGCGCTGATCGTGGCCGACTACACCCGGCCCGACTTGATCATCGGGCCGGGCGGCGATATGCCTGCGGAAGCAGTGGCCGCGGCGTGCGCCGGCGCAACAGTGATCCAGTTTGCCGGGCGCGTGGATGTCGCGGGACTGACGGCCAACGGAGTGCAGGTCTACCCCGGCGTCGAACTGCCCGCCCGTCGCATGGCGCTCACCCTGGCCGCCCTGGGGCCGCGGCCGGTGATCGAGCTGCACGCCGCCGGGCTGAAGGTGGGCGAGCTGGCCGCCCGTGCACGGCTGGTCGGGCGCGCGCCTGACAATCTCGATGCCATCACCCTGCGTGGCCGCCTGCTGGGAACGCGTATCGCGTAGAAGTGAGGAATTCATGCGCCTTTCCGAAGCATCGTCAATCGTGCCCATCACCGTGCTGCGGGACGCGGCGTTCACATCGCTGGGCTTCGTGACCCATCGCACCGACGCGATGCTGGTCTTCATGGAGAGCGAGCGTTTCCTGGACGGCTTGTTTGCCAACCCGAATGTGAGCGCCGTCATCGCCGCCCCGGCCGTGGCCGACCGCATTCCGGCGCATCTTGGCGTGGCTATCTCCGAGGCGCCGCGGCGAGATTTCTATCATCTCCACAATCACTTGGCCGAGCATACCGAGTTCTATTGGCGTGACTTCCCGGCGGAGATCGCCGCAGATGCGTTCATCAGCCCGGCGGCGCACATCGCCTCCCTGAATGTGCGGATCGGTCATCGGACAGTCATCGAGCCTTCTGTGACAGTCCTACCCCATACGATTATCGGCGACGATGTGATCCTACGGGCGGGCAGCGTGATCGGCTCGCAGGGCTTCGAGTTCAAGCGGATCGGCGAGACGATCTTGCCCGTGGCGCACGCTGGCGGGGTGCGCCTGCATGATCGCGTCGAGGTGCAAGCCAACACCTGCATTGACCGCTCGATCTTCGGCGGTTTCACCGAGCTCGGCGCGGACACCAAGCTCGACAACCTGGTGCATATCGCCCACAACGTCAAGATCGGCAAGCGGTGTCTCCTGGCAGCCCACGCCATGATCGCCGGCAGCGTCACGCTCGGGGATGATGTCTGGATCGGGCCGAGCGCGGCGGTGTCGAGCGAGATCACCATCGGCGACGGCGCATACGTCACCCTCGGTTCAGTGGTCACGCGCAATGTCGCGCCGGGCCAGCACGTCACGGGTAATTTTGCGATTGACCACGACAAGTTCATCGCATTCCTGAAGACGATTCGCTGATATGCGTGTCTTGCATCTGCCTCTGAACATCGCCTCGCAAGCCAGCGTCGCCGTGCGGGCGTTGAACCGGATCGGTGTGGCGGCGCGCGGCCTGGTGATCAGCTCGGCGGTGATCCAATCGCTGGATGCGCTCACCTTCCTTGACATGGTCGGACGTAACCCCTGGGATCGAATGTGGTGTGTGGTGCGCTATGCGCCGCAGGTCCTCGCGGCGATCCGTTGGGCTGATGTCGTCCACTACCACTTCGACGCCTCCGCGTTGCCGCGCGGCCTCGATCTGCGCTGGGTCAAGCTCCTCCGCAAGCCCGGCGTGGCGGAATTTTGGGGTTCCGATATCCGTATCCCCGAGGTGGAGGCGGCTGACAACCCGTATTACGCGCGTCTCGGCGCAGCATATGAGTATCACGGGATGGAGAGTTATGCCAGGTCGCGCGCTGTCCAGGCGAAATTCGCCCGCGCCGGTCTGGACTGTTTGATCTCTTGCAACAGCCTGCGGCCCTATCTCCAGCCCGATCTGTTCCAAACCAGCTACTTCGCGCGACAACGGGTGTGGCTGCCGGACTTTGCCCCCTACCCGCCCGATCCAACCCGCAGCCGACCCATGATTGTGCACAGCCCCAGCGCGCCGAACGCCAAAGGTACGCCGGTCGTCCTGGCGGCCATCGCCAGCCTGCGAGGTCGCTTCGACTTCGACTTTCGGCTGATTCAGGGTATACCGCGCCAGCAGGCGCTGGCGATGGTGCGTGACGCCGACATCTTCCTCGATCAGTTTGTGCTGGGCGGCTATGGTCTGGCCGCCCTGGAGGCGATGGCGCTCGGCAAGCCGGTGCTCTGTTACGTTAAACCTTCGTTGGCAGCCCAGTATCCGCCCGACCTGCCGCTTGTCCACGCAACTCAGGAAGACCTGCCAGACGTGCTCGCCGGGCTGCTGGCGGATGGCGCCCGGCGTCACGACATCGGCGTGTACAGCCGGGCTTACGTCGAGCAATATCACGACGCCATTAAGATCGCCGGGGAGTTGAAGGGCATTTATGAGGACGTGTTGCGCCGGCGCGGCGCGCGAAAGCGCTGAGCGAGCATGAATAAACGCATCGGCATCATCTCTTTCTCGCCCGTCGCGCGCGATGCACGCGTGTTGCGCCAGATCAGATATCTCGGCCTGGGCTATGACCTGGTGGTGATCGGCTTTGGCGATGGGCATCCTACCTGGCCAGGGTCGCCGGGCGTGACGTGGCTGCCGGTCGCGCCTGCGGATAAGAACCTTAAGTCCAGGCTCGGCGGGGTGATCTACCCGCTGCTGGGCAAGCTCACGTCGCGCGCTTATGATGCCTGGTTCTGGCGCAAGCCCCACCGGCGGGCCGCGCTGGAGTTGGCCGTAGCGCACCGCTGCGACGCTTATCATGCGAATGACTGGGATGCGCTGCCCATCGCGGCCGAAGCCGCCGCGCGGTATGGCGTACCCCTGGTCTTCGATGCTCATGAGTACGCGCCGCTGGAGTTCGGGCAGCGCCGGCTTTGGCGCTTCCTGTATACTCCCGCCATCACCCACACGCTGCACAAATACGGGCGACGCATTGCCGCGGCCACCACCGTCGCCCAACCGATCGCCGACCGCTACCGCCGCGAGTTCGGCTGGGAGATGCAGACCGTGCTCAACGCGCCGGAGCAGCAGTCTGTGCTATCGCACGATCTCGACGCCGAGCGCATCCGATTGATTCACCACGGCGGCGCGATCCGTGGCCGGCGACTGGAGCGCATGATTGAGGTTGTCGGGCTCACGTCCTCACGTTACACGCTGCATTTCATGCTCACGCCCAACCAACCTGACTACCTGGCCTTCTTGCGCGCTTTTGCCGAACAGACCGCGCCAGGGCGCGTCACCTTCCACGATCCCGTGCGCCCCGAACAGGTGGTTCAGGAAATCGCCCGGTACGACGCCGGGTTCTACCTGCTGGAACCTGATAACTACAACAATGCATCGGCGTTGCCCAACAAACTGTTCGACTTCATCAACGCGGGCCTGGCGGTGTGTATTGGGCCATCGCCTGAGATGGCGCGCCTGGTGCGTGCGCATGGCTGCGGCGCCGTCGCGCCTTCCTTCGCGCCGGCCGCGGTGGCAGCCATGCTCGATGCCTTGACCCCGGCTGATTTCGACAGGATGCGGGCGAACTCGCTCAAAGCCGGCGAAACACTGAACGCGCAGGTTGAAATGGGAAAGCTCTACGCGCTGTATGATCGGCTTTTGGGTCAGGCGGCTTAAAGGTACACTACCAGGCCTTTTCGGTGTCGGCAAATGCTACTCCAGCCCACCGTTGCTATAGATTAACTGCGCGTTGATCCAGCCGCCCTCTTTCGAGCAGAGGAAACGGACCAGGTTGGCGCAATCCTGGGGCAGGCCGACGCGTCCCGCCAACGTGATGCGCCGCACAGTCGCCATCAACTCCTCTGTCATCCAGCCGGTGTCGGTCGCGCCCGGGTTGATGACATTCGCGGTGATGCCCAACGCCCGGAACTCGCACGCCGCGGCCAGCACGATCCGATCCAGCGCGCCTTTGCTGGCCCCATACGGCAGGTTGCCGGCCGTGTGGTCGCTGGTGATCGCGATGATCCGCCCCGTCCCGGGTTCGCCGCGAAATCGTCGGCCGAACTCACGCACCAACAGCCAGGTCGCCCGCGCGTTGACCGCAAAGTGGTAGTCGAAGCTCTCGACGGAAGTGGTCAGGATGTCGGTTTCTACGTCGTGGCAATGGGACATGACCAACGCCGTGACCGGGCCGAGCTCGCGCTCCGCGGCGTCGAAGATGTGGGCGGGCGTCTCGATCAGCGACAGGTCGGCCTCGATGGCGGTCGTGCGGCCGCCGAGGCTCTTCAGGTGGGCGCGGAGGCGCGGCGTCTCCTCCGGCTGGCTGCCCCAGGGCATCGAGGCATCGTATGGTCGCCAAAAGGTGATCGCCACGTCCCAGCCGGCCTGCGCCAGGGCAGTCGCGATCGCGGCGCCGATGCCGATGGCGCGGCTGGCGCCGGTGATGAGGGCGATGGGGCGGTGGAGTAATCCAGAATTCCCGTTTGACATAGGGTACATAGCGATTCCAAGATATTCACGCCAATCATCAATAGTACCTTGCGCGTGCGCGGTGAACCGCTCATCCAGCACCGCCAGGAAGCGCAACAGCAACTGACGCAAGCTGAGGCCGCGTTGACCGCTGTCCAGCACTTGGTGACCGAGGCGCAGCAGCAAGTGCAGAGTTTGCAGACCGCCTATGACCTTTATCCCCTGTCAGCGAGTGACAGGCGCGTGATAGCGTAGAAGCGGCGTACGCATCTGTCAGACGACTGCCCAACGGATTCTGCCAATGGTCGTCCCATGATTGCCCAAGCAAGTGCCGGG
>Ga0233425_10000670_pt1 | contig 86011 bp, 84 predicted proteins | sample Watercolumn_Towu_2_FD_181712 | JGI IMG/M metagenome (GOLD analysis project Ga0233425, IMG submission 181712) | Freshwater microbial communities from Lake Towuti, South Sulawesi, Indonesia - Watercolumn_Towuti2014_140_MG | ecosystem: Environmental > Aquatic > Freshwater > Lake | place... | reverse complement strand
TTACTCGATGATCTTCGCGACCACGCCGGCGCCGACGGTGCGACCACCTTCGCGGATCGCGAAGCGCAGACCTTCTTCCATCGCGATCGGGGCGATCAGACCCACGGTGATCGAGACGTTGTCGCCGGGCATCACCATCTCGGTGCCCGCCGGCAGTTCGATCGCGCCGGTCACGTCGGTGGTGCGGAAGTAGAATTGCGGGCGGTAGCCGTTGAAGAACGGGGTGTGACGACCGCCTTCATCCTTGCCCAGCACGTAGATCTCGGCCGTGAACTTGGTGTGCGGCTTGATGGAGCCCGGCTTGCACAGCACCTGGCCGCGCTCGACGTCTTCACGCTTGGTGCCGCGCAGCAGCACGCCGACGTTGTCGCCCGCCTGACCCTGATCCAGCAGCTTGCGGAACATTTCCACGCCGGTGCAGGTGGTCTTCTGGGTGGCCTTGATGCCGACGATTTCGATTTCTTCGCCAACCTTGATGATGCCGCGCTCGATACGACCGGTCACCACGGTGCCACGACCGGAGATGGAGAACACGTCTTCCACCGGCATCAGGAAGGCGCCGTCGATGGCGCGCTCAGGCGTCGGGATGTAGCTGTCCAGCGCGTCGGCCAGACGGAAGATGGCGGGTTCGCCCAGGTCGCCCTGGTCGCCTTCCACCGCCTTGAGGGCAGAGCCCTTGACGATGGGGATGTCGTCGCCCGGGAAGTCGTACTTGGACAGCAGCTCGCGCACTTCCATTTCGACCAGTTCCAGCAGCTCGTCGTCGTCCACCATGTCGCACTTGTTCAGGAACACGATGATGTAGGGAACGCCCACCTGACGGGCCAGCAGGATGTGCTCGCGTGTCTGCGGCATCGGGCCGTCGGCGGCGGATACCACCAGGATCGCGCCGTCCATCTGGGCGGCGCCGGTGATCATGTTCTTCACGTAGTCGGCGTGACCCGGGCAGTCCACGTGGGCGTAGTGGCGGGTGGCGGTCTCGTATTCGACGTGCGCGGTGTTGATGGTGATGCCGCGCGCCTTCTCTTCCGGCGCCGCGTCGATCTGGTCATACGCCTTGGCTTCGCCGCCAAACTTCTTCGACAGCACGGTCGTGATCGCCGCCGTCAGGGTGGTCTTGCCGTGGTCAACGTGACCAATCGTACCCACGTTCACGTGCGGCTTCGTACGCTCAAATTTGCTCTTTGCCATGATTTATCCTCAATCAAATACGAATTAACGAAAGAACCCCAACACCTAAAAAACTGGTGCCCATGGCGAGAATCGGACTCGCGACCTCTCCCTTACCAAGGGAGTGCTCTACCACTGAGCCACATGGGCGAAACTCTGGAGCGGGTGAAGGGAATCGAACCCTCGTCGTAAGCTTGGAAGGCTTCTGCTCTACCATTGAGCTACACCCGCATATCCTGCTTGCAACTTCAGGCGCTTCTTACACCTGCTCATTCACTACAAAAATCTGGTGGAGGGGGACGGATTCGAACCATCGTACTCATAAGAGGGCAGATTTACAGTCTGCTGCCTTTAACCACTCGGCCACCCCTCCGTGAAGAGCGCGCAATTATCCAGACTAGCCACCCCCCTGTCAAACCCTAACTGCGATTTTTTTCGCTGCGCCGCACCTCGACTTCCGGGGGCGGCATTACAAGCGGGGGAGTACGCACGGGTTTCGGGTAGAATTCGCGGCCTGAACCGCCCAGACATCCAGAGATGAAATATTGTCCAGCTTGCCTACATACCTTCGACAGCGCTGACTGGCGCTGCCCGCAGTGCAGCCACTCACCCGCCGAGCGCGACGGCTTCCTGTCGTTCGCCCCGGAACTGGCCGCTCAGAACGACGGTTTCGACCCGGAACTGTTCGCACGCTACGCCCAGGTCGAGGCAGGCAACTTCTGGTTCGTCGCCCGCAATAGCTTATTGAAGCGCCTGTTGCGCCAGCACTTCCCGCAGGCCGCCTGCGTCTTGGAGATCGGCTGCGGCACGGGCTTCGTACTGTCCGGGCTGCGCGAGACCTTCCCGGATGCCCAGCTTTCCGGCAGCGACATCTTTACCGAGGGACTGGGTTTCGCCGCCCAGCGCGCACCTTCCGCCACCCTGTTCCAGATGGATGCCACCGCCATCCCCTTCCGCGAGGAATTCGACCTGATCGGCGCGTTCGACGTGCTGGAGCACATCGACGACGACTGCCGCGCCCTGGCACAAATCCACGGCGCGCTCAAGCCGGGCGGCGGCGTGGTGTTCACCGTACCGCAACATCCGGCACTGTGGAGCCGCATGGACGAGTACGCCCACCACAAGCGCCGCTACACCCGCAGCGAACTGTTGGAGAAAATGACCGGCGTCGGCTTTGACGTCACTTACGTCACATCCTTCGTTTCCTTGTTGTTGCCCGCCATGTGGGCCTCGCGGGTGATGCAGCGCAACGCACCGCCCGTCGATGATGGCATGGATCCTGGCCTGAAGATCAGTCCGCTGCTCAATGCCGCTTTCGGCGGGATCATGTCGCTGGAGCGCGGCCTGCTCGACCTGGGCCTATCTTTCCCGGCTGGAGGCTCGCTGCTCGCCATCGGACGCAAAGCGCCATGAAAGACGGCCTGAGCGCGCGCGGCTGGCTGGCGCTGATCCTGACGGTCGCGCTGGTCTGGTTCTCCAATCTGGAGTACCGCCTGCTGGTCAAGCCGGACGAGGGCCGCTACGCCGAGATACCGCGCGAGATGGTCGCCAGCGGCGACTGGCTGATGCCGCGCCTGAACGGCATCAAATACTACGAAAAACCGCCGCTGCAATACTGGGCCACCGCCGCCGCCTATGAAGTGTTCGGTGAACACCAGTGGACGTCGCGACTGTGGGCGGCGCTGACCGGCTTCCTCGGCCTGCTGCTGACCTGGTACACCGCCGCCCGCCTGTTTGGTCGCCCCGCCGCCCATTACGCCACGCTGCTGCTGGGCAGCAGCCTGCTCTACGTCAGCATGAGCCACATCAACACGCTGGACATGGGCGTGACCTTCTTCATCACCCTCGGTCTATTCTCGCTGATGCTGGCGCAACACAATCCCTACAGCACAGGACAACGCCGTGCCTGGATGTGGCTGGCCTGGGCGGCGCTGGCGCTGGCCGTGCTGAGCAAGGGATTGATGGGCGTCATCCTGCCGGGGGCGGCGCTGTTCCTCTACATCGTCATCCAGCGCGAGTGGGGGCTGTTCAAGCGCCTGCATCTGGTCAGCGGACTGGCGCTGTTCTTCGCCATCTGCGCGCCCTGGTTCTATCTCGTCATCCAGGCGCATCCGGAATTCTTCGACCGTTTCTTCATCTACGAGCACTACACCCGCTTCACCACCAAGGATCTGGGGCGCTACCAGCCCTGGTACTACTTCATCCCGGTGCTGCTGCTGGGCGCGTTGCCGTGGACGCTGCTGCTGTTCGACACGCTGCTGCGAGTCTGGCGCGACAGCGCCCGCACCGTGCGCGAATTCAATCCCGAGCGCTTCCTGCTGGTGTGGCTGGGGTTCATCTACCTGTTCTTCACCGCCTCCGGCTCCAAGCTGCCATCCTATTTGCTGCCGATGTTCCCAGCCATGGCGCTGCTGATGGGCCAGCGGCTGGCGCAGATCGAACCGTCCCGGCTGGCGAAACTGCTGTGGCCCATCGTCCCGCTGGCCGCGCTGGGCGTGTTCGCCGCCCCCAAGCTTCCACAACTGGCGAATTATCCCGAACAGGCCGCACTCTACGCCGATTACGCCCGCTGGATCATGGCCGCCGCAGCGATCTGGCTGCTCGCCCTGCTGGCCGCCCTGCGCCTGCTGAACAAAGCGCGCCGCTTCTCCGCCGTACTGACGCTGGCGCTGGGTTCGCTGCTGGCCATGCAACTGGCGCTTTCCGGCTACAACAGCGCTGCGCGCGAACGCAACGGCCTGCACCTCGCCCAGGCGATGCAGCCGCTGGTCAAGCCGGACACCGCGCTGTACCAGATCCTGACCTACGAACAGACCGTGCCGTTCTACCTGAAACGCACATTCACGCTGGTGCAGCACGTGGATGAGATGGCCTTTGGCGTTTCGCAGGAACCGCAACTCGCCGTCCCCACGCTGGCTGAGTTCGCCGCCCGCTGGCGGACTCAGTCCAGCGCGCTGGCGCTGATGCCGGTTTACGCCTACCCCATGGTGCAGGCGCTGAACCTCCCAATGCGCGTGGTGTATCAGGACTACCAGTTCGTCATCATCAGCCGCCAGTAAGGAAAATCATGAGCGAATTTCTGCCCTTCACCCGCCCTTACATCGACGAAGCCGCCATCGCCGCCGTGGCGGATGTGCTGCGTTCCGGCTGGATCACCAGCGGGCCCAAGGTGCTGGAATTCGAGCGCCAGCTCTCCGACTATTTCGGTGGCCGCCCGGTGCGCACCTTCAACTCCGGCACCTGCACCATGGAAATCGCCCTGCGCATCGCGGGCATAGTCCCCGGCGACGAGGTCATCACCACCCCGATTTCCTGGGTTGCCACCGCCAACGTCATCCTGGAAGTCGGCGCTACGCCGGTGTTTGCCGACATCGACCCGGTGACGCGCAACCTCGATCTGGACAAGGTTGAGGCCGCCATCACCCCGCGCACCCGCGCCATCATTCCCGTCCACCTCTCCGGCCTGCCGGTGGATATGGATCGTTTGTACGACATCGCACGGCGTCACAATTTGCGCGTGGTGGAAGACGCCGCCCAGGCCATCGGCTCAACCTGGCGCGGTAAGCGCATCGGCAGCTTCGGCGATTTCGCCTCGTTCAGCTTTCAGGCCAACAAGAATCTCACCACCACCGAAGGCGGCTGTCTGGTGCTGAACAATGCGGAAGAAGCGCGGCTGGCCGAGAAATACCGCCTGCAGGGCGTCACCCGCAGCGGGTTCGACGGCATGGAAGTGGACGTGCTGGGCGGCAAATACAACATGACCGATGTCGCCGCCGTCATCGGCCTGAACCAGTTGCCGCAGCTCGACGCCCTCACCGCCCGCCGCCACGCGCTGGCGCGGCATTACTTCGATTGCTTCGGGGCGGATTTCGAGCGCGAAACCGGCGTGCTGTTGCCGGTAAGAGACTTTGAAACGACCAACTGGCACATGTTCGAGATCGTCCTGCCGGAAGGCGTCACCCGCGCCGACTTCATGGCGAAGATGAAGGAACGAAACATCGGCTGCGGCGTCCACTACCCGCCCATCCACCTTTTCCAGCTCTACCGCCAGCGCGGCTTCCACGAAGGCATGTTCCCCGTGGCCGAGAGCGTTGGCCGCCGCATCGTCACCCTGCCGCTGTTCCCGCGCATGAGCGAGGCAGACGTGGAGCGGGTCGCAGAAGCCACGAGAGTGTCGTTGGGCAACAAGTAGTGCTGCGAAATCGGGCAGGGCTGAGTTTGGAAAATGCGGCTAGCCCGGAGCGCCCGCCGTTCACCTACTCCTCGGTTGCCGCGACCGGCGCGGCCAGTTCGTAGATTTCTTCGAGCCGCTCTTCATCCATCTCCAGCAAATTCAGGCAAGCCTGCCCCAGTTTGAGCCATTCCTTGGTCTGACTCAGACCGAGTTGCCGTTGCAGGATGTGCTCGGCCAGTTGCGCTGCGGCGATCAAGTGACGGCTCATCATCGGCAGGTCGGAGTTGGCCTGGGTGAGCATTTCCAGGGAGTGATGATTACGGATAGCGCGGCAGATCTCTTCCGGCAGCCACCAGCTTTGCGCCAGGATGCTTCCGACCATGGCGTGATTGGTTGGCAGTTCGCTCTCTTCGACCTCGGTGAAGCAGCGCTCGGGCTCATGGTTCGCCCGTTCCAGGAGCGCTTCGTAATTCGGGAACCGCCCCAGCAACACCGGGATTCCGCAATCACGGAACAGGCCAAAGGTGTAGGCGTCTTCGGGGCGCAATCCGCGCACCATCAACTCTTGTGCCAGCCAGCCCGACAGTCGTGCGATACGCGCCGAGGCATCCCAGAAACGCTCCATGCTATGCAGGTGAGGAAAAGTCTTGCGCAGGATGATCCCGGCCACCGCCCGGCTGGCCGTGGTCAATCCGAGCACGGCGATCGCTTCGTTGACCGAACGCACCCGCATGCGCATGCCGAAAAAGGGGGAGTTGGCCGTCTTGATCAGCCCTGCCGCCAGGCTGACATCACTGCTGATGATGCTGGTCAGGCGCAAAAAATCGGGCTCATCCTTGCGCGCCTCAGCCATAAACCGTTCCAGCACCAGCGGACAGGGCGGAATGCCCAGGTCGATCAGGCTGCGCTCGAATAGGTTGTCGATGGCCGACGGCGGCGTGTTTTGCAACGTATCGTTCATTATGTATTCCTCCCGGCCAGCCAAGACATGAGCCCATCCTCGGACATCGGCTTCGCGTAATAATAACCCTGTATGGCATCGACCCCCGCCTCCAGCAAAGCGTCGGCCTCCCCCTTCTTTTCACATCCCTCAGCCACCACAGTCATACCCAGTTCGTGCCCCAGCTGGCGGATCGCCTTGATGACTGCATACGCCCGCCTGTCCTCCGGCAGTACGGTCACGAAAGCCCGATCGAGCTTGAGTTTGGTTGCCGGAATATCCTTCAGATTGGCGAGACAGGAATACCCGGTCCCGAAATCGTCGATGGCCAGCCTCACCCCAGCCGAGATCGCGCTACGGACGTTTTTCTGCACCGTTTCAGAGACATCCATGAACAACGATTCCGTCAGCTCCAGTTCCAGTCGTCCAGGCGGCGCATTGGAGCAGATCAGCGCCGCATGCAATGCCTGCGAGAATTTGGGCGATGCCAATTGCGCCCGCGAGACATTGACCGCGACCCGAATGTCATGACCAGCCTGCTGCAAATGACTGGCAAACAAAGCGCCCTGCAGCAAACACCACTCTCCCAGGCGGATGATCAGCCCGGTCTTTTCGGCCACCGGGATGAAACGTGCCGGAGAAAGGAAACTCCCGTTCACCGAACAACGCATCAGCGCCTCGACGGCACTCACACGACCATCAGCTTCGACGATGGGCTGATAGTGCAAACTCAATCCACCGTTTTCCAGCGCAAAGTGCAGACCGCTCTCGACCTCCAACTCCTCGCGCGCCAGCAACACCCCCAGCCGACCGGGTATCGGTTCATCCCCGGAGCAGACGATGTTCGCACCGCCTCGCTTCTTGGCCGCCATTTTCGCCCGATCCGCCCGATCGAGCAGTTCCAGCGCCCCCTCCCCGATTTCGTGGATCGCCACCCCGATGCTGGCCGTCGGATGGAGGATGAGGCTGCCGATCACGATGGGTTCTTCGACCGCACGCAAAATCTCGTCGGCCAGCCCTAACGCTCCGGCGCAGTCACATCGGGGGGCCAGCAACACAAATTCGTCGCCGCCCATCCGCCCCAGCTCGCCCCGCCCGCCCAGCCGGATGCGAAAACGCTGGGCAAAGACGCGGATCACTTCGTCACCGCCGAGATGGCCGAACGATTCATTGACCTGCCGAAAGCGATCGATATCGACCCATAGGGCGGCAAAAGGCGCACCGTCTTTTCCCGCCGTCGCAGCCATGACCTCGGCCAGCCGCAAGCAGCCCTGCCTATCCTGCAAGCCGGTAAGAATGTCGAAACTGGTCATGAAGAGTGCTGCGACCCATCAAATGCGATGCGTAACGATACCGTAAACCGCCCATCAACGAACCGGGAAATACCCGGGATTTGCGTGTATGCAACAAGAATCCCCGGCCCCCGGGTCTACCCGTCAAATCCCAGTTCAGCGCCTTCCTGATTTGCCAGTTCCGTCAGTTTTCCGAACAGCTCGCTGCCATCGCGGCTGCTCACCCATTCCCTGTCGATTCGGGCGTAATGAAACCCGCCAGTGCGCGCCGCCACCCAGATCTCCCGGGTCGGCATATGACGGTTGATGATGATCACGTGACCGTTATCGAACTCAAGTTCCAACACCGCGCCATTCTCGACACACTCAATCCCGGCGTCATCCGCCGCCTGTTCGATCTTGCGAAAGACCGAGTCTGCCAGTTGGTTGAATTCACTTTCCGTCATGTCTTTGCCTTTATAATCGCGCTTCCTGAAATTTCGAGGGGCTGTGATGCGTATCGGGGTCGGCATTATCTTGCTGTTCGCCTTGTGGCTGCAAGGTTGCGGGCACAAGGGTTCGCTCCGCCTGCCGCCACCCGCCGCCGCACAACCCGCCGCCAAGTAACCGCTTTGGATTCCCCCATGGATGACTTCTTCGCTTACCAGCAGGACCAGCTTTATGTCGAGGGCCTGCCGCTGGCCGACCTCGCCCGCCGCTTCGGCACACCGTGCTACGTCTATTCCCACGCCGCGCTGACTGACGCTTACCGCCAGTTCGCCGAGGCGTTTGCCGAGCGCGACACGCTGGTGTGCTACGCGGTCAAGGCCAATTCCAGCCTCGCCATCCTCAACCTGTTCGCCCGGCTGGGCGCGGGCTTCGACATCGTTTCCGGCGGCGAATTGCAGCGTGTGTTGGCGGCGGGCGGCGCGGCGAACAAGGTGGTGTTCTCCGGCGTGGGCAAGACGGCAGCGGAGATGAAGCTGGCGCTGGAAGCCGAAATCCTGTGCTTCAACGTCGAATCGTCTGCCGAACTGGAGCGGCTGAACGAGGTCGCGGGCAGCCTGGGCCGCATCGCGCCCATCAGCCTGCGCGTCAATCCCAATGTGGACGCCAAGACGCATCCCTACATTTCCACCGGCCTGAAGAAGAACAAGTTCGGCGTGGCCTACGACGAAGCGCGCGCGCTGTACCGCCGCGCTGCGGCAATGCCGCACATCTGCGTCACCGGCATGGATTGCCACATCGGCTCCCAGCTCACCGAGGTCAGCCCGTTCGTGGCGGCGGCGGAAAAGGTGCTGGCGCTGGCTGACCAACTGGCGGAAGACGGCATCGTGCTGGAGCACCTCGATCTCGGCGGCGGCCTCGGCATCCGCTACAGCGACGAAACCCCGCCCTCCATCGCCGAATACGCCCAGGCGCTGCTGGGCGCGCTGGCCGGTCGCCGCGAGAAGCTGATCGTCGAACCGGGCCGCCGTCTGGTCGGCAATGCGGGCGTGCTGCTCACCACCATCGAGTATCTCAAGCAGGGTGAAGAGAAAAACTTCGCCCTGGTGGACGCGGCGATGAACGACCTGATGCGCCCGGCGCTGTATGACGCTTATCACGCCATCCAACCGGTGGTACGGCACAGCGATGTCGCCACGGCGAGCTACGAAGTGGTCGGCCCGGTGTGCGAAACCGGCGATTTCCTCGGTCACGACCGTGAGCTGGCGGTGGCGGCAGGCGACGTGCTGGCGGTGATGTCGGCGGGCGCTTACGGCATGAGCATGAGTTCCAACTACAACACCCGTCCGCGCGCCGCCGAAGTGCTGGTGCGCGACGGCGAAGCCCACCTGATCCGCGAACGCGAAACGGTGCGTTCGCTGTTTGCCAACGAACGCGTGGTCTGATCGCCGCCCCCACTCATCGCACCGAGGTCACCATGAATCGCTACCGCTCCAGTCTGTTGTTGCTCTCTCTGCTGGCGCTGGCCGCCTGCGGCAAGAAGGACGAGGAAAAGAAGTCCGGGGCGAGCGGCACGCCGGTCTCCGTCACCCAGGCGATCAGCCGCACCGTGGAGCTGACCGAGGAGTCGGTCGGCACCCTGGACAGCCCGGCCGACCCGGTGATCGTTGCCGAGGTGCCGGGTAAGGTGCAAGGCTTCAAGGTCAAGGATGGCGAAGCGGTGAAAGCCGGTCAAGTACTGGCCGATCTGGATGCACGCGACGTATCCCTCGCCCTGCAAGCCGCCCAGGCCGACGTGCGCCGCCCGGTGCGACGCTGCGCGGCGCAGCGGTGATCGGCCAGCATGCCGACGCGGTGGTCGTCCCGGAAGTCAGCGTGGTGCTGCGCCCGGCGGGCAAGGTGGTGTACCTGCTGGCAAACGGCAAGGCGCTCCAGCGCGTGGTGCAGACCGGGGCGAAACAGGCTGACGGCATGATCGAGATTTCCAGTGGATTGAAAGCAGGCGAGACCGTCATCGTGGATGGCGCGGGCTGGTGGCAAAGAACTCCATCCTGCTGATCGACTTGACTAACCAGCGCCGGACGGAGGGCATGGCCATCGAGGATGCACTGCGCGACGCCTGCCCGACCCGCTTGCGACCGGTGCTGATGACCTCGGCCACCATCATCCTCGCCCTGTTCCCGGCTGCGCTGGGGTTGGGTGCGGGCGCGGAGACCAACGGCCCGCTGGCCGTGGCGGTGATCGGCGGCATGGTCTCCTCCACCCTGCTCACCCTGGTGGTGGTGCCTGCGGTGTACTCGCTGGTGGAAAGTCGCCTGGCGCGCTGGAAGAATCCAGCAAGCGAACTGCCGAAATCAGTCGGCTAGCGGAATGTTTCAGAAAAAAGAAAGCCGGCTTACGCCGGCTTTCTCTGAAGGCGCCAGATACCGGCTGCCTTTCAGGGTCTTTTCAATGAATTACTTGGCAGCTTCGAACAGAGCTGCTGCAACTGCATCTTCATTACCCTTGATCGGGCCGAACTGGCCGGTCATGATGCCAGCCTGAGACTTCCACTTTGCGGCACCGCTAGCAACCTTGCGGTCTTCAACCTTGAAACCAGCCTTGAACACGCCAGCCAGAGTCTTGGCATCGCCGTAAGCGGCTGCAATAGACTTGAAAGAAGGACCAACAGCATCTGCACCAGCCTTGTGGCAGTTGCCACAAGTAGCAGGCAGACCGCTAGCGGAAGCGGAACCAGCAAACATCAGACCAGCAACTGCTACTGCAGCGAAAATAGACTTCATATTCTTCTCCGTGATAAACAAGAAATTGTCAGTGGAGGTCTCCCCCCGCCTCTACTACTCAATCGCCAGTTCTGGACTCGCCAAAAACCAAGCGATGCGATATTAACGCAAACCTAAAACGATAGGTTGACAAAAATACCGGCAGATTTCCGCTGGCTCCGACAAACAGAAATCAGTGAATCAGAAAGACCGTCGCCAGACCGAGAAAGATGAAGAAGCCGCCGCTGTCGGTGATGGCGGTGAGCAGCACACTGGAGCCGATAGCCGGATCGCGCCCCAGCTTCTGCATGGTGAGCGGGATCATCATGCCGACGACCGCACCCAGCAGCAGGTTGAGCAGCATCGCACTGGTCATCACCACGCCCAGCAGGGTGTCGTGATAGAGGAAGTAGGCGAACAGCCCGGCCACGCCGCCCCACACCACGCCGTTCAAGCCGCTGATCGCCAGTTCCTTGAGCAGCAGGTGGCGGGCGCTGGACGGGGTGATCTGCCCCAGCGCCAGCGAGCGGATGATGAGGGTGGTCGTCTGGTTGCCGGAATTGCCCGCGATCCCCGCCACGATGGGCATCAGGGTCGCCAGCGCGACGTATTTCTCGATGGTGCCCTCGAAGCTGCCGATCACCCGCGAGGCGAAGAACGCCGTGCATAGGTTGAGCGCCAGCCACAGCCAGCGGTTCTGCGCCGACTTCCACACCGAGGCGAACAGGTCTTCCTCTTCGCGCAGACCGGCCTGGTTCAGCAGATCGATCTCGGATTCCTCGCGGATGAAGTCCACCACCGCGTTTACCGTCACCCGGCCGACCAGCCTGCCGTCCTCGTCCACCACCGGGGCGGACACCAGATCGTAGCGCTCGAACGCCTGCGCCGCCTGATCCGCCTTGTCCTCCGGGTGCAGGGTGACGGTCTCGTGCTTGACCAGCGTCGCCACTTCGACGTCCGGCTCGTTGAGCAGCAGCAGGTTGAGCGGCAGCACGCCCTTGAAGTGTTCTTCCCTGTCCACCACGAACAACTGGTCGGTATGGTCGGGCAGTTCGTCGAAGCGGCGCAAATAGCGCGTCACCACTTCCAGCGTCACATCCTCGCGGATGGTGACCATGTCGAAATCCATCAGCGCGCCGACCGAATCCTCGGAATAGGACATCGCCGCGCGCAACTGCTCGCGCTCCTCCACCGGCAGCGACTTGAACACGTCGCGCATCACGGACTGCGGCAAGTCCGGTGCCAGGTCGGCGATCTCGTCGGTGTCGAGCTGTTCCGCCGCTTCGCGCAATTCTTCGCGGCTCATGGTGGCGATCAGCGATTCGCGCACCGCATCGGAAACCTCGATCAGGATCTCGCCGTCGCGTTCGGCCTTGACCAGATCCCACACCGTCAGGCGCTGCTCGATCGGCAACGCTTCCAGGATGTAGGCGATGTCGGCCGGGTGCAGCGTTTCCAGCTTGTCGCGCAGCTCGGCCAGGTGGCGCTTGTGCAGGATGGACTCCACCAGCTCGTGGCGCTCCTCGCGCGCCATCTCCTGCTTGTGGACGAGCGACTCCACGAGGGCGTGCCTATGCAGCAGCGCCTCGACCTGTTTCAGGTGATGCTGCACATCCTCGGTGTAGTGGTGTTCGTGATTGTCCGTCATGGCCGCCCGCTCAAAGTCGGCGGTATTGTAAAGAAAACGGCATGCGCCCGCCGGTGAAAGTGACGCCCGTTCCCGCAACCGCGGGACAGCCCGCCAAGACCGTTACGACCGCCCCCAGCGCGCCATCAGTTCGTGGTCGACGCCCAAGTGATCGAGGATGCGCGCCACCACGAAGTCCACCATATCCTGTACGGTTTCCGGGTGGTGGTAGAAGCCGGGATTCGGCGGCAGGATGACGGCCCCGGCGTGGGTCAGCCGCAGCATATTTTCCAAGTGAATGGCGGAGAACGGCGTTTCGCGCGGCACCAGGATCAGCGGACGCTTTTCCTTAAGCATCACATCGGCGGCGCGGGCGATGAGATCGTCCGACATACCGGTCGCCACCGCCGCCAGCGTGCCCATGGTGCATGGACAGATCACCATGCCGTCGCCGGGATTGGAGCCAGAAGCCATCGGCGCGAACCAGTCGTCGCGGCCATACACCGCCAGCTCGCCGGAGAATTCGCCCAGATGTTCGAGCAGGAACTTGCGCGTCTCCTGCGGCCGTGACGGCAGGGTGAAGCCCATCTCCTGCTTGGCGACGATCTGCGCCGCCTGCGAATAGACCAGCTGCACGCGCTGGCCGCTCCTCAGCAGGCATTCCAGCAGCCGCAAGGCGTAAGGCAGACCGGAGGCGCCGGTCAGCGCGAGGGTGATGGTTTTCATGGGAGGAATCCGGGATGACCGGCGCTCGCGCGCCAGTCAGGTCAGCCGTGTTGGGCCAGATACTTGTCGGCATCCAGCGCGGCCATGCAGCCGGTGGCGGCGGAGGTGCAGGCCTGACGATAGATCTGGTCCTGCACGTCACCGGCGGCAAATACGCCTTCGATGCTGGTGGCGGTGGCGTTGCCCGCGCGGCCGCCACGGGTGACGAGGTAGCCGTTGTCCATCTCCAGTTGCCCGGCGAACAGGTCGGTGTTGGGCTTGTGGCCGATAGCGATGAACACGCCGTCCACGGCGATGTCCTGCGTGCTGCCGTCCTGCACGTTTTTCAGGCGCGCGCCGGTCACACCGGAATCGTCGCCCAGCACTTCGTCCAGTACCTGATGGAGTTGCAGCGTGATCTTGCCTTCCTTCACTTTTTCCATCAGGTGATCGACCATGATGCGCTCGGCGCGGAAGCTGTCGCGGCGGTGGATCAGGGTGACGTGGCTGGCGATGTTGGCCAGATACAGCGCTTCTTCCACGGCGGTGTTGCCGCCGCCGACTACGGCCACCGGCTTGTTGCGGTAGAAGAAGCCGTCGCAGGTGGCACAGCCGGACACGCCGCGCCCCATGAACGCTTCTTCCGACGGCAGGCCGAGGTACTGGGCGGATGCGCCGGTGCAGATGATGAGCGCGTCGCAGGTGTAATGGCCTTCGTCACCGATCAGCTCGAACGGTTGCTGTTGCAGCTTGGCGGTGTGGATGTGGTCAAAAATGATCTGCGTATTGAAGCGCTCGGCGTGCTGCTGAAAGCGCTGCATCAGCTCCGGGCCCTGCACACCGTTCGGGTCGGCAGGCCAGTTGTCCACTTCGGTGGTGGTCATCAGTTGGCCGCCTTGAGCCAGTCCGGTGATGAGCACCGGATTGAGGTTGGCGCGCGCGGCATAGACGGCGGCGGTGTAACCGGCCGGGCCGGAGCCGAGGATGATGAGGCGGTGATGCTGGGCAACTTTTTCCATGACGGAGTCTCCCGGATGAATGCTTTCAGAGGGGGCGAAATTTATCACAGTCGCCGCCGGGACGGTCGAGTAAAATGCCCCCATGAAGCTGCTTTACACCCTGATCCTGACCTGCTTTCTCGCCTCGTCCGCCCAAGCGATCCAATTGCCCGGCCTCGATGATTTCGTGGAGGAAATGGTCGCCCGCCACCACTTCGACCGCGAGGAATTGAAGCAGGCTTTCGGACAGGCCCAATACCGCCATGCGGTAATCAACGCCATCTCCACCCCGGCCACCCGCAAGCCCTGGCCGGAATACCGCGCCGCCTTCGTCAACGCCAAGCGCATCCGCCACGGGCTGACCTTCTGGCAGACCCACGAAGCCACGCTGGCGCGCGCTTCGCAGCAATACGGCGTTCCCGCCGAAATCATCGTCGCCCTGATCGGGGTGGAGACGGTCTATGGCCGCCAGACCGGCAAGTTTCCCACGCTGGATGCGCTGACCACGCTGGCCTTCGATTTCCCGCGCCGCACCGATTTCTTCCGTGGCGAACTGGAGCAATACCTGCTGCTGGCGCGCGAACAGCGCTTCGAGCTCTCCGGAGTGCGCGGCTCCTACGCCGGGGCGCTGGGCATCCCGCAATTCATGCCGGGCAGCTACCGGCGCTATGCGGTGGATTTCAACGGCGACGGCCGCACCGACCTGCTGCACGACCCGGAAGACGCCATCGGCAGCGTCGCCCACTACCTCCAGCAATACGGCTGGCAACCGCAGCAGCCGGTGGCCGTGCGCGCCACGCTGGGCGAGGATGGCGACGCCCAGCCGGGCGCCCGCCGCGCGTTGTCGGACTGGCAGGCGCACCGGGTCACCCCGACTGGCGACACGCCCGCTGACCCGCAACTGGCCGCCCAGTTGCTCGACTTCACCGTCCCCGACGGCAAGGAATACTGGCTGGGGTTCCGCAACTTCGAGGTCATCACCCAATACAACAACAGCACCTACTACGCCATGACGGTGCACCAGCTCGCCAGCGCCCTGCGCGCGGCCTACACCGAAGGAGAAAAGCCATGATGGGCGCCCTGAAGCTGCTGCACCTGCTGTCCGTCATCGTCTGGGTCGGCGGCATGTTCTTCGCCTACGTCGTGCTGCGCCCCACCGCCGTGGACGTGCTGCAACCGCCCGAACGCCTGCGGCTGTGGGACGGCGTGTTCCGCCGCTTCTTCCGCTGGGTCTGGGCCGCCATTGGCGCGCTACTGGTAACCGGCACGGTCATGATCGCGCCGATGGAAGTCGCCCCCATCTACGTGCACATCATGTACCTGCTCGGCTTCGTCATGATGGGCATCTACCTCTACGTCTATTTCGGCTGCTACCGTCCCATGAGCCGCATGGTCGCCGAACAGCGCTGGCCCGATGCCGGGAAGATGCTGGCTCGTATCCGGATGCTGGTGGCGGCTAATCTTTCCTTGGGATTGCTGATCGTGGCGGAAGTGATGATGGGGAGAGGGTACTAGAAGGGCGGAGCCCTCCCGTATTCCGTTCGTCCTGAGTGTAGCGCAGCGAAGTCGAAGGATGAACAACAGCTCGGCTGTAACTCCACAAAAACCGCCGGGGGTTGCCCGGCAGCAAGTTCCTTTTCTTGTCTTGCCAAGAAAAGGAACCAAAAGAAATCGCCCCCGGTTTGCCGCCCGCTGCGCGGGTTTCCTCCGTTGTTGGCTACGACATAACCTGAAAAGGTTAGTCTCCACCGCAACAAGCCGCTGCGCGGCGTGTTGTCGAACGGTCGGGTCTCCTCATAAACTCGCCCGATCCGCTGCGCGGCCACGGGCTCAAACATATTCGTCGGACTACCCCCGCCCGTCCTCCGCTACTCGGCGGCGCACAGGGGAATTGACAACACCCAATGGATTTCAATCTAAAAAAACGAAACGAACGGCCTTGAGCACAATGACTGTCTATGTCGATAGTCATATTGCCCAACAATCATATTTCTGAGATATTCTCGCCCTCCATATGATTGGCAATAAGGTTCAATTTCATAAAATAGGGGCAATATGAAACATGTTCTGATTACAGCAATGGGGCTGGCTCTCATTGGGTGCAGCGATAATACAACCAGCAAAATTGATCCCGGATCACTTCCGCCTGTAATTTTCGATAATAAACCCATCAAAATTAATGCATCAGCACTCAATAAAAGTGGCAAGAAACTCCCCGAAATCCCAATATCCTATCAATCGAATCCAACTGGTGTCCTTGATATCTCTGGAGATGGGCAATTACGTTGTCTTACCTCCGGAGACGCCACCATTTTGCTAAATGGTGGCGGACAAAGTGCACTTACTAATGTCAAATGCCGCCAAGTTGCAAGAATCGAGGTTCCCAAAGAAGCCGTTTTTATAATTGGGAAAGAGCTACCTGAGTTAAAACCAACTATTTTTGATGAGAAAGGCAATGCGATTGCTGAAGCCGGGATTGATGCCAAAGCCGCCAATGTAAATATCATTCGTGTCGAAAATGGTCTTCTCGTACCAATTCAAGTTGGAAAGACGTACATTACCTACACCGCTGGCAACATCACAACGACAATGGATGTTGCCGTAGCAAAACTTATCAACGAACTCAGCGGGCCCATAATTATTCCTGATGGTGGCGTAAAAGCCATGACTCTTTCCAAGGGTAGCTATGCTTTCGAGGTTAAAGTTACCCCAGAAGGTGGGGGTATGGGTGAAGGAGTCGCTATCAACTCAACCGGAGCAAGTTGTAGCCAACCTGAAAAGTCTCAACACATGTTCAAATGTGATATTTCCGATACTGCCACCATTTCAATTTCAAATCCGACCGCATTTGGCATGGGCGCTGCGATGACCGGTTTTGTAAGCGTAATTGAACTCCCTTCGATTTAATTTTAAGCCCGCGTAGGGCGCAATCGTTATTGCGCCGGATGGTTTCCAAAACCAAACATCCGGCGGGTTGCACCCGCAAGGGGTAGGCCGTGGTTGTAGGCAGCTGAAGCTGCGACAACCACGCACCGCTTTACTAACCCGCCCTACAAAACCGGCTTTTCAATCTTCCCCTGTGCGCCGCCGAGTAGCGAAGACTGGTCAGGGAATTCTGACGAATATGTTCGAGCACGTGACGGCGTAGCCGGTCGTGCGAGTTTATGAGGAAGCCTGACCAGTCGAGCAACGGAGGGAACCGCCGCAGGCGGCGGCAAACTGGGGGCGACTTCTTTTGGTTCCTTTTCTTGGCAAGACAAGAAAAGGAACTTGCTGCCGGGCAACCCCCGGCGGTTTCCGTTGAGAGCCTGCTGACCTACCACCGTTCATCCTTCGACAAGCTCAGGACGAACGTCCTGAAGAACGTTCCCATTCATCCTCCCGCCTTTTTCCCTGTAAAATGCGCGCCTTTACACGAATCTGGCTTTCAGCATGACCATCACCATCGCCCTGTCCAAGGGCCGCATCTTCGAGGAGACCTTGCCGCTGCTGGCGGCGGCGGGCATCACGCCGCTGGAGGCGCCGGAATCCTCGCGCAAGTTGATCCTGCCGACCAACCGTGAGGACGTGCGCCTGATCATCGTGCGCGCTTCCGACGTACCGACCTATGTACAGAACGGGGCGGCCGATCTCGGCGTGGCGGGCAAGGATGTGTTGAACGAGCACGGCGGCGCGGGGCTGTACCAGCCGCTGGATCTGAACATCGCCAAGTGCCGCTTGATGGTGGCGGTGCCGAATGAGTTCGACTACGAATCCGCCGTGCGTCAGGGCGCGCGTTTGCGCGTGGCGACCAAATACGTCAACGCCGCCCGCGAGCATTTCGCCGCCAAGGGCGTGCATGTGGACTTGATCAAGCTGTACGGCTCGATGGAACTGGCCCCGCTGGTCGGGCTGTCCGACGCCATCGTCGATCTGGTCAGCAGCGGCGGCACCCTGAAGGCGAACAATCTCAAGGCGGTGGAGCATATCGCCGACATTTCCTCGCGGCTGGTGGTGAACCAGGCCTCGCTGAAACTGAAGCGCGACGTGATCCAGCCGATGCTGGAAGCGTTTGCCGGAGCGATTAAACAATAGTCCGTTCGCCCTGAGCATGTCGAAGGGCGCATGTCTGCCCGTTCATGGTTCGACAAGCTGAGCGTGATCTGTTGGGGTGAAAACCCCTTACAATCACGGCCTCCCCCTTGCGGGGACACCACGAACGGTGATTGGTGACTTGAATAATGGAATGAAAATGAACATCACCCGACTCTCGACAAAACAAGCCGATTTCGACGCGCGCCTGACCACTTTGCTGGCCTTTGAGGAAACCGCCGACGAGAAGCTGGAAGCGACCGTCGCCGCCATCCTGGCCGATGTGAAGAAGCGCGGCAACGAGGCGGTGCTGGAATACACCCGCAAGTTCGACCGCCTGCCATCCATCACCGAAGCCTCGATGGAACTGCCCAAGGACGAGTTGAAGGCGGCCTTCAACAGCCTGCCCGCCGACCAGAAGCGCGCGCTAGAGCAAGCCGCACAACGCGTCACCAGCTATCACCAGAAGCAGGTGCAGGCGTCGTGGACCTATCTGGACGACGACGGCACGCTACTCGGCCAGCAGGTCACCCCGCTGGATCGCGTCGGCCTCTACGTACCCGGCGGCAAGGCGGCTTATCCGTCTTCCGTGTTGATGAATGCGCTGCCTGCCAAGGTGGCGGGCGTGGCTGAACTCATCATGGTGGTACCCACGCCGGACGGCGTGAAGAACCAGCTGGTGCTGGCGGCCGCCTATCTTTCCGGCGTGGATCGCGTGTTCACCATCGGCGGGGCACAGGCGGTGGCCGCGCTGGCCTACGGTACGGCCACCATCCCCAAAGTGGACAAGATCGTCGGCCCCGGCAATGCCTACGTCGCCTCGGCCAAGCGCCGCGTGTTCGGCGTGTGCGGCATCGACATGATCGCCGGGCCGTCCGAGATTCTGGTGATTTGCGACGGCCAGACCGATCCGGACTGGATTGCGATGGACTTGTTCTCGCAGGCCGAACACGACGAGCTGGCGCAATCCATCCTGCTGACGCCGGATGCCGCCTTCGCCGACAAGGTGGCGGCCAGCATAGACCGGTTGATCGAGCAGATGCCGCGCCGTGACATTATCACCACGGCATTGACCAATCGCGGCGCGATCATCACCGTGGCCGACATGGATGAGGCGTGCAAGATTTCCAATCGTATCGCGCCGGAGCACCTCGAAGTCTCGGTGGAAGATCCGCAAGCCTGGCTGCCCAAACTCAAGCATGCCGGGGCGATCTTCATGGGGCGCTACACCTCGGAATCGCTGGGCGACTACTGCGCCGGGCCAAACCACGTGCTGCCGACTTCCGGCACCGCGCGCTTCTCCTCGCCGCTGGGCGTGTACGACTTCCAGAAGCGCAGCAGCCTGATCCAGGTGTCGGCCAAGGGCGCGCAGACGCTGGGCGAGATCGCCTCCTGCCTGGCCTTCGGCGAAGGCTTGCAGGCGCACGCGCAGTCGGCTCTATATCGCAAAGGTTAATAGCCTGTAACCACGTACCGGACGCTCAAGCGTCCGGTCGTTTTTCCACCCCCACCACTTCCACCTGCGCCGCACCGCGCGCGAAGGTGACCCGCAAGCCGTCGCCCGCCGCCAGCACGGCGCTGTCCGTCACCACCCGACCCTGCCCGTCCTGCACTAGGCTGTAGCCGCGCGCCAACACGTGCTGCGGATCGAGGTAGGCGAGGTGCTGCGCCAGGGTTTCCAGCCGCTCTCTGCGACGCTGAAGCAGCGTAACGGCGACCTGCTGTAGTCGTCGCGCCAAATGAGATTGCGCCCGGCGGGCTTCATCTATCTCCGGGGTGGCCGTCAACAATCTCTGGGAAGTAGTACGCCAACGCCACTCCCGCCGCTGCCAGCCATAGGCGAACGCCGTCGCCAGCCGCTGCTGCAAATGATCCAGATGCTGGCGCTGCTGCTGCGCCCGGGCGGCGGGGTGCACCAGCCGCCGCTGAAGGAAATCCAGCCGCTGCGCCATCTGCTGGACGCCGCCCTGCCAGGCGCGCGCCAGCCGCTGCTCGTGCTGCGCCAGCGACTGCAACAGGGCGCTCCGATCCGGTGCGACCGCCTGCGCCGCCGCCGTGGGCGTGGCCGCGCGCAGGTCGGCGACAAAATCGCAGATGGTGAAATCGGTCTCATGGCCGACGCCGCTGACCACCGGTAGGGAACAGCCCGCCACGGCGCGTGCCACCACTTCCTCGTTGAACGCCCACAGATCCTCGATGCTGCCGCCGCCCCGGCAGACGATCAGCACGTCGCACTCGGCCCGCGCGCTGGCGGTTTCGATGGCCTGGGCGATCTTCGCCGCCGCACCCTCGCCCTGCACCGGGACGGGATAGAGCAGCACTGGGATGCCCGGCATGCGTCGCCGCAAGGTGGTCAGCACGTCGCGCAACGCTGCCGCCTGCGGCGAGGTGACCACGCCGATGCGGCGTGGAAAGACCGGCAGCGGACGTTTCAGCGCCGTATCGAACAGGCCTTCGTTTTCCAATTTGCGCTTCAACCGCTCGAACGCCTCGAACAGCGCGCCCAGCCCGGCCGGGCGCATCTGCTCGATGGTCAACTGGAAATCGCCGCGCGGCTCATACAGGGTGGCCAGCGCCAGCACTTCCACCTGTGCGCCGTTGCGCGGCTGCCAGTCCACGAACTGGTTCTTGTTGCGGAACATGGCGCAACGCACCTGCGCCTGCTCGTCCTTGAGGGTCAGATACCAATGGCCGGAAGCCGCGCCGGTAAAATTGGAAATCTCGCCGCGCACCCATAGCAAGGGCAGTCCGCCTTCCAACAATTGACGCACGGTACGGGTCAATTCCCGCACGCTGAAAACGCGGTTTTTTTCCGCAAAAAAATGTTCCATATTCATCTTGACAGCCCGCAGAAATCCACAACTCCAGCAACCACGCCACTTTTCGGGCTGCTCAACGCGATAAGATTGCCAACTTACGTTATGATACTGATTTATATGAGTTTTATGTTAGCCTAAAAAACAGGCAGAAAAATATTCCAGTTATTTTTCTGGACTTTAGATCGGTGACTCGCAATTCATCCACAAAGTTATCCACAGATTTTGTGCACAAGAAACAATTCCCTTTTTCGCTGAGAAGTTAAGCCGTTTTTACTCATCCAAGAGATGAGAAAACTTGCTCAAACCCACCCGACACGCTACAGTTCCGGGCGTCATTTTTGCATATCCGGAGACCCCCGCGTGTTTGCCATTGTAGAAGCTGCTGGCTGGCCCATCTGGCTGTTGATCGTCGCCTCGGTCGTGGCGGTCGCCTTGATCGCCGAGCGTCTGGTTTTTCTGCGCACCCAGACCGTCGCCCCCTCCGACTTGCTCAACCAGGTCATCAAGGAACTCAGTCAGCATGGCGTCACCCCTGCCATGCTGTCGAAACTCGTCGGCCACTCCCCGCTGGGGCGCATCTTCGCCGCTGGATTGAAGAACATCAAGAGTTCGCCGGAAGTGATGAAAGAAGCCATCGAGGAAGCCGGGCGCGCCGTTGCCCATGAACTGGAACGCTTCCTCACCACGCTGGGCACCATCGCCGCCATCAGTCCCTTGCTCGGCCTGTTCGGCACCGTGGTCGGCATGATCGAAATCTTCGGCGCACAGACGGCGGGCGGCAACACCCCGGCGGTGCTGGCACACGGTATCTCGGTGGCGCTGTACAACACCGCCTTCGGCCTGATCGTGGCCGTGCCCAGTATGATCTTCTACCGTCATTTGCGCGCCAAGGTGGATTCCCTCACCATCGAGATGGAGCAGCAGGCGATCAAGCTGGTCGAGATCGTCCACGGCGACCGCAAGGACTGAGCCATGAATTTCCAGCGTGGCCGCTCCCGCGAGGAGCCGGAGATCAACCTGATCCCGATGATCGACATCCTGCTGGTGATCCTGATCTTCCTGATGGTCACCACCACCTATGCCAATTTCTCCGGCTTGCAGATCAACCTGCCGCAGGCGGGCGCGGACAATCCGAATGCCAAGATCAACAAGCAGATCGACGTTTCCGTGGACGCCTCGCAGAGCTACGCCATCAACGAGAAGCCGACGCTGTATTCCGGCGTCGAGCAACTGGCCGAGGAACTGCACCGCGCCGCAGGTGACGACAAGGAGCCGGTCATCATCATCAACGCCGACGCCAAGGCCAGCCACCAGTCGGTGGTCAACATCATGGAAGCGGCGCGCCTGGCCGGTTATACCAGCATCACCTTCAAGACCGAGCAGCGCCGCAAGTGATGCAGGGAATCACCCGCCACTGGCAACGCCTCACCCCGCTGCATCTCCTGTTCTATCCCCTCAGCCTGCTGTTCGGTGCGCTGGCCGCATTGCGTCGCATATTGTACCGAACCGGCGCGCTACGCAGCGAGCGGCTACCCGTCCCAGTGGTCATCATCGGCAACATCAGCGTCGGTGGCAGCGGCAAGACTCCGCTCACCCTGTGGCTGGCGCAGCAACTCATCGAACAGGGGCGGCATCCCGCCATCGTCAGTCGCGGCTACGGCGGCAGCAACCAAGCGCCGCGTGAAGTGCGCGCCGATGACCTGCCCGCTGAGGTTGGCGACGAACCGCTGCTGATGGCGCAGCGTAGTCTGTGTCCGGTGTGGATAGGGCGCGACCGCGCCGCCACCGGGCGTGCGCTGCTCGCCGCCCATCCCGGATGCGACGTGATCCTGTGCGACGACGGCCTGCAACACTATCGATTGCAACGCGAGGTCGAAATCGCCGTGGTGGACGGCGTGCGCCGTTTCGGCAACGGTTTGCTGTTGCCCGCTGGGCCGCTGCGCGAGCCAGTTTCTCGCCTGCGCCGAGTTGATGCCATCGTCTGCAATGGCGGCGCGGCGCCCCCCGGCGAGTTTCCCATGCAGCTTGCGGGTGCGCGTTTCGTCAACCTGCTCAACCCGTCCCTCAGCCGCACGGCGACGGAATTTTCCGGCGAACGACTGCATGCGCTGGCCGGCATCGGCCATCCCGAACGCTTCTTCCGCCACCTGGAGTCGCTGGGGCTGGCCTTCACCCGCCACCCCTACCCCGACCATCATCCCTACACCGCCGCCGACCTCGACCTGCCCGAAGCCGATGCCCTGCTCATGACCGAAAAAGATGCGGTAAAATGCGCCGCATTCGCCACCGAGCGCTGCTGGGTGCTGCGGGTCGAGGCGCAGGTCGACGCCTCGCTCATCGAACGAATTCTGGACAAGATCAATGGACGCCAAGCTGCTTGAGATTCTGGTTTGCCCGCTGTGCAAATCGCCGCTGATTTACCGCAAGGCCGAACAGGAGCTGGTCTGCCGTGCCGACCGCCTGGCCTTCGCCATCAAGGACGACATCCCAGTGATGCTGGCCGACGAAGCGCGCAAACTCACCCAGGAAGAAGCCGAAGCCCTGAAATGACCGCGTTCCACGTCGTCATCCCGGCGCGTCACGCTTCGACTCGTTTGCCGGGCAAGCCGCTGCTGCCCATCGCGGGCAAGCCGATGGTGGTGCGTGTCGCCGAGCAGGCAGCGCAGAGCGGGGCACAGCAAATCTGGATCGCCACCGACCATCATGCCATCGCCGCCGCCGTGCATGAGCACGGCTTCAAGGCCTGCCTCACCCACGAACACCACGCCAGCGGCACCGACCGCATCGCCGAAGTGGTCGAGCAGCGCGGCTGGGGCGACGACACCATCGTGGTGAACGTGCAGGGCGATGAGCCGCTGATCCCGCCCGCACTGATCCGCGCCGTGGCGGAACATCTGGCCGCGCACCCGGAATGCGCCATCGCCACCGCCTGCCATGCCATCCACGACGAAGCCGATTTCCGCAACCCCAACATCGTCAAGGCCGTGCTGGACCGCGATGGCAACGCGCTGTATTTCAGCCGCGCGCCGATTCCGTACCCGCGTGACCTGTTCGCGGCAAGCTCCCTCACCCCACCCCTCTCCCAGGGGGAGAGGGAGCTATTGCCGGAGCAACTCCCCGTACTGCGGCACATCGGCCTTTACGCCTACCGCGCCAGCTTTTTGCGCGCCTACAGCCAGCTCGCGCCTGCCGCCATTGAGCAGTTCGAGGCGCTGGAGCAGTTGCGCGCGCTGTGGCACGGTTACAAGATCGGCGTCACCGTCACCGACGACGCCCCGCCTGCGGGCGTGGACACCGCCGCCGACCTCGACGCGGCGTGCGCCACCTTTGAAACCCTTATCAATCAAGGAATCTAACCATGCGACTCATCCTCCTCGGCGCTCCCGGCGCAGGCAAAGGCACCCAGGCCAACTTCATCAAGGAAAAGTTCGGCATCCCGCAGATTTCCACCGGCGACATGCTGCGCGCTGCGGTCAAGGCGGGCACACCGCTGGGCGTGGAAGCCAAGAAGATCATGGATGCGGGCGGCCTGGTGTCGGACGACATCATCATCAATCTGGTGAAGGAGCGAATCAAAGAGGCGGACTGCGCCAACGGCTTCCTGTTCGACGGCTTCCCGCGCACCATCCCGCAAGCGGACGCGATGAAGCAGGCGGGCGTACCGATCGACTACGTGGTGGAAGTGGACGTGCCGGACAGCGAGATCATCACCCGCATGAGTGGCCGCCGCGTGCACGTCGCCTCTGGCCGGACTTATCACATCCAATTCAACCCGCCCAAGGTGGCGGGCAAGGATGACGCCACCGGCGAAGACCTGATCCAGCGCGACGACGATCGCGAGGAGACCGTGAAGAAGCGCCTGGACGTGTACCACAGCCAGACCAAGCCGCTGGTGGATTATTACTCCGGCTGGGCTGCACGTGGCGAAGCGGGTGCACCGAAGTACGTGCGCGTCGCCGGTGTCGGCAGCGTGGACGGCATCCGCGACCAGGTTTTTGCGGCGCTGGGCGCGTAACCCAACCGTTCGCCCTGAGCGCAGCGGAGTCGAAGTGTTTTCTGTGCCTCGACTTCGCCTGCCCTGAGCATAGCCGAAGGGCTCAGAACGAACGAGTTTTCAGGAATCCCAATATGACCACCAAACCCGTCCTCACCTTGGATGAGGCCCGCCGCATCGCCGCCGCAGCCGAAGCGCACGCCGCCGCCAACGGCTGGAAGGTGACCATCGCCATCGCCGACGACGGCGGCCATCTGCTGTACCTGCAGCGCAGCCACGACACCAAGTTCGGCAGCGTGGAAACCGCCATCATGAAGGCTCACGCAGCGGTGGCATTCCAGTACGCCACCAGGGACTCCGAGCAGGCGGTGCTGACCGGTCGCTTGATCCACCTCGCCCTGCCCGGCGTTATTCCGGCGGAAGGCGGCGTGCCGCTGATCCGCGACGGCGTGGTGATCGGCGGGCTGGGCATCAGCGGCGTGCGCGCCGTGCAGGACGGCGAGATCGCCGCTGCGGGCGTAGCCGCGCTGTAAATCGCCGCAAGCGGGTTGAGCCTGCCTCTCTGATTGGGTTATAATCCGCGCCCTGTTTTCCGCCACCTAGGCAAGAAAACAGAATTTCACACTCGTCCGGTTGGGGTGCCCGCGTGGGTCTGTCGTATGAGTGGTTGAACTAACCCTTAACAATCATGGAGTAGACATGTCTGTAACAATGCGTCAAATGCTGGAGGCCGGCGTTCACTTTGGTCACCAAACCCGTTTCTGGAACCCGAAGATGGCTCCGTTCATTTTCGGTCACCGCAACAAGATCCACATCATCAACCTGGAAAAGTCGCTGCCGATGTTCAACGATGCGCTGAAGTTCGTGCGCAAGTTGTCTGCCGACAAGGGTTCCGTGCTGTTCGTGGCGACCAAGCGCCAGGCACGCGAGATCATCCAGGAAGAGGCCGCCCGCGCCGGTTGCCCGTTCGTGAACTACCGCTGGCTGGGCGGCATGTTGACCAACTTCAAGACCGTGCAGCTGTCCATCAAGCGCCTGAAGGAACTGGAAACCATGATGCAGGACGGTTCCCTGGAAAAGGTCTCCAAGAAGGAAGGCCTGATGCTCAAGCGCGAACTGGAAAAGCTGGAGCGTAGCCTGGGCGGCATCAAGGACATGGCCGGTCTGCCGTCCGCCATTTTCGTGATCGACGTCGGCTACCAGAAGGGCACCATCGTTGAAGCCCAGAAGCTGGGCATCCCGGTGATCGGCGTGGTGGATACCAACCACAGCCCGGCGGGCGTGGACTACGTCATCCCCGGCAACGACGATTCCAGCCAGGCCATCCGCCTGTATGCACGCGGCGTGGCCGATGCTGTGCTGGAAGGGCGCGCGCAGGCGCTGGCCGATCTGACGGCGCAGATCGCCGCAGCGGAAGCGGCGTAAGCCCCTCGAAACAACTAAAGGGGCGCAAGCCCCTTTTTTTACAAGCAACGATTTTAAGGAGCGAAACATGGCGGAAATCACCGCAAGCATGGTCAAGGAACTGCGCGAGGCCACCGGCCTCGGCATGATGGAATGCAAGAAGGCACTGGTCGACACCAACGGCGACGCCAAGGCCGCCGAAGAGCTGCTGCGCGTCAAGAGCGGCGCCAAGGCCACCAAGGCCGCTTCCCGCATCACCGCCGAAGGCGTGGTGGGCGCATTCGTGGCGGCCGACGGCAAGACCGGTGCCGTGGTGGAAGTGAACTGCGAAACCGACTTCGTGGCCAAGAACGACGACTTCATGGCTTTCGCCAAGAATGTGGCCCAGACCGTGGCCGAGCAAGACCCGGCTGACGTGGCCGCTACAGCCGACCTAGCCATCGCCAACGGCGAAGGCAGCGTGGAAGAAACCCGCAAAGCACTGGTGATGAAGCTGGGCGAGAACGTGACCATCCGTCGCTTCGCCCGCTACGAAACCACCACCGGCAAGCTGGCCACCTATCTGCACGGCAACAAGATCGGCGTGATGGTGGACTATGCTGGCGGCAGCGACACGCTGGGCCGCGATCTGGCCATGCACATCGCCGCATCCAAGCCCAAGGCGGTGGACGCTTCCGGCGTGAACGCCGAGGACATCGAAACCGAACGCCGTATCGCCATCCAGAAGGCGCGTGAAGCCGGCAAGCCGGAAGCCATGCTGGAGAAGATCGCCGAAGGCACCGTACAGAAGTTCCTGAAGGAAATGACCCTGCTGGGCCAGGTTTTCGTCAAGGCCGAAGACGGCAAGCAGACCATCGAGCAACTGCTGAAACAGCACAACGCCGCCGTGGCCGCCTTCCAGATGTTCACCGTGGGTGAAGGCATCGAGAAGAAGGTGGAAGACTACGCCGCCGAAGTGGCCGCCACTGTTGCCGCGATCAAGGGTTAAACCATGACCGCCGCCGCCCCTGCCTACAAGCGCATCCTCCTCAAGCTGTCCGGCGAAGCCCTGATGGGCGAGGACAGCTACGGCATCAACCGCAGCGTGATCGAGGGCATCGTCGCCGAAATCCGCTCGGTGGTGGCGCTGGGCGTGCAGGTGGCGGTGGTGATCGGCGGCGGCAACATCTTCCGTGGCGTGGCGCCTGCCGCTGCCGGGATGGATCGAGCCACCGCCGATTACATGGGCATGCTGGCCACGGTGATGAACGCCATGGCCCTGCAGGATGCGATGAAGCGTGGCGGACTGGACTGCCGCGTACAATCCGCCCTCAATCTGGAGCAGGTGGCCGAGCCGTACATCCGTGGCAAGGCGCTGCGCTACCTGGAGGAAGGCACGGTCGTAATTTTCGGTGCGGGGACGGGCAACCCGTTCTTCACCACCGACACCGCCGCCGCCCTGCGCGGGGTGGAGATGGATGCGCAAGTGGTCATCAAGGCCACCAAGGTGGACGGCATCTACACTGCCGACCCGAAGAAGGATCCGACCGCGATCCGTTACAGCAGCCTCAGTTTCGACGAGGCCATTTCCAAGAATCTGAAGGTGATGGACGCCACCGCGCTGACCTTGTGTCGCGACCAGGCACTGCCCATCATCGTCTGTAGTATTTTCAAGCCCGGCGCCTTGACCCGCGTGGTGATGGGTGAGAGCGAAGGCACGCTGGTGCGCGTTTAAGGAGACAAGCGATGATCGCCGACATCAAGAAGACCGCTGAACAGAAGATGAACAAGTCGCTGGAGACGCTGAAGGCGGACTTCGGCAAGGTGCGCACCGGGCGCGCCCACACCGGCATTCTGGATCACGTCACCGTCGAGTATTACGGCAGCCCGATGGCGATCAACCAGGTCGCCAGCGTCACCCTGATCGACGCCCGCACCATCGGCGTGCAGCCGTTTGAAAAGAACATGATCGGGCCAGTCGAAAAAGCCATCCGCGACTCCGACCTCGGCCTGAATCCGGCCTCGCAGGGCGCACTGATCCGCGTGCCGATGCCGATGCTGACCGAAGAACGCCGCCGCGACCTGATCAAGGTGGTGCGCGGCGAAGCGGAAAACGGCAAGGTCGCCGTGCGCAACATCCGCCGCGACGCCAACGAACATCTGAAGAAGCTGCTCAAGGACAAGTCCATCAGCGAAGACGATGATCGTCGCGCCCAGAACGACATCCAGAAGCTGACCGACCGCTTCGTCGCCGAGATCGACAAGGCCCTGCAAGTCAAGGAAGCCGACCTGATGGCGGTGTAAACTGTCGCCGGGTGTCTCGCGCGCCCGACCCGCAGTCCAACTCAACCCAAGGCGCGGCCCATGGCACTGTTCTCTAGTCCCACCCTCACCATTCCGGACGCTCCCGCCGTTCCGCGCCACATCGCGGTCATCATGGACGGCAATGGCCGCTGGGCCAAGAAACGCCTCCTGCCACGGGTGGCAGGACACCAGCGGGGCGTGAAAACCCTGCGAGACCTGGTGCAGACCTGTCTCGATATGAAGATCGAATACCTCACGGTGTTCGCCTTCAGCAGCGAGAACTGGCGTCGCCCCGCCGACGAGGTGTCGTTCCTGATGGAGTTGTTCGTCAAGGTATTGAAGCGGGAGTTCAAGCACCTGCACAAGGACAACGTCCGCCTCAAGATCATTGGCGACCGCAACCGCCTGGGCGACAAACTCAACCAGTTAATCGACGAAACCGAGGCGCTCACCGCCGACAACACCGCACTTACCTTCACGGTGGCCGCCAACTACGGTGGCCGCTGGGACATCATGCAGGCCACCCAGGCCATGCTGCGCGCGCGACCGGAACTGGCCGCCAGCTTCAGCGAGGAAGATCTGGCCGAACACCTGTCGATGAACTACGCGCCGGAACCCGACCTATTCATCCGCACCGGCGGCGAGCAACGCATCAGCAACTTCCTGCTCTGGCAACTGGCCTACACCGAGCTGTATTTCACCGACACGCTGTGGCCGGATTTCAACCGCGCCGAACTGGACCGGGCCATCGCGTCCTACCAGCACCGCGAGCGTCGCTTTGGCCGTATCAGCGAGCAACTGAAGCAGGACGCCCCCGATGCTTAAGCAACGCATCATCACCGCCGTGATCCTGCTGGTAGGCTTTCTGGCGGCGCTGCTCGCCCTGCCGGATATTGGCTGGTCACTGTTGAGCGTGGCCATCGTAGCCGTCGGCGCTTCCGAATGGGCGCGCTTGTCCTCCATGGACAAGCCGCAAACCAACCGCTACCTGGCGCTCACCCTGATCTTCATGCTAGCGCTGGCCGCTCTGCACAACTTCGCCACACCGGATGTGCAGCTCATCCCCTTCCTGCTGGTCTACATTGCCGCCGCCGTGTTCTGGATCCTGGCCGTACCGGCCTGGATGATCTCCGGCTGGAAGCCGGGCAGCCCGCATCTGCTCGGCCTCACCGGCTGGCTGGTGCTGCTGCCCACCGGCCTCGCCATCATGGAACTGCGCGCCATCAGCCCCTGGCTGCTGCTGGGCCTGATGGCCCTGGTGTGGGTGGCCGACAGCGCCGCCTATTTCGCCGGACGCCGTTTCGGCAAGAACAAGCTGGCCCCCGCCATCAGCCCCGGCAAGACCTGGGAAGGTGTGGCGGGCGCGCTGCTGGCCGTCGGCGTCTACGTCTTCATCGTCGCCTACGCCACCGGCCTCAACAAGCAATACTTGGTCTTCCCGCCCGGCGTGATGGCGGCCTGGTGGTGGGTGGGATTGTCGATTATCGGCGACCTGTTCGAGTCGATGATCAAGCGCCAGGCTGGCGTTAAGGATAGCGGAACCATCCTGCCCGGCCACGGCGGCCTGCTCGACCGCATCGACGCGCTGACCCCCACCCTGCCCCTGGCCGCCCTGGTTCTTCTGTTGCAGAGACTGGAATGAGCACACTGACCCAACTGACCGTACTCGGCGCCACCGGTAGCATCGGCAAAAGCACGCTGGATGTCGTCGCCCGCCACCCCGGGCGCTACCGGATTTATGCGCTGACCGCCAATCAGCAGGATGGCCTGCTGTTCGAGCAATGCCAACAACACCAGCCGCGCTACGCCGTGCTTCTGGACGAAACCGCTGCCGAACGTCTGCGCGCAAGACTGAAACAAGCCGGTTCCGCCACCGAAGTGCTATGCGGCGTGGAAGCGCTGGAGCGGGTTTCCGCCGCCCCTGAGGTCGATGCGGTGATGGCCGCCATCGTCGGCGCAGCCGGTCTGCGTCCGACGCTCGCTGCCGCCCGCACCGGCAAGAAGATCCTGCTCGCCAACAAGGAAACGCTGGTGATGGCGGGCGCGGTGTTCATGGAAGCAGTGCGCGCCAGCGGCTCGGTGCTGCTGCCCATCGACAGCGAACACAACGCCATCTTCCAGTCCATGCCGCACGATTACGCGGGCGATCTGGCCGCCTCCGGCATCAGCAAAATTCTGCTCACCGCTTCCGGCGGGCCGTTCCGCAACACGCCGCTGTCCGAACTGGGCGCAGTCACTCCGGAGCAGGCCTGCGCCCATCCCAACTGGAGCATGGGCCGCAAGATCTCGGTGGATTCCGCCACCATGATGAACAAGGGGCTGGAAGTGATCGAGGCGCACTGGCTGTTCAACGCCCCGGCGGACAGCATCGAAGTGGTGGTACATCCGCAGAGTGTGATCCACTCGCTGGTGCAATACGTCGATGGCTCGGTGCTGGCGCAGCTCGGCAACCCGGACATGCGCACGCCCATCGCCTATGCTTTGGCCTGGCCGGAGCGCATCGCGTCCGGCGTCGCCCCGCTCGACCTGTTCCAGATCGCCCGACTGGACTTCCAGGCTCCGGACTATGAGCGCTTCCGCTGTCTGGCGCTGGCTTTTGAGGCCCTGCGCGCCGGGGGTACCGCACCCGCCATCGTCAACGCCGCCAACGAGGTCGCCGTTGCCGCCTTCCTGGAGCACAAGATTCCTTTCCTCGCCATCCCACGCCTGATCGAGTCCGTGCTGGAAGCACTGCCGCCCCGCCCTGTTACCTGCCTGGAAGACGTGCTGGAAGCAGACACCGCCGCCCGCGCCGCCGCTGAGGCGCGCATGACCCAGCCGCTATAACCGTGCACACTCTGCTGGCATTTCTGGCGGCCATCGCCATTCTGGTGGTGTTCCATGAACTGGGACACTACTGGGTGGCGCGCTGGTGCGGCGTCAAAGTGCTGCGCTTCTCCGTCGGCTTCGGCCCCATCCTCTTCCGCAAACGTTTCCGCAACGGTGAAACCGAATGGGTGGTCTCAGCCTTTCCGCTCGGTGGCTACGTCAAGATGCTGGACGAGCGGGAAAACGAGGTCGCTGAATACGAGTTGCCCCGCACTTTCAACCGGCAACCGGTGTGGAAACGCATGGCCATCGTCGTGGCGGGCCCACTGGCCAACCTGCTGCTGGCCATCGTGATCTACTGGGGTCTATTCCTGCATGGTGTGCCGGGTCTCAAGCCCATGCTGGGCGCTATCCCGCCCGACTCTCCCGCCGCCCAGGCCGGCATGGTCGAACAAGAAATGCTGCTACGCATCAATGGCGAAGAAACCCCGAGCTGGCAGGAGGCGCGCTGGCTACTGCTCGACGCGGCGCTACAGCACGCCCCGATCGAACTCGAAGCCCGTAGCGCTGAAGGAACCGTGCGGCTGCACCGCCTGGACGCCTCCAGCCTGCGACCCGCCGATCTGGACAGCGACTTCCTGCTGAAACTGGGTCTGCACCCCTGGCAACCCGCGATTCCGGCCATCGTCGGCAAGCTGTCGGACGGCGGCGTAGCCCAGCGCGTCGGCCTGCAGCCCGGCGACCGCGTTCTGCTCGCCGCAGGACGGGAAGTGAAACTCTGGGAGGAGCTGGTTTCCATCATCCGCAGCCACCCCGACCAATCGGTGACACTCGAAGTCATGCGCGAAAACACTCCCTTGTCGATCGCCCTGACGCCAGAGGCTGTGGACGAAAATGGCGCAACCGTCGGCAAGATCGGCGCAGCACCGCAGGTGGAACGCGCCCAGATCGACGCCATGCTGACCGAAGTCCGCTACGACGCACTGGAAGCCTGGCCCCGGGCCATACGCAAAACCTGGGATACCGCCGCGATCAGCCTGAAAATGATGGCCAAGATGGTGGTCGGCGAAGCCTCGATGAAGAATCTTTCCGGCCCGCTGACCCTGGCCGACTATGCCGGGCAGTCGGCACAGCTCGGCCTGGTCGCCTTCGCCGGTTTCCTGGCGCTGGTCAGCATCAGCCTCGGCGTCCTCAATCTGCTCCCCGTCCCCATTCTGGATGGTGGGCATTTGCTGTATTATTCGGCTGAATTGATCAAGGGCAGTCCGGTCTCAGAGCAGGTTTGGGAGATCGGCCAGCGTATCGGCGTCGCCCTGCTTGTGACCTTAATGGCGATGGCGTTGTACAACGACCTGAGCCGCCTGTTTTCGGGTTAATCGGATGAAATTGAAATTCCTCGCAGCCTTGCTGCCGCTGCTTTACGCGTCTGCCGCGCAGGCCATCACTCCCTTCGTCGTCAAGGATATCCGCGTCGAGGGTATCCAGCGCACCGAAGCTGGCACCGTATTCAGCTACCTGCCCGTCAAGGTCGGCGACACGCTGGACGACAAGAAATCCGCCACCGCCATCCGCGCCCTGTTTGCCACCGGTTTCTTCAAGGACGTGCGCCTCGAAGTCGAGCACGGGGTGCTGGTCGTGCTGGTGCGCGAACGCCCGGCCATCGCCAGCGTAACGCTGAACGGCATCAAGGAATTCCCCAAGGATCAACTGAACTCCACCCTCAAGATGGTCGGCCTGACCGAAGGCCGCATTCTGGATAAGTCCGCGCTGGACAAGTCGGTCCAGGAGTTGAAGCGGCAATACGTCTCCCGGGGAAAATATGGCGTCTCGGTCAAGGCGCGCACCGTCGAACTGGAGCGCAACCGTGTGGCCGTGTATCTCGACGTCAAGGAAGGCAACGTTTCCAAGATCCACCATATCAACTTCGTCGGTAACCAGAGCTACTCGGACGATGAATTGATGGATCAAATCAAACTCACTTCCACCAACTGGCTCAGTTGGTTTGCCAAGGATGACCAGTATTCGAAGCAAAAGCTCTCCGGCGATCTGGAAAGTCTGCGTTCGTTCTACATGGACAATGGCCACATGGAATTCAATATCAATTCCACCCAAGTTTCGATCTCGCCGGACAAAAAGGATATCTACATCACCATCAACATCACCGAAGGTCCTCGCTACACCATCTCGGACATCAAGATCGTGGGCGGAGAGAAGGTGCTTCCGCATGAGCGTGTTCGCGAAATGCTGACCTTCAAAACCGGCGACACTTTCTCCCGTAAAGAAGTAACCGCATTCAATCAGAAAATGGCGGAACAACTCGGGGATCTCGGCTATGCATTTGCCAATGTCAACCTCTCTCCGGAGCTTGACAAGGATAAGCACACGGCTTCTTTTACCGTCATCATTGACCCGGGTCAACGGATCTACGTGCGCCGCATCAACATCTCAGGCAACGAGAAGACTCGCGACGAAGTCATCCGCCGCGAGTTTCGTCAAATGGAAAGCGCCTGGTTCGCCACAAGCAAAACCAAGAAGTCGAAGCAGCGCGTGGACAAACTGGATTTCTTCAGCAGCGTCAATATTGAAACTCCTCAAGTGCAGGGCACACCAGACCAACTCGACATTGATATTGCAGTCAAGGAAAAGTCCACCGGAAGTTTCACGGTCGGCGCAGGTGTTTCCAGCGGTGAAGGTCTGATCTTGAGTGGTGGCATCACCCAGAGCAACATCTTCGGGTCGGGGAACTACCTTTCCACACAATTGAATACCAGCAAGATCAACCAGATTTACTCTGTGTCCTACACGAACCCTTACTACACCGAAGATGGCATCAGCCGAGGATTCGATATTTATAAGAAAGGCCTCCGCACGAGCAACAGCGCCGTGATGGCACGTTACCTGTCAGACACTTTGGGAGCTGGCGTCCGACTTGGAATCCCCATCAACGACGAAAACTCATGGCAATACGGCCTGAATGTCGAACGCGCCTCATTTTCAACGACAACACTCACTCCCCAGCGTTTTATCGATTACATCAACAGAGTCGGTTCAACAAACACCAATTACACAGCCACTATAGGCTGGAAACATGACAGTCGCGATAGCGCCATCTATACTACGGATGGGGTGGTGCATAATGCCTACGTGGAAGCATCCATCCCAGCTTCCGACCAAAAATTCTATCGTCTGACCTATCAGCAGCAACGCTTCTTCCCGTTAGCACAGGACATAACGCTTATGCTGAACGGCGAGCTGGGTTATGCCGCCAGCTATGGCAATCTGGAGTTGCCTTTCTTCAAGTACTTTTTCGGCGGCGGTATTGGCTCGGTACGCGGTTATCGACCAGGCTCACTGGGGCCTCAGGATGCTACAGGCTACGCCACAGGTGGTGACCGCAGAGTCGTAGGCAACATCGAGGTTCTGTTCCCGGTACCCGGGCAAGGCAGGGACAAGTCGTTCCGCATGAGCACCTTTTTGGATGCTGGCGCCATCTACGGCCCGACAGGCCAAGGCATCACTGCCGGCGCCGACGGGATGCGCTACTCAACCGGTATCGCCGTCGCCTGGCTTTCCCCGATGGGTCCTCTGAAATTCAGCCTGGGCTTCCCCCTCAATAAACAGCCTAGTGATAAACTTCAAACATTCCAGTTCACGCTCGGATCCTTGTTCTAATCGACAGGAGTTGCCATGTCCCGCATTCTTTTTCCCTTTCTGCTGCTGACTTCCCTATCCAGTTGGGCGGTCGATTTTCGCGTCGGCGTGGTGGACACACAGCGCATTCTGGTCGAGTCCGCCCCTTCGCTGAAAGCGGAAGAGCGAATCCGCAAGGATTTCGAAGCGCGCGAGCTGGAGATCAAGAAACTGCTCAAGCAGGCCAAGGACATCCAGACCCAGCTGGAAAAGGACGGTGCCAGCCTGCCGGATGCCGACCGCCGCAGCAAGGAGCGCGAACTGTCCAACCTGAACAGCAATGCGCAACGCCTGCAACGCGAGTATGGCGAGGATCTTAACCAGCGCAAGGACGACGAGTTGCGCGTGGTGCTCGAGATGACCAACAAGGCCATCCAGAGCATCGCCGAATCCGAACACTATGACCTGATCCTGCAAGAGGCGGTCTACCGCAACCCCAAGATCGACATCACCGACAAAGTGCTGAAGTATCTCGCTGGTGAGGACAAGCCCGCCGACGCCAAGCCCGCCAAGAAGTAAGCCGTAACCGCATGAGCACCGCATCCTACCGCCTGGCTGAACTGGCGGCACACATCGGCGGCGAGGTGCGCGGCGATGGCGAGGTGCGCATCCATCAGGTCGCCACGCTGGAAAGCGCCGGGCTCGGGCAGATCGGTTTTCTCGCCAACAGCAAATACCGCGAACAGCTCGCCGCCACCCGCGCCGCCGCCGTGATCGTCAGCGCGGCGGACGCCGAAGGCTGCGCCCTGCCCTGCATCGTCAGCCGCAATCCCTACGCCGGATTCGCCCGCATCTCCGCTCTACTCAACCCCGCGCCCGCCGCCCAAGTCGGCGTGCACCCCGCCGCCGCGATCGGTGCGGAGTGCACCATCGCCGCCGATGCCGCCATCGACGCGAACGTGGTAATCGGCGACGGCGTGACCATCAGCGCGGGAACAGTGATCATGGCCGGTTGCGTGATCGGCAATGGGGTGAGCATCGGCGCGAACTGCCGCCTGTATCCCCACGTCACCGTCTATCACGGCTGCGTCATCGGCAACCGGCTGATCGCGCATTCCGGCGCGGTGATCGGCGCGGACGGCTTCGGTCTAGCTTGGGACGAGGGCCGCTGGCTGAAGATTCCGCAAATCGGCCGGGTCGTGATCGGTAACGACGTAGAAATCGGCGCCAACACCACCATAGACCGCGGCGCGCTGGACGACACCGTGATCGGCGACGACGTGAAGCTGGACAACCAGATCCAGATCGCCCACAACGTGAAGATCGGCGACCACACTGCCATCGCCGGTTGTGTGGGCATCGCGGGCAGCACCACGATCGGAAAATACTGCCGCATCGGCGGCAGCGCGGGCATCATCGGCCACCTGACCATCGCCGACAACGTGGAGATCTCCGCCTTCTCGCTGGTGAGCAAATCCATCACCGAAGCAGGCAGCTACACCGGCATCTTCCCCTTGAGCCGCAAGGAAGAATGGCGCAAAACCGCCGCGCAATTGCGCCATCTGGACGATTTCGCCCAGCGCATCAAACAACTGGAAAAACAACTGGCCGCGTTGCAGAGCCAGACTAACGACGAGGAGAACGCATGAATCCCCAGCAACTCGACATCAATCAGGTGCTCAGCCTGTTGCCGCACCGCTACCCCTTCCTGCTGATCGACCGCGTGCTGGCGCTCGACCCGGGCAAGGAAATCACCGCGCTGAAGAACGTCACCATCAACGAGCCGTTCTTCCCCGGCCACTACCCGCACCACCCGGTGATGCCCGGCGTGCTGATCATCGAAGCCATGGCCCAGGCCGCCGCCCTGCTCTCTTTCTGTAGCTCGGAAGAGAAGGCGGGCGACAACGTGGTGTACTACTTCGTCGGTATCGACGGCGCGCGCTTCAAGCGCCCGGTGGTGCCGGGTGACCAGCTCATCCTCAAGGTGCAGCCCATCCGCAATATGCGCGGGCTGTGGAAGTTCAAGGCCGTAGCCGAGGTTGACGGGCAGATGGCCGCCGAGGCCGAAATCATGTGCACCATGCGCGAGAAGCCCTGAGTCCGCCGATGAGCAACATCCACCCGACCGCCATCATCCACCCCGGCGCACAACTGGCCGGGGACGTCACCATCGGGCCGTATTCCATCATCGGCGAACACGTCGAGATCGGCGCAGGCACGGTGGTCGGCCCGCACGTGGTCATCACCGGCCACACCACCATCGGCCAGCACAACCAGATCTTCCAGTTCTGCTCGCTGGGCGAGGTACCGCAGGACAAGAAATACAAGGGCGAGCCGACCCGGCTGGTGATCGGCGACCACAACGTGATCCGCGAGAGCTGCACCTTCAACCTCGGCACGGTGCAGGATCGGGGCGAGACCACCGTCGGCAGCCACAACTGGATCATGGCCTACGTCCACATCGCGCACGACTGCGTGGTGGGCAACCACACCATCTTCGCCAACCAGTCCACGCTGGCCGGCCACGTCATCATCGACGACTACGTGATTCTGGGCGGTTTCACCGGCGTACACCAGTTCTGCCGCGTCGGCGAAAGCGTCATCACCGGCATCGCCGCCGTGGTGCGCCAGAACGTGCCGCCCTACCTCACCGTTTCCGGCACCCCGGCCGCCCCGCACGGCATCAACGCCGAAGGCCTGAAGCGGCGCGGTTTCTCGCCGGAAGCCATCCTCGCCGTCAAGCGCGCCTACAAGACGCTGTACCGTCAGGGGCTGTCGCTGGAACAGGCGCGCAGCGCCATCAGCGCCGAAGTCGCTGCCCATCCGGAGCTGGCCGTGTTCGTCGAAGCGCTAGCCAACTCGGAACGCGGTATCGTCCGCTAGGTTTATGGCCAAACGGGTTCGGGCGCTATTGTGCGTGTGGCTGTTTCTAACGGCCATCGCACCGGCCTTGGCCGACTCTGACAAACACCTCGCCGTCTCCGATCTGCTTTGGTCAAAAGCCAACTCTTGGCGGTTGGTATCAAATACTCCCTCACTTAGCGAGGAAAAATTAAAGTCCGTACAAACCGCTCTGACTGCTGCCTATATGCCTAAGTTTGGTCAGATGCAACCTCTGGAAGGAAAGGACTGCTCTCTGCTCACACGTGCATTTGATTGGCAGAAATGGGGAGGAAGAAATGAGTTCCACTCACTAGACATCAATCAAGATGGCATCGAAGACATTCTGTATGTGGGCAGTGCACAATGCGCAGAAGAGGATGTAACCATAGCGTGGATCGGCAAGGACAGTGATTCGTTTGAAATTCAACAGAAGTGGATATTCGCTCTCAGGATGCTCAGACTCTCACCAGATGGCAGCCAGTTTACCTCTGTTGCTATTGGTTGCTGTGGAGACCCAATCGATGAGTACATTATTGGCACATGGGAAAACCCGCGAGTTATGGGCCAAGCGTATGTAGAAGCTGACACCCAACTTCCCAGAACGTTGGCTCATACCGTCCATTTCAATAACCAGTACGAGACTATACTCAGACGTAGCACAGTCATTAACAATAAGTTTAATGACCGACTCAGCCATTTCATGGCTCACTCTGTTTTCGGCAACCAGCTTAGACGCTACCTTTCTGGAGCATCAGGCACTATCCTTGCTCAAGAAGAAGATGCGCAAGGTACTCTGTGGCACTTCGTCCGGATAGACGATGACAGTGATTATTTGTTGACCCAAGCCCCCTACAAAGCCAATGTAGGTTGGGTTCGTGGAATCGCTCAAACAAAAGAACAGAAACAATGACTCAAAGTAGTATCAAAACCATCGCTCTGGTCGCGGGCGAAGCCTCGGGGGATTTACTGGGCGCGCACCTGATCGAGGCGCTGCGGCAGTATTCGCCGCACGTGCGCTTCGTCGGCATCGGCGGGCCGAAGATGAAGGCGGCGGGCATGGAGATCCGCTTCCCGATGGAGAAGTTGGCGGTGCGCGGCTATGTTGAGGTGCTCAAGCACTACCGCGAGATTTCCGGCATCCGCAAGGCCTTGCGCCGCGAGTTGCTGGACAACCCGCCCGACCTGTTCATCGGCATCGACGCGCCCGATTTCAACCTCGACCTGGAAGTGGCGCTGAAGCAGCGCGGCATCCCCACCGTGCATTACGTCAGCCCGTCGATCTGGGCGTGGCGTGGCGAGCGCATCCACAAGATCAAGCGCGCGGCGGATCGCGTGCTGGCGCTGTTCCCGTTCGAGCCGACGCTCTACGCGCAGGAAGGCATCCCCTGCACCTATGTCGGCCACCCGACTGCCGACCGCCTGCCGCTGGTGCCGAACAAGGTCGCCATGCGCGAGCAGATGCGTTTGCCGCAGGATGCCACCATCATCGCCCTGCTGCCGGGCAGCCGCCAGAGCGAGCTGCGCCAGCACGCCGCCACCTTCATCGAGACCGCCAAACTGCTGGCCGAAAAACTGCCCAACGCCCACTTTTTGGTGCCGCTGGTCAGCCGCGAGACCAAGCAGATCTTCGAGGAGGCGTTGTGGAAACAGGAGGCCAATCTGCCACTGACGATCCTGTTCGGCCACGCCCACGATGCCATGACCGCCGCCGACGGCATCCTCATCGCCTCCGGCACCGCCACGCTGGAGGCGGCCCTGCTCAAGCGACCGATGGTCATCACCTACAAGATGCCCGCCCTCACCTACCGCCTGATGAAGGGTAAGGCCTACCAGCCTTGGGTCGGCCTGCCCAACGTGCTGGCCGGGCGCTTCGTGGTCCCGGAGATTTTGCAGGACGATGCGACGCCGGAACACTTGGCGCAGGCGCTGCTCAACCTGATGGGCAACAAGCGCGCGCTGGAAGGACTGGAAATCGAGTTCAGCCGCATCCACGAAACGCTGCGCCAGGACACGGCACACAAGGCCGCGCAGGCATTGCTGCCGTATCTCAGCACCGCGCGCCCCTCTCCCCCCGTTCGTGGTGAGCTTGTCGAACCATGAACGAGCGCACTGCAAACTCCATCACTCAATCCGAATTACCCTTCGACATAGCCACTCGACTAAGCCCGCAAGCGGGCACGTCGCAGGTTAGCAGGGCGAACGGTGATGGTGGTGTGCAAGTTCTCATCTGCGGCGTGGACGAAGCCGGGCGCGGCCCGCTGGCAGGTGCGGTGTACGCCGCCGCCGTCATTCTCGACGAGCGCCACCCCATAGACGGGCTGGCCGACTCAAAGAAACTCAGCGAGAAAAAGCGCGAGCGGCTGGCGCTGGAGATCCGCGAGCGCGCCTTGGCTTGGGCCATTGCCACTGCCAGCGTGGAAGAAATCGACCAGATCAACATCCTGCGCGCCAGCCTGCTGGCGATGCAGCGCGCCGTGGCAGCGCTGAGCCTCACCCCGCACGAGGTCTGGGTCGACGGCCTGCATTGCCCCGACACCGGCTTGAAGAGCCGCGCCATCGTCCAGGGCGACAGCAGCGTCGCCGCCATCTCTGCCGCGTCCATCTTGGCCAAGACCGCCCGCGATGCCTCTCTGTATGAACTTCACAAATCGTACCCGCACTACGGTTTCGCCATCCACAAAGGCTATCCCACCGCCGCCCACCTCGCCGCCCTGCGCCAGCACGGCCCTTGCCCGGAACACCGGCGCAGCTTCGGGCCGGTGAAAGCCATGTTGGGTTAATCCGGAAAGGGAACATGCAATACCAGCACTACAAAGGCGGTCTCTACGAGGTTATCTGCGAAGCCCGCCTCGAAGCCGACCCCGGTGTCACCATGATGATCTACCGTTCCCTCACCGACGGCCAAATCTGGGCACGCCCCAATTCCGCTTTCTTTGAAGAAGTTGAGCATCAGGGTCGACTCGTCCCGCGCTTTGCGGCGCTGGACGAGTAAGCCAGCGATATCCTGCCCGAAAACAGAAAGCCCGGCGATACCGGGCTTCCTCTATTCCGGTTTCCCGCCTGCGCGGGATAACCAGCGACTTGCCAGCTTGCTGGCTTAGTCGAGTGGCTAATAGTGTATCAATGACGGCAGTGGTTACTTCTCGAATCGCATCACGCCGCCCTTGCAGTCCACCTTGATGGTGTCCTTGGCCATGAAGCGGCCTTCGAGGATGGCGCGGGCCAGCGGGTTTTCTATCTGGGCCTGAATGGCGCGCTTGAGCGGACGCGCACCGTAAACCGGGTCGAATCCGGCGTTGGCGACTTCGCTCAGGGCAGCATCGCTCACCTCCAGCTTCATCTCCATCGCGGCCAGACGTTTTTCCAGCCCCTGCATCTGGATGCGGGCGATGGACTTGATGTTCTTTTCGTCCAGCGCATGGAACACCACGACCTCGTCGATGCGGTTGATGAATTCGGGGCGGAAGTAGTTTTTCACCTCGCCCATCACGGCCAGCTTCACCACCTGATAGTCGTCGCCTTCCATCTGCTGGATCATCTGGCTGCCGAGATTCGAGGTCATCACAATCACGGTGTTCTTGAAATCCACGGTGCGGCCTTGGCCGTCGGTCATGCGGCCATCGTCCAGCACTTGCAGCAGCACGTTGAACACGTCCGGGTGCGCTTTTTCCACTTCGTCGAGCAGGATGACGGAGTAGGGTTTGCGCCGCACGGCTTCCGTTAAATAGCCGCCTTCTTCATAGCCGACATAGCCCGGCGGCGCGCCGATCAGGCGGGCGACGGAGTGCTTCTCCATGAATTCGCTCATGTCGATGCGGATGAGGTGTTCTTCCGAATCGAACAGGAACGTCGCCAGCGTCTTGCACAGCTCGGTCTTGCCGACACCGGTGGGGCCGAGGAACAGGAAGGAGCCGTAGGGACGGTTGGGGTCGCTCAAGCCCGAGCGCGAACGGCGGATGGCGTCCGACACCAGGCGCACGGCCTCGTCCTGTCCCACCACGCGCTGGTGCATGACCTCTTCCATGCGCAGCAGCTTGTCGCGCTCGCCCTGCATCATCTTGCTGACCGGGATGCCGGTGGCGCGCGACACCACTTCGGCGATCTCGTCTGCGCCCACCTGGGTGCGCAGCAGTTTGTTCTTCTGCGCGCCTGCGGCCTCGCGCTGCGTGGCTTCCTTTAGCTTCTGTTCCAGTTGCGGCAGCTTGCCATATTGCAGCTCGGCGACTTTTTCCAGCTTGCCTTCACGTTGCAGCTTGGTGATTTCGGCACGCACGCGGTCGATCTCTTCTTTCACCGAAGCCGCGCCCTGCGCCGCGCCTTTCTCGGCTTTCCAGATTTCTTCCAGATCGGCGTACTCGCGGCTCAACTTGGCGATTTCGTCCTCGATCAGCCCCAAGCGTTTCTGCGAGGCTTCGTCCTTTTCCTTTTTCACCGCTTCGCGCTCGATCTTGAGCTGGATCAGGCGGCGGTCGAGTTTGTCCATCACCTCGGGCTTGGAATCGATCTCCATCTTGATGCGCGCGGCGGCCTCGTCGATGAGATCAATGGCCTTGTCCGGCAGGAAGCGGTCGGTGATGTAGCGGTGACTCAGTTCGGCGGCGGCGACGATGGCCGGATCGGTGATCTCCACGCCGTGGTGCAACTCGTATTTCTCCTGCAAGCCGCGCAGGATGGCGATGGTCGCCTCCACCGTCGGCTCGTCCACCAGCACTTTCTGGAAGCGGCGCTCCAGCGCGGCATCCTTCTCGATGTATTTGCGGTATTCGTCCAGCGTGGTCGCGCCGATGCAGTGCAGCTCGCCGCGCGCCAGCGCGGGCTTGAGCATGTTGCCCGCATCCATTGCGCCCTCGGCCTTGCCCGCGCCGACCATGGTGTGGATTTCGTCGATGAACACAATATTGTTGCCTTCGTCCTTGGCCAGTTCGTTCAGCACCGATTTCAGGCGCTCCTCGAACTCGCCGCGATACTTGGCACCCGCCAGCAGAGCGGCCATATCGAGCGACAGCACGCGCTTGCCTTTCAGCGTCTCCGGCACTTCTTCGTTGACGATGCGCTGCGCCAGTCCTTCGACGATGGCGGTCTTGCCCACGCCCGGCTCGCCGATCAGCACCGGGTTGTTCTTGGTGCGGCGTTGCAGCACCTGAATGGCGCGGCGGATCTCGTCGTCGCGGCCGATCACCGGATCGAGCTTGCCGGAACGGGCGCGCTCAGTGAGGTCGAGGGTGAATTTCTTCAGGGCTTCGCGCTGGCCTTCGGCCTCCTGCGAGCCCACCGATTCGCCGCCGCGCACGACGTTGATGGCGGTCTCCAGCGCCGGGCGCTGCACACCGTGCTGTTTGTACAAACGGCCGGTTTCGCCCTTATCGTTGGTCAATGCCAACAAAAACATCTCGGACGCGATGAACTGGTCGCCGCGCTTCTGCGCTTCCTTGTCGGTGAGGTTGAGCAGGTTGGCCAGATCGCGCCCGACCTGCACCTCGCCGCCGTGACCTTCGATCTTGGGCAGGCGCGACACGGCCTCGTTCAGGCCGGTCTTGAGGGCATTGACGTTGCCGCCCGCGCGCGCCAGCAGCGAACCCGCCCCGCTGTCGGAATCATTGAGCAGCGCCAGCAGCAAATGCTGCGGCTCGATGAACTGACTATCGCCGCCGACCGCGAGACTTTGTGCGTCGGACAACGCTTGCTGGAATTTGGTGGTGAACTTGTCGAAACGCATGGTCACACTCCTGATGAATTGATCGATTACTCCGCAGATGGTGGAAGCGCCACGCGATTTCAAGTGGCCCGCCAGTTTTCGTGGGTATAATCCTGCCCATGCGCAAGAAACAGTTTCCCCAGAGCGATTCTCGTATCCAGCAGCTGCTGGAAGGCCGCCTGCACGACCCATTCGGTTTCCTCGGCCTGCATCGCGATGGCGACGAATACGTGGTGCGCAGCTTCCAGCCTTATTCCGGCGAAGTCGCCCTCGAAACCGCTGACGGTCTGGAACCGATGCAACGCCTGCACCCGGATGGCTTCTTCGAGTGGCGCGGCAAGACCGAACCGCCCCGCCCCTACCGCCTGCGCCTCCACGACGATCAGGGCGAACGCCTGATCCACGATCCCTACGCCTTCGGCGTGCAGATCACCCAGTTCGAGCTGCACCTGTTCAACGAGGGCCGTTTGCATCAGGGTTACCGGCTGCTGGGCTCGCAACAGGTCGAGATGAACGGTGTGTCCGGCATCCGCTTCGCGGTGTGGGCGCCCAACGCAGAGCGCGTCAGCGTGGTAGGCGAATTCAACCGCTGGGACGGGCGCATGCACCCGATGCGCGCCCACGGCGTGAGCGGCGTGTGGGAACTGTTCCTGCCCGGCGTCGCCCCCGGCGCGCTGTACCGCTACGAGATCCGCTCCGCCCAGGGTGACGTGACGCTGAAGATTGATCCCTACGCCCAAGCCTATGAGAAACGACCGGGCAACGCTTGCCTAGCCGGGATCCGCATCCGCCATGAATGGAAAGATACCGAGTGGATGGTGCGTCGCCGCGACTGGGATTGGCAACATGCGCCGCTGAATATCTACGAGATCCACGCGGGTTCCTGGAAGCGCCACCCCGACGGCAGCTTCTATAGCTACCGCGAACTGGCCGAGCACCTCATCCCCTACGTGCAGGAGATGGGCTACACCCACATCGAGCTGCTGCCGGTGTCCGAGCATCCGCTGGACGAAAGCTGGGGCTACCAGTGCACCGGCTACTTCGCCGCCACCAGCCGCTTCGGCTCACCGGACGATCTGGCCTATTTTGTGGATGCCTGCCATCAGGCCAATATCGGCGTGCTGCTGGACTGGGTGCCCGCGCACTTCCCGCAGGACAGCTTTGCGCTGGCCAAGTTCGACGGCACCGCGCTGTACGAGCACGCCGACCCGCGCCAGGGCTACCACCACGACTGGGGTACGCACATCTTCAATTTTGGCCGCAACGAGGTGAAGAGCTTTTTGCTCTCCAGCGCACACTACTGGCTGGCCGAGCTGCATTTCGACGGCCTGCGCGTGGACGCAGTCGCCTCCATGCTCTACCTGGATTACTCGCGCAAGCAGGGCGAGTGGGTGCCTAACAAGTACGGTGGTCGCGAGAATCTGGATGCCATCGGTTTCCTGCGTGAATTGAACGTGATGGTGCACGACAGCTTCCACGGTGCGATCACGCTGGCCGAGGAGTCCACGTCCTGGCCTGCGGTATCGCGCCCGACCTATATCGGCGGCCTGGGTTTCTCGATGAAGTGGAACATGGGCTGGATGAACGACACGCTGAGTTTCTTCAAGAACGACCCGGTGCATCGCCGCTACCATTTCAACCAGCTCACGTTCGGCCAGCTTTACGCCTACACCGAAAACTTCGTGCTGCCGTTCTCGCACGACGAAGTCGTCCACGGCAAGCATTCCCTGCTGGGCAAGATGCCGGGCGACGCCTGGCAGAAGTTCGCCAACCTGCGTCTATTGCTGGCCTACCAGATGACTACGCCGGGCAAGAAGCTCAACTTTATGGGCAACGAGCTCGGCCAGGGGCACGAGTGGCGCGACGGGTGGGAAGTGGACTGGTGGCAGCTCGGACAGGACGCGCATCGCGGCGTGCAGGCTATGATGCGCGACATCAACCGTCTGTATCGCGACCGGCCCACCCTGCACGAACTGGATTTCTTTCAGGACGGCTTCAACTGGATCGACTGCAACGATGCCGAGCGCAGCCTGCTGGTATTCCAGCGCCGTGCGCGCAGCGGCCAACATGTCGTCGTCGCGCTGAACTTCACCCCCGTGCCACGCCACCGCTTCCGCATCGGCCTGCCCGAGGAGTGCGCCTACCGTGAAGTGTTTAACAGCGATTCGCGCTTCTATGGCGGCGGCGACGTCGGCAACGGCAACGGTGTCACCGCTCATGCACGCCCCTGGATGGGGCAACCCTGCTCCGCCGAGATCGAGTTGCCGCCACTGGCTTGTATCATTTTCGAGCCGGTGTAACAATTCTTCCATGCAACCGAGGTAGATTGCCGAACCCACCCACAAAAGGAGACATCATGGCTACCACCAAGACCGCAACCGAAGATACAACCGCCGCCAAGAAACCGCGCACCCGTAAGACGGCGGCAGCTACTGAAACCAACGCAGCGGAAGCGTCCGCCCCCAAGTCGAGCAAGCCGCGCGCCCCCAAGGCCGCCGCTCCCGCCGCTGAAGCCCCGGCCAAAAAACCAGCCGCACCGCGCAAGAAAAAGGTCGCCAAGCCCAAGGTGACGCCGGAGCAGCGCCACGAAATGATCTGCACGGCGGCCTATTTCATCGCCGAACGGCGCGGCTTCCTGATCGGCTACGAGCACGACGACTGGTTGAGCGCTGAAATCGAGATCGACGCCATCGTCGATCTGAGTTGACCTTGCTCCCGGCGACAGGGCGCCGGGATGATTGACCGCTGCAACCCACAATAACGAGAACGACATGTCGAAACTGACCGCATCCACCGCTTGGCAAGCGCTGCTTGCCCATCGTCCGCAGATCGAGCAACAGACCATGCGCGATTTGTTCGCGGCGGATGCGGGACGGTTCGACAAGTTTTCGTTACAACTGGGGGGGCTGCTGTTTGACTACTCCAAGAATCGCCTCACGGACGAAACGCTGAAGCTGCTGCTCGATCTGGCGCGCCAGGCCGATGTCGGCGGCTGGACGGCGAAAATGCTGGGCGGCGAGAAGATCAACACCAGCGAAGACCGTGCCGTGCTGCACACCGCCCTGCGTGCGCCACAAGGTGCGGAGATTTTCGTCGACGGCAAGAACGTGGTACCGGACGTGCATCGTGTGCTCGACCACATGTCCCGCTTCACCGAGGCCGTGCGTGGCGGTGTCTGGCGCGGCCACACCGGCAAGCCGCTGCGCCACATCATCAACATCGGCATCGGCGGCTCCGCACTCGGTCCGCTGATGGTGTGCGAGGCGCTCAAACCCTACGGCCATCCGGAAATGCAGGCGCATTTCGTCTCCAACGTGGATGCCGCCGATCTGGTCGAGACGCTGAAGAAGGTGGATGCCGAGTCCGCGCTGTTCATCGTCAGCTCCAAGACCTTTACCACTCAGGAAACGCTGACCAACGCCCGCTCGGCGCGCGCCTGGCTGGTCGAGCAACTGGGCGACGAAGCGGCGGTGGCCAAGCACTTCTGCGCCGTCTCCACCAACCTCAAGGCCACCGGGCAGTTCGGCATTGACCCGGACAACGTGTTCGAGTTCTGGGATTGGGTCGGTGGCCGCTACTCGCTGTGGTCGGCCATCGGTCTGCCCATCGCGCTGTATGTCGGCATGGACAATTTCCGCCAGTTGCTGGCGGGCGCGCGGGCGATGGACGAACACTTCCGCGACGCCCCCTTCGAGCGCAACATGCCCGTCATCCTCGGCATGTTGGGCGTGTGGTATGGCAACTTTTACGGCTGCGGCGCCTACGCTGTGCTGCCTTACGACCAGTCCCTGCACCGCCTGCCCGCCTACCTGCAACAGCTCGAAATGGAAAGCAACGGCAAGTGCATCGACCGACAGGGCCAACCGGTGGACTACGACACCCACTTCACCGTCTGGGGCGAACCCGGCACCAACGGCCAGCACTCGTTCTACCAGCTCATCCATCAGGGCACCCGCATCGTCCCCGCCGACTTCATGGCCCCCATTCGCAGCCACCACCCGCTGGGCGAGCACCATGCCATGCTGCTCTCCAACTGCCTGGCCCAAACCGAAGCCCTGATGCTCGGCAAGACCGAAGCCGAAGCCCGCGCCGAACTCGAAGCCCAGGGTCTGAGCGGCACAGCGCTGGAAACCCTGCTCCCCTTCAAGCTCTTCCCCGGCAACCGCCCCACCAACACCTTCCTCTACGACCTCCTCGACCCGCACACCCTAGGCATGCTCATCGCCCTGTACGAGCACAAGATCTACGTGCAAAGCGTGGTGTGGAACATCAACGCCTTCGATCAGTGGGGCGTGGAATACGGCAAACAACTCGCCGGAAAACTCCTGCCCGAACTGCAAGGCAAGGTCGAGCTATCCGCGCACGACGCCTCGACGACCAACCTGATACGACGCTGCTTGGGGTAAGGGGGCACGTCCCCCTCTGCGTGACTGGAGGGTTAATGCAAGTGAAAATCAGCCTCGCGACATTCCTGCTCGCCGCAACATGCATACTTTGTGGGTGCGCAACTATAACGACCAATCTTATATTGGGAGCGACCTTTAATATTTGGGCAAACTCACTAAGTCATGGGCCTGTTGATGACGAGTTGACGGTGAGCCAAGCAGAACCGTTCGAGAGCAAACATTTTTTTCGCTCTCTGTATCCATATCCAGCGGCACCAATGTCTGGCTACCGGGCCGTGTCTGGAAACTACTATGATGATGCTGGAGATAACTCCTTCCTGCTCTATGTCGTTCCAGAAAATGGCCGAAAAGGCCACTCCTCTCCTTCTGTGACAGTCTTCCGCATAGCTCTACTTCCACTAAGACCGAACGAGTTATCCATCCGACCGTCACTCATCTTATTCAAGAAAAACAATAACGAATATCGCCCATCTGAGATTTCCATTTGCGATCACGATGAATATACCTTCCCTATTGGGGATATCATTTCCCCGTGGGCTACTATCTATGGAGAAAAACCACCCTTCTTCTCATGGCAACGAGAAAAAGGCTTGCCTCTTGCAACAATAAACGGCGTGGAGCAGAGCTGCCTTTGGGTGAAATTTTCCTCCCCACCGCCGTCCTCCAAGGATTCTTTCTTAATTGCACTGGGTGATGCACTGATCTTTAAAGGCAGCCCGACAAAGGATATGAGCTTCAGGTTCAATGGTGCACCTGAACAAGGCAAGCTGAAATAACCAGCGGGCATTACGCCGAATGGCTTCAAATGCAAAACTGCCGGGGGTTGCACCCGCAAGGAGCAAGGTAGGGCGCAATTTCATTGCGCCCTACAAAACCGGCTTTTCAATCTTCCCCTGTGTGCCGCCGAGTAGCGGAGGACAGAGGTGGCTCCGCTCAGTTGGACAGTACTTGCCATTTCTTAAGTGGAAACCTTGCGGTTAATGCCTAGGCTGCTTTGGGCAGCGCAGGCAGGTTGTCGAAGTAGAACTCATCCGGCGTTTTGTCGTCAAGCGACGAGTGTGGCCGGAACTGGTTGTAACGGGCGAAGTAGCGTTGCAAGCCCGCCTTGGCCTCGCTCACGGTGTCATACGCATGCAGGTAGACCTCCTCGTACTTCACGCTGCGCCAGAGCCGCTCCACGAACACGTTGTCGCGCCAGCAGCCTTTTCCGTCCATGCTGATCCGGATGCCGTTATCTTTCAGTAGCCCGGTGAACTCCAGGCTGGTGAACTGGCAGCCCTGGTCGGTGTTGAAGATTTCCGGCACGCCGTAGCGGTTGATCGCCTCCTGCACCGCCTCCAAGCAGAAGTCGGTGGTCAACGTGTTGGATAACCGCCACGACAGCACCCGGCGACTGGCCCAGTCCATCACCGCGAACATGAGCGCAAATTGAGTGCACTGAATTGCTAAAAACCAGTAACAAAGAATAACGAGCCGAAAAATAAAAAAGCCCGCAATCTACTGATTTACGGGCTTTTTTTCTAAAAATCTGGGGTGGCTGATCGGGCTCGAACCGACGACAACTGGAATCACAATCCAGGGCTCTACCAACTGAGCTACAGCCACCATTGACCGGCGCTTGGCGTGCCCGACAGGAATCGAACCTGTAACCCCCAGCTTAGAAGGCTGGTGCTCTATCCGGTTGAGCTACGGGCACAATTCTCGGGCTACCAATATCGGGGCGCCTGGTCGGGGTGGAGAGATTCGAACTCCCGACATCCTGCTCCCAAAGCAGGCGCGCTACCAGGCTACGCTACACCCCGAAGGCCGCGCACTATACCTTGACCGTCCGCAAAAATCAATTCTCCCGCGCAGCCGCGAATTACCCAGGGCCGATCGCTGATCCTGAAGCCACTTGCGGCAGCCTGACTTCAAAGCATGCGCCACCTTCAACTCGGGGCAAGCACTGCACGCTGCCGCCGTGGCGTTCGGCGATCTGGCGTACCAGCGCAAGGCCAAGTCCATGGCTGCCTTCCTTTTCGCGGCTGCCCGCCGGGCGATAGAACGGCTCGAAGATGCGCTCGCGTTCTTCCGGCGCGATGCCCTTGCCGTTGTCGCACACCTGAATCACGGCCAAATCCTGCTCCTGCCGCAGGCTGGCCGACACTTCATCGCCACCGTGCCGCCGTGCATTGTCCAGCAGATTGCGCAGCAAGCGGTGTAGCAAGCGCTCGTCGCCGACGATGTTCAACGGTGCGACCTCACACAGCGCATCGCTACGTGCGCACTCCTCGGCCAGCAGCGCCGCCAGATCGACCGGCTGACTGTGCAGCGGTTCGCGCATCGCATCCAGCCGACTGGCGAGCAGGATTTCCTCGATCAGCTGATCCAGCTCGGCGATGTCGCGGCGCATCTCGTCCAGCAAGTGCGGCGCAGGCTGCTCGGCCTGCATCTCCAGCGCCAGGCGGATGCGGGTGAGCGGCGAGCGCAGTTCGTGCGAAGCGTTGGCCAGCAGTTGCTTGTGCGCCAGCAACAGCGATTCGATGCGCTCGGCGGCCTGATTGAAGCTGCGCGCCAGCGAGGCCACCTCGTCGCAGCCACGCGTCGAGACCCGCGCCTTGAAGTCTCCCTCGCCCAGCGCCTCGACCCCGTGCCTCAGGTTCTCCAGTTGCCGGGTCATGCGTCGCGTCATCGGGTAGGCGACGATCGCCACCACCAGACCGATCAGCGTCAGCATCGCAAGGAACGGCAGCGGCGTGGCGGGATGATCGTGCAGCGGTTGCGCCAGCAGCCAGCGTCCGTCAGGCAGGTGCATCGCCCAGGCTGAATCATGGCCGTGGCTGGGCAGCCAGTCGTTGTCGCGCGCGTCCGGCGCGGGGGGCGGCAAGGTCGGGCCGACGTGCGCCAACAGACGCAGTTCTCGGGAATACAGCGAGATGCGCGGCAGCGAGGGGCGTCCCAAGCGCTCCAGTACGGCCTGCTGCTGGGTCTCGGGCGCATCTGCCGGGGGCAGCGCCAGCACGATCACGTCGTGCACCGTCTGCAGGAACTCATTCTGCGGCGAGTTCTTGCCCTGAAAATGGAACAGCGCCCCCGCCGCCAGCACCAGCAGGGCCAGACTGGCGACCACGCCCAGATAGATCTGAAAATACAGCTTCTTCATGCGCCTGCCTCCACGCCATCCTGATTACGCGCGAACACATAACCTGCGCCGCGCAGGGTGAGAATGCGGCGCGGTTGCCTAGGATCGTCCTCGACGGCGGCGCGGATGCGGGAGATATGCACGTCGATGGAGCGGTCGAAGGCTTCCAGCGCCTCGCCCTTCACCGCATCCAGCAACTGCTCCCGGCTCATCACCCGCCCGGGCCGTTCGGCCAGCGCCAGCAGCAGGTCGAACTGGTAGGAGGTCAGTTCACAGGCCAGTCCGTCCACCCGCACCAGCCGCGCGCCACGATCGACCTCCAGTCGACCGAAGCGTAGAATGTCGCCGTTGCCCAGCTTGCCCCGACGCAGGATCGCTTTCAGGCGCGCCAGCAATTCGCGCGGCTCGAACGGCTTGGGCAGGTAGTCATCCGCGCCCATCTCCAGCCCCAGGATGCGGTCCATCGCCTCGCCGCGCGCGGTGAGCATCAGCACCGGAATGGCGGAAAACGCGCGCAACTGACGGCAGGCGTCCAGACCGTCGCCATCGGGCAGCATCAGATCCAGCACCAGCGCATCGAAATGCTCCTGCTTCAGCGCTTGCAAGCCCGGCGTGATGGCGTGGCGCGCTTCGACCCGGTATCCGGCGTTGCCCAGGTATTGCTGCAACATGCCGCACAGCCGCTCGTCGTCGTCGATGATGAGTATGCGATGGTTCATGTGATCCCCAATGAAACGCCCCGCATCATACCAAGCGGCATGGCTGCGGGGCGGAAGTTGCGCCCGATCAACCGTGGTGCGGTCCGGCGTGGCGTTTTTCCATCGTGGCTGCCAGTTTCGCGCGCTGCTCCGGCGTCAGCACCTCGGCCACGTCCTGCATGGTCTGTGTCGCCAGCTTGCTCGCCTCGTCGGCCAGCTTGATCTGCTCCACGCGCAGAGCCTCGATGGCTGCCTTGTCCAGCGTCGCAGCGGACATCAGCTTGTGGAGCTGAGTGTGGTTGTCCCGCATTTTCTCCGCCAGCGGCGCGCCCTTGCTCAGCGACGCCTTCACGATCCCGACCGCTTTCGCCTTCTGCTCATCGCTCGCCTTCACCTCGTCCAGCATGTGCTTCACGCGCTTCTCGGCGAACTCGCCCATGCGCTCTGCATCCATCGGCTTGCCCGCCATGAATGCTGCCGGGCCGCCGGGCCCCAATCCCGGCTCGCAACTGTAAGCCTTGCCGGAAAGGAAGCCCAGGCCGAACACCACCATCACGGCCAGTAGTTTGCCAAAACAGCGTCCGCGACGGCAGTGTCCGCCCTCGCCGCAGCCGCGCGTGCAGCAGTGCTCATCCTTCGCCGGAATCGGGGATTCGTTGGTCTTGCTTTGCTCGTTCATGTTCATCTCCTAGTCTGGTTGACACCGCACCATGCGTGGCGGCTGGAGATCACTTTAGGCGCGGGCCATTGCCGACTTCTGTCGTGAAGGTAAAGATTTGTAAAGTGCGGCGGACTGGCGGGGTGAAACTCAGACGTGGTCGTGCGGAGGCATGGAAGGCTGGCGAGGCGCTGTCTCCTCCACCCGCACCGCTTCGCCTTCGATGATGACGCCATCGAAAGTCTCGCCCTGAAAAGCGTCCTGGCGAGTTTGATCTGCGCGAGCATAGGCTTCCTGCTGTTGCGCCATCTGCGCCTGCATCTCGCGCAACTGGCGGCGGACGTGGCGGGTGCGCCACCACAGGTAGCCGACCACGGCCAGAACCAGCGGCAACAACAGCGCCGAGAACATGATCGCCACGGCAACCACCGCGACTGCGCCGACCGCCGCCGTCACTTTCTGCAACGGACTGGCCGGACGGGACGAGGAATAGGAAAGGTATCGGATCGTCATGCCGCGAGTGTAACGGATTCCATCCGCAAATGCGGCACCGGGAACGGGTACAATCCGCGCCGACACCTCACCCGACCCGCCATGCGCATCGCCGAACTCCACCAACGCCTACTCGACCTCGGCGCCAAGCCGTGCCACGCCGACCGCGTGCTGCGCGGCTGGAGCCAGGTGCGCCCGTATGATTGCAAGGGCAGCCCGGCGGCGACGTTCTTCCCGGCGACCCTGCGGGCGGGGCTGCCCGCCGTGGAAGCGGAACTGGCGGGGCTGGCACGTTTGCAGGGGGAATATCCGGTCGACCATGAAGTGGCGCGGCTGCTGGTGGCGCTGCACGACGGCCAGATGGTCGAGAGCGTGCTGCTGCCGCGCGGCGGGCTGTGCGTGTCCACCCAGGCAGGCTGTGCGGTCGGCTGCGTGTTTTGCATGAGCGGGCGCAACGGCCTGTTGCGGCAACTGGGCAGCGCCGAGATCGTCGCCCAGGTGGTGCTGGCGCGACAGCGGCGGGCGGTGAGCAAGGTGGTGTTCATGGGCATGGGCGAACCGGCGCACAATCTGGACAACGTGCTGGAAGCCATCCAGTTGCTGGGGGTGCAGGGCAACATCGCCCACAAGAATCTGGTGCTCTCCACAGTGGGGGATGAACGGGTGTTCGAGCGACTGCCGCTGGAAACCGTGAAACCTGCCCTGGCTCTATCGCTGCATTCCACCGACGACGGCCTGCGCGCGGAACTGCTGCCGAAAGCGCCGCGCATCCCGGTGGCCGAGCTGGCAGCCCGAGCCGAGGTCTATGCCCGTGCCACGCACTACCCCACGCAATACCAGTGGACGCTGATCGCGGGGGTGAACGACGGCGACGCCGAAATCGAGCGCATCGTGGCACTGCTCAGCGGCAAATACGCGATCATGAATTTCATCCCGTTCAATCCTGTGGACGGGCTGGACTTCCGGCGACCTTCCGCCGAACGCCTGGCGCGCATCGTCGGTGAACTCAAGCAGCGCGGCATCGTCACCCATCTGCGTGACTCGGCGGGGCAGGAAGTGGACGGCGCTTGCGGCCAACTTCGCGCACGGGCGAAAAATCCGCGCCGAGCGACAGGGTGACGAAACAGGATTCCACGCCGGAGTCCAGTTTCTTCGGCCATACCGCAACCGGGCTGCTGCACCGCCTTCCGCTATAATCCGCGCCATGCCTGCCATCCACCTCCTCCCCGACCTGCTCATCAACCAGATCGCTGCTGGCGAGGTCATCGATCGCCCGGCTTCAGCGCTCAAGGAGTTGATGGAGAACAGCCTGGATGCCGGCGCGACCGACATCGCGGTGCAACTGGAGAACGGCGGCATCAAATTATTGAGAGTCCGCGACAACGGCAGCGGCATCGCCAAAGAGGAACTGGCACTGGCCTTGCAGCGCCACGCCACCAGCAAGATCGCCACGCTGGACGATCTGCAACGCGTGGCCAGCATGGGGTTCCGGGGCGAGGCGCTGGCCAGCATGGCGGCGGTGGCGCAGCTCACGCTGACCAGCCGCACCGCGCAGGAAGCGCACGGCTGGAAGGTCGAAGCAGTGGACGGACAGATCTCCGAACCCGCGCCTGCCGCCCATCCGCATGGCACCAGCATCGAACTGCGCGAGCTGTATTTCAACACCCCGGCGCGGCGCAAGTTCCTCAAGTCCGAGCCGACCGAATTCGCCTGGTGCGAGGAGGTGTTCCGCCGCATCGCCCTGGCGCATCCCGGCATCAGTTTCAGCCTGAGCCACAACGGCAAGACGGTCTGGCAACTGCCCGCACACACGCCCGCCGGGCGCGTCGCCGCGATCCTGAGCGACGAGTTCGGGCTGGCCGCCGTAGCAGTGGAGCGTCAGGCGGCGGGCTTTACGCTGACCGGGCTGGCCGCCCTGCCCGCCTATTCGCGCGCCAACCGCGACGCGCAGTATTTCTTCGTCAATGGCCGCTTCATCCGCGACAAGGTGTCCAGCCACGCCCTGCGCCAGGCCTATCAGGATATTCTGCACGGCCAGCGCCATCCGGCCTTCGTGCTATTCCTCGAACTGCCGCCGGAACGGGTGGACGTGAACGTACATCCGGCCAAGAGCGAGGTGCGCTTCCGCGACAGTCAGGCCGTGCACTCCTTCCTGTTCCATACGGTGCAGGACGCGCTGGCCGCGCCGAACGCCGAGTCCGAAACTGTGGCATCCGAACCCTCCATCGCCCAGCGCTCTGCCCCGATCATGACCAGCTCCTGGCTGCCGCCGCGCCAACAGGCGATGCCGCTGAACACAGCGGAGCCGCTGGCGTTTTACGACACGCTGTTCGGTCGTCGCGACACAGCCCCGCAAGTCGCCGAGCCCCAGATCACGCCGCCCGCCGAACCGGCAGGATATGGCGCACCGCCGCTGGGCTTCGCCCTCGCCCAGCTTTCCGGCATCTACATCTTGGCGCAGAACGCGCACGGGCTGATCGTGGTGGATATGCACGCCGCCCACGAACGCATCGTGTATGAACGGCTGAAAACCGCCTTCAATGCACAGGGCATCCCCAGCCAGCCGCTGCTGGTGCCGGTGACCTTCCCCGCCGAGGCGCTGGACATCGCTACCGCCGAGGAGGCGCACGAGGCGCTGCACCAGCTCGGCCTCGACCTCGCGCCGATCTCGCCCACCGTGCTGGCGGTGCGCGCCATGCCCGCCCTGCTCAAACAATCTCAGGCCGAGGCCGCCGCCCGCGAAGTGCTGCACGAACTGCGCGAGTTCGGTGTCAGCCGGGCGCTGACCGAGCGGCGCAATGAACTGCTGGCCACGCTGGCCTGTCACAGCGCGGTGCGCGCCAACCGCCAACTCACGCTGGCCGAGATGAACGGCCTGCTGCGCGACATGGAGCAGACTGAGCGCGCCGATCAGTGCAATCATGGCCGCCCGACCTGGTTCCAGCTCACGCTGGCGGAGCTGGACGCGATGTTCATGCGAGGAAAGTGAGGAAACAATGAGTGACGGCATCCATATCGTCTGCCCGCATTGCGCGGCGGTCAACCGCGTCCCGGCGGACAAGCTGGGCGACCAGCCGACCTGCGGCAAGTGCAAGCAGCCGCTGTTCACCGGCCACCCCATCGAGCTGAACGAAGGCAATTTCGAACGCCACCTCAGCCGCAACGACATCCCGCTGCTGGTGGATTTCTGGGCGCCCTGGTGCGGCCCGTGCCGGATGATGGCACCCGCCTTCGCCCAGGCGGCGCAGCGGCTGGAGCCGAATGTCCGGCTGGCCAAGTTGAACACCGAGGAGGCGCAGATACTGGCCGGACGCTACAACATCCGCAGCATTCCCACTCTGGCGCTGTTCCGGGGCGGACGCGAGGTCGCTCGTCAGGCGGACGCGAGGTCGCTCGTCAGGCGGGCGCGATGGACGCGAGCGGGATCATCCGATGGACAAGCTCGCACCTCTGATCGCGCTTTCCCTGCTCTTGGCGGGGTGCGCCCAATACGACCCCGCCCGCGCCGTCTATGAGGGCGTCAGGAATCGCAATGAGGCGCTCAAATCTCCCACCGAGCGCGCCATGTCCACGCCCCTCCCCAGCTACGACATCTACCGCAAAGAAATCGACAAAACACCCTAAAGAACGGGGACGCCCCGCCGATAACACTTGTGGTCGGCAAGGGTGAGTTCCAGTGCCGCGCATAAAATCCCACAACCCATGGAGTCGTGGGAAATCGTCCAAAGGTGAGGAAGTCGATGAAATACGCCCAAGAGCGCAATGTGAGTGGGGAGATCCTGCGGCTGGTGATCCAGCGCATGGCGGCGCATCCTGCCTCCTTTGCCCCGCTCAACTACACGATGTGGTACGAACACATCGCGGGTATCAATCCTGAACTATCCGCCGCTATCGACAAGCTGCAAGCCGCCCACAAGAAGATCGACGATGCCACGGTGGAGAAGCTCTACACCGAATACATTTCGGAATCCAATCACAAAGCCGAGCAGGCGTTCCGCGACGGCATGAAGCAATTGCTGAACAAGGTGGCCGATTTCGCCGAACAGGCCGACCAGCACGTCAGCCAGTTCGGCAGTTCGTTGCAGTCCTACAATGACAACCTGCATCCGGGATTGGATCTGAGCAAGCTGGAAGCCATGATAGGCAGCATGAGCGCCGACACCCACAAGATGCAGGACTCCATGCAGAACTTGCAACAACAACTGGACGCCAGCAAGCAGGAGGTCGAAAAGCTGAACCGTGAACTGAAGTCCGCGCGCGGCGAGGCGCTTACCGATCCGCTGACCGGCATCGCCAACCGGCGCGGCTTCGAGAGCAAGGCCAAGGAAATCTTGAAAGACAGCGCGATCGCCAGCATCTCCGTGCTGATGCTGGACATCGACCACTTCAAGAAAGTCAACGACACTTTCGGCCATTTGTTCGGCGACAAGGTGATCCAGGCCGTCGCCACCATGCTCAAGACCAAGGTCAAGGGTCAGGATGTCGTCGCCCGCCTGGGCGGCGAGGAGTTCGCCGTGCTGCTACCCGAAACCAATGTGACCGGCGCTTTCGTGGTTGCGGAGCAAATCCGCCAGGGCGTCGAGCGCAGCAAGATCCGCCGCCACGACCACCCCGATCCTGTAGGCGGCATCACCCTCTCCATTGGCATCGCTGGCTATACCGGCAACCTGACCCAAATGATGGACGCAGCCGACAAGGCACTCTACGCCTCCAAGCAAGGCGGGCGCAACCGCACCACGGTGTTCGGCAAGTAATTGGTCGGCAAGGGCTAAAGCCCGCCCACAGGCTGCCGATAAGCAAGGCATACACCCTGATGGAGGTTGCCATGAAAATCGCCAGCTCAAACCTCGAACTGCAATCCAGCCACGCCCAATCCAGCAAACTGGAAGTGAAGGAATCCCTGCGCATGTGGGTCGGGCAACGCCCGCAGGAGCAGCGCCCTGCCGCCCCTCCTCCTGCACCGCCCCGCCCGACGGTGGTGATCTCCGATGCCGCCCGCGCGCAGCAGGCCGCCGAGACCCAGGCTGCCGGTGACGCCGCTTCCGGCGCAGAGGGTGACCCCCGGATGCAGATGCTGATCTCACTGGTCGAGGCGCTCACCGGCCACAAGGTTCGGCTCTACAAACCCGACTCCAAACATGGCGAGGATGCCGAAGCCGCCCCCGCCAACCGAGGCGAAGGCGCTCAAACGCGCCGCCCAGCCGGGTTCGGCGTGGAATATGACCGCACCGAGACCTACAGCGAATCGGAAGCCACCACCCTGCATGCCCAGGGTGTCATCAAGACCAGCGACGGCAAGGAGATTTCGTTCAAGCTCGACCTAGCGATGAGCCGCCAGTACACCGAAACCCGCAGCGAGAGCCTCCGGCTCGGCGATGCCGTGCGTAAAACCGATCCGCTGGTCATCAACTTCAACGGTACGGCGGCTCAGCTTACCGACCAGCGCTTCAGTTTCGATCTCAACAGCGACGGCCAGAACGAGCAGATCGCCACCCTCGCCTCCGGCAGCGGCTACCTCGCGCTCGACCTCAACGCCGACGGCAAGGTGAATAACGGCAAAGAGCTGTTCGGCACCGCCAGCGGCAACGGCTTCGCCGACCTTGCGAAATACGACAGCGACCAGAACGGCTGGATCGACGAAGCCGACCCGGTGTTCAAGCAACTCAAGGTCTGGACGCAGGACGGCCAAGGCGGCGGCCAGCTCTCCAGCCTCGCAGACAAGGGCATCGGCGCGATTTCGCTGGCCTCCGTCGCTACCCCCTTCGACGTAAAAAACACCAGCAACCAACTGCTGGGCAGCGTGCGCAGCAGCGGTGTGGTGCTGAACGAGAACGGCACCGCAGGCACGGTACAGCAGATCGATCTGACGGTTTAGCTGCACAAAGCCAGCACAGCGGCCCGAATTTCCGGGCCGCTTCGTACTTTAGAAGGAAAACATGCCACCACCCAACTACCCGATACTCGACGACATCCCGATACCCGGAGAGGTGGTCGAGAACTGGCAGATTACCGCCGATCTGCTGGCAGAAATAACCGGAATTCCGGCTGCTTTGATCATGCGCGCTCACCCGCATGAAATTGAAGTGTTTGTTTCCAGCCAGACCCCAGAAAATGTTTACCATCCAGGCGAAAGAACACCACTGGACACCGGACTCTATTGCGAGACCGTGATGAGCACCCGGCACAAACTGCTCGTCCCCAACGCCTATCGGGATCCCCAGTGGGATCACAACCCGGATCTCAAACATGGGATGATTTCCTACTGCGGGCTTCCCCTTACCTGGCCAAACGGCATCATCTTTGGAACCATTTGCATTCTGGATGACAAAGAAAATGCCTATAACGAGCAGACGCAACAGCTAATGGAGCGCTTCCGAGACAGCCTACAGTTCAACCTGGAGCAGGTTTTCAAATCCAGCGCCACACAGAAGCGACTAGCGGAGAGCGAAAAGAAACTGGAATCGAACCTGCTTGACTCCATCGGAGCAATCGCGTCCACGGTGGAAATGCGCGACCCATACACGGCGGGGCATCAGAGGCGAGTCTCCCAACTTGCCGTAGCCATTGCAAGAAAGATGCAGCTTCCCGAAGAGCAGGTAAAGGGCATTCACTTGGCCAGCATCGTGCATGACGTGGGCAAGATCCACATTCCGTCCGAGATTCTCACCCGGCCAGGACGGTTGAGCGATATCGAGTTCAACCTGATCCGGAAACATCCCCAAGCCGGGCACGACATACTGAAAGGCATCCAGTTTCCTTGGCCGATTGCCCATATTGTGTTGCAACACCACGAACGCCTGGATGGCAGCGGCTATCCGCAAGGTTTGCAAGGATCCTCGATACTGCTGGAATCGAGGATTCTCGCTGTGGCAGACGTCGTCGAAGCCATTGCATCACATCGTCCTTACCGCCCTGCATTGGGCATGGATGCCGCCATTGCGGAGATTTCGCAGTTCAGTGGGCTGAAATACGACGCACAGGTGGTGGCTGCCTGCGTATCGCTATTCGAGAATGGATACAGCCTTGTTACACCGAAAGAGAATTAACTAAAGCGACTTCCGGCTTCCTCGCCTCCAGATCGATCAGCGCCGACATCCCGTCATGGCCGACACCTTCGTGGATGACGCTGTCGTGTTCACGTAAATGCAGGATCTCCATATCGGAGAATTCGGCGCGCAATAACGCCTCGGTGTAAAGGTTCTCGACCTGCGAGGGTCCGCCGGTCTTGTAGTCGAGCTGGCGCGGGGTGTAACCCTGCAACAGCAACAGACCGCCAGGTTTCAGGCAGCGTTTGATGTTGGCGAACATCTGCTCGCGCAAACCAGGCGGGGTGAACTGGATGAAGATCGCCACCACCACGTCGAAGCGCACCTCGCCCCAATCCCATTGCAGTAGATCGGCCAGCTCGAAATCCACGGGTACGCCGCTCTCGACAGCCAGCTTCCGCGCCTTGGCAATAGCAACGGGGGAGCTATCCACCGACAATACGCTCAACCCCTGCTGCGCCAGCCAGACACCGTTGCGGCCTTCGCCATCGGCCACGGCCAGACACTTCATGCCCGGCTTGAGCCGGTCGCGTTGGGAAAACAGGAAAGCGTTCGGCCCGGTTCCGAAGTGGTAATGCTCGCCCGCATAGCGTTCGTCCCAGATGTTAGCCATGCGCGCCTCTCAGTCGCTGCCATTTCGCCTTGCCCCATTCGATCATGTCGTCCACATAGGTGAACACCACCGGAATGACCAGCAGGCTGAGGAAGGTGGAGGTGATCAGGCCGCCGATCACCACGATGGCCATCGGCATGCGGAAGCTGCCGTCGCCCATGCCCAGATCCAGCGCCACCGGCAGCATGCCCGCCCCCATCGCCAGCGTGGTCATCACGATGGGGCGCGCCCGCTTCTTGCAGGCATCGAGCAGCGCTTCGGCGCGGTTCATGCCGCGCTCGCGGCGCGAGACGATGGCATATTCCACCAGCAGGATGGAGTTCTTGGTGGCGATACCCATCAGCATGATGAGGCCGATCATCGACGGCATGGAGATCGCCGTGCGGGTCAGGAACAGCGCCAGGAACGCGCCGGGGATGGAGAGAATCAGCGCCCACAGGATGGTGGCGGGCTGCATGAAATCCTTGAACAGCAGCACCAGCACGATGTAGATGCACATCACGCCGGTAAACATGGCCAGACTGAAGCTGGCGAACAGCTCCGCCATCGCCTCGGCGTCGCCGATGGGAGCCATGGTCACGCCGGTCGGCAGATTCCTGATCGAAGGCAGCGCGGCCACCTCCGCCTGCACCGTACCCATCGGCTGCCCGGCCAGCTCCACGTCGAAGGTGATGTTGCGCTGGCGATCATAGCGATCGATCTGCGCCGGGCTGCTTTCAATGCTGATGTCGGCCACGCTGCCCAGCAGCACCGGGCCACGGCTGCCCGGCACCACCAGCCGCGATAGCAGGTCGAGATCCTGGCGGGCGTCGTCGCGCAGTTTCACCACGATGGGCAACTGGCGGTCGGACAGGTTGAGCTTGGCCAACGACTGATCGTAGTCGCCGATGGTGGCCACGCGCAGGGTTTCGGCGATGGCGGCGGAGGTCACGCCCAGCTCGGCGGCACGGGCGAAATCGGGCCGTACCACCACTTCTGGGCGCAGCACGCTGGAATTGGACACTACGTTGCCGATCCCCGGAATCGTGCGCAGTTCCTGCCCCACCTTGAGTGCATGCTGGTAGAGCGCCTCGCCGTTCTCGCTGGTCAGCACAATCTGGTATTTATCCGAAGCCGAGCCCAACCCGACCTTGACGCGCACCCCGGGCAGCACGGTGAGTGCATCGCGCAGACTGTCCTCGATCACCTGTTTGCGCGGACGCTCGTCACGCGGTTTGAGCTGGATGGAGAGCGTGGCCTTGCGCGCTTCCGGTGAGCCGGAAGGCTCGAAGGCATTGGCCCCGGATGCCCCGCCGCCGATGGCGGTGTAGACCAGGGTCACGCTGGGATTCTGCATCACGAGGGCGCGCGCCTGCTCGGCCAGGGCGTAGGTCTGTTCATATTTACTGCCCGGAGGCAGGGTCAGCGTCACCTGAGTCTGCGACTGGTTGTCCTTGGGCTGGAAGGCGGTGGGCAGCATACCCGCCAGCATAAAGGAGCCAACAAAGAACACCGCCGTCACACCCAACGTGGTCTTGCGGTGATGCAGACACCAGTCCGCCCATTTCAGGTAGATCGTCATCCAGCGCGGCAGCGCGTGCTCCGCGCGCGGCTTCAGCATATAGGCCGACATCATCGGCGTGAGCATGCGCGCCACCACCAGCGAGAACAGTACCGCCACCGCCGCCGTCCAGCCGAACTGCACGAAGAAGCGCCCCGGAATGCCGCTCATGAACGCGGTGGGCAGGAACACCGCCACCAGGGTGAAGGTCGTGGCGATCACCGCCATGCCGATCTCGTCCGCCGCCTCCATCGCCGCCTGGTAGGGCGTCTTACCCATCTCCAGGTGGCGCATGATGTTTTCGATCTCGACGATGGCGTCATCCACCAGCACCCCCACCACCAGCGACAAGGCCAGCAGCGTCACCAGATTGATGCTGAAGCCGAAGGCGTACATCAGCGCAAAGGTCGGCACGATGGCCAGCGGCAGCGCGGTAGCCGCCACGATCGTGGCGCGGGTGTTGCGCAGGAAGAAGATCACCACGATCACCGCCAGCAGCGCGCCTTCGAAGATCATGTGCATCGAGCCTTGGTAGGTTTCCTGCACCCAGTCCACGGTGTTGAACACGCGCTCGGTGACCACCTCGGGATGCGATTCCTTCAGCCGCACCAGCGCCTGCTTCACGCCCTCGGCCACGGCCACGTCGCCCGCGCCCAGCGAGCGCACCACCTCGAAACTGACTACCGGCTTGCCGTTGTGCAGCGCGGCGCTGCGCCGTTCGGCGATGCCGTCGCTGACATCCGCCACCTGATCCAGCCGCACCCGGCGACCATCGCGCAGGGCGATTTCCATCACCCCCAATTCAGCCGCCGTCTTGACCGTCGCCACGGTGCGCACAGTCTGCTCCAGCCCGCCCAGGTCAGTGCGACCGCCCGGCGATTCCTGCTGGATCTGGCGCAACTGCTGCGACACTTCGGCGGCGGTGAGATTGAGCGCCAGCATGCGCACCGGATCGAGTTCCACCCGCACCTGGCGCGTCACGCCGCCGACGCGGTTGACCGCCGATACGCCCTTCACACCCAGCAGCAGCTTGGTGATGTGGTTGTCCACGAACCATGACAACTCCTCCTCGCTCATGGTCGGGCTGGCGATGGTGTAAGTGACGATGGGCTGGCTGCTCATCTCCATCTTCTTCACCACCGGGTCCTGCATCTCGCGCGGCAGGTCGCTGCGGATGCGCGCCATGGACGAGCGCACGTCCTCCAGCGCCGCCAGCGAATCGCGCTCCAGGCGGAATTCGGCGGAAACGATCGCCACACCATCCTTGACCTGGGTATAGATGTGCTTCAAGCCCTGGGCGCTGACCAGCGCGTTCTCGATCTTGCGCGCCACCTCGACCTCCATCTGGTCGGGCGAAGCGCCGGGCAGCGTAGCAGTGACGGTAACCATGGGCAGATCGACGTCGGGGAAGAGCTGGATCTTCATCGCCTTGAAACCCATGATGCCCATGAAGGTCAGCATGGCGAAAGCGAGCACGGCGGGAATAGGGTTGCGGATGGACCAGGCGGAGACGTTCATGGGATTCTCAATCGGATTGCACGGCAAGGATCGGGCGGACGGTTACTTGTCCTTCACCACCTGCACCACGTCGCCGCTGGTGAGGAAGGCCGCACCGGATTCCACCACGGCAGCCTCCGGCTCCAGGCCAGACACCACTTCGATCCGGTCGCCGCTGCGATGACCCACACCGATCTGGCGTTCCTGCACCTTGCTGTCCGCGCCGATCACGAACACGCTGGCGACTTCCCCGCGCATCAGCACGGCGGAAAGCGGCAGGGCCGGGGCGTCGCTGCGCGTCACACCGAGGCTGATCTCGCCACGGGCGAACTGCCCGGCGATGAGCGGCGCATCCGCCGGAAGATCGACCAGCACTTGGCCGTACAGTGTCTTGGCGCTCACGGCGGGCGCAACCGCGCGCACCTTGCCGGTCACCGTCGCCGCCCCGGCCTGAACGGCCACCGCCATGCCCGGGCGCACCCGGGCAAGTTCGGCGGCAGTCAGGTCGGCGCGCCATTCCAGCCGCCCCTTGCGGATCAGGCGAAACAGTTCCACACCGTTCTGGGTCAAGGTTCCCACCGTGGCCGACGCCGAGGAAATCACCCCATCATCCGGTGCGACGATGCGCGTCTGTGACAGCCGCACAGTGTCCGCACGGTGACGCGCGCGCTGTGCTTCCATGCGTGCCCGCGCGGCCTCTTCGGCCATGTTGGCCTGGATGGCCTGCTGTTCGCTGATGAAACCGGAGGCCGCCAGCTTGCGCATGCGCTCGGCGTTGGCCTTGGCCTCGGCATGGCGCGCCTCGCTCTCCAGCAGCGCCGCCTGCGACTCAGCTTCTGCGGCCTGCGGCGTATCGGAAGAAAGCTGCGCCAGCACGTCGCCACGATGCACCCGGTCGCCCACGCTCGCCTTGACCTCGGCGATGCGCAGCCCGGGCAATTCCGCGCCGATCACCGCTTCCTGCCAGGCCATCACGCTGCCATTGGCGCGAATCGCCTGCGTCATCTGCGATGGCGTCAGCTTCACCGCCCGAGCAGTCAGGGCGGGCTTGGGCGCAGCCTGGGCCGATTCCTTGCCTGCCTCATGGCGCGAACCTGCGGCCAGCCACAGCCCGGCCACGGCCAGCCCCCCAAGCACCAGCGCACCCCGCACGGCGCGACGTTTATCAGTCAGCAAACCCTTCATCTGTCATACCCCATTCCGCCCAACCTATCGAGCGTGCCATTATGCCGTTTTCACGGCCATTTGCCACAGCTACACGCCAGAAAGCAGCCACCACCAGCCACCCAGCGTGACAAAGGAAAGAATCAACCCCACCGCCACCATCAACGTGGCGAGTTCCGGGTCGAGATCGTGTTCGCTGGCGACGATGGCGGCAGTGATCATCGGCGGCATGGCGGCCTCGAACAGCGTCACCTGGATGGCTGGACCGTGCGCGCCCAGGAGTTGCACGTAAAGCAGATAGATCGCCAGCGGCGCGAGGATGAGCTTGAAGCCCAGCCCCAGCGCGAGATTACGGCGATGCTCGGCGACGTGACCCAGTTTCAGTTGCAGGCCGACCGAGAGCAGCGCCAGAGGCGCGAGGGTGTCGCCCAACCGCTTCAACAGCACGGTGAACCCGTCGGCGTATTCCACGGGAATCAGCAGCAACGCCACGCACAGCGAGATGAACGGCGGGAACAGCGCGATGCGTTTGGCGATCTCCGCCGCTGTCGGGCGACCGGAGGAATAGATGCCCGCCACCGTGATGCCGAGAATGGACAGCGCGAAAAATGAACCGAGTTGATCGGCGACGATGGCGGTGGTGAGGCCGGATGCGCCGTAATACGCTTCCACCATGGGCAAGCCGAAGAACGAAGTGTTGCCCAGCCCGCCGACCAGAATCAGCGCGCCGACCGTGGCTCGGGGCAGTTGTAGCCAACGGCCCACGGCGCGGAAGAACACGAACGACAACCCGAACACCAGCCAGGCCATCGCTCCCACTAATAACACGTCGCCGGAGAGCTTCAGGTTGTGGATGTACAGCAGCGTCAGCGCGGGCAGCGAAACGTGAATGATGAAGCTGTTCAGCGTCGCCGGGGCGTTGTCCGGCATCCGCCGGAAGCGCCGCAGCAGCACTCCGGCGATGAAGCAGAGGAGGAGCAGAAGGAGGTTGTTCATGCTGTCTCCCCCCTTTGCAAAAGGGGGGGCGGGAGGGATTGGGATTCCATCCGTGCACAGAAATGCCCCTCAATCCCCCTTTTACAAAGGGGGAAGCGGGTAGTCATTCCCAATGGGAGTCTTGAACTCAAGCGGGTATCGCGGGGACATTCGCCGCGATGAAAGCCTTCAGCTTCACCACATCCGGCTCCATCACCTCACAGCGCTGCGGCAGGGCTTCGATGCCTTCCAGCTTGGCGGGGCGTTCGGGTTGGCGTCCCAGCACCTCGATGATGGTTTCCTCGAACTTGGCGGGCAGTGCGGTTTCCAGACAGATCAGCGGCAGGCTGGGACGGCGCTGCTCCAGCCCTACTTTCAGTCCGTCGGCAGTGTGCGTGTCCACCATCACCCCGTATTCCTGCCACACCTCGCGGATAGTCTTCAGGCGGTCGGCGTGGCTGCTCTTGCCGGAGGAGAAGCCGAACTTGGGCAGTGCGTGCCAGGCCTCCGTGCCCTTGATGTCGAACGAGCCGCCCTTGTCCACCGCACCCCAGAATTCGCGCACTTTGGCGGCATCGCGACCGACCAGATCGAATACGAAGCGCTCGAAGTTGGAGGCCTTGGAAATATCCATCGACGGGCTGCTGGTTTCATAAGTATGCGCGGTGTCGCGCGGACGGTAGGTGCCGGTCATGAAGAACTCGTCCAGCACATCGTTCTCGTTGGTCGCCAAGATCAGTTGCCCGACGGGCAGCCCCATCATGCGCGCGATGTGCCCGGCGCAGATGTTGCCGAAGTTGCCCGACGGCACCGAGAACGCCACCTGCTCGTCGTTGGACTTGGTCGCGGCGAAATAGCCCTTGAAGTAGTACACCACCTGCGCCGACACGCGCGCCCAGTTGATCGAGTTCACCGTACCGATCTTGTACTTCGCCTTGAAAGCGTGGTCGTTGGAAACGGCTTTCACCATATCCTGCGCGTCGTCGAAGAAGCCGTGGATGGCGATGTTGAAGATGTTGGGGTCTTGCAGCGAGTACATCTGCGCGCGCTGGAACGACGACATCTTGCCCTCCGGCGACAGCATGAACACGCGGATACCGCGCTTACCGCGCATCGCGTATTCGGCGGCGGAACCGGTGTCGCCCGAGGTCGCGCCGAGGATGTTCAACTCGGCGTTCTGCTTGGCCAGCGCATACTCGAACAGGTTGCCGAGCAACTGCATCGCCATGTCCTTGAACGCCAGCGTCGGGCCGTTGGAAAGCTCAAGGATATAGACGCTCTCGTCCAACTTGCGCAGCGGCGTAATCTGCGTGAAGTCGGAGTCCTCGCGCCCATTGCTGTACACCTCGGCGGTGTAAGTCTTGTTCACGATGGCGCGCAAATCGTCCGCCGGAATGTCAGTGGCAAACTTCGACAGCACCGCGAACGCCAGTTCCGCATACGACAGCTTGCGCCAGGCATCCAGCTCGGCGCGCGTCACCTGCGGATATTGCTCCGGCAGGTACAGGCCGCCGTCCGGTGCGAGACCGCCCAGCAAGATTTCGGTAAAGGTTTTCGCGGGAGAGTTGCCGCGCGTAGAGATGTACTTCATTCAAATATCCTCAACCAAGAAAAGTTGCGTCACTGCCGCAATGGATCGCGCCTTGTGTCCGCTCTCTGCGCCAGATGGAATAAAGAGCGCAGAACCCTCAGGGTAACGCACCAACCGACCATGAAAATCGATTTCCAGTTCCCCCTTCAGTACAAAACCAATGTGCCCCTTCTCGCACCAGTCGGGCTCAATGAATTCCGAAGTGAACTCCAATAACCGTACTTGCTTATTGTCAGACTGGTACACCTTGAAGCGTGCGCCATGTAAGGCATCCTGCCATTGCAGTTGATCGAACAGGATGCGATATCGCTCCATGCTTATTTCCCGAGTTCTTCCAGCCGCAGCTTGGTCACCTTGCCCGCCACCACGCCCAGCGCTTCGATCTTGCCGATGGCGGCGTTGATGCGCTTTTCGCGGGTCTGGTGGGTCAGCAGAATCAGGTCGGTCTGGGTTTCGCCTTCGCCGGGTTCTTTTTGGATCACGGCATCAATCGAAATCGCTTCGTCCGCCAGGATGCGGGTGATGTCGGCCAGAACCCCCGGTTTATCAACCACGCGCAGGCGCAGGTAGTAGCTGGTGGTGATTTCGTCCATCGGCAGGATGGGCAGGTCGGCCATGGCGTCGGGCTGGAAGGCCAGGTGCGGCACGCGATTTTGCGGGTCAGCCGTGTGCATGCGGGTGACATCGACCAGGTCGGCGATCACCGCGCTGGCGGTCGGTTCCGCGCCGGCGCCCTTGCCGTAGTACAGCGTGGCACCGACGGCATCGCCCTGCACCAGAACGGCGTTCATCGCGCCTTCGACGTTGGCGATCAGGCGCTTGGCCGGGATCAGCGTGGGATGCACGCGCAGCTCTACGCCTTCAGCCGTGCGCTTGGTGATACCCAGCAGCTTGATGCGGTAGCCCAGTTGTTCGGCGTACTTGATGTCGGCGGCGTCCAGCTTGGAGATGCCTTCGACGTAAGCCTTGTCGAACTGCACCGGGATGCCGAAGGCCAGCGAGGCCAGCAGGGTGGCCTTGTGCGCGGCGTCCACGCCTTCGATGTCGAAGGTGGGGTCAGCTTCGGCGTAACCCAGACGCTGCGCTTCCTTCAGCACGGTGTCGAAGCTCAAGCCCTTGTCGCGCATCTCGGACAGGATGAAGTTGGTGGTGCCGTTGATGATGCCCGCGATCCACTCGATGCGGTTGGCGGAGAGGCCTTCGCGCAACGCCTTGATGATGGGGATACCGCCCGCCACCGCCGCCTCGAAGGCGACCATGACGCCCTTGTCCTGCGCCGCCTTGAAGATTTCGTTGCCGTGCACGGCCAGCAGCGCCTTGTTGGCGGTGACCACGTGCTTGCCGTTGGCGATGGCTTTCAACACCAGTTCCTTGGCCACGCCGTAGCCGCCGATCAGCTCGATGACGATATCGACTTCCGGATCGGCCACCACCGAGAAGGCGTCGTCGGTCAGGCGGCACACGCCGCCGGTGACCTGCTTCGCCAGTTCCAGATTGCGGTCGGCGACCACCGTGATGCGGATGGGGCGCCCGGCGCGGCGGGCGATCTCTTCCGCATTGCGTTTGAGGACGGTGAAGGTGCCGCCGCCGACGGTGCCGATGCCGAGTAGACCTACGTTGATTGGTTTGGTTGCGGCATAACTTTCGCTACGCTCACGTGAGCCTTCACCGAAACTTGCTTCGCTCGTTTTCATTCTTCAAGTCCTAGTTATTAGTCGTAAGACGTGAGACGTAAATTTGCGTTGTCCGCTTACGCGGGGTTAACTCATAACTTACGTCTTGCGTCTCCCAGCTGGTTTATTTATCCGTCCCGTGCCGCTTGCGATAGCTTTCCAGGAAGCGGGCGATGCGACCGATGGCCTCCTCCAGATCGTCGGTGTTCGGCAGGAACACCACGCGGAAGTGATCCGGGCTCTTCCAGTTGAAACCGCTGCCCTGCACCACCAGCACCTTTTCCGTTTCCAGCAATTCCAAGATGAACTTCTGGTCATCCGCAATCGGATACATCACCGGATCGAGTTTGGGGAACAGGTACAGCGCTGCCTTGGGCTTGACGCAGGTTACGCCGGGGATGGCGGTCAGCAACTTGTGCGCGAGGTCGCGCTGCTTGGCCAGCCGCCCGCCGGGCGCGACCAGGTCGTCGATGCTCTGGTAGCCGCCCAGCGCGGTCTGGATCGCGTACTGGCCGGGCACGTTGGAACACAAGCGCATCGAGGCCAGGATGTTCAGGCCATCGAGGTAGTCCTGCGCACTCTTCTTCGCGCCGGAAATGATCATCCAGCCAGCGCGGTAGCCGCAGGCGCGGTAGTTCTTGGACAGGCCGTTCAGGGTAGCGAACAGCACATCGTCCGCCATCGAGGCGATGGAGGTGTGCGTCACACCGTCATAGAGCACCTTGTCGTAGATCTCGTCGGCAAAGATGATGAGATTGTGCTCGCGCGCCAACTGGATGATGTCGCGCAGCAACTCGTCCGAATACAGCCCGCCGGTCGGATTGTTCGGGTTGATGATGACAATGGCGCGGGTGTTGGGTGTGATCTTGGCGCGCATGTCGGCCAGATCCGGCATCCACTCGTTCGCCTCGTCGCACACGTAATGGCGTGGCGTACCGCCCGCCAGTGTCACCGCCGCCGTCCACAGCGGATAGTCAGGTGCGGGCACCAGCACTTCGTCGCCGGTGTTGAGCAGCCCCTGCATCGCCATCACGATCAGCTCGGACGCGCCGTTGCCGATGAAAATATCCTCGATGGTGACGCCCTTGATGCCCTTCTGCTGGCTGTAGTGCATGATCGCCTTGCGTGCGGCGAACAGGCCCTTGGAATCGGAGTAGCCGGAGGAGTTCGGCAAGTTGAAGATCACGTCCTGCTGGATCTCTTCCGGCGCATCGAAACCAAAGGGCGCCAGGTTGCCGATGTTCAGCTTGATGATGCGATGGCCTTCTTCCTCCATCTGCTTGGCGCGCGCCATCACCGGGCCACGGATGTCGTAGCAGACGTTGGCCAGCTTGGCGGACTTCAGCACCGGACGTGCCGTGCTGCTTGGATTGTTGGAATTCATCGCATCGCTTTCATCAAACCAGCCCCCGCCATCGACAGTGTAAAATCCACCCGACGGCTTTCCGGAGCCACAAGGGTCGCGATTTTACCGTGCCCACACCCGCAACAGCAAATGGAGTCCCGCGTGAAACTGCAACCCGTCCGCAATACCGACCTGTATCTGTTCACCGGCCACGGCGAAGGCTATGTCAGCATCAATGGCAAACAGCACACCCGACCACTGGCCGTAATGGGGCGCACCCTACAGGTAAACTGGCTGGATGGGGCACTCAACACTCTGGAAGAATCGCATTTCGACTGCCTGCTGCAATTATCGCCGGAGATCGTCCTGCTCGGCACCGGCGCACGCCAGCACTTCGTTCATCCTGGCCTGTACCGCAAGCTGACTGCCGCCGGAATCGGCGTGGAATGCATGGACACCGCCGCCGTCTGCCGGACCTACAACATCCTCATCGCCGAAGATCGCAAGGTCGTCGCTGCCGTCTTGATGCGCTGAAACACGCTTTCGGATACTATACGCCCCCCACCCCGGAAGCTTGGCAGAGCGGTTGAATGCACCGGTCTTGAAAACCGGCAAGGGTTTGCGCCCTTCGTGAGTTCGAATCTCACAGCTTCCGCCAATTCACCATCGATAGCCGTCCGATACCATCCACTAAGCGCGCATAACTACAAGGTTTGCGGGCTTTTTTTGTCCATCGCCGTGCATTCCAATCTATTCAATCCACGCATGAATGGGGGTACATTTCGACACACATACCCCCAAGGTAAAAAAATATACCCCCGGCGAGGTGCGGCAATCAGAAAAGCGAAGCCCAAGGCAAAGCCCTACAAGATGGCAAACGGTGGGGGCTTGTTTGTTCTGGTGCAGCCGAATGGTTCAAAATACTGGCGGATGGGAAGTGCTCGAAGCGATGCTATCCCACGCCATTGCAAACCAGACGGCAGCGGCCTACGTGCGCACCTCATACTTCGAAGAACGGAAAAGCATCATGCAGCAATGGGCGGACTACTTAGACAAGTCCGAGGCCGGGGCGGAGGTGATCCCGTTGCACGGTGCGGCAGCATGAAAGCCCCGTTTTCCGTTCCGGGTTATCAAATAAGGGTCTCAGGGATGCGCTGAACAACACAGTTTTTTGTTGATCGCTCAGCGCGTCCATTTCAAATTCGGCCAACGATTCCACTTTCTTCCGGCTTCGGGCCGGTTTCTTCCCGATCCTCAGAGCATTTCTGGCCATTCCCGCCCCTCAGGACGGACTACTCCCCAGACGTCGCCTGGCCAGCATCAGGTTGGCGATGCCGAACAGGGTGAACAGTTGGGCGGTGTTCTTCGCCAGCCCACGGTATCTGGCCTTGCGATAACCCAGCAGGTTCTTCACGATGTGTAACGGATGCTCAGTCGAAATTGCACTTCATCCTTGAATCCGCCCTTCATAAGAAAGCCCTTTTTTGCTACCATCGCACCCCTGTTCAAACATCGAGGCGTGAGCCGCTCCACCGGGCGTACGCTGGTACGTAGCTGATGAGCCATTCCCTCTTGCAGGCCGTGCGCGGCATGAATGACATCCTGCCCGACGAGGCGGGGCTTTGGCTGTGGTTCGAGGATACGGTGCGCGACTGGCTGGAAGCCTACGGCTACCGCAACATCCGCATGCCGCTGGTCGAGCCGACCGGCTTGTTCAAGCGCGCCATCGGCGAGGTCACCGATATCGTCGAGAAGGAGATGTACAGCTTCGAGGACAGCCTCAACGGCGACCAGCTGACGCTGCGTCCGGAAGGCACAGCTTCCTGTGTACGTGCGGTGTTGCAGCACAATCTGTTGTACAACGCCCCGCAGCGGCTGTGGTATTCCGGGGCTATGTTCCGCCACGAGCGCCCGCAGAAGGGCCGCTACCGCCAGTTCCACCAGATCGGGGTGGAGGCGCTGGGTTTTGCCGGGTCGGACATCGACGCCGAGCAGATCGTGATGTGCGCGCGGTTGTGGCGCAAGCTGGGCCTGCGCGACGTGGCGTTGCAACTCAATACCTTGGGCGACGCGGCTTCGCGGAGCCGTCACCGCGACAAGCTGATCGCCTATTTCGAGCAGCACAAGGACATGCTGGACGCCGACGCGCAGCGCCGCTTGTACAGCAATCCGCTGCGCATTCTGGACACCAAGAATCCGGCGATGCAGGAACTGGTGGCCAGTGCGCCCAAGCTGATGGACGAACTGGACGATGCAGCCATTGCCCATTTCGAGGCGGTGCAGGCCACGCTCAAGCGCCACGACATCGCCTACGAGATCAATCCGCGCCTGGTGCGCGGGCTGGACTATTACAATCGCACCGTGTTCGAGTGGGTCACCACCCGACTGGGCGCGCAGGGCACCATCTGCGCTGGCGGGCGCTATGACGGCCTGATCGAACAGATCGGCGGCAAGCCTGCTCCGGCAATGGGCTTCGCCATGGGCGTGGAACGTCTGCTGGCGCTGTTGCAGGAGGACGGCATGCTGAATCCGCCCGCGCCGCTGGATGTTTATGTGGTGCATCAGGGCGAGCAGGCGGGCGCGTTCGCCACCGTGGCGGCTGAAGCCTTGCGCGATGCCGGACTGCGCGTGCTGCTGCATTGCGGCGGCGGCAGCTTCAAATCGCAGATGAAGAAGGCGGATGGCAGCGGCGCAGCCGTGGCCGTCATCATCGGCGACGACGAGGCGGCAGCGAACGAAGTGACATTGAAGCCGCTGCGCGGCGGCGAGCAGGGCAGGGTGGCGCTGGCAGGATTGGCGCAGAAGATCAAGGAATTCACCAAGTAAGGAACGATCATGGCAGCACTGGATTTGCAGGAACAGGAACAGGTCGATGCGCTCAAGCATTGGTGGAAGGACAACGGCAAGAAGCTGACGGCGGCGCTGACCGTGGCGCTGCTGGTGTTTGCCGGGTTCAAAGGCTGGCAGTATTACCAGAACAAGCAGTCGGCGGACGCATCCCGGCTGTATGGCGAAGTGTTGAAGCAGCTCGCCAGCGGCGACGCCAAGCGGGTGAGCGACGCCGCCGCTGCCGTGGCAGAGAAATACGGTTCGACGGCCTATGCCAGCCGCGCCCAGTTGCTGGCCGCACAGGTGAACGAGACCGTGGGCTCTGACCTGGCGCGCGCGCAGAGCCAGCTCGAATGGATCGTGGCCCATGCCGGAGAGGAATCGCTGCAAAGCGTGGCGCGCCTGCATCTGGGCGCCTTGCTGCTGGACCAGAAAAATTATGCCGCTGCGCTGGAACAGGCCAACGCCAAGCATGCCGCCTCGTTTGACGGACTGTTTGCCGACCTGAAGGGCGACATCCTCAACGCCCAGGGCAAGACCGCCGAGGCCAAGGCCGCCTACAAGCTGGCGTTTGACAAGACCGACGCCAACAACATGTACCGCAACCTGATCCAGATCAAGCTGGATGCCTTAGGGGGAGCATGATGGCTCTGCGCCGCCTGGCCCCATTCACCCTGCTGGCGTTGCTGGCGGGCTGTTCCAGCATCCAGGAAACCATTTCTGACTGGACCAGCAGCGACCGTGCGGCGGATGCGCTGCCAGCGAAGCTGGAGGCGTTCCAGGCGCGCGCGTCGTTCGTTGAGCGCTGGCATCAGTCGGTGGGCGAATCCAGGGGCAACTCTCTGACGCCTGCCAAATTGGGTGATGCGGTCTATGCCACCAGTGCCCGGGGCGAGGTGCGCCGCCTGGATGCCGCAACCGGCAAGCCGGTGTGGCAGGCTGCGGCGGGCTTTGACGTCAGCGCCGGGGTCGGCGTGGGTGACGGCTTGATCGTGGTGGGCGGAGATAAAGGCCAGGTTGCCGCCTTCGGTGAGGACGGCAAACTGCGTTGGAAGGCGCGGGTGTCGAGCTCTGTAATCAGTGCGCCCCAGATCGCCGATGGTGTGGTGGTGGTGCGCGCGGGCGATGGCAAGATCGAAGGGCTGGAAGTTGCCAGTGGCAAGTCGTTGTGGAATTACCAGCGCGCTACGCCGACGCTGATCGTGCATGGCCATGCCGGGGTGGCGATCCAGCGCAATGCGCTGTATGCCGGTTTTGCCGGGGGCAAGCTGGTGGCGCTCAACCTCAAGACCGGCGCAGTACTGTGGGAGGCTACGGTCTCCCAGCCGCGCGGCAACACTGAGCTGGAGCGTATCAGCGACGTGACCAGCACCCCGGTGGTGGATGACGAGCAGGTGTGCGCGGTGTCCTTCCAGGGGCGGTTGGCCTGTTTCGAGATCGCCCAGGGCGGCCTGATGTGGAGCCGCGACATTTCCAGCGACCAGGGCATGGCCCTGTTGCGCAAGTTCATCTACCTGACCGACGCCACCGGCGTGGTGTATGCCCTCGATAAGGGCAACGGCAGCACCCTGTGGAAGAACGACCAACTGCAACACCGCCGCTTGCCATCACCGACACCGCGTGGCGATCACGTGGTAGTGGGGGATATGGAAGGCTACCTGCATGCGCTGGGTCGCGAAGACGGCGCGCTGGTCGCGCGCACCAAGACCGATGGCAGCCCCATCCAGGTGGCCCCGACACCCATCGAGGGCGGCGGCTTCCTGGTGCAGACCGACTCCGGCGGTCTTTACTCCTACACCCTGCAATAATCATGTTGCCTACCCTCGTCCTGGTGGGACGCCCCAACGTCGGCAAGTCCACCCTGTTCAACCGCCTTACCCGCAGCCGTGACGCGCTGGTGGCCGATTTGCCGGGGCTGACCCGCGACCGTCACTATGGTCGTGGCCGTGTCGGGACGAAACCCTATCTGGTGGTGGACACCGGTGGCCTGGAGCCGGTCATCAAGGACGGCATCCTGCACGAGATGGCGCGCCAGACCCGTCAGGCGGTGGACGAAGCCGATCTGGTGCTGTTCCTGGTAGATGGTCGCGCCGGGCTGACGCCGCAGGATCGCATCATCGCCCAGCAACTACGCCGCACCGGTCGCCCCCTGCTGCTGCTGGTGAACAAGGCCGAAGGCATGCAGCGTTCCCGCATCACCGCCGAGTTCCACGAGCTAGGACTCGGCGATCCGCTGCCGATCTCCTCCGCCCACGGCGACAACGTGGAAGAAGTCATCGAGATCGCGCTGGAAGGGTTCGAGCACGCCGAGGAAGAGGCGCCCGCCGACCATCCCAAGATCGCCATCGTCGGTCGCCCCAACGTCGGCAAGTCCACCCTGGTTAACGCCATTCTGGGCGAAGAGCGCGTCATCGCCTTCGATCAGCCCGGCACCACCCGCGACTCGATCTACATCGACTTCGAACGCAACGGCAAGCAGTACACCATCATCGACACCGCTGGGGTGCGCCGTCGCGGCAAGATCGACGAAGCCATCGAGAAGTTCTCCGTCATCAAGACCCTGCAAGCGGTGGAAGACGCCAACATCGTGGTGCTGGTGGTGGACGCCGCCGACCAGATCACCGATCAGGACGCGCACCTGGCCGACTTCGTGCTACAGACTGGCCGTGCGCTGGTGCTGGCGGTGAACAAGTGGGACGGCCTGGACAACTACCGCCGCGAGTGCGCCAAGCGCGAGATCGAGCGCAAACTGCACTTCCTCGGCTTCGCCAAGCAGCACTTCATCTCGGCGCTGAATGGCACCGGCATCGGCAACCTGCTGAAATCGGTGAACGAAGCCTACGCCGCCGCGATGGCCAAGCTGCCCACGCCGCACCTCACCCGCGTGTTGCAGGCTGCGTTGCAGAAGCAGCAACCGCCGCGCAGCTCGGTGTCGCGCCCCAAAATGCGCTACGCCCACCAGGGCGGTAGCAATCCGCCGCTCATCGTCATCCACGGCAGCGGCCTGGACAAGGTGCCGGACAGTTACACCCGCTATCTGGAACGCGCCTTCATGGAAGCCTTCAGCCTGCAAGGCACCCCGCTGCGCATCCAGTACAACTCTTCCAAGAACCCCTTCGAGGGCAAGAAACGCGTCCTCACCGAAGACGAACAACGCGCCGCTCACCGCGCGCGAATTCGCGGGCGCAGGCTGTACGGCTGACACGCCTAACTGAGACTTCTCCCCTGAGTTGCGGGCGCATTTCATAATGCGCCGGATGCGGATAAACCCATCTACCTCATACACCTTACGCGCGTTGGAATCCCGAAATCTCAGGGGTGCGACATTTTGTCGCACCCTCGTTGCGGGCGACGGGCGTAGAGTGGCGGCACTTTTTATCTGGAGGTTGATGATGCGAGCGAATTCCATGACTTTGGCAGCGGTGCTGGCCGTCTTTCCGGTGGGGGAGGCGTGGGCGTGTGGCGCCGGTTTTTGCTTGGCGGACAGTGGCTGGGATGCGCAAGGCGGAAACACCCGTCCGGGGCTGACCTTGGGGTTGCGCTATGAGTATCTGAAGAGCGATCAACTTCGCACTGGAACCCGTAATCTGCCGAATTTCACGGCGGCCACGGCGGCGGCGGGCGACGAGATCACTACCACCAACCAGAATTTTGTGCTGAGCGCGGGATACACCTACGACGAACACTGGCAGGTCGATGTCGAGACGCCCGTCCTCAAGCGCTATCACCAGCACGGTTCGGCCACGCCTGGTGCACCGGACACCTGGGATTTCACCACGCTGGGCGATGTGAAGGTGCTCGGCAGTTATCGTCCGGGTGAGACACCGGGTGGCTTCGGCCTCCGCTTGGGTGTCAAGTTGCCGACCGGCAAGATCAACCAGATGGCCACCGATGGCGTTACACCCGCCGAGCGCATGTTCCAGCCCGGCACGGGGACGACGGACGGCATTCTGGGTCTGTTCTACAACAGCACGCCCGCAGATGGAAGTCTGCGCTGGTTCGTCAACGGCATGGTGCAGCAGCCACTCAACTCCAGTGGCGACAACGGCGCCGGTATGGGTAGCTACAAGCCCGGCGGCAGCGCCACCCTAGCGACTGGATTGGCCTACCCGTTCAGCCATGAACTGGCCGCCACGTTGCAGGCTAACCTGCATGTCGGCGGTCGGGAGGGAGGCATGGCCGGGGTGCCCGCCAACACTGGCGGCAAGACGCTGGCGGTCAGCCCCGGGCTGAGCTTCGCCGCGACGCCGGACACCCGGCTCTATGCCATGCTGCAACTGCCGGTGTATCAGAGTGTGAACGGTGTTCAGCTCACCAGTCGCGTGGCAGCAACGCTGGGGATAGTGCAGCGTTATTAGGCTTGGAACGCGTTCCTGAAACAGCCGCCCAGGGGCGGCTGTTTCATTTCGGGCAGGGCGCAAGCACGCCGGGTCGGCGTTGTGGTGTAGAATGCGCGCCTGTTCGATTCCGGATTCTGACGAGGATCATTCATGTCCCTATCTCCTTCTGCCGCCGACAAAAAGGCCCGTACGCTTTCCGAGGCGCTGCCCTACATCCAGCGCTTCTTCGACAAGACCATCGTCGTCAAATACGGCGGCAACGCGATGACCGAACCGGCTTTGCAGGAAGGCTTCGCCCGCGATGTGGTGTTGCTCAAGCTGGTCGGCATGAATCCGGTGATCGTCCACGGCGGCGGCCCGCAGATCAATGACCTGCTGAACAAGGTCGGCAAGAAGGGCGAGTTCATCCAGGGCATGCGCGTCACCGACGAAGAGACCATGGACGTGGTCGAGATGGTGCTGGGCAAGGTCAACAAGGACATCGTCAATCTCATCAACAAGCACGGCGGCAAGGCTGTCGGCCTGACCGGCCAGGACGGCGCGTTCATCCGCGCCGAGAAGATGCTGCTGGAAAGTCGTGACGAGCCGGGCAAGATGCTGGATATCGGTCTGGTCGGCGAGATCAGCAACGTCGATCCGCACATCATCTCGTTCCTGGATTCCGGCGACTACATCCCGGTCATCGCCCCCATCGGCGTGTCGCCGGAAGGGGAGACGCTGAATATCAACGCCGATCTGGTGGCGGGCAAGCTGGCCGAAGTGCTCAAGGCCGAGAAGCTGGTGCTGATGACCAACACCCCCGGAGTGCTGGACAAGGACGGCAACCTGCTCACTGGCCTGACGCCGAAATCCGTGGACGAGATGGTGGCCGACGGCACGCTGTCCGGCGGCATGCTGCCCAAGATCGGCTCGGCGCTGGACGCGGCGCGCAGCGGCGTGAAGTCGGTGCATATCATCGACGGTCGGGTGCAGCACGCGCTGCTGCTGGAAATTCTGACCGACGAAGGCGTCGGCACCATGATCAAGAGCAAGTAAGCCCATGACGCGGCGGGTGTGGGTCTTCGACCTCGACAACACCCTGCACAACGCTTCGGCGCAGGTATTTCCGCACATCAACCGCAGCATGACGGCGTATTTGCAGCAGCACTTGCAACTGGGCGAAGCGGAAGCCAACGCGCTGCGGGTGCATTACTGGCAGCGTTACGGCGCGACGCTGACCGGGCTGATGCGGCATCACGGCACCGACCCGCACCACTTCTTGTGGCATACGCACCAGTTCCCGGATCTACCGAACATGGTGCTGCGCGAAGCGCGGCTGCGCCATGTGCTGCGACGCTTGCCGGGGCGCAAGCTGGTATTTTCCAACGGGCCGCAGCGTTACGCCCGCGCAGTGCTTGCGCTGCTGAAAGTGGACGACCTGTTCGACGAGGTGCTGGGTATTGAGCAGAGCGGATTCCGTCCCAAGCCGGAGCTGGCCGGTTTCCGGCAAATGTTGCGGCGGCAGCGGCTCGACCCGCGTCGTTGCGTGATGGTGGAGGACAGCGCCGAGAATCTGGAAACCGCCAAGCGGCTGGGCATGAAAACCGTGTGGGTGAGCAATTCCTTGCGTAACCCGCACTACGTGGATGTGAAGATAGGCAATGTGCTGGAGCTGCCACGGGCGTTCCGGCGTTTAGATTGAGAGGGAGTGGATATGGCCGCGAAACCCGGCGAACGCAAACTGCAGATCCTGCAAACCATCGCTTCGATGCTGGAGCAGCCCAAGGGCGAGAAGATCACCACCGCCCTGCTGGCCGAGAAGTTGGACATCTCCGAGGCGGCGCTGTACCGCCATTTCGCCAGCAAGGCGCAGATGTACGAAGGGCTGATCGAGTTCATCGAGCAGACTGTATTCGGCCTGGTCAACAAGATCGCTGCCGAAGAAAACAATGGCATGAAACAGACCGAGGCGGTGCTGACGCTGTTGTTGCGCTTTGCCCAGAAGAATCGCGGCATGACCCGGGTGCTGATCGGCGAGGCGCTGGTGAACGAGAACGAACGTTTGCAGCAGCGCATCAACCAGTTCCTCGACCGCATCGAAGCTACCCTGAAGCAGTCGCTGCGCATCGCCGCGACCCAGGGCGATCTGCCCGCCGAGACCGATGTCGGGGCCTACGCCAATCTGTTGGTGTGCGTCATCCTCGGGCGCTGGCAGCAGTTCGCCAAGAGCGGCTACAGCCGCGACCCGCTGGCCGGTTGGCCGCAACAATGGGCGCTGCTGAAGCGCTAGGAGACAAGCATGATCCTCATTCTGACTGACAACACAAACCAGAATGGCGCGGAATTCCAGCGCCTGATGATCCATCTCGATGCGCTGCCCGGCATCCGCACCCGCATCCACACCGAGCGCGGCGAAGCGCAGTCGTTGACCGAGATCTACCTGATCGGTGACACCAAGGCGCTGGACATCGAGGACATGCAGAACCTGCCCTGTGTGGAGCGCGTGGTGCGGGTGTCGCAGGAATACCGCATCCTCGGCCGCCACAAGGGTGACGACCGTCCCAGCCATTTCGACTACAACGGTGTGCGCTTCGGCCAGGACACCTTCCACGTCTTTGCCGGGCTGTGCGCGGTGGACAATCCGCAGCACGTCGAACAGATGATGAAGGCAGTGTCCGAAGCGGGTCAGGTCTGCACCCGCATGGGCGCGTACAAACCGCGCACCAGCCCCTACGCCTTTCAGGGCCACGGCAAGGCGTGCCTGCCCTATGTGTTCGAGCTGGCGGGCAAGTACGGCATCAAGGTGATTGCGATGGAAGTTACCCACGAATCCCACGTCGACGAGATCCGCGCGGCGCTGGCGCAGACCGGCAATGCCACCGGCGTGATGTTGCAGATCGGCACCCGCAACACCCAGAATTTCGAGCTGCTCAAGATCGTTGGCCGCCAGACCGAGATGCCGGTGCTCATCAAACGCGGCTTCGGCATCACACTGGACGAATCGCTCAACGCTGCCGAATACCTGGCCAGCGAAGGCAACCGGAATGTCGTCTTCGGTCTGCGCGGCATGAAGACCAACATGGGTGACCCGCACCGTAACCTGGTCGATTTCGCCCACGTGCCGGTCGTCAAACGCTTGACCCGGATGCCGGTATGCGTCGATCCGTCGCACTCGGTCGGTTCACGCGCCGCCGGGCCGGATGGCATTATCGACATCATGCACGCCACCGCACAGGGCGTGCTGGCCGGGGCCAATATGGTGCTGGTGGATTTCCACCCCGCCCCGCCCAAGGCGCTGGTGGACGGTCCGCAGGCGCTGCTGTTGCCCGAGTTGCCGCATTTTCTGGAAGACGTCCAGATCGCCCGCGAGGCCTATCTGAAGCGTGTCGCGCTGGCCGAGCGCTACGCCGCCAGGTGATTTTTTCCATCTCGAATCGCAGCCCCCTTCCCCGCCGGGAATGGGGGCTGTTTTCTTGCCTACTTTGCCTGTTGCTGTTTCTTCCAGCCGCTCACGCTGCCCCGCAGCGCATCATTTCACTGGCCCCCGCCCTGACCGAACTGTCCTACGCTGCCGGGCTGGGCGACCGGCTGGTGGCGGTGACGGCCTACAGCGATTATCCGGTCGAGGCGCAGCGGCTGCCCCGTGTCGGCGACGCCTTCCGGCTAGACTGGGAGCGGCTGGTCGCCCTCAAACCGGACTGGGTGCTGGCTTGGGGTAGCGGCCTGTCGGCGCGTGACCGCGCCCGTTTCGGGCGGCTGGGCATTCCGCTGCTGATCGTCGAGCCGCGCCGACTTGACGACATTCCCGCCGCCTTGCGTCTGCTGGGTAAAGAGGGCGGGACGGAGGCCATCGCCGAGGCCGCCGCACGCGAGTTCGAGCAACAGCAGGCCGAACTCGCCGCCCGCCACGCCAGCCAGCCGCCGCTGCACGTCTGGTTGCAAATCGCCGATGCCCCATTGCTGACGGTGAACGGCCAGCACATTCTGTCCGAGGTGCTGCGGCTGTGCGGGGCTAAGAACGTGTTCGCCGACGCCCCGCTGCTGACGCCTGCCGTCTCCACCGAAGCCCTGCTCGCCGCCCGTCCGCAACTGCTGCTGGCGCTGGCCGACACCCCGCAGCAGGAAGCCGCCATCCGCACTACTTGGGCGCGATTGCCGTTGCAGGCGCAGACCGGCATTATCTCGCCCGATCTGTTGAGTCGCCCCGGCCCGCGCCTGTTGCAAGGCGCGGCGGCGGTCTGCCGACAGGTCGAGCAGGCGAGGATGGGACTTGCCCGGAGAAATAGCCCTCAAGTTCCCTGAGAAAATGCCGTAGGATTGCGTTATGAGAAAACCTCCCATGGCAGGAAAGATCCTTCAACATCTGGAAACGCTGACGCGTTACCGGGATGTCTCTTTGCTGAAGATCAGTCTGATGAGCACTCTGCTCACGCTCACCCGGGTGCGCGAGGTTCGTCTTTATGACGTGCTGGAGAGTGAGTCCGAGTACCTGCTGGCATTGTCTGCCTGGAGTGAGGGTGAGGCGGTGTATGGCAGCAACGACTCCCCCCTGGAAGAGCAGATTCTGGAGGTTCCGGTGGGTTCGCCCATGGCGCAGGCGATCACCTTGCAGACTCCCATCACGACCCGCAAGGGAGATGTCACTCACACTTGCCACCCCATCGTGTTGGGGGGACACACCGTGGCGGTGTTCGAGTATGACTGCCCGAGCGAGATCAACGAGCAAGAGCAGGATGTGCTGGACGGCGTGATCGGCGTGTTCCGCAATTATCTGGATCTGTTGCGTGACAGCCAGCACGACACGCTGACCGGCCTGCTCAATCGCAAGACCTTCGATCAGGGATTTGCCGGGCTGCTGTCCTCATTGGGAGGCCTTGTCATTCAGTCGCCCGAGGAGCAACGCCACGTCGTCAATAGACATTGGCTGGCGGTGATGGACATCGACCATTTCAAGCGCATCAACGACCGCTTCGGTCATTTGTATGGCGACGAGGTGCTGATCCTGATGGCCAACCTGATGCGGCGCTCCTTCCGCCGCAGCGACCGGCTGTACCGTTTCGGTGGCGAGGAGTTCGTGGTATTGATGCGCAATGTCGACGAAGTCGGGGTGCGCGCCAAGCTGGAACAGTTCAGGCATCTGGTGGCGCAGCACGTTTTCCCCCAGGTGGGCGAGGTGACTATCTCCATCGGTTATTCCGCCATCACTGCCACCGACAGCCCGTCCTCGGTAATCGGCAAGGCCGACGAAGCGCTCTACTTCGCCAAGGAACATGGCCGCAATCGCGTGTGCAGCTACGAAGAGCTGATCGCCCAAGGCGAACTTTCCACCAGCCAGGGCAATCAGGACGTCGAGTTCTTCTGAACCAGCCGTCCGCCGTCGTTTTCCGCAACTCATTCCCCGAAAACTGCGTTTCGTCGCAAACCGCTTTCCGCGATCCGGATCGAAAGATAGAGTCCGGCCATCTTGAACAAGGAGATGGCAATGAGAATGGTTACGATTTTCCTGCTCGGTGCGATGGGCGGCAATGCGCTGGCAGGGGAAATACTGTTGAAGGTCGAGGGCGGTGCGGCGGGCAAGAACGTACGCGCGGCGTTGTACGATACTGACCGGGGATTTGCGGCAGCTGACGGCAGGCTGGCGTTTCGTACACGACAAGGGGAGGGTGAATCGGTTGCCCTGAGATTCACCGATCTGCCGCCTGGTCGCTATGCCCTGGCTGTCTATTGCGATCTGAACGCCAACGGGAAGCTGGACAGCAACCTGCTGGGCATGCCGACGGAGCCTTATGGCTTTTCGCGTGATGCCCGGTCGCTGTTCGGGCCGCCCGACTTTGAACAGGCCTCGTTTGATCTGGGTGACGGGGTCATCACGACCAGCGTGCACCTGCACTGAGGAGGGAATATGGATAACACACCCCTGTTGGGCTTGCGCGAGGTACGCCGTCGCTTCATGTTGGGCGAAACCGCCATCGATGCGCTGCACGGCATTTCGCTGGACATCCATGCCGGGGAATTCCTCGCCGTGTGGGGGCCATCCGGCAGCGGAAAATCCACCTTGATGAACCTGGTCGGCTTGATCGACGCGCCGACTTCCGGCGAGATCCATTTTGATGGGCAGGCGACAAGCGGCCTTTCCGACGACGCGCTGACCGAGTTTCGCGGCAGCCGCATCGGTTTCGTGTTCCAGAGTTTCAACCTGGTGCCGGTGCTGTCGGCGCTGGAGAACGTGATGTTGCCACTGCAGATTGCCGGGGTGGCGGAACACGAGGCTCGCGCCCGGGCCGCTGCATTGCTGCTGGATGTGGGCCTGGCTCGCTTTGCCGCTTCCCTGCCGGATAAATTGTCCGGCGGTCAGCGTCAGCGCGTGGCTATCGCCCGTGCGCTGGTGGTTGCGCCGAAACTGGTGATTGCCGACGAACCGACCGCCAATCTCGATTCCGAGAACAGCCGTATGGTGGTGGACCTGATGCGCGAGATGAACCGCAGCAAAGGCGTAACCTTTGTCTTTACTACCCACGACCCGCGCCTGCTGGAACATGTGGATCGCAAGATCCTGCTGCGCGACGGAAAGATCGAATCTGACGAGGTGTTGCCATGAGCGCCCACACTCCCGCTCGCGCTGAGCGTAGCGGCAGGGCTGCCGCGAAGTCGAAGCGGGCGTCCCGCGTTAAGTTTTGCCTTGTCCGGAGACACTTCGACTTCGGGCTGCGCCCTACGCTCAGTGCGAACGGAAGCTTTGCCGGTGTGGAATCTGATGACAATCAATGGAGCGGTGCATGAATACTTTCAAACTCGCCCTGCGCGGCCTGTCGCGCAATCGCCGCCGTTCGCTGGTCACGCTGCTGGCTATCGCCTTCGGCTTTGCCGCCATCGCGCTGTTCGCCGGTTACACCCACAACGTCTATGACGGATTGGCGCGCCAGTCCATCCACGGCGAGTTGCTCGGCCATCTCACCCTTTCCAAGCGCGGCATGAGCACCGAAGGCAAGCTCGATCCGGAGCGCTACCTGCTGACCGGTGCGGACGTGGCGCGCATCACCGCGCTGCTGCGCGATGAGCCGCAGGTGAAGTTGGTCGCGCCGCGTCTGGGTATTTCCGGGCTGGCCAGCAATGGCCGCGCCAGCACCATCTTCATCGCCGAAGGATTGTCGCCGCAGGCGATGGCCAAGTTGCAGGAGAACGTACTGACGGCAGAAGAGGAACGTAGCGGGCTGTATGCGGCGGTCATCAAGAAGCTCGACCCGGCGCAACCCGAGGCCGTGCTGTTCAGCCAGGGCTTGGCCGAGATGCTGCACCTGAATCCGGGTGACACCTCGGCGCTGTTGAGCAACACGCTGACCGGCCAGGCCAACGCGCTGGATGTCACCGTAGGCGGACTGTTCAATACCGGCAATGCGGGCAGCAACGACAAGTTCATCTTCATGCCGCTGGCGTTGGCCCAGTCGCTGTACGACGTGCAAGGCGGCGCCGACCGGCTGACCATCCTGCTGGCCGACGCTGATCAGACCGAAGTCCTACGCGACCGCCTGCAAGACAAGCTCAAGACCGCCGGATTCGACGTGGAGATCAAGACCTGGCAGGAGCTTTCCGACTTCTACAACCAAGTGCATGACATGTTCGACATGATCTTCGGCTTCATTTTCAGCATCGTGCTGACGGTGGTGGTGATGAGCGTGGCTAACTCCATGGGCATGACCGTGGTCGAGCGCACCCGTGAGATCGGCACCCTGCGCGCCATCGGCCTCAAGCGGGGTGGCGTGGTGCGGCTGTTCACCGCCGAAGCGCTGCTGCTCACTCTGGTTGGCTGTCTGGTTGGCATCGCCCTCACCTTCGGCGTGCGCTACGGCATCAACATCGCCCACATCTCGTACACGCCGCCCAACAGTGCCAGCTCGGTGCCGCTGCTGGTGGACGTGGACGCCGGGCGCACGATTTTCACTGCCCTGATGATGCTGACGGTCGGCACGCTGGCAGCTTTCCTGCCCGCCCGCCGTGCGGCGAAACAGGCGATCATCGACGCTCTGGGACATGTGTAAGGAGGCGGGTGTGAGCGGTTTTCTGAAGTACTATCAAGAGGCGTTCCAGCGCCAAGCGAGTGGCAAGGCAGCGTTGCTGTCGCTGCTGATCCTGGTGATTGCGAGTGTGGGGATGTCGCTGTTGGTGGGGCATTTCTCCGCTCTGATGCAAGGGCGGATGCCGCTCGATCTGACGCTGTTCTACGGGCCTGCCACGGCCAGGGAGTTCCTCGCGGCGTTGACGCCCGAGGCCAGTGATTTCTACCAGCGCGCCATCCTGCCCGCCGACATGCTGTACCCGCTGACCTATGCGCTGACGATCTCCGTCATCGTCGCCTGGCTGGTGGC